>Ga0308160_10004798_pt1 | contig 14274 bp, 10 predicted proteins | sample PhyFR1_FD_201036 | JGI IMG/M metagenome (GOLD analysis project Ga0308160, IMG submission 201036) | Phyllosphere microbial communities from UC Gill Tract Community Farm, Albany, California, United States - DLSLF.R1 | ecosystem: Host-associated > Plants > Phyllosphere > Unclassified | place: USA...
GGACTTTCCCTTTGATAATTTTTTGTTATTAAATAAACGTTATTGTAAACCGGCATTCGATTGGAACGGCGGACGATACGCTGGTGACACGCAGCACCTCGCATGGGGCCCTGGTTTCATAGGCGCGCGAGACCCAGCCGAGCGGCGGATTTTCGGCGCCGCGCACCAGTTCGAGCTGCAGATCGGCGCCGCTGACCTGCATCTGCAGCACGAAACGCTGGCCGCGTACCGACAGGCCCTGGCTCGACAGGCGCACGTCGAGTTCGGGCGCGAAATGCCAGAACAGTTCGACCTTGTGTTGTTTTCTGGCCGAGATTTCGTCGCGCACCACCAGGCTGTTGCTGACGCCGTCGAAGCGCACGCTGCGCACGTGACGCACCGGATCGGCCAGGCGGGCGTAGCCGTCGTGCGAACCCCGGAAATCGAATTCGTGGCTCGAGGCCGGCATGCGCTCGATGCTGGCGGCGGCCTTGCGCAGCCACATGAAGCGGCCACCCGACACCGACTGGTCGAGGCCGTCGATGCGCACGGTATTGTGGGCCGAGGTACCGCGGAAATAGTCGCGCCATTTGCGCTCCTGCCAATACGAATAGGTGCCGGGGTCGATCAGGCACTGCTCGCCGGCCACCGACAGCACCATCGACAGCGCATCGGCGTGACCATGGGCTGCGATGCCGAGGTAGCCCAGCGGGCCACAGTCCAGCATGCCCTTGATCTCGTTGGCTTCGCCAAACGCGTTGCCGAACAAAAAGTAGCCACCATCCGGAAAGGCCCAGCCGCTGTCGATTTCGTGCGCATCGCAGTCGGGCCACGCGCCCGGCAGCGTGTGCAGCAGCCAGCGCACGCCCGGCTGATGATCGGGCAGGCCGCCGAACACCGTGTCGCCCAGCGCCAGCAGCTTGGCGGCGCGGTCGCTGCGGCCGGCGCTGAGGCGGAACACGCAGCCATCGTCGGCGTCGCCCACGGTCGGCAGGTGGCCGCCGGCGTCACGTACCGAGCGCAAAAAGCGCAGCGCGCGCTGCAACACGGCCCAGTAAGCACGCGAAAACGGTTCGATCCGTGGGCCACTGCGGCGCTCGCCGCGCGGCTGGTTGCCGGCCCCGTCGACCGGGTGACTGTCGGCCTGGGCAACTGCCTGGCTCAGCAGACCGGCGATGAACAGAAATTCGCAACTGAACATGTGGTAGCCGAAAGCCTGCTCGCGGTTGACGCCATCGCGGGAAAACTGGGTTTGCGCTTCGTGCTCGAGCTCGCGCCGCGCCAGCGTCTGCCAGTCGTGCGATTCTTTCCAGCACGGCCAGGTGACGGCGCCGACGTACAGGCCAGCCAGTTCGCCGATCAGGTGGTTATTCGCCGACGAATGGCGCGACAGGTGGCGCGCGATCGTGCGGCAGTGGGCGTAGATGCTGTCGAGCCAGTCGGTGCGCAGGCGGGCCCCGGCGTCGCCCTTGAACAACGGTCCGCCCTCGCCGCCCACCAGTTGCCAGATCAGACTCCAGTTGATCAGGCGAATACCCAATTCGAGCGGACTGGTCCAGTTAGGGCCGGTCAGCGCCGGGCAACTGTCGAGCCAGCTGCGCAGGTTTTGCGCGAGCGCCTGCAGCCAGCGCGCGTCGTCGGTCGCGGCCCAGGCCTGCGCCAGGCGCACCAGGTGCAGGTGGCGGTTCAGCTCCCAGACGTACTTGATGCCGCCGACAAGTTCGCGGTTGGCGACGTCGATGTCGCCGTAATAAATCGACGGCCCGGTAATGCCGGTGTCGGGATCGCGGTTCCAGGCGGTGGGCACGCCGACGTCGAAGCGGCGCTCGGCGAACAGCACCACCTGGCCCGCCAGCACGTGCTCGGCGTCGAGCAGCAGCGCTTCGAGCTCGGCAGCGTCAAGCTGCGGCGCGCCGTGCACGCCAAGGTTGAGTGCGCGCGGCAATAGCGGCGGCGGCGCGCCGCGTCCGCTCATGCGGCGGCCCATCCGCACCACTGCCGCCTGCCGCACGCGGTAGCCCAGTTCGGCGACCGACATGCAGCGCAGCCGGTTGACCAGCCATACCATTCGAACTGCGCTCATTTCACCCCCGCCAATTGTTGGTAGATCGCGGCCAGTCGGCCACACACTATATCTGTCGAATATGTCATTTCAATGCGCGCCCGCGCCGCCTGCGCCAGCCGCGTGCGCAGGCCGGCATCGTCGAGCACACGCCCGATGGCCTGGGCCAGCGCGCGCGCGTCATGCGCCGCGACCAGCAGTCCGTCGATGCCGTCGCGCAGCGCTTCCGGCACGCCGCCCACCCGGCTGACGACCACCGGACAACGGGCCGCCATCGCTTCGAGCATGGCCATCGGCAGACCTTCTGCATGCGATGGCAGACAGAACAGCCAGGCCCGGGCCAGCTGATGGGCACGCGCGGCGTCATCCAGCCAGCCCGGCAGTTCGACGCGGCTGGCGATACCGAGCTCTTGTGCGCGGCGCCATGCCCAATCGGCGTCGCCCTCGCCCGCCAGCACCAGGCGCAGATGCGGATGGTGGGGCGCCAGGCCGGCCACGGCCTGCAGCAATTCATCGACGCCCTTGGCCGGCGTGACGCGCCCCAGGAACAGGATGCGGCCGCGCTCGGGCGCCTGTTCATCGGTAAGCGCCAGCGGCACCCCGTTCGGAACAATCTCCACCCGCGCGCGCGGCGCGAATTCGCGCACGAAACCGCCCCAGGCGGCGGACAAGGCAATCACACGCGAGCTTGCTTCAAGCGTATGCCGGATCCAGCGCCGCAGCAGCGGCCCCGCCCCTTGCGCGAAGCCACGAAACTCGCCGCCGTGCAGGTGAAAAATCGTGTGCGCCCCGGCCAGCCGTCCCAGCAGCAGCACCAGCGACTTGCGCAGGAAACTGGCGTGCGAGGCGGCGTGCACGTGAACGATGGCCGGACGCGCGCGCAGGCACAGCCAGAGCGCGCGCCAGAATCCGCGCGCTGCGCCGCCCAGCTTGGCGAGCACCCCGCCGTCGGCGTGGGTGGCGACGTAGGCCACGCCTTCGCGCTCGAACAGGCCGGCGCTGCGCAGCACCTTGACCACGGCCGATATGCCGCCGTGTCCGTCGAGAGCAGTCCCGACCATGAGAACGCGTGGCGCGGCGCTCACGCGGCGTCGACCCGGGCGGACCATGTCGGCTTGCTTTTCACGGCTGAGCTACTCTTATTAAAGGGACAATATTTTGATCATACATGACGTATTCCCGGACTTCGCGCACGATTCACGCTTCAGTCAAGGCGCCACTGCAACGAATTCAAACTTGCCGTTCGGGCCGCGCGCGATCGCGTCCACCCGCACCACGGCAACCCGGGTATCGGGCACGCGCAGCAGAAACGCGTGGCACAAGGCGGCCGCGTCAGTTTCGGTGAAAGCGGCGCCGGCAACCACCCGCAGCGTAAAGCGGCCAGCGCCGTGGTACAGCACCTGGCCTTCGACCAGGCACGCGTCGAAGCCCTGGAACACGCGGTCGAGCCGCCCCAGCATGCGGCCGTCGGGCAGCGTGATGATCCGCTCCTGGCGCCCGGCCACGGCGCCAATCGTCGGGAACACGCGTCCACAGGGACACGCTTGGGCGCTCCCGGCCAGCACGCTGTCGCCGGTGCGATAACGCTGCAGGGACATGGCCGCGTTGTTCAGGCTGGTACCCACGAGTTCGGCGTGGCCGGCATCTTGCGCCAGCAGCTCGACCACCGCATAGTCGCTCAGCACGTGATAGCGACCGTGTTCGCAGGTGCCGATCGCTGCCACCCGCTCGGCCTGGCCATACCAGTCGAACACGGCGGCGCCAAACGCGCGTGCGATGGCGGCGCGCACCTCGGGCGTCAGGGTCTCGGACGAGGTCAGCACGCCGCGCAGCGCCCGCCCCCGGTAGCGCCGGCCATGTGCCTCGAGCCAGCGCGCCAGCGCCGCCACCGAGGATGGATAGGCGTGGATCACGACCGGATCGAATTCCTCCAGCGCGGCGATGTAGGCGCCGATGGTGGCGTTCGACAGGTGATAGGACGACATCATGAGCATGTTGCCGACCCAGTCGCGGCACCAGTAGCGGCCGTCGGCTGGCTGGCGGTCGCAGACGATGTCGCCCCGAATCCAGGCGCGGCGCTGGCCTGGACGCCAGCCGATCCAGCGTAGCTGGCGATACAGGAATCCTTCTTCGCGCACCACGGCGCCGAGCGACTGCGCCAGCGTCAGCGGCGAGCCCGAAGTGCCGCTGGTGCGGATGCTGTTGCGCAGGAGCGAACCGGGACGGCGCGGGCGCAGGTGGCGCGCAGGATCGCGCCGCAGCGCCGATTTGGACAACAACGCAGCGTCCGGCGCCAGCACGCCGAGCCGGGTCGCATCAAGCGGCGCTGACACGCCGAGCAGCCGCGCGCGGCGCGCCACATAGGCGTTCAGCGCCTGCGCCGAACGCTCATTGCGGGCCAGCGCCGGGTAGACCAGCAGCCGCCCCCACAGATTGCGCACCAGTTCACGCGCAAGCGAGCGCAGCGACAGTTTAAGGGAGTAGGTCCACATCGCGTTTTGCATCAATATTCACATCGATATTCGCATCAATATTCGCATCAATCTTCACATCGCTCACTGCCTCACGCGCGATTCCGGGCGGCCCAGGCGGCCCGGTCTGGAAGAATCCGTGCATACGTGTCTGCAACCAGCTGGCCCAGCGTCGCATAGCTGCGGTGGCTGTTGACGTACGCCGGGCCGCGCTGCGAGCACGCTGCCGCCAGCGCTGCGTCGCCCAGCAGGCGGCGCGCCGCCGCTGCGAAAGCGTCGGCCTGCATCGGCACACAGAGCCCGGCCCCGCTCTCGGCAATCACCAGGGCCTGGTCGGGGATGTCGTTGGCCACGCTCGGAATGCCAAGCGCCAGATATTCGACCAGCTTGGTCGGCGACGAGACGTCGAACAGCGTCCCGCGCGGAATCGGCGACAGGCCGACCTCGGCCCGCACCGCGTAGCCGAGCGCGGCGCGCTGCGGCAGCCAGCCGGTGAGCAAGACCTGCTGCCCCAGGCCACGCTCGGCGATCTCGGCGCGCATCCAGGCCATCTCGTCACGCGAGGGAGCGTCGCCGGCGATTACCAGCAGCATGTCGGGCACATCGACCCGCAGGCGTGCGGCGACGTCGAGCAGGAAGCCCGACTGGCGCGCGCGCGCCACCCGGCCCAGGTACAGCAGCACGCGCCGGCCGTCGAGGCGGGCATCACGACTGGGCGCGATCGCCGCGCGTGCCAGCAGCGCGCCATCGACGCCCATCGGCACCGCCGTCATGCGCGCGCGCGGCACGCCCTTGGCGGCCAGCCAGTCGGCCATGGCGTCGCTCTGCACGAACACATGATGCGCAGCCGGCAGCAACAATCGGTACAGCACGAAGCGCGCCGTCACGGCGCGCAGCGCGTGCCCCAGCCAGGCCAGGCGCGCGCCCTGGCGCCGCAGGTCGTCGCGCCGCACCGCGTAGCCCTCGACGATCGGGAACGACATCCAGTACACGAACGGCACCCCGAACAGCAGCGCCGCGAGCCGCCCGACCAGGCCGGAACCGATCTTGTCGCGTACCTGGATGCAGTCGGGACGCGCACGGCGCGCGGCGCGCAGCAAGCCGAGGGCGTCTTGCAGCGGCGCGAACAGCGCAGCCAGGCCGCCGGCCCTGCCCTGCCCCACCAGTTCGGCCACGATGTCGTGCCGCGGCAACTCGGCGCCGAACAGGGTCAGCAGGTCGGGCCTGGTCGGCGGCAAGGGATCGCGCACGATGTAGAAAATGGTGCGCCTGAGCCTGGGCGCGCCAGAGCGCGGCGGTGCGGGCGGTTCGCGGGGCGGCATCGGCAGGCACCAGGATCGGCTATCAAGGGGGCCGATTGTAGGCCGCCGCCGGGCGCGCACGTTTGGGTATCAGCCGCCATGTCTGCGCTGGCGCAGGCAGGCTGCGAAAATAAGGCGGTCGACGACGTGCCTGTGCTTCAGGGGAGCGGCTTCTTGCCCGGAGAACGCAAAATCGCCAGGATCACGATGCCGAACAGGGCGCTCACCACCGCCGTCGCCTCGCGCCCCATGCCGGCGGCGACGCCGATTGCCGCCGTCATCCAGATGCTGGCGGCGGTGGTCAGGCCGCGGATATCGTTGGTTTCGCGCTGTTTGAGGATGGCGCCGGCGCCCAGGAAACCGATGCCGGCGGTGACCCCTTGCAGCACCCGCGACAGGTCCTGGACTTCCATCCCGGCCTGCAGCGGGATCAGCACGAACAGCGCCGAGCCGACCGACACCAGCATATGGGTGCGCAGGCCGGCCGACGCGCCCTTGGTCTCGCGCTCGTAGCCGAGCAGGCCGCCCAGCACCGCAGCCACCAGCAGGCGCACGACAATGATGGTGACATCTTCGGCGTTGCCCAGATCGGAAAATTCATGCTGTACCGTCAGCCAGACTTGCGTCCACCACACTTGCTTGCTCCTTGTCATAATCCGGTAACAATCATGACATCTGTGCAAGATGCGTGTCGCCACGCAAGGGCTACGGGGCAAGCGCCACCCGCCGCGGCAGAGCGCGCTGCGTAGTGTCAGTTCAGCGACACGGTCTGGCCGTTCACCGTCACGCTACGCACCGAGCCGCTGGTACTGATCTTCACTTCCGGGCGCTTGCAGCCGACGTCGAGCAGCACCAGGAATTCGGCGCTCGACTTGCCATCGTTCTTCAGGTAAAAGGCGCCGTGATCCTCGATCACATTGGTCTTGGCGCCCGGGCCGATCCACTTGGCGAATGCGGCGTCCGGGTTCAGCGAACGCAGGCACACCGACTGGGAGCCCGCCACCACCTTGACGTTCAGGGCGTTCTCGATCGTCATGATGCTCGGCGTGTGGATGTTCCACTCATAGGTGCGGGCCACGCTGCTGGCCAGCCGGTCGCGCACCAGCATCGAGCCGCCGCTATTGATCAGGTTCCAGACTTGCCGCTTGGCCATGGTCAACTGGCCACCGTAGGCAGCCGTGGCATCGCCTTCCACGTAGTCATAGCTGGGCTGCGCCGCGAAGCCGGTGATCTTGCCGTTGCGTTGCAACTGTTCGCGGTAACCGCTCACTACCTGGCCCTTGCCGCCATCGAAGGTGACGGCGTTCTGCGAGCGGGTCTGGTGGTACCAGTCGGTCCAGTAGGGCGAGCCGTACCAGTCGTACCAGCCGGCCTTGACCAGCAGCGGCTGGCCGGCCACCGACAGCAGCAGGCCATTCTGGTCGCCATGGCTGTGGTTGAACGAGCCGTACGGGCTCGACTTGAAATAGAGCGAGGTGCGGCCGGTCGAACCGATGTCGCTGTGAAAGGCGGCCCAGCCGATGCTCGGGTAATAGGCCGAATTCGATGGCGGCGACTTGGTGAGCGTCTGCGTCACCGGCAGCGGGTACGGCGCCTGCAGCAGGCTGAGCGTATCTTCGGTGCCGCCCAGCTTGTCCACATACCATGCCGCGCGCGGCGACACCATGCGCGCGCCGAACGCGTGAAAGACGCGCGTATCGGGCTTGGTCTCGGAACCATCGCCGAAGGCGTGCACGCGCGAGCCCGGCGGCGTGAACTGGGTAGCGAAGTCAAGCAGGCCGAGCGCCCACGGCTTGGCGTAGAAATTCACGCCCGATGCTTGTGACATCGGGTCCCACAGCGCCACCAGATAGCCGGCCGCATACTCGGCGTAGGCGGTGCCGTTGGCATAACCGCCCTCCGGGCCGCTCCATGGCGACGGCGCATTGGCATAGGCGCGAAACGAAAAGTCGAACCACACGCGCGCCTCGGGAATGTCACCCAGGGCCAATGTCGAAATCAGGCTCAGGAAGATCAGGCTGGTGTTGCCGTGCGAATCGAACGGATATTGGTCGAGGCGGCCGTTGTCGCCGGCCAGGTTGCCGTAGATTTCCTCGGTACGCAGCTTGACGGTGTCGAGCCAGCGCGCACGCCGCGTCGCATCGAGGTCGCCGGCCAGGATGTCGACCGACTTGATCAGCGATACGGCGATCTGGCGCGTGGCCTGGTCCTGGTTGGCGTAGCTGGTCGGCCCGCGCGGATCGAGCGCCGCCAGCTGGTCACCGCGGCGCAGCGCCTCGGTCAGGAACATCGGCTCGCGCTTCATGCGCCACATGACGACCGATGCTTCGAGTTGACGGCTGGCTTCGTTGATGCGCTGGCGGATGTCGGTTTGCTGCGACGCCATCGCTGCCGACAATGGCGCGCTGATCACGATCGGCCAGCGCGCGTCGCTCAACGCCGGCAACGCATTGATCTGGAGTTTGATCTCGTTGTTCATGCGACTGACGTAGGGATCGAGATCGGCGCGCTTGGCGCTGTTCCAGCTGGCATACGGCGTGAACGACGCTGGCAGCGAACGTGGCCGGGACTTGCCGCTGATGCGCGCGCGCAGGGTGTCGTTGTCCGGCACTTCGAACAGGTTCGACTTGCTGGTAATCGAGAAGCTGCGCGCGCTCGACCATTCGTTGCTGCCGCTGGGCCGCACGCGCCATGTGTAATTCCCCAGGGCCAGGGCTTTTGGCGGCAGGTACCAGTTACGGTCGGTGACGACCCTGGTCGGGCTACCGCCGGCCGGGGTGATTTCGAGCTCGTAGCTGGCCGCGCCGCTGGCGTGGCGGGCCCAGGTAAAGCCGGGCGGATTCTGGGCCTGCACCTGGTTCATGGCCGGGCTTGCCTGGACGATCAGGGGGTCGGTGGTCTGGACCCAGTCCGCACTTGCCTGCATGCACACGAACAGGGCGGCAAATGCCGTGGCGCGAACCAGACTTTGCTGGTTAAAAATCATGGTGAAGCTCCGAAAAACGTGAATTCCTGGGCAATCGCAGCGCGCCTCGGCGCCTGGACGACTGTGCAATGTGGCATCGCTGGACGCCTTGCTTGACGTAAACAATGTTACGTTAAGAAATTTTGAACATGCACAAATTCCATAGGGAAATCAGTTGTTTTTCTTTTGCTTCGCGGAAATCCCACGCCAAAAAAGTAACATTCCAGCAGTAAGATTTCAGACATCTAACAAGTACATCTTGTTTGCCAACAAGTCTGTGCAGGCGTCGCGTCAGGGTCGGCAGGCCTCTGCTTCATGGTGGTTCGATGTGGCCCACGTGGCGGCCTGGGTCGTTATCAGCGCTGTCGATTGATGCCCGCAGCGCACGCATGCGCTTCAGGTAGCGCAGGCAATAGATGGCGAACGCCAGCGGCGCCTGCCGGCAGTAGCGCCGACGCACCGCGAATTCTTCGCGTCGCGCCGCAATCCGGTTGCTCGACGAAACGCTGCCTGCATGGTCGCGGAACACCGCCAGCGGCCGCCCCAGCACTGCCGGCGTCGACAGCGCCGCCAGGCGCAGCCACAAGTCGATATCCATTGCATAGCGCAGTCGCTCGTCGAACCGGCCGACGCGATCGAACATCGCGCGCCGTACGAACACAGCCGGATGGGGAATGGCGGCGCGACCCGAAACGAGCGCACGATACGAAAATGGGGCCATCCGGTATGGCGCGCCCAGTCGGCCGTCTTTCAGCACCTGGACTGCACCGAACAGCCAATCGAGCCTGGCGCCAATCGACTGCGCCAGCTCGAAGCGCGCGGCCACCAGCGCCAGCACGTCCGCGCAAGCATAGTAATCGTCGCCGTGCAGGTGGGCGACGATGTCGCCGCGCGCCGCGGCGATGCCTGCGTTCATGGCGCGCGAAATACCGCCGCCGACGCCCTGCAGCACGCGCTTGCGGCCGGGATAGGCGGCGACCAGGTCCAGCGTGGCGTCGGTCGAGCCGCCGTCGACGAAGATATGTTCGACGTCGAGAAAGGTTTGCGATGCAACAGAGGCCAGGGTATCAGCCAGGGTCGCGGCGCTGTTCCAGGTGCAGGTGACGATCGATATCAACGGCGGCGCCGGGTGGGGTGGTGTCGGCATACAGTTCCAGTAGTCGTGGCAGCAACACGCCGGCGTCGGCGCCGAAGCGCGGCGCCGGCGGCGCGCTGCGCGGTGGCACGCCGAGCCGGTGCGCGGCCAGCGCGACCAGCCCGGCCATGGAATCGGCGAGGCCAAGCTGGCCCGGCCACGATTGGTACTGCGCCAGCTCGGGCGTGCCGCCGCGCGCCAGCGCCAGGCATGGACGGCCCAGCGCCAGCGCCTCCAGCACCGTTGTGCTGCAGGCTTCCTCGCATACCGAAGGCACCACGCACAGGTGCGCGCGCGCAGCCAGCGCCAGCGTGGCCGAATAATCCTGCCAGCCCAGGAAGCGCACCTGCCCGCCCGCATGCCGCCTTGCCAAAGCGCTGCGCAGCGGGCCATCGCCAACCACGCTGATGCGTGCGTGCGCTGGGAGGCTGGCGCGCGCCGCATCCAGGAATTCGGCAAAGCCCTTGCCGACGTCGATGCGGCCCACCAGCAGCAATTCGCCCGCATGCGGCGGCGCTGCGGCCAGGGCCGCGGCGCGCAGGCGCGGATAGTCGACCAGATTGTGAATCACGCGGCAGCGCGACAGGTTGGCGTCGGGCACGGCGCGCAAGAACTGGCGCCTCAGGAAATCAGACACGAACACGGTCTTGTGACGGGCAAAGGCGCGCGCGGCCTGGCTTCGGTAGCCGCTGACGGCGATCGCGCTGACTGCCTGGCGGACTACCCCGGCATCGCGCCGGATACAGCCGGCGCATCCGGCCGGGATCAGGTTGTCGCACACCGCGCCGTCGCGAAAGCGCAGCTGGGTCAGGCATTCGCTGCCCTGGTCGTGGCGGGTCTGGACCAGGTTGATGCCAGCGGGGACATGCAGGCCCACCATCGGCAGATGGCCATGGTAGTGCACGACGTCGAAACCGGACGCGTGGCGCGCAATCGCTCGACCGATCTTGCGCGCAAAATATGGCCGCTTGAGCGGATTGAAGATGCCAAGCTGCGCTTCCTTCCAGCCCGGATGAGCGCCGTCGAAAGCGGGACGGAAGCGGCCGTGGAAGCCGATCTGCCGGGCGCTGTCTTGCGCGCTGTCGTCGCTGTCGTCGCTGCGGGCGCTGCGGTCGCTGCGGTCGCTACCGTCGTTATGGTCGTTGTGGTCGCTTCCGTCGCTGTGGGCGCTACCGTCGTTACGGTCGTTGCGGCCAAGGATCTCGACCTCGTGGCCATTGGCCAGCAGCCGGTTGGCAAGCGTCACCACGTGCTTGCCCAGGCCGCCAATCTGGGCCCCGGGCAGGTCTTCGGACACCATCAGGATGCGCACGCTAGCCTCCCGCCGGTTGCCGCCGCGCTCGCCAGAGCTGCCACACCTGGCGCCGGTCCTCGCGCTCGAGTACGAACAGCACCCCGAGCACAGCGAGCATCAGCCCGGTCGCGACGAGGATCAGGACGAAGTCGCGCCCTCCGCTATCGAACAATGTCTCGGCGACGAAAGCGGCCATCGCCACCGGGCAAATAGCGGCGGCCACCGGTGCGTAGCCGCGCCTCAGCAGGCAAGCCAGCCCGGTTGGCACCGTGCGACCGTGCACGTACAGCAGGAAGGCGCCGCTGAACACGAGCGAAGCGGCCAGATGGCCCCAGGCCGCGCCGTCGATGCCCCAGCCCAGCACGCCGCCATACACCAGCGCCAGACCGGCCGCCGCACGCGCGATAGCGAACAGGCCCGAGACACGCGGGTGCCCCATGCCATCGTTCACCAGTGATGGCAGACTGGTCAGTGAGTCGGCGAACTGCGACAAGGCCATTACGGCCAGCACCGTGGCGCCGTTCCGGGCGAACTCGGCATCCATCCAGTGCTGCAGGATGCGCTGTGCGAAAACCGCAACCAGCACCAGCATCGCCGCATTCAGGAACACCACGTAGCGCGTGGCTTTCAGGTAGGCCGCGTCGAGGCGCCCCAGTTCGCCGCGCGCCGCCAGTGCACTGGCGGCTGGAAAGAATACGCCGGACAGGCGAAAGCTCAGGCCCAGCACGCGGTTGGCAAGGGTGGCTGCGACCGTGTACCAGGCCAGCGCGGTGACGCCGGCCAGGGCGCCGATGATCAGCTTGTCGGCATGCGCGTACGACAAGGCGCCAAAGCGCGACAAAAAAGACCAGCCCGAGAAATTCAGCAGACGCGAGCGCATCCCTGCTGCCGGCCAGCGCCAGCGCAGCGTCGGCAGCAGGCGCCGGATCGCGCGCCACAGCACCAGGCAATGCAGGCTGCTGGCCGCCACGCGCAGGGCGATGACCTCGAACAGACCATCACCGAGCATCAGCACCAGCACCGTGCCAAGCGGCACCAGCGCGCCGAACACCATCTCGACCCGGCCTGACACGTCGTAGCGCATCAGCGACTGCGGCACGCTGTTCAGGTAGTTCTGCATCTGGCCCAGCAGGAAACCGAGTGCGGCCAGGCGCAGCGTTGCAACCGCCTCTTCTGTCAGCGCGGCCGGCAGCGCGAACACGTCCGTGACCAGGGTGTGCGCGCCGATCAGGATGCCTGCCGCGCCGAGTACGCCGATGGCGGCATAGGCCGCGATGCCGAAAGAAACCGTCTCGGCGATGCTGTCGTCGTCGCGGCGCGCGTTGTGCTCGGCGATGTACTTGACCGAACCGGCGGTGACGTTGATGTCGATCACGGCGAAATAGCCGACGATGGCCGTTACCAGCGAGTACACGCCATAACCGGCTTCCCCCAGCCCGCGCACCACGAGCGGCACGGTGGCCAGCATCACCAGCGCGGGAACCGCTGCCCCGAGCAGGTTGGACCAGGCGTTGCGGACCAGTCGCAGATTCATCATGCCGGCGCCAGGTGGGGGCGTTGTGGGGCGCGCCATGCCGCGCGCTGCGAGGTGCGCGCGGCAATCGGGGTGGCCCCTGCCAGCGCCAGGTAAGGCAGCGACAGGCACACGGCCAGCATCTGCGTGGTGCGCACCTGCGGGAACGGCGTGCCGATCAGCAGGTCGGGAAGCATGAACGCCAGGCCCGCAGCGCCGGCCACGCCCAGCGCAAGCACATCGGCCGGCAAGGTGCGCAGGGTGCGCCGCGCGAACAGGACAAAAGCGCACATCACGCCGGCCAGCAAGATCGTGCCCGGCAGCCCGGTCTTGAGTGCAATGTGCAACACACCGCTATGCAGGAACAGGCCGCCATCCTGGTTGTTTTGCCACGAGATGGTCTGGTAGCCGTGGTAGCGGCCCCATGCGCCGATCCCGGTCAGTGGGTGGGCCAGGACGTCGGCCAGCGCCAGCTTGAGTTCGAGCAGCCGTTCGCTCTCGGGACCGAAGCGGCGCGACTGCATATCGTACAGCAGGCTGTAGCTGTCGCCGGAACCGGCGCCGCGACCGCTGCCGCTGGCGCCGGCGCGCATCTGTCGCCGCACCACCACGAATGCCGCAGCCGCGGCGGCCAGCGGCAGGCCGGCAAGCAGCAGCCCCAGGCGCCGTTTCGGCGGAAAGCGCAGCATGACCACCGCCGCCGCCAGCATGAATCCGATCCAGGCGCTGCGCCGGTATGACAGCAGCACGCACAGCGCCGTGGCGCCCAGCGTCAGCCAGGCGAGTGCGCGCCAGAGGCGCGCACGCTCGCCGCCGTCGGCGCCGAATAAATGGACCGCGGCGATGGCGAACGCAAGCGTGCACAGCAGGCTGTCATTGATGTCGAAAAACGTCAGCCGGATGTGCAGCGCGTTCATGTTGGCGTACACGTTGTTCGGGTCGCCACCGAGCGCGGCCCAGCGCCCGAGGCCGAACAAGGCCCGTCCCAGTCCCGCCAACAGAATGAAGCGGGTCAGCTCACGCACATGTTCGCGGGTGCGCAGCGCCAGCAGCATCAGCGACACCGTCGGCGCCATCCAGACGATATTCGAAAATCCCGATGGCGCCAAGGCCTCGGCGACCGGCACGTTGGCGAGGACGGCAGCGCCGGCATGGGCGGCCAGCAGCACCGCCCAGGCCAGGAACCAGGGCCGCAGGTTGCAGGCCGGGACCGGCATGCGGCCGAAGCTGGCGGACACGCGCGCGCAACACCATGCGCCCAGCACATACCACAGCACCACGCCGAATAGCAGCATGCCGGAGCCGCGGCTGTAGATGCTGCGCGACGCGAACACCGCCAGATTGCCGTAGCTGGTGGAATTAACCCAGAAAAACACCAGCAGATAGGGATAGACCAGCAGGCGCGGCCAGGCCAGGCCGATGCCGACGCCCAGCACGACCATGATCGACAAGCCGATGACCAACAGCCACGGCAGCGCGTAATAGATGTAGGACAAAAAATCGGTCATCGGCGCGCGGTCCGGGTCAGGCGTTTGTCGTCGAGGTGACTGGCCG
>Ga0308160_10004799_pt1 | contig 14273 bp, 4 predicted proteins | sample PhyFR1_FD_201036 | JGI IMG/M metagenome (GOLD analysis project Ga0308160, IMG submission 201036) | Phyllosphere microbial communities from UC Gill Tract Community Farm, Albany, California, United States - DLSLF.R1 | ecosystem: Host-associated > Plants > Phyllosphere > Unclassified | place: USA...
GTTGGTCAGCGCATATTTTTTTTCCACCAGCCAGGCGTTAGTGTAGTTATAACCGTATAGACCGATGCCAATCGTCAGCAACACAATAAACAGCCAGAAGCTACGGGTAATATTACTTGAACTGATAGTCAGTTGTTTGTTTTGCATAGTTGACTGCGTGCTCCTGAAATCAGCGGATGACTGCTCTGTTGCTGTCGGTGACTGCCAGCAACAGCGTCACAATGCAGGTAAAGCTACCGCCAGATTGGATAAAGCCGATTAACGCTGGACTGGCCCGCAGAACCACTGAGCGGCAGTCCCACTTGCCGGTCGGTGGCATTCCCAGCATAGACCCCACACCGATGCACAGCAGCAAACCCAGAGAAGTATTGCCAATGCCGATGTGTATCTTGTCAAATGGCACCATCAGTGTCCAGACGGCGACATAAAAGCCAGATGTGTGGCTATCTGATGAGGAGCGCGAGTATTCGCTGTTCATTGCACCAGGTGGATGTCATGTGGATGCCAGGATCAAGGGTGAAAACGCCCGCAAAAAAATCATGAACTATCTTTATCACAATCTGTGATCCGGGTAGAAAAAATTCGCGTTATCATCGTGCTGCTCTGGTGAACTCGATATAACCTGTACAATAAGAAAATAGGAAATTAAAATAAGAAACCGTGCTAATAAAAGCTGATTTTTCTGGGGCACTCTGTTTATTTTAAACGAGAGCACTCCTGCCTTAATAAATAAAGCGTAAAAACTAGCTGATTAATGGGAATAAATAGCCTCTCGGTAGTACTCACGTTTGATAGAAGCCTAGCGTGGTTCTGGCCTATGCCCCATTAACGTCTGGTGAATGGTAGCGGAAATTCTGCCAAACAGCCTTGATATATCATTGTTTTTTTAAAATTTTATGGTTATGGTCAGGGGGTAAAGGCGCAATGCAAACCATCAGCATCGCGAATAGCCCCAGGTTGGTATACGCCTATGTGTCGTTGATAATTTCACCGTAGGCGGTTCTCGTGGGCTAAAAGAGTGAAACCCAATGTGGCTATATTGTAACATTAATGAGAAATAATACGAAAAAATAATAAAACTATTTGTTAATTGGAGTTGGTTCGGGTAAATTTCGCTGCCATCTTCTATTAATATGAGCAATGCATGATGCCAGAGCATATTTCTACGTTATCAGTGGCTGCCAAAAATAGTAAACAGCGAGTGACAACCGGCAGTTGGTTTATTCCGTTGGTGAAGCGTATTCATTTTTATATCGGTTTATTTGTCGGCCCATTTCTGCTGTTGGCGGCGCTGAGCGGAATTTTATATGCACTGACGCCGCAAATCGAATCGCACCTATACGCACGCCAGTTGTATAACGACAGCAGAGGAACGGTGTTACCGTTGCAACGGCAGGTTAGTGCAGCCCAAGCGTTCGCCCCGTCGCACGCCGTGCTTTCCGCCGTGCGGCCCTCTCCCGTCGACGGCGAAAATACCCGGGTGTTATTCGATGTTGCCGGTTTGCAGCCAGCGGAAAGGCTGGCGGTGTTTGTTGATCCGGTGACGGCGCAGTTGCAGGGTACGCTGATCGTCTATGGCACCAGCGGCGTATTGCCGTTGCGTACTTGGTTGGATCAATTTCATCGAAGCCTATTACTGGGAGATTTGGGACGTAATTACAGCGAGCTTGCGGCCTCCTGGCTGTGGGTTACTGCGCTGGGGGGCTTGATCCTATGGGGCGCACGGCAACGTCGGCAGGCGAAAGCTTCTGGGAAAGGGCTGCGTAGGCTGCATGAAAAATTCGGTGTGCTGCTGCTGATAGGGCTATTGTTTTTCTCCGTTACGGGACTGACTTGGTCGCAATGGGCAGGGGGGAACATCAGCATGCTACGTCAACAATTCGGCTGGGCGACGCCATCCCTATCAACCGTACTGGGGAAAGAGCCTGTTGATGAACATGCTGAACATTGTGGGCATGAAATGCACCCGCCAATATCGTTGGCTCCGATCAACGGTGCAGACTATGACCGCGCATTAGCCGCTGCGCGCTTGGCAGGTATCAAGGCAGCGAAAATTGAAATCAAACAGCCAACTCCTGGAAGAGCCTGGGCGGTGATGGAAATCGATCGCAGTTGGCCGACGCAGGTCGATGCCGTCGCCCTCGATCCTGTGAGCATGGCTGTGGTCGAACGGGTCAGCTTTGCACAATATCCGTTAGCGGCGAAGTTGACGCGCTGGGGCATCGATTTGCATATGGGAGTTTTGTTCGGTCTGGCCAATGAACTGGTGCTGGTGATGTTTGCCGCCGGGCTGGCGGCGATGGTGGTGACCGGGTACGTGATGTGGTGGCGCACCCGGCCGACACGGGTGGTGCGTCAACCCCAGCGATCCCCGCTAATGCTATTACGCAAAACGCCTATCGTCCCGTTACTGCTGATCGTGAGTTTGACACTGCTGCTAGGGTTTTGCCTGCCGGTGATGGGCATCAGCCTGCTGATTTTTTTACTGTGTGACCTGATACGTTATCAGCTAACAAAAGGGAAAAAACGCATCGAGAGATAAAGTGAGATTGATCAAAAAGCCCTTTTGGTCACGTTGGCGGCTTTTTCACCCCTGGTAGCCTGAAGTTTAAGCAAATGCACTTTTAGCTGTGTTTTTTTGCATGAAGACGGTAGACATTTCATAACGGTATCGTTAGTATTTGCGCCCATTGGAAGGATGGCCGAGTGGTTTAAGGCAACGGTCTTGAAAACCGTCGAGTGTAACAGCTCCCAGAGTTCGAATCTCTGTCCTTCCGCCAGACTCTGACCCCAAGCTTATGACAAGCTTGGGGTTTTTAGTATGCCATGGAATGTTAGCTACCGTTACCCTGGTTTGCCTAGGGCTAGGCACGTATTCAAAAACTGTTTGCCACTCTGTGAGTTCCACGGGTGAGTAGCGGAAAATCTGTTCTCTGCCCTCCTACTGCTTATGGAGTGAACGTGAGCAATATTACTGAATTTGATGATCAATCGGTTCATTGTTCTCCGACTGCTCACAGCAAGATGCTGGTTTGAGTGCGCGATGCAATCAACCGGGATAATGCCAAATCTGCTTACAAATGAGGTATGAAAACCTGGGGGATGTCGTTGCAAACCCGCGATCTTGTGGATAGTATCTGCATAAATTTATATAAGTAAGCGTTAAGCGTTTTCTAACAAGGATTGTTTGATGCTCTTTCCCCATTTAGCTTGCCATCTGTTCCGCTATCGTGCCTGTGTCATTCCCCTACCGATGTTGCTGATGGTTTCCCCATTGGCGTTTGCCGCTACCAGTAGCAGTGAACAACTGATCCTGCAACAACAACGCCAGCGTGCCTTGGAGCAACAGCTCTTGCCCCCTATGCCCGATGTACGTCTGTTGCCCCCGGCTTCCCGGTTGGGCCGCTTGGCATTCCCGCAGGAAAAACCTTGTTTCAACATCGACCAGGTGCGCCTGAGTGGCCAGGATGCCCTGCCACGCTGGCTACCACTGCAACGCATCGCCAATCAGGCACAGGGCCATTGCCTGGGGGGTAAAGGCATCAACCTGCTGATGAGCACCCTACAGAACCGCCTGGTGGATCACGGTTATATCACCACCCGCGTGTTGGCCCCGCAGCAGGATTTAACCAGCGGCACGCTGCAACTGAAAATCCTGCCCGGTTATGTGCACCAAGTGAAACTGACGCCAAACAGTGGCCACTACATCAGCCTGTTTAACGCCTTTCCGCCCCGCGCCGGTAACCTGCTGGATTTACGGGATATCGAACAGGGGCTGGAGTCCCTGCAACGCCTGCCCACCGTGCAGGCCAAGATGGACATCGTCCCCGGTGAACAACCGGGTGAAAGCGACATCCTGCTGCATTGGCAGCAGGCCAAAATCTGGCGGTTGGGAGTCTCGCTGGACGACTCCGGCTCAAAAAGCACCGGGCGTTATCAGGGGGCATTGACCCTATCGCTGGATAACCCATTATCGCTCAGTGATCTGTTCTACATTTCCGGCACCCGTGCGCTGCAACCCGGTAATGACAAAGGCAGCAAAAACGTCACCGCCCACTATTCGGTGCCGTTCTGCTACGCGATGCTGTCGGTCACTGTCAGTGATGTTGATTATCACCAGACCGTGGCCGGGGTGAGTGGGGATTACCGTTACCACGGTGACAGCCAGAATCTGACGGTACAACTGGGCCATGTACTGCACCGTAACGGTACCCAGAAAACCAGCTTTAGCTACGATATCCTGATACGTAGGTCGAAGAATTATATCAATGACACTGAAATAGAAGTGCAGCGCCGCCGCACAGTGGGTTGGCGTATAGGCTTGCAACACCGCCACTTTATTCAACAGGCGACGTTGGACGCCGGGATCAGTTACCAGCGTGGCACCCGCTGGTTCGGTACGCTCCCCGCGCCGGAAGAGTCCTACGGCGCAGCGACCGCGCTGAGCAAGATTATCCAGCTCTCCAGCCAGTTGAACGTGCCGTTTGCGCTGGGTAAACAGACATTCCGTTACAACCTGAACTATCAGCGCCAGATGAGCTACACCCCGCTGACGCCGCAGGATCAGTTTGCCATCGGGGGACGCTTTACGGTGCGGGGTTTTGATGGCGAACACACCTTGAACGCCAACGGCGGCTGGACGGTGCGTAATGAGCTGGCCTGGACGACGCCAGTGCCGAATCAGGAACTGTATCTGGGGGCTGACTATGGGCATGTCAGCGGGTATGGTACCGATAACTTGGTCGGAACCCACCTGGCCGGTAGCGTAATCGGTGTACGTGGCAGCGCCTTCAGCAGCCGCTACGACCTGTTTGCCGGTGTGCCGCTCTCAAAGCCTGACGGTTTCAAGACCAGCCCGGTGACGCTGGGTTTCAACCTGAACTGGAATTTCTGAGGCACCGACGATGCAGATAGGGACTTATGATGTGCATGCCCCGCTGATATTGGGCGGCGACCGCAGTGAAGCCGAAGTATTGGGGGCCGCCGTGTGGTTGTGGATGCATTCATCCCAGCATCGGGATTTCCCGCTGTATACATTGCCCACGGTGCTGCTGCCGATTATCAAGCACCAGCACTATATGTTGGTCAGTCTTGATGCTAACCCCCTATTTTTTATAAGCTGGATGTGGTTGAACGACCAGGCTGAACAGCGCTATCTCACCAGCGCAGAGGTGCAAATACGGGAAGGCGACTGGGCAAGCGGTAACCGTTTATGGATCCGGGACTGTATCGCTCCGTTTGGTGAAATACGCGCCATGAGTCGCCTGGTCACCGAAACGCTGTTCCCCGAACACTGTTTTCGTTCCCTTTATCACCGTGGAGCACAACGCGGTAAACGCGTGATGAATTTCAAAGGTGCCCAGGTCAGCCACCAACAAGCCCGCGCCTGGCGTATGGCCCACCCATTATCTGTTTCTCTTCCCGAATACCCGCAAGACCGGTCAAGGATGTTACCGTGAACAAGAATCTCTATCGCATCGTTTTTAATACCGCCCGTGGCATGCTGATGGTGGTGCCCGATATCGCCGGGGCTGGCCGCGCGGGGGCCGCGTCATCGCCCTCCGGTAGCGGCCACACCCTCAGCCAGGTGATCGGTAAAGTTCATGGCGTGTGCTTTGCGTTGCTGCTGGCCCTCGGGGCCATCCAGTCGGTGCAGGCGGGGATCGTTGCCGATGGTAGTGCGCCGGGCAACCAGCAGCCGACCATTATCAGCAGTGCCAATGGCACGCCGCAGGTCAATATCCAGACGCCCAGTGCAGAGGGAGTTTCCCGCAACGTCTACAGCCAGTTCGACGTTGAGGCCAAAGGTGTGGTGCTCAACAACAGTGCCCTCAATTCCCAGACCCAGATCGCCGGGATGATCACCGCCAATCCCTGGTTGGCGAAGGGTGAAGCCAAAGTGATCCTCAATGAGGTTAACGCCCGCGATCCAAGCCAGCTAAACGGCTTTATCGAAGTGGCCGGCCAGAAAGCTCAGGTGGTGATCGCCAACCCGGCAGGTATCACCTGTAGCGGCTGCGGTTTTATCAACGCCAACCGCGCCACCCTGACCACCGGCCAGGCGCAGATGCTGAACGGCCAACTGACGGGTTACAACGTCGAACGCGGCGAGATTGTGGTGCAAGGCAACGGGCTGGACAGCAGCCTGCAAGATCACACCGACCTGATCGCCCGCTCGGTCAGAATCAATGCTGGGGTGTGGGCCAATGACCTGGCAGTAACCACCGGACGCAACAGCGTGGATGCCGCACATCAGTCGGTCAGCGCTAAAACCACCGACGGCAGCCCCCGCCCGTATGTCGCTGTGGATGTGTCCCAACTGGGCGGAATGTATGCCAATAAAATCCTGCTGCGCGGCACCGAGACTGGGGTGGGCGTGCACAACGCTGGGGTGCTCAATGCCATCGCCGGTGATGTGGTGGTCAACGCTGACGGTACCCTCACCAACAGCGGAGCGATGACGGCCTCTCAGACAATCCAGGTGACGACCACCGGGGATATCAATAACAGCGGTAAACTGTACGCTGGAACAGATACCCAGGTTCAGAGCCGTGGCGCACTGACCAACAGCGGGATCATCGCGGCAGCGCAAAACACCACGCTGACTTCTGCCACCCTCAACAGCACTGCACAAGGAGTGCTGGCGGCAGGCATGGCCAGTGATGGCAAACTTGGCACCAGTGGCAATCTGACGCTGAACAGCCAGGGGCAGCTCACCGCCAATGGCCAGAACTCGGCGGCGGGCCATCTGTCGGCCAGCGGCACGGCGCTGGATTTCAGCGGCAGCCAGACCTATGGCAACAATATCGATCTTCAGGCCACGGTAAGCGATATTCGCACCGCCAGGGCCAATCTGGCAGCGACCCAGACACTCGCTGCGCGTACTGGCGGGATGCTCAATAACGACGGCGGCAAACTCAGTGCTGACCAGCTTTCACTGACCGCCAAAGCACTGTCCAACCAGCAGGGCACGGTGCAGCAGCTTGGCCAGCAAGACCTGATGCTAAGCCACGCCGGGGGTATCAACAACCGAGCGGGTACGATTGCCAGCAATAGCAAAAACCTGACGCTCATTACCGCCAACCTCAACAACCAGCAGGGCACCATTGTGCATGCTGGTGACGGTACGCTGGTCATCCAGGCAGCACAGATGAACGGTGATAAGGGTGCGGTACTGTCCAACGGCAGTCTGGCGCTCAGCGGTACCCGGTTGCAACTGGATAACACCACCACCCAGGCGGGAAATATTACCCTCAACGCCGGTAGCCTGTCGCACCGGGACGGGCAGATGACCCAGACCGGCAGTGGCACGCTGAACCTGAACGTCACCGACCTGTTCGACAATCTGCATGGGAAAATCTTCTCCAACGGGGCGTTATCGCTGACTGCCGGAACACTCAATAACCAGCAGGGCCAACTGATTGCCGCCGATAAACACGATCTGACGCTGACGCTTAACGGTGCGCTGAACAACCGGGACGGCCTGATTGCCGCCGATGGCCGTTTGACCTCGCTCAGCGGAGCGGTGGATAACACCGGTGGGCTGATGCAGGGCGGTTCCACGTTGAGTCTCGACAGTCGCGGTGCCGAAGTGCTGAACCGCAACAGCGGCGCACAGGGCGGTATGGTTAGCGCAGGTGATATACAGCTTTTGACCGGGAACCTCGACAATAGCCATGGTCAGATTGCGGCCAACACCCTGAATGCCCAAACCGGCACTATCAATAATGCCGCAGGCAAGATCGTGGCAGATAACGGACTGATGCTCAGTAGCGGCGCCCTCAACAACCAGGCAGGCAGCGTGCAGTCCGGCGCAGCGCTGACACTGAACACCCACAGCCAGACGATAGACAACTCAGCCAGTGGATTGATTGGGGCAACAGGGGCGCTGTCGCTCTCCAGTGGCGCGCTGGATAACCGGCGGGGCAAGCTGGTCGGTAGCGGTAACACCGCGTTACACACCGGGTTACTGGATAACCGTGGCGGTCAACTAGCCTCTCTCAGTAACCTGTCACTGCTGAACACCGGCCTGCTCAACGATGATGGGGGCCTGCTGCAAAGTGCCGCTGATTTGCTGATCGATACCCAGGGTGGGAAACTCAGTAACGCCCACAGTGGCGACCAAGGCAAGATCACCAGCCAGGGCAATCTGACGCTGAAAACCGGCGCATGGGATAACCAGCAGGGGGTGCTTATCAGCAACCAGCAACTAACGCTCATTGCTGGGGCAGTCGATAATCGGGAAGGCCAGATTGTGGCGCTCGGCAGTATCCATGCCGTGACGCAGGCGCTGAATAACGCCTGGGGGACGTTGCAGTCCGGCCAGACGCTACAGTGGAATACCCAGGGTTATGCACTCGATAACCAGAACGGCACCCTGAGTGCGCAGCGTGACCTGTCACTTAATACCACCGTGTTCGATAACAGTCAGCAAGGCAACCTGTTCAGCAAAGGCACATTGGATCTCACCGCCAGCCAAATCAACAACCAGCAGGGGCAGCTCCAGGCGCTGGGCAATATGACGCTTAACGCCGCCCAGGCGGTGATCGATAACAGGGCCGGGCGGATCCAGGGGGCGCTGAATGTCACCCTGAACGCCGCCACCATCCTAAACCAGAATACCCTCGGCGCACAAAGTGGTATCCAGGGCGGCAGCCTGATGCTGAATGCGGTGGATGTCGATAACAACCGGGGTGCGCTGCGCGTCGATGATGCGCTAATGCTCAATCTCAGCGGTAATCTGAACAACACCTCAGGACTGTTGAGTGCGCAGAACCGCCTGCAAACCCAGGCTCAGCAGGTCATCAACAGCGCCGGTGCCATGGAAGCGGGTCAGCAACTGACTCTCAACAGCGGTACTCTGACCGGGGATGGTTCGCTGCTGTCGCTGGGGGACATGTCGCTCACCCTGACACAGGACTTCTTCAACACCGGGTCAGTCCAGGCGAGCCATGACCTGAGCTTGACCACCCAGGGCAATCTGCGCAACCAATCACTGATCCAGGCAGGCAATCAACTGGATCTGACGGCCACTAATCTGCTCAACAGTGCCACTGCTGAAATCAGCGCGGGTACCACGCAGGTAACGGCAACCCAGACCCTGACCAACTACGGCCTGATTGACGGTTTTTATACCCGGATTAACGGGGCTACCGTCAGCAATATCGGCAGTGGTCGCATTTACGGCGATGCGCTGGCGATAGGGGCTGGGACGCTGAACAACCTGGCGGAAAACGGCCAAGCCGCCACCATCGCTGCCCGACAACGGCTGGATCTCGGTGTCGGTACCTTGAATAACCGTGACCATGCGCTGGTTTTCAGCAATGGGGCGTTGGCGATTGGCGGTACCCTAAATGGCGATTATCAGGCCATCGGCCAGGGCGGTGTGCTCAACAACCACAGTGCGACTTTCGAGTCCGCCGGGGATATGGCGCTCAACATCGGGAAAATCAACAATATTAATGATCATTTCTCGGTGGAAAAAAACGTACTGGTTTCCCAGGAGCACATTTCCGAATACGAAGTGGCATACCTCAATAATGGCGTGCGCTATAGCGACAAAGACTACCGCATCTACATCTACCAGTCTGAAGTTAACATTCTGTGTATTGAAGGGGTGATCTGCGGCACCAGCGACGCTGATAGTTTTACCCATTACGACTATCTGCGCACCATCACCGAAGATCGCGTCAAAGAGAGCGACCCGGGCAAAATCATTGCCGGGGGCAATCTTGGCATCAATGCCAACAGCGTACTTAATGACAAGAGCCAGATTATCGCGGGCGGGTCACTGGCGTTGCAGGCCGGGTCGCTGGATAACGTTGAGGTGGCAGCCAACCGTCAGATCAGCGACGTGGGTAATGCCATCAACTATTGGCGTGAACACCATAAAGGTGCGGATGAAGGCAAATCGGACACAACCGATTACCAGCCACCGACGGTGATCCAGGGGATCACTCTGAAGCTGAGTTCACTGCTGGAATACACTCAAGGACAAGGTAGCAATCGGGTGATCGAGGGTCAGCGGAAGGCCGAGATCAATGGTGATATCCAAGGCGCGGATCCTCTGACGAACGGATCGATTGCCGGGCCGGTCGCGGGCAATCTGCTGCCAGTCGTGCCGGGGGCCATTACCCTGCCTGCGGGTAAAACCTTCGAGGTGAGCCTTGGGGGTTCGGGCAAGGTGGTGCGCCTGGTCGGGCCGAACACTCACCTGCCAGACAACAGCCTGTTCCAGACCCATCCGCAAAGCAGCCACTACCTGGTGGAAACCGATCCGCGCTTCACCAACCAGAAACAGTGGCTGGGTTCGGATTACATGATGCAGGCTCTTACCACCGACCCGGACAACGTACTGAAACGGCTGGGGGATGGTTATTACGAACAACGACTGATCCGTGAGCAAGTGATCGCCCTGACGGGCAGTCGCTACCTGGCCGGTTTCCAGAGTGACGAAGAACAGTACAAGGCCCTGATGAACAGCGGGGTGGAATTCGGCAAGAAATACAACTTAACCCTGGGTGTGGCGCTCACTGCCGAACAGATGGCGCTGCTCAGTGGCGATATCGTCTGGCTGGTGGCCAAAACGGTGACGCTGCCGGACGGCAGCACCCAACAGGTGCTGGTGCCACAGGTGTATGCCACCGTCAAGGCGGGTGACCTGGACGGCAGCGGTGCGCTGTTGGCAGGGAAAAATGTCGGTTTGAAGTTGAGCGGCGATCTGACCAACAGCGGGCGCATCAACGGCCAGCAGAGTACGCAGATCCTGGCGGAGAACATCAATAACCTGGGCGGGTTGATCCAGGGTAACGATGTGGCCCTGAAAGCGCGTACCGATATCAATAATGTTGGTGGAGTTATCGCCGGTCAACAGAGCCTGGCGGCCACCGCCGGGCGGGATATCAACGCCACCACCACCACCCGCAGTGCCGAGAGCGCCGGGGGCGATTTTGCGCGTAACACGCTGGATCGCGTCGCCGGGCTGTATGTGCAGAAAGCAGACGGCACGCTGGCGTTGCAAGCCGGGCGGGATGTGAATCTGACGGCGGCGCAGGTGGTCAACAGCGGTGAAGGCGGCAGCACTACCCTTGCCGCCAGGCGCGATCTGAACCTGAATACCGTTACCACTGGCAGCAAGGACAACCTCAACTGGGGTGACAACTGGCAGCACCATGCCAGTAGCCAGCAGCTCGGCAGTGAAGTTGTCGGCGCGGGTAACGTGCAACTGGGCGCTGGACACGACGTGAATATCACCGCTGGCAAGCTCTCTGCTGGGCAACAGCTTGGGGTGTTAGCAGGTAACGATACCAACATTCAGCATGGCAATGACACCGCCACACTGGATCAGCACTACAAAGCTACTGGCAGCAGCGGCCTGCTTTCCAAAACGACCACCGAATCACGGGATACCCTTAGCCAGCAAACCGCCACGAGCAGCCAGTTGAGTGGCGACAGTGTAAAAATGCAGGCCGGACACGACCTGACGCTGAGTGGCAGCAGCGTGGTCGCCACCCAGGATGTCACCCTGAGCGCAGGCAACAACTTGAATCTGCAAGCCGCCCGCGAACAGCGTGAAGAAACTCACCAGCTACAGGAGAAAAAAAGCGGCTTGTCCGGCACTGGTGGTATAGGCTTTAGTTATGGTACCAGCAGTGTCAAAACCACTGACGACGGTAAATCTCAGAGCAGCATCGGCAGCACGGTGGGCAGCACCCAGGGTAATGTCACCCTGAATGCGGGTAATAAGCTGGCGGTGCAAGGATCGGAGGTGCTGGCAGCCAAAGATATCAACCTGACTGGCAAGGAAGTGGCTATCCTGGCGGCCGAGAACCCGAGTATCCAGAAACATCTGGTGGAACAGAAACAGAGTGGGCTGACACTGGCGCTGTCCGGCACAGTGGGCAGCGCGGTGAATGCGGCGGTCTCCAGCGCTCACCAGGCCAGCAAAGAAAGCAGTGGTCGCCTGGCGGCGTTGCAGGGGATGAAGTCGGCACTGAGCGGGGTACAGGCTGTTCAGGCGAATCAACTGCGCGAAGCTGGGGATGAAAAAACCAGCGTGATAGGGCTAAACCTGTCGTATGGTAGCCAGTCGTCGAAATCTGAGCAGAGCACCACCCAGTCACAGAGCCAGAGCAGCCGCCTGACGGCGGGCAACAATCTCAACATTCACGCAACCGGCACCGATATCAACGTCCAGGGCAGCCAGTTACAGGCCGGGAAGGATATCAACCTGAATGCGGCGCGGGACGTCAACCTGCATTCTGCCCAGAACACCCAGACGGTGGATGGCAAGAACGAAAGCCACGGCGGTTCCGTGGGTGTGGGCGTGAACTTCGGCCAGGGCAAAAATGGCCTGACGCTGAATGCCAGCGTCAACAAGGAGCAGGGCAGTGAAAGTGGCAACATCTTGGTGCATAGCGAGAGCACGGTGAACGCTGGTAACCACCTGCACCTCACCAGTGGGCGTGACACCACCCTGACGGGTGCGCAGGTGAGCGGCGACAAAGTGACGATGAATGTCGGCCACAACCTGACATTGACCAGCGAGCGCGATAGCGACAACTACGACTCGAAACAGCAGAATGTAAGCGCGGGCGGTAGCATCGGTTTTGGTTCGGCCAGTGGTTCGCTCAATCTGAGCCGTGACAAAATGCACAGCACCTACGGCAGCGTGCAGGAACAGACAGGGGTGTTTGCCGGCAAAGGCGGGTTTGATATCACTGTAGGTAAGCATAGCCAGTTGAACGGTGCGGTGATCGGCTCGACGGCCAGTGCGGATAAGAATAAGCTCAATACTGGCACCTTGGGCTTCAGCCAAATCGAGAACCAGGCTGATTACCAGGTGGAGCACCAGGGCGTGGGTATCAGCTCGGGCGGTAGCGTTGGCGGGCAGCTTGCAGGGAACATGGCGAACGGGGTGCTGACCGGGGTGAACGGCAACGGCAGCGCCAGCTCGACCACACAATCGGCGGTGAGTGAAGGTAAGATTACCATTCGCGACAAAGACAAGCAGGTTCAGCATGTAGAAGCGCTGAGCCGGGATGTAGAGCATGCGAATCCGGGGCTGGAAAAAATCTTTGATAAGGAGCGTGAGCAGAACCGGCTGCGTGAAGCGCAGTTGATAGGGGAAATCGGCAGCCAGGCGATAGATATTGCGGCGACGCAAGGCAAGCTCCTGGCCACAAAGGCGGGTAAAGCGGAACTGGAGGCGAAAGGCATCAAGGCCCCGGGCAAGGAGGCGACAGCAGAAGAGCGAGCGGCATATGACAAGTTACTCACCCGTTCTTCCGCCTACAAAGCCACGCAAGCGCAATGGGGTACAGGTAGCGCGATCCAGCAAGGCGTTCAGGCGGCGACGGCAGCGATCCAGGGGCTGGCAGGGGGTAATCTGGCCCAGGCGCTGAGTGGTGCCGTAGCGCCATACCTGGCAGAGCAGATCCATAAACTGGCCCCGAACGAAGCCAGCCGAGCGATGGCCCACGCGGTAGTGGGTGCGGTCACCGCTTATGCCAGTGGCAACAATGCAGCGGCAGGGGCTGCGGGTGCCGTCAGTGGCGAACTGATGGCACAGCTTGTCATGAAGCAGTTGTATCCAGGGCGTGACGTCAGCGATCTGAACGAAAGCGAGAGAAAGACGATCAGTATGCTGGGAACGCTGGCGGCAGGGCTTGCCGGGGGCGTGACGGGTAACAGCACCAGCGATGTATTAGCCGGTGCACAGGCAGGTAAGAATGCGGTGGAGAATAATGCGCTGAGTGCCAATGACTTCGGTAAGGGCATGGCAGATTACGGTCAGTCTGTTGCTTCTTATGCGCAATATGCTCAGGATAACAATCTGCCGCCTGAGCAGGTCAAAGCCGACATGGAAAGAATGGTCAAAGGTGACCTGCCGGAAGGTGCAAACATCATCAAGGCTATTCTGAGCAATAACCCCGGCTCAGATACGGTAATGGCGTTGCTGGATGCAAAAGATGCGAAGGATTATGCGCTGGCACTGCTGACGTCGATCCCGGCAGAAAGAGCATTATCTTTAGTCGGTAAAGCAGCGAAGGTTATTGATAACAAAATCCTGATCAGTGCTGCGGAGAAAATATCGACGGCGAAGCCGGGTAAGCAATCAGCAATACCAAGGGATCTGAATGAACAAATAGTGTGGAAGCAGGTGCAGGAAAACCCTGCAAAAGGGGAAATATTGCCAGGAATGAATAATGATCCTCGTTTTCCTACAAGTGCAGGATTCCAAAAAATGCAGGTAGTACAGAAAAATTCTAAGG
>Ga0308160_10004800_pt1 | contig 14269 bp, 17 predicted proteins | sample PhyFR1_FD_201036 | JGI IMG/M metagenome (GOLD analysis project Ga0308160, IMG submission 201036) | Phyllosphere microbial communities from UC Gill Tract Community Farm, Albany, California, United States - DLSLF.R1 | ecosystem: Host-associated > Plants > Phyllosphere > Unclassified | place: USA...
CGACTCCTGTTGCGCGTCTTCGGCGAGCGAGGGGCTTTTCAGCTTGGGGAAGGAGGATCGCTGCTGGGGTCGGGTCTGGGGGATCTAGGAAGGTGTTGAATGAACGTAGCTGATTGTTAGCTGTGGATCTTGAAAGGGAGGAGTGGGCATACAGGACTGAAGAGGAAGTATGAGATTGAGCTGATGAAGGGATATAGGACCATGGCTAGGATGGCTAGTGGTAGGAAACCTCCGATACTGATTCATCAGCCGAGAACCATCACACGACGGTTTGGTGCTTACCCAAAGCTGACACTACCCGCCGTAGCCACCGCGCTCAGTTCACTTTTGAACTTATAGCCCAGTCCGAACTACTTGTCAGTCACGATTCAGTGTACAGTAACGTCACTCACACAAACAAGACTAAGACTCCCCGTGACAATCCCATAAATATGTCCAACAGGCCCCCTACGCATAGCCCACCAACCCCACCATACCCAAATATATTCTTCAAAAGGTGGTCTCTCACATTGTGCCCTTATATCTACTTCCCTCTGAACCCCTTCCACCCTCTCCCTACCTTCTTCGTCCTCTTCTTGTTTGTTTGATGTGAGATGATCGAATGGGATATGGAGGATGAAGAAGAGGTAGAAATGGAGGAATGCGGTTGATAAGAGGAATAAGGCTTGAAGCCAGATGATACTTGTTAGACCTACCCACAAGGGGTAGAGTAGATCGATAGTTGGGCTAGGTGTCAGCTATCATCTTTGACGTGATGAAGGAGATAGCTTACTTTTCTGGGACTTTGAAAGTCTCTTCGGCATTCTTGAAATCTCCTTTTTGGTATATACTACACACCCTGCCATCAGCCTCTGGATGGTATATAACGAATAACTCACTCATCTTTGTCCAGCTGACACCACTCATTCACACCCAGCCCAAACTCACCATCAGCAGGCATACCCACCAATCCCCCTTCTTTGATTTGTACTAAATACCCCAACCCAGACCCCGGATCGGCGAGGGCGATAGTCAACAACAAAGCCCCCATCAATACGTGTCCGGCGTTAATAAACATCCTCCATGTCATATACCACCTTACACTCCCCATATTCTTGATACTCCCAAACCAGCCGACTGGTTTCTTTAGTGAGCGAATGGCGGATGATACGGACACAGTGGAATCTTGATTGGAAGATCTTGGATTGGATCCTGATCTGGAAGTGTTACCCCTTGAAGGTGAAGTATATCGGGCGGTAGCGACTGACATCCTCCCCAACCTATTATGGGCTTCTGGAGTCAATAGTCGCGGAGACTCGGCTCCCATCCTATCGAAATCAGGCCGAGGCGGATCAAGCGCTCCAGCTGATTGAGGTCGCAAATCACGTGCTCTTGGTCTTGCGGCCAGATGTTCGAGGTCGAGGATGGAAGGTAATGTCGATCGATGATGTTTCTTCCCATACCCCGATACTGGCTTTGATATAGGTTGTTGAACGTGGGTATGAGCAGTCGCAAAAGCAGGTGAGAATGGATTATCATTCTGCTCGACCGGTATAACATGAGAGCTTCGAGAATGACTATCTTCGCTCATTTCAGTAATATCTACCAATTGGGATTGATGTCTTGTCCCAGCGCCTTTAAGCCCTTCATGGTACGTACTCTTCTTGACCGATTTCCGAGCTGGCTTCCTAGCTGGACGAGTGGGCGTAGCGGGGAGAGGCTGATGGACTAATTGTGATAATCTAAGAGGTGGAGAAGCTTGGTAAGAGGATCGAGTCCAGGCTGTTGTAGGTGCTTGACCAGTGTAGAGGTCATTGTTATCGTCATTCAGTCCTTTCATTTGAGGTTGAATAAGGGGATTGTCGTCGGGGTGGTAGGATGATCGACTCCATATTGTCTTTGGCGCTCCTGCTTCACTCTCGTCATGATGTACAGCTCGAGGGGGAGGTAATGCTAATGGTTCCGTAGAGGGGAACGCCGATCGATCAAAAGCAGTCCCAATACCAGTAGTCCCTCCCCAATCGGATCTAGCATACAATGGCGTCTCCCTCGTATCAATCGGTACCTCATCTTCCTCATCATCGAATGGGTCTTGGTGGGGTGGCGAGAGGTTCATGTCGAACTGGGGCACTCCATGAGCTGGAGGAGAGGTATATCCTGTCGGAGGTCTCGCTACGGAGTAGGGGAATATTGAGGAAGTTCGAGTCTCGCGTCCGGATACGGGGGTGGGTGGGTAGATGGATGATGCTGGTTGTATAGTCCGTTTGTTGCGCACCATCTTCAATATTCTATGTATGAGTATAGAGTTTGAGAGTCAATTAGTGGATGCATTGTAGTCTCCATCTGATTATGAATTGGTGATTTGCGTTACAGATGCTGATCAGCGTTAATCACATCAAAGGAATGTACAAAGGTCAGTCGCGCTGGATTTAGATGAAACGCTGTAGTGATCAAGCGCGTCAGTACATGTAGCTTCAAGTATTTTACATCTTCGTCTGCTCTCGAGTCTTCTTGATCCTGATAACATTCCGACATTCCTAGACACGCAGACACTGCCTCGTCGACTTGGCAGTCTACTTGGCAGACTTGTCGAGAGGCTCGATGTTGAGCTTGGGACCCAAAGGAACGATCCTCTTGGGGTTGTTCTGGGGGTGGGAGTAGAAGTAATGTTCCTTGATATCTGCCCGTCAGCTCTCTCCTGTTTGGCTGTACCTGGCATACGTTCAAAGTTGGTAGTGTCCTTGAAAGCTGCGTTATTCCAGTACAACCTCCTTAGCCAATCGTGTAGGTATGGGAAGTCGTGTCGGACTGATCATTAGCTGTGTTTGCTTGGAAGGAAGATACGTACTCATTCCGTAGTTGCACTTGAAGTGAACATAGTAGACCGGGTCGTAACGGATGATGGTGGTAAAGAGCCTGACTCGTCAGCATACGCCATCGGGATAGAGGGCGGGACTGACCTGACATCGGCTTCGGTCAATTGACCACCCACTAGGAACTCCCTTCCATCACTCAAAATTCCCTCGACCTTGTCCAGTGCCTTTGCAAGAGCATGGAAAGCAGTCTCGTACGCTTCCTGAGTAGCAGCGAATCCAGTCTTGTAAACACCATTATTGATATCGTTGTAAACCCATTCGTTGAGCTCATCAATCTCCTTCCTCAAATTCTCGGGGTACAAGTCCAAGTTCTTCTTCTCGCCATCGGGTAGGATAGAGTTGAAAGCGGCATTCAAGTCCCTGATGACTTCACTAGATTCGTTACTGACGATAGTATTGTTCTTGGTGTCCCATAGAGTCGGGACGGTGAATCGGGCATCGTATTTCGGTTCAGCCTTTCGGTAGACTTGGTTCAAGTGATGGAAACCGAACAAATGGTCTTCGGTAGCTCCTGGGAAAGTCTCGGAGGAATGGGCCGATGCGGGTTCGGCCTCCTTCTTGGCGTTCTCAGGGGAGACGAAATGCCATCCTCCCTCGAGCATGTGTGGGTGGACGGTGGATACGCCTTCTGATCAGCTCTGATCACTGATATGTACTATCTAGGCTTACTGATGTAATCCTCCAATCCCTTCAGGCTTCGCATGATCAAAGCTCGATGGGCCCATGGACAAGCAAGGCAAACGTAAAGGTGGTATCGTCCTGTGAATCAGCTATGTCCATCTTTCACATCAGGAAGCTTACCCTTCTCCGGAGCGAACTTTCCACCTTCCTCAATCCTATCTCTGAAACTACTGACCTGCCTCTTGAACGATCCATCCTTGTCTGCCCACGCGGTAATTCCTTCCTTTCCTGCTTGGGTAGTCATACTTCTAGTGATATTGTTTGTTAAATTTCTGAGGAAAGCTGGATTTGTTGATCTGATGGTTGTATATAATATACCTAGTAATCCTGCTGCACCTGCTGTTCTCAACAAGACCATAAAGTATTGGGTATATATATGTATATCTATGGTTCTCTAGCTGACAAGTGCGTTGAGAAGGGTGCATAAGCATGACTCATTACTGTTAAACTGTTTAACAGGATCGGATATATCCGATATGACGCAGTGATCTTGCATTGTCGATCGCAGGAGAAGGTTCAGTTCACACTCTACACTAACACACACAAAATGACTACCCTAGCAGAAATCGAGAACGTAAAGGCATACCACCTTCCAGTACCAGGAGCCGAACCAGTAGTCCTCTCAACCGGAACCCTGTACCTATCAGTCATCCCAGCGAACCCACCTTCGCATCCATCCCAGACTATCGCTCTAAGCGTAGGAGCATCTTCATTCCCCGTCCTACCCAATACTCCAATCCAAAAGATTGAAGCAAAAGAGGAACATCCTCGATACGCTTTCAGCCCTCTTCCTGCAGATGGAGGAGCAGCTATTGGACGAGTCAAAATCGTCCTAAGTCCCAGGTTAGTACCCTTTTGGCTCAGGACTGGAGCTGATGGTAGTACCAACCAGATTGAATGGGAACAGACTGAATTACTTGCCAAGAAATTTGAAGACGCTTTGAAGGCAAATGGAGTCTGGGATGAGAGAGCGCTATTCGTCGATGATGAGTGGGAGACTACAACCACCGGCCCCAAGAAAGGATGGGGAGAGGCTTTAGCTTCTAACCTCACCTGGGCCGGTGATGCCGTTGCCCAAAAGCTTGGAGCACGTACAGACCAGTGAGCTATTGAGAGACGTCTAGGAAATCATGCTAATTGTTAGACACATCTCTACCACAAACCCGACCCATCCCGCTCCCCCATCCGAGCAACTAGCAGCAAATGCCAAGCAAGCGAACTCGACAACAGGTTCTATCGCCGAAAGCGCCGAATCTGGGGCCAAGAAAGTAGGCCAGTTCGTTCACGACAAAGCTCAGCAAAATGCCCACTATCTACCCGAATCCATTCAGCGATTAGGCGACCCAGTTGCAGAGCAGGATAAGGGGGAGCTTCGAAAACTAGCCGAGACCGGTTGGACACAAGCTACTTTTGCCGCAAAGGGATTGGTTGGTGCTGCTACTACTATTGCAGGGGCTGTTAGTCAGAATGCTCATCGGGCGGTGGAACATAACTTTGGCAAAGAGGCTGATGGGGTTGCCCAGGGTAGGTGTTTGATAGTCTAGAGTGTGCTTGGCTGATTCAACAGATATCGGCCAGACTGGTACGAACGTAGGTTCTACCGCTGTATCCGCTACAGAGGTTACTAGTGGTCTAGTCCAAGGTATGAACGTTACTTCCGGGATTTACAGCAAGCCAGGAGGTGTGTGATGGGTGGAGAAAGAAGGGAATACAGACAAGAAGGTTGTATGCAATGCGATACTGATGTGTGCATTGAACTGTCAAAGGAAAGGGCCACACCTCATTGGGCCTTGCTGACCCCTTTACGGGGTCCTTTTATGTCTATAACGCCGTGAAAGGAGGATCCCTGGCGAAAGGCATATTGACACTAGCCTGCAGACTCTGATTATCGTCTTGCCACCTCGCTCTTCTAACTCTCCACCAACCTTTTAATTGCACATTCTCGCAGCATACCATCACCACCACCACAATGCCAGAACAATCCCTTAACATGTCTGTGTCTGCAACACAGCAGGCACAGCAGGCTCTTGATGTTTCGTCCGTTCTTGATCTCGAGATCTTCGAATCGGTGGACCAATCCGAAATCTTGCAGAACGGTTGCCTCACCGAGCTCGGCATCTCTGGACTCTCCCTCATATTCGCGGACACGGTAGGCAAGAGGCGGACCATGGTCCCTCATGAAGCTAAATTCTTCACAAGATCCGAGAAGAGCGTTGTCAGCAATGCTAGTCGGCTCCTCGCCAAATCAAATACAAGCTGCAACCATGCCCCCGGGCGTGCCTGCGATTTCGAACAGACAATCGACTATTATCGCGGGCCGAAAGGTAAGAGTGCGGCCACAGGCGACGGCCCGTCTATGCCGGCTGGGGCAAACACCCTGAAGGCCAAGATTGACTCCTACGCCAGCTTTCTGCTCGAAGGGCATGAGCATTTGCATCATAGTCAGGCCGCTACCGAACAGCAAACCGAGGAAGAATTGGGTGGCAGCCCCGAAGAGTCTGCCAGTCACCGAGGGAGTGGTCAATGAGGCTCGAGCAGCCAGGAGACATGAGGACAGTGTAGCTCGGTAAGCAGCAAAGGTAGGTCAATATCTTGACAATCAACTCGCTCAATGTTCTGACTTTCCACAGCAAAGAGAACCCGAAAACCGGTGTTGCACAGAGGAGATAAGAGACCGCCTTTTGGATTCTCACACCATTTCTGATGTGCACATCCCCATATATTCTGTCTTCAATAAGGGTTCTATGTAAATTATGTTATGCGTGTTCGATCATTTATGTTTCAATGTCCAAGCGGTCTGAAACAAGCGTGACATCGCCAAAAGGTATGCCGAAACTCGACATTATCACATCATACCCGTCCACCTCCCCTTGCCTGGAAGTCCTAGTAAAACCGATCTTGACAAGGTGGGGGCTTGATTGAGGATAACAAGCATTTTGGCAGCTGCACATCCCTAGTGAGTCTGCCACCATCGGAAGTCTCAAGTGGCACCAATTTTCAAAGGAAATGGCCACACAACATTCGCCCTTGCTATCGCCGAAGTGACCCCCTTTCATACCATAAGCCCGTGAAAGGTGGGTCCTAGTCCGTAGAGATATAAAAAGCTGTGCAGCGCCCTGGATTTCATGACCACAACAGCAACTTTCACATCAGATCCTCAGTCACCGTCCCCGCCACCCAACCACCCATACATACCACACAAGGTAACAATGTCAGAACAATCCCTCACGTCTCGCCGTCCTCCAACAGTAAGTGTAGTATCGTCGGAGCCTCCACGATCGGTACTCTCTCCGACACTTTATTGGATGACTGGGCGGTACACCGGAGGTGGGGGAAAATATGCTCTCCGCGAAATCTCACGTGCAGTGGCTATGCAGCGCTACACCATATTCCAACGAATAGGTTCCAAATTCAACACAGTGGAGGAGATAGATGACGATATCTATGGGCGACTCTACGAGCTACACAAGACCTGCCGTGATACCCATGCTCCTGGAACCGATTGTGCCTTCGGAAGGGCACTTGAAGCCTACCGGGATCCTCCGGATGGCGACTATCTTGCAGGTGTAACATGCTTTCACCTCGAGGACAACAAATATTGTGTCGAACGTTTGAAAGACTTGCAGAAAGAATTAATCACACAACACAGAAAGTTCCACCGTCCTCAGGAATCAACAGAGCAGCAAACGCAGGAAGACCGAAATACAGGGTTGTTCAAGGCTGTCAGTAAGGCGGGGACCAGCTTAGGACGATCTGTAGTCACAGGACTGTCAGCAGCGAACACCTGGCTCAGTGGTACAGGTGAAGAGCAAAGGTATTCTCGTTCGTCTGTCTCCCTTGTGTTAAATGCTGAACCTTCCAGAGAATGATTCATGAAGGAAGGCAGCGTCCGAGGGCCAATCTTTGGCCTAGACAAGGCTGGCCGGCGTTTGAACCCCCCTCTTTACCCCGTTCCATCCCCCCCTTTCAAGTTTCCTGTATCGTGTATTTCAGTCGTCTTCCCCGGAAAAGTGAAGTTGGTTTCTAGAGTCTTGAGCGATGTAAAATTGGGCGTCAGTAGTGTCATGTAAAAAAGCGTTGCATCGTAAATCTCGTGAGGATCAAGATCATTGACCCATCAGATCCTATCAAATTCCGCCAGGCTTACTGTTGCGGCACTACTGCCTACTGCTCCTAGTGCTAGTCTACAATATCTACATGAGAACCCCTACAGCCTGCTTGTGTAACCCTGCAGCGGCTGGTGAGGCTTGTATTGGTGAGACCGCCCTGCACCCGGGGTCAAAGATAAAAGTCACTCTACGTTAGCCCAGCCTGTCTTTAGAGGACTGTCGAGTGCGGAAGGTGAGCCTTGACCGAACTCAAATGACGCTAGGTATTCACTCAAGCTTTTTCCATGCACTCAATTCTTGATTTTTTTACCAATCACAACTTCTGCCACCTACTGTAGCGCTCCGTCAAGTATGTTTAGAACCGTACATACTCTTCGCAGAACGCAGAAAAGAAACGCCTCAGCAAAGAGACGACAAACGCAATCGCCACATCGTAGTCGCCGCTGATAGTTTCCTCCTTGTCTACCCTTCATGCTTTAACGCCGTGAAAGGTAGTCTGAGAGCTGAAAGGGGGACAAGAATATGCAGTACTACCCCCTCGTTCTGCATAGCCTCTCAGTCTCCTCAAAACCGCCCGTTATATCGAGACTCAAAGGTAAGCGCCACACTACGTGAGCCCGGGCTGTCCTCCAAAGCAAATCCTTTGATGGCCGTCAAGTGTAAAAGGTGAGTCTGCAGCGACTTATAGTGGCATTAGGTCTTCTTGCCGACTTTCTTCTCTACACTACACTCGATACTTCGACCTTTCGATCAATCGCAGCTTTTGCCACCCACCACCCAGTCAAATACCTCGAACTTGGGCAATGCCAGAACATACTTCCACGTTGCAAGAACCGGCATTACTGTCAACACAGAGAGACAACCAGTCCCTGAAATGTGTTCTTTCCGATTTCGCCCCCTTGGAGAACCCAGAACTTTGGGACGGGGAGCTGAATTGTCTTACCTATTATGGGAGGCACACACTGATGGACGAACTCTCACAAGCTGTCGCCACTCAGCGAAAAGACACCCTCGGACCAACCGGGTTGCCTAGAGACACCATAGAGTACCTGAAGAGGGCCATCTACTTGCGACTGACCAAGTTGGATGACAAGTGTACCGGCACTCACGCTCCTGCTCCTCAGTGCGCTTTCGAGAGAGCACTGGGGGATCGTCGGGCTCCCTTGATCAGGAGTTACGTGACGGGGGCAAGTCCTTCCTCCCCCGAAGTGAGCAAGCGAAAGGATCGATCCGAAGTCATATTCAACGTTCTAAGCGTGGATCACAAGAACAGATGTCATCAGAAGTAGTGGATGAGCAGACGGCGTTCTACGAGGAACATCTAGGTGGACCGGGCGGGCACTCCTCTGCAGGGGTGACCGCAACTGGAGCCCAAACCGGGCCCGGTGGATCAATAACCCACTAAAGGTGAGTCTCTTTGATCCCACATTGAAAACTTGATTTCCTGACCTGCTCCCAGGTGATTTGATGCACATGCATTGAAGGCTTGTGCAAAGCGGTACTCCGTACGACAGATGACCAGCGATGCCGAAGTTTCCTACACTGATCTTCTTCGTAGGCTGCAGAGGGTGTGTGTGTGAGAGGGAGGGATCTAGGAGAAGGCGGGCGGCCCTGGTGTAAACATATATGATGTATTTTATGTGGTAGAGCCTAAACACAGTAAAGAAAGAATTACATCGTTAAAAGGTATATCAGAAATCAAAATCATCATATCGTTCCCACTATCAATCCCCTACTTCCTACTCCTAGTAGTCCTAGTCGAAACAACCTCCACAGGCGCCTCAACAACCTTCTTAACAGCCCTCTTAACAGGCGCTTTCTTCACTCCCTCAGCCTTTGTTTCCGGCTCGTTCTCCTTCTCTACCACTGTCTTAGTCCTCCTCGTTGGCGCTGACGTGGAGCATTTAGCGACTGTCTCCTTTTCGACAATAGCTTTCTTGGCTCGGGTGGCTTTGGCCGGTGCGGGAGCTGAGACTTCGGGTTGATCGTCGTTCTCGCCCAATACTGCTTTCTTGGCTCGTGAGGTGGTAGAAGTAGTCTTGGAGGCCGTAGAAGCGGATTTGGCGGGAGCTTTTGCAGTCTCGGTTTTCTTGGCTCGAGTGGCCGTTGCTCGAGAGGTGGTAGGTTTAGGAATTTCAGCCCTTGGCTTGACTGGTTCTCTGTATTCGAGGGGTTCTTCAATCTCCGACAAAGACACATCGTCGAGGTCCCCTGGTCGAGGTCGAGCGACGGGAGCCCTGACTACCTTCTTTGCTGCTGGCTTTGGCGCAGTCTCAACTTTGGTAGTTGCAGTCTTGGGTGCAGTTTCGGCCATAGTCGCCGCCGGAGCACGAGCACGAGAAGCGGGGACTTTCTTGGCGATAGCAGTGGGCTTTTCAGCAACGGCAACTGGAGCGGGTACTCGTGCGGCAGCTTTGGTTCGAGACTGATAGATGGGGACTGGTACTTTGGATGGAGCGGGTTGGGCGGTAGCGGCGGTAGCAGGTGCTTTTCCCTTGGCAGCGGTAGTAGTCGACGGCTTCTTGATCCCAGTCGCCCTAGCCTTGGGTGGTGTAGGAATGGCGACAATCTCTGAATCCCCTTCGACGACTTCCTCCTCCTCACTCTCGGTTTCCACCTCTAGTACAGCTTCCTGCTCAACCTCTTCAAGCTCGTACATCTCCTTCAAACCTTCCATGGCTGGCGTAATTTGTTGGTGGGGTAGAGCAAACATTGTCTTCATGCCGTTCATCTGCGGAGTTGAAGGTAGTTCGGGTTGATGGAGCATTTCCTTGATTCCGTTGAATCGGGGCGTGGGGGCCGAAGAGGATGCTTCGGCAAACATGGATCGGATACCGGTGAAAGATGGTGTTTTGGGGACGATAGGAGCAGAGAACATCTGCCTCAACCCAGCGAAAGATGGAGTTGCGGGCGCATTGACTCGTGGTCGTTCCTCCTTGGACTCGTGCTCCTCTTCGTTGGCAGCGTTCTCGTCGTGTTCGACATTTTCCTCGGACACATCTTCCTCTTCGACTTCCTCCTCGGACACATCTTCTTCTTCGACCCGATCGGCCATAAGCGAAGTGATCTCCTGACTATCTCGTCCAGCCATGACAGGGGACCCGGATTCGGAGACCTCCTCATCCTCCTCCATAGTCATACCGAAAGACGTAGGCAGTTGTCGGTTCCCAACAACAGAATACGAAGCGGAAGCTTTAGGCTGAGGTCGAGCAGGGGTGGAAGGAAGAGCGAATGAAACGGTAGCTCGTCTATTGGGATCGCTTCGGGACTCTCGCTGGACACTCTGTCTCCTCAACAAGTTCAACTCCTTCTGGACCTTTTGCAAAGGTGTCATCGGGACAGCAGCCTTGGTCTCGTTGTCGGAGTCGACTTCGGGCGTGGTAGGGGCAAGGGCGGGATGAGAAGGGGTTCTGGCGTTTCGTAGAGAAGCTTCTCGGACTGGGGTCTTGAAGCTTGGCGGAAGGGTTGGTAGCGCTCGGGGTGTACCCAAAGTCTCCCTTCGTCGCTTCGCCTGCACGTCAGCTCCGACACGACGATCAGCCGGTAGAAGCTTACCTCTGCTAGTAGAGCAGGGTTGACCTCTCGCTTGACTGGAGTACATGGCGCCTGATCGATCTCTTCATCCTCAACCTCCTCATCATCTACGACTGGGACAAACTTTCGACTAGGTGGACCCAGTGAGCCAGGCGTAGCTGGCATTCGTGAACTAGGACCAGCAGGAGTCTCGGGCAATCGAGCCAAACGTGTAGGAGGTCCCCCGATGCTGGCGAGGGATCGTCGTGGTCCGCCGGCCATTGTACGTTGTGGCTGAGGAGTGTAGAACTGCTCGAGAGGTCGTCGCTAGATGTCAGTACAGCTCGGCCGTGGATAAGAGGAACTTACAGGAGTATTGGGAGCGGCTACGACCTCGACAGCGGGTTGATCCTCCTCCATGGACTCAACTTCATCGACCTCTTCGTCATCTTCTTCAGCCTCGAAATCCCCTTCCTCCTCGGCAGATTCTTCAGCATCCTCGTCTCTGAACTCTCCTTCGTCATCGATACTCTCATTGAGGGCCTGCTCTTCCGCCTCGGCCGCAGACATATCGCCGAACGAAATGATGCCTTGACCGGGCTACAATAGTCAGCCATGATCTTGCAAGAAAGCGGCGAGCACTTACGATATCAAGCGCCTGATCAGCCTCGAGTGAGTCGATAGACTCATCCGACTCATCCATCGAGACAGAAGCTCGTCCGTCTTCATAAACCCAATGGAGTTGACCTTCCTCCTGATCCTCATCTTCGTCCTCTTCCTCCTCCTCACTTTCTTCCTCCACTGGTGCAGGAGTTAGACTCTTCCTTGCTTGACCCTTGGGACTAAGAGACTTTCTCTTGGTAGTGATATCCCCATTGACGATTGCGCCTTCCACGTTTTGAGCTTGGCTTGATTGCCATGCTTTCCTAGCTGATCGGAGGAGCAGAGCCTTATGCAAAGAGAACGGTCCTTTTGGTGTGGACATGGCAACCTGGGCGGTGACTTGATAGGGAGTGTTGTCGGCTGGGGGAAGCGGAACGGAACGTGGTGTTTTGGCAGGTGTACTTTCGACGGATCCGTATGGGGTGTCGGCAGTGGGTGGAAGTGGGACCGATCGAGGTGTATGTGGTGAAGCAGTGCCGTCTACCTCCTGGTGACGTTTCTCGACTGGGGTAGTGTGTAGTTGACGACTTCGGGATGGGGAGCTTGTGTTTTGCATTGGCGCCTTTCGCTTCTGCTGAGGAGTCATGAAGGGATTATTGTGCACGGACTACACTGTCAGCACTGATTGTCAAATGTAGAAAATGACCTACCTTGATCTCCTCTTCCTCTCGAGTCTCGATATAAAGCACATCTCCCTCTTCTCCATCGACAGCTTCAATGACAACATCCTCTTCCTCTTCCTGCAAATCTTCCTCTTCTTCAATCTGCTGAGCCAACCCAGACTTCTTTGGGGTCCGGATTACCTGTGGGTCCTCACCCAGCCCAATGATACTATACCTTCGAGATTTCATAGGCGACGCAAAAGGTTCAAAGTTCTTGCCAGAAGGAACCAGAGACATTCTGTGTGAGACCCTTTTCCTTCGTTCCGGTGCTGGTGATGCTTTGATAGGTGAATCGGAGGGTAGTGGTATGGACTCTATGGGTGGGGTATCGATGAGTGCATCTTCGTGACCATACTCGAATCGGAAGAGCTTCTTTCGGATAATGAAAGTGTCGTTGCTGGATAAGGGGATTATAGAGGGGGGTTTGTAGACACTGAGGTCGCCACCTTGGGGAGCGTGCTTGACTCCATGCGTTCCGTGGACGTGTAATGATGCCTGAATATCAGCTTGTCCGTCTTCTTGTTAGCATAACTTACATCGCCAGTGATCAGATCAAACTTGATCTCGCAGTGTAATTTCGAGACATCAGAGAAGTAGAGTCGGATCTGGATGTTAGAATCCTTTGTACAAGCAAATCAGTCAGCTCACATCCATGTCAATGTCACTATTCCGTCAGCATACTATCCTTGAATGTTGATGAGACGTACCGTCCGATAGTAACCCTATCCGCATCTATAGGGAAACGCTGCAGGTCCTCTCCAGTCTTCTTGGCAACTAGCCACACAGTGCCCAAAACACCCTGTGCCTTCGGCTGCGCCATTGGCGTTTGATCCACCTCGTCCATTCTCTCTTTCGTCGATATTGTTGTAATTGCCGTTAGTCAGTCGTCGTGTTCGTTGTTTGTTGTCGGTGTCGATGTCGATTATATGGTGAGTTGATTGATGTCTGAGATGTAAGTTGATTCAAGGGTTGTTTACCCAGAAAGTAAATCAGTCGCGTCAATCATTTATCCTCCTTAATTCTTCCTATTTTATCCCAGATATCACCTCCACCAATACTATGTTATCTCCTTGACCTCTCTGTTTAACTTTCAAAGGGCTCCTCACACTCCAATAGCATCGTGTATATCGCAGGTAACGATCTAGAGTCTACACACTTACAGGTCGTATCTCGCTACGGATTTTCACCATCTCTTGTCGAACCTTATCGCGTCAAGGGAATCCAAAAACATGACGCCGTCAACACCCCAGCCTCAGGCTCAGCCGCCGCCGTATGGCGCAACACCCTCGTCATCCCGCACACCTCGCTCCAGACAGGTATCACGCCGAACACCACGTCGGTCAAAGTCTCCATCGCCTGCAGAAGCCCCTGAAGGACAGGCAACAATCGTATCATCCGTATCCAACTTGGCAAACACCATAATCGGGGCAGGAGCTCTAGCTTTCCCATCAGCATTCGCTTCTATGGGACTGATACCGGGTATCCTATCCTGCGCTTTCTCGGCGTCGACTTCGATATTTGGATTATACCTTCTGAGTCGGTGTGCGACTATGGTCGGCAAAAAGCCTGGACAGGAGACTACAAAGGCGAGCTTCAATGAGGTTGCAAAGATGACTTTTGGGAAAGGATGGGCTACTAGGGTCTTTGATGTAGGCTGACATTGGCTCGAGAGGCAAGAATAAGCTGATGAGCAGTTCGCTATAGCGATCAAATGCTTTGGTGTTTCAGTGTCCTACCTTATCATCTGCAAGGTGAGTCACCTCGGTCAGGACGACTTGCTAATGGC
>Ga0308160_10004801_pt1 | contig 14269 bp, 11 predicted proteins | sample PhyFR1_FD_201036 | JGI IMG/M metagenome (GOLD analysis project Ga0308160, IMG submission 201036) | Phyllosphere microbial communities from UC Gill Tract Community Farm, Albany, California, United States - DLSLF.R1 | ecosystem: Host-associated > Plants > Phyllosphere > Unclassified | place: USA...
AAAGATACCGTCAACATCGTCGCGCACAGCCAGGGTTGCTTGCTGAGCCTGCTTGCTCAGGCATTCCTGATGGAGATGGGGGAACGTACTGCCGATACGTTAATCCTGAACCATCCGCCATATGGCCTCGAGGAAGAGATGGGCCTGGTGATGAAGGGATTGACTTACTTCCAGGGCGACAGGGACGAGGCGATGAATGGGTTTTATGAACTCATCAAGGGTCGGCAGAGCACGCATGCACGCGTGCAGACGCTGATCAATATTGTCACCGGTATTGCGAAGAGCAAAGCGACTGAGCCGATGTTTGGCCGCATCAGTGAAAGCGAATCTGGCGGCATGGTCCATGGCTGCTGGAAGCCGGATTCCGATCGCGACAACCGTGGCAAAGTCTATCTTTATTTCTGTCCAGAGGATATGACTGTTGCGCTCGACAATATGCGAGGCATCGGCTGGCAAGGTGTCCCCGAAACGATTACGGACACTCGCGAGCGAAACGCGCCAACGGGCGGAGCGCTGACAAGCGACGCGAGCTTTCAGCCGAACTCACTGCTCCAGGCACGGCGCAGCGTGTTGAGTGAGCTTGGGCCTGCATTCCGCCAGCGGGTCTTCACTGCCAAGCGCCGGCCCGCGCCTGGGACGGCAACCCCAGTGCCTGTGCTGGTCGGCCAGCCTCCCCACGATTTCGCCTTGCGTCTCCGGGGCGAAGATGATCACGCACACGTTGCAGCGGGTGGCGCCTCCCTGCGCGAGTCGCTGCCCGTGGCGCACTCCGCTGACCTCCCGGCCAACTCCCCAGACATCCAGCGCCAGGCAATCAGGAAAATCAACGGCGAAACCCTCAAAAAACCTTATGAAGCGGATCTGCGCGGCGCACAGATTAGCGCTGACAAGCTTCCAGCCAGCTCCAGACTGGCCCGGCTCACAGAGGCCGAAAACGGACCATGTGAAGAGGTCGATCCGATCGACGCCGCCGTCGCCATCACGAGTAATGGCGGTTTGCAGGTTCATCGAGAAAGGCTGCCGGCTTCGCTGAGCGACTCCGTGGGCAGCACAAGAATCGGACCGGTCATCGGCGACGACCTGCACAGGGTGGAGGAGGCTTACAACCGGCTGAAAAATGGCAGTCACAAGAATCCTGATAATCAATATCGAATTCTTTCTGCCAGGCGTCACAACGATCGCTCTACCGACGCGGCAGTACAAGAAAGCCCGAACGCGGCAAGGCAGCGCTGGCAGCATGAATACAGTCCGAAATCATTTCACAGCGTAATCTTCGGCAACCGCAAGAATCATCGTCATGTCACGGCGTACGATGTGTCGATCGGCAGTGGCAAAGCCGTCAGTGATCCGGCGTTCCGCGCGTACTTGTGTGCCGTGGCGGATTGGCGGCTCAAGATTCCGGAAATGACAGACTCGTCACGGCCTGGGATCCTGGTCTATGCGGAATTCGTCCAGAAATTCGACATCTATTTCTCATGTGAGATGGAATGGTGCCGGCAACTCATCTATGGAAACGCCATCTACTACAGTAAAGGCAAGTTACCGGTACTGCCTCTGCCGACGGGAAGATTGTGGAGCATTTTGATATCCGAAACAACATCGGGCATCCGGGTTCCACCATCGATTTCGAGAGGAAAAAAATGAACGACGCTTCGACGGGACGTGTTGTAAGCATACGGCCAACAGCGTGGAAATACATGCTGGGCGCGGCGATTGCATTTCCTATCCTGGTACTGCTGTGGGTATTGACTGACCTCCGGCTTTTACGCCCGGAGCTTGCAGATATCGACGTGGGGACGACAATGGACAGAGTTCGCTGGTTCGGTTTACCGCTGCTGGTAGTGCTAGTGCTGTTTGGCGGAAAATGGATATTAGACGCTCACGCCGCCTACGGGCGCGGACATGCATGGCATCAAAAGACGCACGAGCTCAAAACCCAGGACGCGCTGGAAAAGCGTACGCAACAGTCCAGACGGGAATACACATTAGAAGTACTGGGGCTTGGAATAACAGTAGAGCAATACCGTCAAGGAAAGCTCTGGCAAATTCTCCAGCAGGGTGGACCATATACCAGTATTCGCGAATCCAACGCTAAAAATTATCCCTGGACTGATTTTGACAAGATGGGACAGACAGGGGGCCGCGCTTGCGACGCGCTGGAAAATGGCGCCGAACCGTCGCCGATGTACTGGGGAGTTCCTACCATGTATGCAGGTGCCCCAATAGACAATCCCGAACAACAGCCAAGCGACGCGTCGCCAATGGCGGGGCTGGCCTCAAGTGCTGAAGGCACAGGCATGGCATGGCACCTCTTTTCCACCGGCCCATGGCAACTTGGCGAGCGGCCAGACCGCCTGCTTGACGAGGCATTCGCATTTTTCGACGCCCATCCAGATCTTCCCTATCTCGTTCTGCTGAGTGCCGACAGCGATTTCCATCGCGATGCTGGACGACCGGACAAAAGTCAACGGCTAGTACAGACTGGTTACTACATCCCCAAATATTCTGACGCCAGTGCTGTGTTCGTTCTGGCCAGGCGCGAACGGGTCGAGCCGTTACGTCCATATGTGTGGGACGATCCGGAAAATGATTATCTGCAGGAAAATTTGCGCTACATGTATTTTGGCTTGGATAAAACTTCACCGGCTTATGGAGCGATGAAGAAATTTCATCCCGAGATGAAGATATCCAGACATCCAACTGTCGCCGAATGGCTTCACGCCGCGGCCACCTTCGCCAAGCACCCCGTCTTCGAACACAAGGACGGCACCCTCCTCGACACCTTCAAGCGCTGGACCAACCACCCACCAAAAGACTGGAAACCCACCCCCTGGTTCCCCGTCCCCTGGAACCGCAACCAGATGCAAGCCTTCGACCGCCTCCCCTCGCTCGGTTTCGTGCACCGTCCCGTATTCATCGACTTCAAGGACGAACACGGCAACCCGGTGAAGACTCGTGAAGCGCGCCAGAAAATCCTGGAAGCCGGCTGGCAGCAAGCCCTGCAAACACTGCCCGAAGCCGAACGCAGCGCAGGCCCGTCCCGCATCATCGCCGCCTTCGACAACAACACCGAACACCTGATCGCGCTGGAAGGCATGCTGCACACCTACAAGGCCCAGGGCGGCCCTGACATCGACAGCGGCAAGACCGCGCAATTCATCAATACCGACCGCCGCATGGGCAACACCGGCGCCGCGACCTTCTTCGTGCAGATGGCCGTGGGCGTGATGGGAAGCTATATCGACGGTGGCCCGTCGGCGGCGATCAACCTGCGCGACCCGAGCGGCGCCAGCCTGGTCTTCATCAGCCCGCCCAGCAAGGAACAACGTGACGCCCAGGGCGAGAACGTTTTCAGGCATAGGGTGGAGCCGTCGATCGATCCGGAAAATTATGTGCAGCCGGCGCTGCCGCAAGACACCGCACAGGCGGACACCGTGGAACACTGATCAGGGAGGAGAAACGATGCGCAATGTGATACGGCTCGGCGACGCCACCACGCACGGCGGCAAAGTGCTGAGCGTGCGTGCCAGCCATTTCAAGGTCGGTGGTGTCGCGGTCGCCTGTGTCGGCGACACCTGCAGCTGTCCCATTGCCGGTCACAACGGCTGCACGATCGCATCAGGCTCGGCCCATCACAAGATCGATGGCAAATCCATCGCGTTCGAGGGCGACAAGACCAGTTGCGGCGCGAAGCTCGTCGCCAGCGCCGGCAACTTCAAGACCCCGTGATACGGCTCGCTTAACGCCCCGTATGCGAAAACTTCACCGGCAACGCCGGGCTGCTCCTGATACTGGCCGCATCGAGCCTGCCCAGGCTGGCCAGCCACGGCCCCGCATAGCGGATCTCGTAACTGTGCTGCCCTGGCTTGAATGCGTACGCATCGGTGATGTCGATCGTGTTGAGCTGCGTGGTCTGCGGCTTGACCTCGAGGTAGTCGCCCGGGCCCAGCGCGGCGCGCTTGACCATGCGGCCGGTGTAGGCCACCTCGTCCTCGCGCGAGCGCAGGGCGAAGCGCGGGCCGCTCAGGTCGTCGGCCAGCGCGATTTCGCGCGGGATCCAAACCGGCCGGTCGCCGCGGTTCTCGATCAGCACCCGCACCTTCACCTTGCCGGCGCCCGTCTCGACTTCCAGGCGGTGGTGCACGTTCACCTTGGCCTCCACGGCCTTGACCGCGCCCGCCAGTCCGGCAGCGGCCAGCACGGTTGCCAGTACGGCGACCGGCATGCTTCGTTTGACATGCATCTCCACTCCTCTCGACACGGGGCCGTCACGATTTGACAGCAAGCGCCGCACTCAGGGCGCTTGTCGTTCGATTATGACACGATGCGCCACGCTCATTCAGGGAAGAATGTTACCGCCTGTTTCAGGCAGCGCCGCCAGGATGGTTACCGCCACCCGCCGGTTGCGCGCCTGGCCGGCCGGGTCCGCGTTCGAGGCCACCGGCCGGGTCGCGGCGAAGCCGATCGCCGACAGGCGCGCCTCGGCCACGCCGTTGGCGATGAACAGGCGCACCACGCTGGCCGCGCGCGCACTCGACAGTTCCCAGTTCGATGGGTACACCGGGCTGGCGATCGGCAGGTCGTCGCTATGGCCCTCGACCTCGATGCGGTGGGTGTCGTTCTTCAGCAAACCCGCCACCGCGCCCAGCACCTCGCTTGCCTCACCGTCGAGCACCGCCTGGCCCTGCTCGAACAGCACGCTGGCATTGATCTCGACACTGACGCCGCGCGCGTTCTGCGTCACCCGCACCTGGCCCGACTTGACCAGCGGCAGCAAGGTCGCCGACAGGTCGCGCGCCATCACGCCCATGCGCTCCTGCTCGCGCCGCGCGGCCTCGTTGCGCTTGCGGTTGATGATGTGCGACAGCGGCAGCACCGGCTCGACATTGGTGTTGACCTGCGTGGCCGCGCCGCGGCCGCCGAAGGCGTCGCCCAGCGCGTCCGACAGCACCTGGTACTTGCCTTCGTTGACGATCGAGATCGCGTACATCACCACGAAGAAGGCGAACAGCAGCGTGATCAGGTCGGCGTACGAGATCAGCCAGCGCTCGTGGTTTTCTTGCGGGACATCGTCGTCGTAGCGCTTGCGGGCCATCGAGCCTGCCCTCTAGTGGCGCGCCAGCAGGCTGGCGACGCGTTCGTCGACCACGCGGCCATGGTCGCCGCTGGCCAGGTCGGCGAAGACTTCGGCCAGGATCTCGTACTGCGAGACGCGGTCGTTGACGATGGCCTTGAGCTTGTTGCCGACCGGGTAGAAGAACAGGTTGGCCAGGCCCACGCCGTACACGGTCGACACGAACGCGACCGCGATGCCGGAGCCCAGGCGCGCCGGGTCGGACAGGTTTTCCATTACGTGGATCAGGCCCAGCACGGCGCCCAGGATGCCGACCGTCGGCGCATAGCCGGCGGCCGATTCCCAGATACGCGCCGACTGGCGCTGGGCGAACTCGTAGCCGTTGATCTCGTGCTCGAGCAGGCTGCGCAATTTATCCGGCTGGATGCCGTCCACCACCAGGCGCAGGCCCTTGGCCACGAACGGGTCGGCCTTGCCCATGAATTGTTCCAGCGACAGCAAGCCGTCCCGGCGTGCAGTCAGGCTCCACAGGGCGATCTCGCGCGACAGCTTCTGGCGCCCGTTCTTTGGCGGCACGAACACCCAGCGCAGCATGCCGAGGCCGCGCAGGAAGGCGCGCGGTTCGCTCTGCAGCAGCGTGGCGCCGAAGGTGCCCACCACCACGATGGCGAAAGCGGCCGGCTGCACCAACGATGCAAACCTGCCGCCATCCAATGTGTATCCAAGAAAAATGCCGGCGATCGCCAGCACCAAGCCGATTACGCTTGCCCAGTCCACAGTTGCTCCCGTAGTGTGGTGCGCAGGCGCGCAACAGCCTGGGTGTGCAGCTGCGACACCCTTGATTCGCTGACGCCCATGACGGCGCCGATTTCCTTCAGGTTCAGTTCTTCTTCATAGTACAAACCCATGAGCAGCTTCTCGCGTGGCGGCAGGTTGTCGATGGCCTCGATCACCGCCTGGCGGAAGTCGGTTTCCATCAGGCTGCGCAGCGGGTCGGCGTTGTCGTCCACCGCGAAGCGGTCGAGGAAGCTGCCGTCGCCGTCGTCGTCGCGGAAGTCCTCGTAGTACAGCAGCTGGTGGCCGCCCGAGTCGGCCAGGATGTCCTGGTAATCCTCGAGCGACAGCTTGAGCGACTTCGCTACTTCGGATTCGCTCGGCGGGCGGCCCAGGCGCTGCTGCAGCTCGTGCATCGCGCTCTCGACCTTGCGCATGTTCTGGCGCGTGCTGCGCGGCATCCAGTCGCTGCTGCGCAGCTCGTCGAGCATGGCGCCGCGGATGCGCAGCACCGCATAGGTCTCGAACTGCGCGCCGTGGTTGTCCTCGTAGCGGTTGATGGCGTCCAGCAGGCCGATCATGCCGGCCTGTACCAGGTCATCCACTTCCACCGAAGGCGGCAGCTTGGCCTTCATGTGGTGGGCAAGGCGCTTGACCAACGGCATATGCTCCGTCAGCAAAGAATTCTTGTCCGCTTTCCCTTTGACCGTATACATGCTGGTGAGTGTCTTTTCTATACGTGTTCTGTCGTGTTGCCGTCAACGATTACGAATGAAGCTGCGCCGGGCTGCCCTGCTTGCCGAACTGCGGCATCGCATGCAGCGCGAACCTGCCTGCCAGCTGGCGAAACGCCACCGATGCGCCGGCCAGCGGGAAGGCGTCGACCACCGCCCGGCCCAGGCGCGCGGCCTGGTGCAGGTATTCGTCGGCCGGCACCGAACCCATGAAACTGAGCTTGACGGCAAGGTAGCGTGTTGCTGCTGCTGACATATTATCGTATACCACCTTGGCCTCAGCCTCTGTCGCACCGGTCACCAGGATGCCGAAGGGGCGGCGGCCCAGTTGCAGCGACAGGCGCTTGATCAGGCCATAGGCGTTCGTGATCGAGGCGGCGCTGGTCGAGACCTGCACCACGATCTCCGAGCTGGCCATCGACGCGACCGGGAACTGCCCGTCCTTGCCGAGTTCGCCATCGACGATCACGATGCCGGACTGGTGGGCCAGCACGTCGAAGGTGTTGCCCACGCGGCGCGCTTCGTCCGGCGACGCCGGCTTGCCCATCGCGACCACCGAGAAGCCCTGCTGGGCCGGGCGGATCACCTGGTTGAGCGCGCTTTCCTGGCGCGCCACCTGCAACAGCGACGCGCTGCGGTTCATGCCGAGGCGGCGCGCGACGCCGTATTCCACTTCGCAGGCGTCGACGATCAGCACTTCGTTGCCGGTCTGGGCCAGCGAGGCGCCCAGATTGACCAGCATGGCGCCCTTGTCGTCCTCGGGCGTGGCGGAAAGGAAGGTGACCACGCGCGGACGCGGGCCTTGCAGCATGCGGCGCAGGCCTTCCGCCTGGTCGAAGTCGAAACTAGCCATGCGACACCTCGCGCGCCTGGGCCGCAGCGGCCGCCATCATCAGCGGCAGGTCGGCGTCGGTCGGCGCCGCGCCGCGGTTGCGGAAGGCGCGGTCGATCAGCAAGGCGCGGTCCGCCACGTGCAGGTCTTCCGGCACGCGCTGGCCGTTCGAGACGTAATGCAGGTTCAGCTTCTGGCGGATCACGATGTCGAGCACGCCGCCGATCGACGCGGCTTCGTCCATCTTGGTCATGATCGCGCCGTGCAGGCCGCTGCCCTGGTAGGCGCGCACCACTTCGTTCAGCGTCTCGTTGGTCGAGGTCGAGTTCAGGCACAGCAGGCGCTTCACATCGGCGCCCGAGCCCGACAGCATCGCGACCTGCTCGGCCACCATGTGGTCGCGCTGCGACATGCCGATGGTGTCGATCAGCACGGTGTGCTTGTTGCGCAGTTCCTTCAGGGCGATGCGCAGGTCGGCTTCGTCCTTCACCGAGTGCACCATCACGCCCAGGATCTTGCCGTAGATGCGCAGCTGCTCGTGGCCGCCGATACGGTAGGCGTCGGTGGTGATCAGGGCCAGCTTGTCCGGGCCGTGGCGCATCACGCAGCGCGCCGCCAGCTTGGCGGTGGTCGTGGTCTTGCCGACGCCGGTCGGGCCGACCAGGGCGAACACGCCGCCCTGCTCGAGCATCGCGTCTTCGCTGCCGATGGTGGTAAGGTTACGGGCCAGCACGGTCTTCACCCAGCGCATGGCGTCCGCCGCATCCTTCGTCGCCGGCATCTTGTCGATCATGTAGCGCGCCAGCGTGGCCGAGAAACCGGCGGCCAGCATCGCGCGCAGCACGGCGGCCTTGTGCGGCTCGCGCTGCGAGGTCGCGTTCCACGACAGTTCGGCCAGCTGGGTTTCCATCAGGCCGCGCATGGCGCGGATCTCGTTCATCATGCCGCTCATCTCGGCGCTGGCCGATTCCTTGGCCTGGGCGATGGCGGCGCTCATCATCGAGGTCATGGCGCTCATGTCGATGGCCGGCTCGGCGGCTGGGGCGCGGCGCTCGGCGTAGGTCGGGGCTGGTTCGGCATAGACCGGGGCCGGTGCTGGGGCAGGCACAGCTGCTGGCGCGGTCGAGGCGACGAAGGCTGGCGCGACTGGCACGGTGTCCTGCAGGCGGCGGAATGGCGCGGCGGCGGCTGGGGCCACGCTGTCGAAGTGCTGCAGCTGCGGCTGCGGCTGGCCCATTACCGAATCGGAGACCGGCGCCGACAGCGACGCCACGTCGTCGTTGTCGATCGCCAGGATTTCGACCTGACCGTCGACCGGACGGTTGGAGAGGATGACGGCGTCCGGACCCAACGCTTCGCGCACTTTGCGCAATGCATCCCGGGAAGTTGCCGCTGTAAATTTCTTCACTTTCATCTGTTTCTCCGCGCTTCAATGTTCTGCATGTCAGGCACGATGCCTGTCGATAGGAAGCATTATTGACGATGCACTGAGGAAACGATCAGGCGAAAAGGATGGGGAAAAGGGTCTATTTCCCCAAATCAGAAAAAACGATACCTGATTCGGTGTGAGAAGGCGCTGGCGGCGGCATGCGTGCAGATTCGAGGCGTGTGCTGATTCGAGGCGTGTGCTGATTCCAGGCGTGTGCTGATTCCAGCCGTGTGCTGATTCCAGCCGTGTGTGGCTTCCAGGCATGTTGGCCCTCCCGCGTGCTCACCGCTTCCAGGCGTGCGCGCGGCCTCTAAATGCATCGCCCAGCGCCCGTCTATCCGTCGTCCCCGCGCAGGCGGGGACCCAAGTTCGCGCACCTGGCCACTTCGCGCAACGTCAGCGAGACGCCGGAAAATGAGGTCCCCGCCTGCGCGGGGACGACGGGCCATGGGTGATATTGGCGGTATTGGCGGCTCTCGACTGTGGGGCACAGTCCTGCCACTGGCACTGGCACAGTCCTGCCACTGGCACTGGCACTGGCACTACCACTGCCACTCGCACTGCCACCGCCACTGGCACTCGCGCTAACCCGGCGCCAACACCCCCGCCCCCGCCCGCGCCCGCAACGGCGCCACTTACATCGGCACACCCACCAGGCTGGTCACCCGAATCGTCTTGGTTTCCGGCACTTCAGCATGCGACAGCACTTTCAGTTGCGGCACGGCGCGGCGCAGGAAACGCGACAGCAGCACGCGCAGCGGAGCCGGCACCAGCAGCACCGGGGTGTGGCCCATCTGCTCCTGCTGGTTGGCCGAGTTGGCCGCCTGCTGGGCGATGGTGTCGGCCAGGCCCGGCTCGATGCAGCAGCAGGCGCTCGAGGCGGTTGTCCAGGGTCATCACCGACAGCTCGTTCTCGCCCGGGAACAGTTGCTGGACGATGGCGCGGCCCAGGGCAACGCGCACCACGGCGGTCAGTTCCGATGGATCCTGCGTCATGGTCGCGTGTTCCGACAGGGCTTCGATGATCGAGCGCATGTCGCGGATGTGGACACCTTCGACGAGCAGGTTCTGCAATACTTTCTGCAGGGTCGACAGCGAGACGACTTTCGGCACCAGGTCTTCGACCAGTTTCGGGGTGTCCTTGCCCAGGTGGTCCAGCAGCGCCTGCACTTCCATGCGGCCCAGCAGTTCCGACGCGTGCAGCGTGATCAGGTGGTTCAGGTGGGTCGCAATCACCGTGCCGGCGTCGACCACGGTATAGCCCATGCTCTGCGCTTCGTCGCGCAGCGATGCCTCGATCCAGGTGGCCGGCAGGCCGAAGGCCGGATCGGTGGTCACCAGGCCGGGCAGCGTGCCGCTGGCCATGCCCGGATTGATCGCCAGGAACTGGCCGTTGAGCGATTCGCCGCTGCCCACTTCGACGCCCTTGAGCGTGATGCGGTAGGCCGACGGCTTCAGTTCCAGGTTGTCGCGGATGTGCACCGGCGGCGCCAGGAAGCCCACTTCTTGTGCGAACTTCTTGCGGATGCCCTTGATGCGCTTGAGCAGCTCGCCGCCCTGGTTCTTGTCGACCAGCGGGATCAGGCGATAGCCGACCTCCAGGCCCAGGGTGTCGACCGGCATCACGTCTTGCCAGGTCGCTTCTTCGCTCTCGGCCGGGGCTTGCTTGGCGGCGGCGGCGGCGGCATCGGCGACGGCGGCGGCTTCGGCCTGGGCCGGGGCTTGCTTGCGGCGCTTCGAGATCATGTAGCCGGCGCCGGCCAGCGACGCGGCCAACAGCAGGAACACGAGGTTCGGCATGCCGGGGATCAGGCCCAGGCCGCCGATGATGGCGGCGGTGATGTACATCGATTCCGGACGCGCCATCAGCTGGTTGGTCAGCTGCGAGCTGACGTCCTCGTCGTTGGCGACGCGCGAGACCACCATACCGGCGGCGATCGAGATGATCAGCGATGGAATCTGCGCCACCAGGCCGTCACCGATGGCCAGCAGGGTGTAGATCTTGGTCGCTTCGCCGATGGCCAGGTCGTGCATCACGACGCCGACGATCAGGCCGGCGACCACGTTAATCACGGTAATCATGATGCCGGCGACGGCGTCGCCCTTGACGTACTTCGAGGCGCCGTCCATCGCGCCATAGAATTCGGCTTCTTGCGACACTTCCTGGCGGCGCTTGCGGGCTTCGTCTTCACCGATCAGGCCGGCGTTCAGGTCGGCGTCGATCGCCATCTGCTTGCCCGGCATCGCGTCCAGCGCGAAACGCGCGCCGACTTCGGCGATACGGCCCGCGCCCTTGGTCACGACCGAGAAGTTGATGATGGTCAGGATGATGAAGACGACGATACCGACGGTGTAGTTACCGCCGATCAGGAAGTGGCCAAAGGCCTCGACGACCTTGCCGGCAGCGGCCGCGCCGGTGTGGCCTTCGGTCAGGACGATACGGGTGGAAGCGACGTTCAGCGCCAGGCGCAGCATGGTCGAAACCAGCAGGATGGCCGGGAAGGCCAGGAAGTCGAGCGGCTTGACCGTGTACAGCGCGGTCAGCAGCACGATGATCGACAGCGCAATATTGAAACTGAAGAACACGTCCAGCACGAACGCCGGCAGCGGCAGGATCATCATCGCCAACAGCATGATGATCAGGATTGGCGCCGCCGCCTTGCTGCCCTGTGCGCCAAGGCCGCTCATCCAGGCTGGCAGTTTCATGCTGTTGGTCATTCAGTTCACTCCGTGTTCGGTTCGGTTCAACTTGGCTTGGGCGGCGGCTTCTGCTGCGAGGCCGGGTTCAGCGGGTCCATCTCGTCCGGCACTTTCAACCTGGTCGGACGATCGGGATACTCCCCTTCGCCCTTCCGGTATGCCCGCAGCTGGTAGACATAGGCCAGGACTTCCGCCACCGCCGAGTACAGCCTTTCCGGGATCTCGTCATCGATATCGGTATGCTTGTACAGGGCGCGGGCCAGGGCCGGTGCTTCCATCAGCGTCACTTTGTGCAAGGCGCCCATCTCGCGGATCTTGGCGGCGACGTCGTCGACGCCTTTTGCCACCACCCGCGGCGCGCCCTTGCCGTCCGTGTACTTCAGCGCCACTGCATAATGGGTCGGATTGGTGACGATCACATCAGCAGTAGGGACATTTTGCATCATCCGGCCGCGGGCCATTTCGCGCTGCATCTGGCGAATCTTCCCCTTAATCTGAGGATTGCCGTCCGATTCCTTCGATTCCTGGATCACTTCCTGGCGCGTCATCTTCAGTTTGTCTTTCCAATGCCATAACTGATAGGGACCATCGATCAGGGCGATCACCCCCAGCGACGCGACGATGAACAGGAAGGATTTGCCGATCATATTGCCGACGTGGGCGCTGCTCTCGTTGAGGGGCTCGACCGCCAGGCCCAGCATTGCCTCCTTCTGGCTGCTGACGACGATATACGCCACCACGCCCACCAGGACGGTCTTGATGATCGCCTTGAGCAGCTCGACCAGCGCGTTTTTCGAGAACATATTGCCAATACCCTTGATCGGGTTCAGCTTCATGAAGTTGGGCATGAAAGACTTGGCCGAGAACAGCCAGCCGCCGATCAGGATCGGCGACACCAGGGCGATCGCCATGATGGCGAGCGCGATGGGCAGGCAGGCCATCAGCACGCTGACCAGGTCGTTGAAAATCCGTTCGAGCAGGATATTGGGGTTGAAGACCTGCTCGCGGTCGAGCGACAGGCCGGACCTGAGCGCGTTGCTCAAATTACCGACGAGCATGCCGCCGAAAGCCCACAGGCAGCTGCCGGCGGTCATCAGGACGGTGAAGGTCGCCACTTCGCGCGACCGGGGAACGTCGCCTTCTTCGCGTGCCTTCTGGATCTTCTGGGGCGATGCGTCTTCTGTCTTCTCTGCGTCGCTATCTTCCGACATGACATTTCCCCCAATCTCGTTAGCTCAAGCTGCAGCGAATGCGCAGTTTTACCGCGCGAACGAGATTATTGCCGAAATTGCGGTGCGGCTACAGAGAAAATAGAGGGGAGATCCGGGCCTTGTTCGGCCCGGCGGGCAGCGCGAAGCTGCCCTGCCAGAGGAGGCTACATGCGGCGCCGGACGAAGGCCCTGGCCGGCTGTTCGCGGCCGAGGTCCGACAGCGGCGCCGGCTGGTTGGCGGCGCCCGGGTTGGCCACGCGCGCGGCCATGATGACCGGCGCGACCACCGGTGTCGACGCATGCTGCCTGGCCAGGACCGTGGCGGCCGGCGCCAGCGGGGTCACGGGCACCTGGACCGGCTGGCGGCGGCGCGCGCGCCAGGCCGTCACCACCAGGCCGTAGACGACCAGGTAGAGGGCGAAACTGAAGATCGCGCCCTGCACCAGCACCTCGGGCGAACCGGCGTTGTCCACCGCCAGGAAGGCGGGCACCAGGGCGATGCTCCACGACACCGGCGACACGCAGGCATTGCGCAGCGGCGCCGGCAGCATGCGCAGGTAGCGCGCGGTGATCGCCGTCTTGACGAGGCTGTGCAGGTGCCAGCTGTCCGGATGGCCCGGATGGCGGCGGCACCACAGGCGGCGCCCGATGGTGAACACGGTCTCGAACACGGGATAGGCGCAGGCCAGCAGCGGTGCCCAGGCCGAGACCGAGGGATTGCGATAGACCAGCATCACCGACAGCCAGGCCAGCAGGAAGCCGAGCAGGTAGGCGCCGCCATCGCCGAGGAACAGTTTGCCGAACGGGAAATTAACGACGAAGAACCCCGCCGTCACCGCGCAGATCACGAAGCACAGCTGGGCCAGGTGTACGTCCCCTGCCCCCAGGGCGATCAGGCCCAGCGTCGCCAGGCCGATGACTACCGTGCCGCTCGCCAGGCCGTTGAAACCGTCGATGATATTGACCGCATTGGCCACGCCGCCCACCGCGAAGGCGGTAAACAGCACCGACAGCGGCAGCCAGCCCAGCAGGCTGTCGAGCGGCGCGAGGCCGGTGTGCTGCAGGGTGACGCCGGTCAGGAACCAGCACACGGCGCCGCTGGCCATGGTCGCGAGCAGGCGCGCGCGCACCGAGACGGTGCGGGTCAGGTCTTCGGCCAGCCCGAACACGAAGGCGGGCAAGGCGGCGATCAGTACCGGCAGCAGCAGTTCCTGCTGGGCCGCGGGCAGGACGCCGAGCGCCATCCACAGGCCGGTCATGATGGCGGCGCCGCCGATGCGCGGGGTCGGGGTGATATGGAATTTCTGCACGCCGCGGGTCGCGTCGAGCGAATAGCGCCCGTGCCAGCGTGTGGTGAACACGAGCAGTAGCGAACAGATCAGCGATGTGGCGAAGCCGATTTCGAGGCCGGCCATTGGGAGGTTATTAATACTCATAGAACCACTTTGTTAACTCGTCAATTCTATCGCATTTCCCGTTGATCAATGGGCAACCGGGATTCGAGCGGCATTCTAT
>Ga0308160_10004802_pt1 | contig 14267 bp, 14 predicted proteins | sample PhyFR1_FD_201036 | JGI IMG/M metagenome (GOLD analysis project Ga0308160, IMG submission 201036) | Phyllosphere microbial communities from UC Gill Tract Community Farm, Albany, California, United States - DLSLF.R1 | ecosystem: Host-associated > Plants > Phyllosphere > Unclassified | place: USA...
CCGCAGCTGCGAACACCTTCAACCAGATTCTTGAAGCGCCGATCGATGCTCAGACACCGAGGACAAGGGTTCGACCACTAGTCACCCGCCGAGTGACGCCGTTTCACGCAGCAGTCTTTGGCGTAGTATGCACTCTCCTTGGTGGTGGATTCTTGTGGTTTGGATGTAACCCCACCACTGCCGCTCTTGGACTGGGCAATCTGGTCCTGTATGCGGCTGTCTACACGCCCATGAAACGGTTTTCAGTGATCAATACTTGGGTCGGATCTGTTGTTGGTGGACTCACACCCCTCATGGGATGGACAGCTACTGGCGGTAGTCTTTGGCCTACACACGACCAACCTCTTGTGCTCAACTGGCCTTCGTCGACTGCTCCCGCCCTAAGTCCAGAACCAAGTTCAATGGTCACGACAAATACGATCGAACCCACCACACCGCCAAATCCACTCACTCCAGCCACCCTCTTTCTCCTCCTCTTTTCATGGCAATTCCCCCATTTCAATTCCCTCTCACACCTCATTAGGGCAAATTACGCATTATCAGGCTACCCGATGCTTTCCGTCCTTTCCCCCCGCTTGAACGCTTTGGTATCACTACGCCACTCTGTCGCTCTAATACCTATAACTGCTATCATGGCACCTCTTTCTGGGAGTGTCGATTGGTCTTTCGCCTTGACATCGACAATACCGAATATATATTTCACCAGGGAAGCTATTAAATTCTGGAAATATCAAACAGAGGCAAATGCTAGAAGATTGTTCTTTGTCAGTCTCTGGTATTTACCAGTAGTACTGGGATTAATGATGGCTCATAATACCGTTCAAAAACGGGGATGGTTAAAGAGCAGTGGGAAGGAGGTAGAAAAGGAGGAAAAGATTGTTTAGAGTCCAAGGGGGAGTGCATAGAGTCTGGTCATTTATCTGTATTATATAGCATCTTGTCTTGTCTCATTCATTCTCAGATCATACATAGGTCAAGCATTACATATAGTATGCACACTACACTTCACGCTTTAATCATTACAAGCCATGAATTCATGGTTACTGTTTACGGCAAATCATGCAACGCGTCGAATTGATTTCGACATGAGATGAGATATCAGATTTCCCCTAATGTTGCATCTTTCTCTCACTTCATTGTACTAGTACATCATGTCGAGTATATAGACCCAATATAATAGAGCGTTCCTTGTCCTCACATCCCCTTCGTGCTCGACGTATCTGCCGACCTTTAGGCCAGGGACAGCATATAACGAGCCAAGATGAGGAGATCCGTCAATAAATTATCATCAGCCATCCGGCCCCATCCCCCCACACCGACGGCGACATCTACAACAACATCGGTCAGATGGTATCCCACCTCAATCCCACCCCGAGCAGGCGAATCTTCAACATCACGTTACTTCCAAACGTCGTCCCTCACTTCGGGATCGCATTCTGGATCTCGTCAGCCAGATGGACATTATCGTGATTTACATTCGACAGCTCGAGTCCCCGCATCTGCACAACCTCAATTGGACGAATATGATGAGCAGGGTTATGGGGCTCCGTTAGACTGGGATGATATCCCACTTGAAGCACCTATTGCCAGGACGAGGGTACTGCTAGACCCAGAATTGGAAGGTGTCGATTTCTCGTCTATCAATATCGACGATGCCGATATCCCGCCATCGCCCTTCGAGGAATACGACCACGACCTCCAGCCGCCTCTATTCGATGAGACCGATCCAACAGTCAAAGTGAAGAGAACAAGGCGCAGAAGAGTCGCCCCGAACTTGCCCCCTCTACCTAAAGGTGAATTACCACCAGATGGTCAATCGAGATTTGACTGGCGCCAGACATCTCTGTCCAGTGGATTCGGACTTGGTGCAAAGCAAGATGGAGATCTGTGGTATCCCCATCTAGCCAAGATCAAGAGGGTAGAAGCTATCAAAGGGAAGCTGGAAGTAGGGGACGTATTTCGAGATGAAATAGATCGTTATGAGAATCAGTATGTTCCCCCCTTCCCCTTTATACTATACTGATGGATAGTTTCAAACCATTACTACAAGCCGAATATGAAGAGGAAGAAAAGATCTTACTGCAGCGACTTGAGCATTGGTCTTGGGATCGACTTGAGAAAGAGGGATATATGCTTCATCAGCTTGGTGTTAAGCCAATGGAGAAACAACCCAAGAATGTAGACGGGGTAATATGGACTTTCAACAAGGTTGCAAAGGCGGATAATCAAAAGTTACCATTGAATAAGATCGAGTAAGTACATCACATCATACCATTGATATAGGAGCTGATTTATAGACCTGGTGCATATGTCTTTTTGTCAAGGACCGACCCATGTGTGGACCCTGTTCTTGCGAATGGGACTGTACGGCAACTGATCGAGACGGCCGGGGGCGATAGCAAAGAGACAACGCTAGAGCCAAGTCAATGGATGCGATTGAAGGTTTACTCAAAAGGCAATAAATTCATTCGAATCATCATTCCCCAAGAGATAAAGGGTTTATCAGATGGACGTTGGCGGTATGTCCCTCCCAATACCTCTCGACGTTGTTCGCTGACCCTCAGGATCGATCTAGGAATGTCAGATTGGGCCTACCAGCAGCAACTCCTGGCTATCAAAGCACTCAATCACGATTCGATAATGCAGGATATGCAAGATCTCCAACTAGCCCCCTCCCAAACTCCACGCAAAGTCGCCGAAGGCGAGGACGGAGAAATTGATGCGATTTTAGCCGGAATGGATAGGGCGAGGGATAAACAGCTTCAAACGATCTTGAATGGTACTTCGACCCGGGACCTGTTACTACGAGCTTTCCAAACCGATTACCAGACCCCTGAATCGTCTATTCAGCTTACACCGACACCACTTCCTAGCGATCTGATACCTACCGATGTGGACGCTACGCCTATCCCTACCCATATTACTTCTGGACAAGGGGTCCTCGCTCGCGATCAACTTATTCAATCTTGGGCCAAGCGATATCGGGGCCCGAAAGCATTACGAGTAGAAGGCGATCCAGTTATCAATCTAAACCCGAGTCAATTGAGGGCAATGGCAATGATGCTCTCTGAACGAATCTCGCTTGTACAAGGACCACCCGGGACTGGTAAAACGAGGGTCATTGTCGAAGTCATCAAATTGTTGAAACAGCATTTCAAAGTCCCATACCCGATAATGGTCTGTGCTCATACGAACGTTGCTGTCGATAATCTACTTGCACCGCTCAGGAAGGAAGGGATAAAGGCTTTGAGGAGTGGGAGTAGTGATCGAGTCAGGGACGATTTGAGGGAGTTCACTTTAGATCAGGTGGAACAAGATCACCCATTGTTTCCCAAGATTGAGAGATTGAGGGACGATTTGAAGAGACTGACAGAAGAAATTGGAGCTCCTGGTGAAGGAAAGAGTGAGCCACCCATTGTCACATGTGTAGAAGCCTGGCTGATCTATAGACTACCGGCAAATGTTCGAAGATAAGGATGTATTGCGACGTAGGATCTATGGTCTTCAGCGATTGATAGATCGGGAAGTATTACTCAGTGGTGATGTCGTGAGTCCAGTCCAAAGGCTTTTCCAGATGGCAGCTGATTACAGATCTGCACTACCCTCCTCTCAGCCGCTTCTAGGCGATTACAACAGATCGACTATCCGATGGTTTTCATTGATGAAGCTTCTATGGCTACTGAGCCTCTTACCATCATCCCTCTGATGAAAGGGGTAAGTTCGCCGACTCCTTGACTGGGCTGATAGCTGATATCTAGTCATCCCATGTAGCTATCATCGGTGATCATAAACAATTACCTCCTGTTATCATCTCGCCTATTGCGCATGCTGGCGGCCTCGCTACTTCCCTTTTCGAACGGCTCATCCATGAGAAACGTAAGCTCCTGCATGAGTCATCGTGATGATACCTGACCAGCAGATATCCCCTCTGTCATGCTCGACACCCAATACCGAATGCATCCCGACATTTCTTCCTTTCCGAATCGCGCATTCTACGCTAGCGCACTCAAAGACGGCCCTCCACTCGATGGCACAAACTTCGATCCACCTCGTACATCCTTTCTTATGCCGGGAAATAACGTAACTTTCCTAGATCACGATCATCCCGAGACCTCCGAATCTTCATCTTTGGCAAACTACGGAGACGCCACGATAGTCTGCAACATCATAGCTGATTTACTATACCACAATCCGAACTTGAGAGGGGATCAAATTGGGATAATTGCACCATATACCGCTCAAGTCAGGTTGATCCTGAAGCAATTATTAGATGATGTTCCACGCCAAGAGGCTTTTCTGGATATTCTGGGCCCGGAGCGGTTTATGGAATTGGAAAAGATTGAGATCAAGACTGTCGATGGATTCCAGGGGAGGGAGAAGGAGGTGATGATTGTTTCTATGGTTAGGAGTAATCCGGGTGGATGGGTCGGGTTCTTGGGAGATTGGAGGAGATTGAATGTCGCTCTTACTAGAGCTAGGCGGGTAGGTCCTGGTTCGGGCGATGTCAGTCCGAGAGCTAATACGGCAGGCACTACTCATGGTTGGATCCGCCACAACTCTTGCTAAAGCTCGATATAGTCAGACTGCAAGCGAACAATTACCTCAAGGAGGGGCAGAAGTATTAAGAAGTCATATTCGACATCTTAAGAAAGAGGATTTGATAATGCCTGGAAATTAGACAGTCGGGATTAGAGGATTAGCTTAAATCACATATAGATAACTACATTGCCATACCATTCAAAGCGGATAATTTGTATATTATGATATTCATGCTATGCCATTATTGTTACAACATTGATACAAAGTCCACTTTATGCCTGATTTCCGAAGCTGCGCGAGATAGTCTATCGTTGCTTGAGGTTGGGATCTCGGAAACCGAACTTGCAGTGAATGCAGTGATAGAATAACGTCATGTTGGTCGTGATCCTCCTAGCTTGATCTTGGTAGAATACCGCTCTATGAATCAGCTTACCACCGAGGCAGGAGAAGGGGGCCAGCTTACCCATGATTCAGACACTTTGGACATTGGATATTACTCCTTTGTAACGTTGGATCCGTCTCCAGATCCTTAGTCTCTCCAGCTTGTTCCCTTTCCATTAGCTTCCTTCCAAGCCCAAAGACGCGCTGCTACGGACTTACCTTGCCACTGTTAACAGATCATTCTTGTATACGCATGGAGCCATGTTCTCCTCTGCTTTGGCGTTCACTGAGAAATTACAATTCCTACATGCGTATAAAAGGACTTTGGAGTTGTTATCCGACTAAGACGTTAGATATCAAGCTTAGTCACGGGAGGATGTGGTTGTTACTTACTTTGGGATATAGGAGATTGTTACTGCTATGTCAGCTTGTCACTCCTGGGAGATATACGTAGCTGACTCACCACTCTCCGCAGAAGTTCAGGCTTGGCATGTTGCTAAATGTATTGCAGATGTGTCGTTATAGGTACAAGTAGAATAGACGTGATTGTAATACAGCGAGAGTTGATTTAGTTCAAGTTACGGTAGAACGACCACCGCGCGCCTAATCTTTCCTGATCTGCTAGTACACGTGACATCTGACTCAGGCACTGGCCAGGTTGTAATTAAAAGGGGGACGTGTGGAATTGCGGTGAACGGCAACGCGCTACTTTTGCTGTTGAGACTCTTTACCCCACCCACGATCATCTGGTAGCACTATAGCAATAGAGGAAGGACTCGACTCGACACCGGACAGAACATATCGACAACAAATCTGGTCGAATTGGCTTAGACCGCTTGACAGACCTACACGCCGCCCGACATGGGCCTCCCCTTCGCCCTACCTGTTCCGCGTCGGTTCATAATTCTATTTCTCTGCGTCGCTATCGTTATCCTCTTCCTACATACTTTCGCCCCGACGACACTTCCGCCAGCCTTGACACCGGGCTTACAACATCCTGAACCCGATGCATCGATCTTCTCCCCTTCGAAATGGTTACCTCCAATCTTGAACCCAAGTACCCTAGACAGGCCCGTAGAATTCGATGAAGATGGGAACTGTCTCTTCTTGTCGCCTTTCGATGCCTTGTCACCAAGAGAGAAGGAGAGGGCAACCCAATTAGTCCTGGAGAGGGTCAGTGCTGGAATCGTCAAGAGTCCATTGGAGTTCATGGGTGGTGATGATGGTGAGGAAATTGATGGATTCGGGAATATGACGGATGGTGGAAAAGGAAAGTTGGAGGGTATGACCCATCCTATCCTTGGTCTGCTTAGGGATGGAGAGAGGAAATGGAAGGATATGGTCGCTAAGCAGAGTAAGACGCTAGAACAGGCGGTGGAAGTTTACAAGGAGAGATGGGGAAGGCAGCCTCCAAAAGGTTTCGACAAGTGGTGAGTGCAGCTCTTCGAGGACGTTTGGAGTTGGAGCTGATCTGTAGGTGGCACTTTGCTCAGACCCGAAATGTCATGCTACCGGACGAATACGACGCGTGGGTCAATCTCACGATGGTTGGAATGAGAATGAGAACTGACGGGCAGAATTATGAATTCGCTAATGCCATTCTACGGTCTCCCAATCGAGACAATGCAACAACGAGCACGAGAAGCCGAAAAGATCCCAGAGACATTTACACTAGTGGTACATGATGGGAAAGTCGAGCTACAATGGAACGACGATTATTCTCGAGACACATGGTGGGCTTCAAGACCTAGGGCAGACAGTCAGATCAACTTGATGGAGCCATTCATAAAGGACATTGGGTCGCTCAGGTACGTCGTTTCCCTCACTACGGGGAAAAGGAGGGGCTGATCATCAGGGCTACTTTCACTATTCATGATCAGCCTACTATGTTGTTGGATTATAAGCGACAGCAGGAATTGTTGACTGCTGCAAAGGATCACACGGGTGTGTAGATTGCTAGACTTGAACCTGTTGAGCTGACTTTCAGTGTCGAAGCACGCCAATGAGGAAGATCGGTTCGAGTCGGACTGGCATAAAGCTTGCGCTCCTGACAGTCCCCTCAACAAGGGTGTTGAAGAGCTGCGTAAGCTTATTCCTTCCTTCAATGCCGACGAGCCAGCTAACGATCAGCCGAGGTCGACACTTTCGTCGCCGCTCACGGCGCTGCTATGGACATCTGCGAGCATCCCTCCGTAAGTCACCCCACATTTCCCGATGTCAGTGCTGACTTGCAGTACATGGAGAACCACGGTATGCTGCTACAAGTCAAGACTGCCGATACCCATCCCAAGCCTCACACCAAGTTGTTCCCGATCTTTGTCCCTTCCAAGACTGGGTTGAATGGTGACATCCCTGTCACACCCATTGGACGAGATGGTCGACGAGACGATGTCGGACCTGATCCCGCATGGAACAAGAAATCCGGTAAACTATATTGGGTATGTCCATTTTTCGTACTGACGAAGTATGCTGATAGGATAGCGAGGATTGGCAACCGGTCTAGAACACAACAAGAAGGATGGTGCTAAGTGGCGTCAATCTCACCGAGAAAGACTTCATTTCCTAGCAAACGATAAATCAGGAGCATACACCTCTGTTCTCACCCCAATAGGGTCCACTGGAGAAGCACAAGTCCAGCAATACCGACTCAAAGATCTAGGAGAATATTACATGGATGCCAAGCTTGCTGGAGGTCATTGGCAATGTGATTGGGATGATGGAACTTGTTCAGAGATGGAAGCTGAGATTGACTTTGCTGAGAAGGATGCTGCCGAGAAGAGCAATCAGTTCAAGTATATCTTTGATGTGAGTCACCCTTTTGCGTGAAGGATAGAGCTGATAACAGACTGATGGAAATGCTTGGAGTTCGAGGTTCCCTAGGTTAATGGCTGCGCATAAGTACGTATCAGCTGAATCGTCCTTCACGTAGCTAATCAGGTAGTATGGTCATCAAGGCTAGTGTATTCCCCGAGTGGAGTAAGTCTCCAAGACTATCCGCACGAAATTACTGATACCAGACACCCAAACACTACCAGAGTGGTTCGCATATGTACCCTCAAAGATGGATTACTCGGATCTCTACTCCATCATGAACTTGTACGTCAATGCACAAGTACAGACGGCAGAGCTAATGACCAGCTTCCGGGGTACACCAAGTGGAAAAGGATCACACGATGAGGTCGCTCGGAGAATAGCCTTGAATGGTCAATGTTGGGTTGAGAAGAGTAAGCTCACCTTTCCGATCCGATCAGAACTGAGCTGACAACCAGCATGGCGAAGAGATGATCTACAAGCATACATGTTTAGGTTGTATCTCGAATATGCGCGTCTAGTCTCTCCCGATAGGGATAATGGTAAAATGGTACGTTCCCCTGCTCACACACGTCCACTCAGAATGGTACGGAAGGCTAATGAACAGGACTTTGTACTCGAGGGCCAGCATGCTGTTAGTGGGAATGAGGGGCCTGCTCCGGGAGTACACGTTGAGGAAGGGGCTATTCTTGATGTTACCGATAAATAGAGACGAGTGATATGTCCATGATGTAGAGTTTAGCTATTTGCATACGATACTGTACTGTGTGTCTTCACGACATTCTCGGCTTCTCCAATACCCCCTGACAACACGTCAAGACTGTGATCACTTCTTGGGCTTATTGATTTTCGCGATTATTGCCCCAAGCTGCGACGACGCGCTCCCGAAGCTGTGTCCGCTGATTGTCAGCTACGGATCATTGCCGGAACTCACAGCTCGGTCAGAGGATCATGAGGCTTCACGATGAATAATGAAGGTAGCCTTGACCAAAGACTCTGACTCGCCGGTTGCTCGTTTGATTGACTCCGTGGGATCGTGGACCGTTGAGTCGCGGACGATTGGTTGGGCTGCCGAGTCTGAGTTCGATCATCCGGCGACGATCTGTCAGGGTTCCTGCACTGGATTAGCTCGCTACCGATGATACATGTACTGTGGCTCACAATACGTACGTGATGGTACACTTGGTGTAATCCTCTTCGTGGATAGTGGGCTTGGGCATAGTCAAGAGTGTAATGAGAGCGGCAAAGTCCAAAAGTGAGAACAGAGCTGATAGTGGCAAAAGTGGATGTCTTAATATTTAAAGTGGACATATTTGGAAGCCCACTGGCCTCCCTACCTCCGCATGATCTCCATTCATAGGGAATGTGAAATTAATGGAATGCTGGGAAGCTTGGGTTCGTGCGCGGTCATCCGGTCCACGTCGATGAAACACCAAATCATGAAAGGTGTGGGACCGGTGGCGTGACGTCCATACAATCAATTGTTCCGCGGTTCTGCTAGAATTGACGGAGTGATCAAGAGAGTGGCGCATACTCATGACTGATGGACTCCGGGAGTAAGGCCCTGAGGAGATTCTGGACTTCTGGTTGATGGTGTTACTGTAATCTTTTTGGGGAAAGAGCCTGAGGAGCGTCTTGAATTTCCTTCGACGCTTACCTCCCTATACAATACGTCACTGGGACTGACGTATGGTGCTTTCTTTTTGGCCATTCCCTGCCTTGTATGTGGTAGTGACAAGGTCAGACGAGTCTGAAATACTGGGTGGCAGGAAACGCCTTGCGACTCGCGGGGGCAGGTTACAATATCCTCTCTCGAACAAATATCACCACTAGGACTAATCGGGAGTTTTAACACAGTGGTCAAATCTGGATATCACAGCGTTCGGTAGCTGCTGTATCACGTCAGGCCGTTGCAGATGTGCAACCAAGACTTCGGCCATATGTGCATGTCACAACACCTCTCGCTCCCCTCCTCTCGATAAATACCACCTCCTATGTACACAATCGCAAGCATACAGAAAGACAACACTCAATGTATACAGGTTGCTTAGCTCAACGCTATTTGTTATGCTTTGTGGAACCCCCACCTTGGCTGGTGTATAACGAGCCCGTCAACCTGGAAGCCATCTCCCATGCCGAATCCTTATCCGTATACACTCCTCCGTAGCTGGTTCCTCCCTCGCCTTCAGGAGCGCTGGGGTGGTTGGAGCGCCAGGGTGTGTTTGGGTCCTCGTCATCCTCAAAGCTGCCATGTTTGGGCTTTTCGGTGGTTTGTTGCTGGCTGGGGGCGGAAGATTTGGGGACGGAGGTACCAGCGGCTGTGCTTTGATTGACACTTTGGGCACCAGTGGTCTTGAGCGAAGGAGTTTGTCTGAATGCGGTCAGCAAACACAAGCCCCTAAGAATGATGCAAACACTCACGAGCCTTGATTTGACATGATTGAATTGATTGGTTGTGCTGATTGGGAAATTGATAAGAAGGTGATTGATGGTGTTGCTTTTCGTATCTTGCAGGGCTCTTTATAGGTATGAGTGACTGCGGAGATCTGGGGAGTCTCAATGTATAGTTCAAAGGAGACCAGATTAGATAGATAACCTGGACTGCTCCACGAGATTCCATCACGATCGATCCGAGCAAGGCGGAACTACCTCGGGCGGTCCTCCTGACATTCAGTATCATCGTCTCCTATACACTCCTATCAGATACGCACAGCATGATGCTGGTCAGCACAGTATGACGCTGGTTGATCCGAGGTTGCAGTAGTACTTGAAAGGACGCCCAAAGCAATTGCCAATTCTCACATTCTCAAAGGTTGGAGACTTGAGCCGTCAAGGGAACTCGCAGATAAGTGATTCCCACATATAGACCCTCAGGAGGGGGCTGATGAAAGGACTATGATAAGAGGACGGTCGAGCAGCATAGCTTTTTCACATTGATGACACACTATTCAATGAAAGGTGCGACCAGGGTGGCAAAATCTTGTCCACATTTACTGATTCAGCGCTTTGGCTCAAATTGACCATGCTGGCGACGAGGCATTACGCTCTCAGATAGTGAAGGTTTGAGCGTGAGAAAGGTTTGCTGTTGTTACTGCTTTTACATACAATACTGGATTAAGACTCTAGATTACTCTGGATGTCTCGACATGCGGATGCTCATCAGACAACAGGCGCAATCACTACTTGCACTATTGATCTGTAATTACCCTCAGATTTCACATCGGGCAAGACTTTGTGGGCCCTCCATGTCACCTGCAGCACATCATACTCACTCATTGAGTGTTCACAGGGTCAAGATTTGGCGTCACAAGAGAAATCTGCGGGCAGGGGTTTATTTTCTTCCACATACTATCGCCTGGCTCACATGCCCTTGAGCCTCGCACACGGGTGTAAATTAAGCGCAATCACTCAGGTGTAGCCATTCTCGTATCTCATAGAATGCATGAACACGCGCTCGTGTATAGGCGTCGACAGTCAAATGTATAATCGGTGTGAAAGGTTAAAAACAGCTTGAACGTGGGTGGCGGGACAATCGACTCATCTCTTTCTCTTTCTGGGGGGTGTTTCAGTGGGTATAAACCTCATTGTCAGCTTACTGGTCCACTTCCAATCTACACATAGCTTGACTCACGGCTCAAAAGATCGAAAAGATGTCGGTTCGTACGTCATGACGCCTCCTTCGAGGGTCGCAGCGGTTTCGGCTTTTGACAAGCTGGACTTAGAAGCGTACACCCGTCTCATGTGCCTTCTCTTGGTTCGTTCTTTCTTGGCCGATGGCCATACAAAGCTCTCAATGGCCTTTTCGGACTTAATGGTTTCTGCCAGCGGTATTTTGGGCTTAGGGTCCACTTTCTCCCAAGCCTGTATCCATCGCTGGTACTCCGTCTGTCCCTGCTCTGTAGAACCGTCGGCGGTTTGCGGCTCAGTGGCCGCTTCTCGGTGAGGAGACTGTATCGAGGCTGCGGTGTTGTCATCGACAGAGTCCCGTTGAGTATCCTGTGATGGCGTGGACATAATGTGGTGTCTCTGATAGGCAGACAGATTGAGCGATAGATAGAGAGATAGATTGAGAGAGAATTAGTAAAGACAACTCTCCCACCCCGAAGGCGGACCATATATGTGACACTGAACTTCCACGCTGAGAAAGGAGAGTCACGAGCAGAGCTGATCAGCTGTAAGGAGCAACACAGAAGGCTATCTTACGGATTTTTTTTGAAACGCGATCGTAGGATCCTTTGACATTCAGAAGCGTGAAAGGTTCGCTGGGTGACTTACCCTGAGTCATCCCTGAGCTTTTCACATTCAGCAAGACCTTTTATTGGTAGGAGTCCATGAGCTGGTCATTACTCTCCAGTCTGAGGATCTTAGGCGTCAAGAGGGCCGGAGAAACGCATGTCAACATCTGACAAATAGATTATAAACCCACTTTTTCAGCCTGCATCATCCACGACCATAGAATCTAGAAAATTCCGCATCCCGTCCGATCTGCGCAGACAACCTGGATATCGCCCAGTTAGTAGCAAGGTGGGGGACCACTTGCGAATCCTGTTAGGTGTTGTGGTTCATTCCTTTTTTGCGCTTTGTAGACAGAGGGATCACGGAATTTGCCGGAATGAACCGGTATTGCGTGGACATGTGTAAAACCACTGCCATAATTTGTTCGTGTGCTTCCACGCTGCTATCTCGGGACCCGCCTTGAATGACGCTGAAGGAATGGTCAAGTCTCACTCATGGACGCCTCAGGCTCATCAAGGCTTCAGGTCTCATTGTCCACATCATGACATGAGGCCTTGATGTTCAATCCAAGCATTCGCGCTACTTTTTGGTACCTGCTCAAGTAGTAGGTAGTCTCCGACGTTATCCTACATTTGGTCCTCACGAAGGACAGAGAGCCAAGCTCGCGAGGTGACGCAAATTCAGAGCGAGTCACCGGGCTTCGGTACCGGTGATCTGTGAAGGAATGAAAGAAATTCATTGTTATACATACGGACATGGTCATTGATTTCTATGTTGGTCCTAGAGTGATGTTTTATGATGATTTGAGAATTGCGAATCAGTACATGGCAGACGCCTAAGCGGCGTTGGGGTCCAAGACTTTGACGAGCCCAAATGCGGCAGCTGCTGCGATACCACCGACGAACAAAGTCGATGTCGCTCCGTATACGTATCCACCAACTCCACCAGTAGCTCCACTTAGTGTCAGCTGGTTCCCCCTTTTAGAGGGTAGAAAGGACATACGTGAAATAAGTCTTGAATGCTCCGAAAAGAAGTAAGACAGCTCCGGTGACGATACAACTGATGATCAAACCTTGTTCTGCTGATGTTGCGAATAGGTAGGGTAAAAGTGGGATCAGACCTCCTAGGAAGTACGATAGACCGATCGTTAATGCGGAAATGTATAGTCGGGATGTTGGAACTTCCTCTAATAATGTCAGTGATGATCTATAAAGAAAGATAGGGTGGGGACGTACCCATTCCTTCACCGAATTTCAACAAGAAAGCAGTCAATCCCATCTCTCCAGCATCAGTTTCTGGTTTTCCACCTTCCTCTTCTAATCTGATCCCACCCTCCCTTCTCCAGATCTTCCACCAGCTCCCCGAACTTGATGAACGAGAACTAGAACTCTCGAATGAATCCTCTTCCACCGTCCTTAAGTCATTTGCGATTAACCGAGATAATCCCTCTTTGACACCGAGTGGACCGAGAATGGAATGGACTTCACGTTCCATCTCACCTGAACAGGATCTGGCGACTCGGGCGTATGTTTGGCGACGGAGGTAGTGGTAGTGATCCATCTCTGCTTGTGATGCCACTATTCATCAGTGCTGGTCAGTGTGTCACGGAAATCACATACAGTATCCACCCAGACCCATTGAAATTGCTCCTGCGCAAAGTTCGGCTAGACCACCGGTGACGACCAGTCGCGAGCTTCCTAATCCTGATAATCCCGCCGTCAACGCGAAAGGTACAGTCAATCCATCCGACAATCCGACAATTCTGCGCATCAGATCTACCCCTGCGATCGAACGCTGGTACTGCGAAGACTTACACATCCCTCACGACCTCAGGCGAGATAAGATACCTCTCGTCTTCGCCTTTCAAATCCTTGCAACACTGCCCCTCTCGCTCGTGGACCGAACACTTCGAGTTGAGCGGATCAGTAGGCAGGAGCAACTGATCCAGCGTCTCGGCTCGAGTAGAAGGGACTTCCTCGACGTTGTTGGAAACCTCCCAGACTGGCTTCGAAGTTGATTTGGTAGATTTGTGAGGTAATGGGACCGCGTTGGCGACTGGGGCAGCTGGGACGGCGGAGGAGGAAGATTTACAGCACGAGCCGTTTCCTGATGAACATGCGCAAGCCATTGTTGGGGTATGTTTGGAGATTCGAGGTATTTGATAAAGGTATTGTGAGTAGGTGTATGAGTTAAGCAAAGATGCGATAAGAAATGGCGCCAGAATTTATAATCAGTTAGCTGATTTAGGGTAACTAAGCGCTTATTTCAACGTACCGCGGTTGGTCAAAGAGAGTGATCCG
>Ga0308160_10004806_pt1 | contig 14259 bp, 9 predicted proteins | sample PhyFR1_FD_201036 | JGI IMG/M metagenome (GOLD analysis project Ga0308160, IMG submission 201036) | Phyllosphere microbial communities from UC Gill Tract Community Farm, Albany, California, United States - DLSLF.R1 | ecosystem: Host-associated > Plants > Phyllosphere > Unclassified | place: USA...
CTCGAAGCGGTGGGCGGTGTCCTCGATGCCGTCGGCCAGGGTTTCGTCGGGGCCGAGCATGAAGTTCATCGGGCGGTCGAGCACGAAGAAGGTTTCGGCCAGCACGTGGCTGAGCGAAGCATCGGTGTTCAGGCGCAGGGTCTGGGCCGGCCCGACGTAGCGGATGTGGTGGCTGCCCTGGGTGATCTGCGGCAGCTTGACGCCGTATTCGAAGCGCGGACGCAGCAGCACGCGCATGCGCACGCCGCTGCCGATCGGGCGCACGCGGCGCACCAGCATCAGCGGCCGGAACATGCGGTCGCGGCTCAGGAAGCGCGGCGCGAAGTCGGTGATCTCGATGCCGTTGCCGGCCCGGTCGAACAGGCGGGTGCGCAGCACGGCCGTATTCGGCTCGTATGCCTGTTCGCCATGCGAAAAGCCGTCGATCTCGAAGCGCCACAGGCTGCCGTTCTCGCCCGGGTCGAGCAAGGCGTTGAAGACGGGGTCGCCGTCGAAGCGCGGCAGGCAGGACCAGACCACGCTCCCCATGCGGTCGATCATGGCGCTGAAGGCGCAATTGCCGACCACGCCGCATTCGAGCGAACCGCCCGCGGCCTCGAGGCCGGAACCGGGCATGGCCGGCTTGCTGGATACATCGTTCATGTCGCTTCCTTTCCAGTGACGGGCATGGCGGCGGCCCGCGCCAGCGTCGCGCGCAGGTCTTGCGCCGACGCGATGCGGTAATGCGCCACGCTCGGCCCCGCACCCACCTTGATGCCGGCGCCGCCGATGCCCTGTACGTAATCGAAGCCCGCTTCGTCGGTGGTGTCGTCGCCGGCGAACACCGCGCGGTGGCCGGCGAACGGCGCCTCGGCCAGGAAATCGCGGATCGCCGTGCCCTTGCCGATACCGGCGGCCTTGACCTCGATGATCATCTTGCCCTCCATCAGGAGCAATTCAGGACTGTAACGGATGGCCTCGTGCAGCGCCGCACGGCAGGCTTCCTGCAGCTCCGCCGCCTGGCGGTAATGCAGGGCCAGGGCGCCGTATTTTTCCTCGACCCAGAGGCCGGCGTGGCGCGCGGCCAGGGCCTGGGCCGCCTTGCGCACGGCATCGAAATCGGGCGGCGGCAGGCGCCGCAGCACGCCGTCGGCGCCGCGCCTTTCCATGCCGTGCACGCCGGCGGCGGGCAGGCGCAGGGGCGCCAGCAGGGCGTCGAGTTCGGCCACCGGCCGGCCCGACACCACGGCCACCCTGCCCTCCAGGCGGGTCTGCAGGGCGGCCAGCGCCGCCAGCATCTCCGGCAGCACGACCACCTGGTCGGGCCGGGCGGCGATGTCGACCAGGGTGCCGTCGAAGTCGAGGAAGAGCGCGCAATCGGGCGCGGCCAGCAGGTCGAGGGCGGCGGTATCGGTATTCATGACGCCGGCCTCTTGAACTTGTCCTGGCTGAGCGAGCCGATGCGCGACATCACGCGCTCGCGCTGGCGCAGGCGCGCCGCGTCCATCAGCATCCGTCCGGCCCAGCGGTAGACGTTGAAGTCGCGCACCCGGCGCCGCATGCTGCGCATGCGCTCGCCCTGCTCGTCGGCCGGCATGGTCAGCGCCCGGTACAGCGCCTCGGCGCCCTGCTCGATGTGGTAAGGGTTGACGATCAGCGCCTCGTGCAGCTCGCGCGCGGCGCCGGTGAACTGGCTCAGGACCAGCACGCCCTGCTCGTCGTCGCGGGCGGCGATGAATTCCTTGGCCACCAGGTTCATGCCGTCGTGCAGGCTGGTCACGCTGCACACCTGGGCGGCGCGGAAGTAAGGGCGCAGCTGGTCCTGGCCATGGTGCTCGGCCTTCAGGATGATCGGCACGTAGCTGTCGCGCGAGAAGCGCTGGTTGATGCGCTGGGCCAGGCCGCGCACGCGCGCCTCGAAGTTCTGGTACTCGTCGAGCGAGGAACGGGTGGGCGCGGCGATCTGCACGAAGGTGAAGCGGCCGACCATGTGCGGGTGCAGCTCGAGCATGCGCTCGACCGCCTGGAAGCGCTCGACGATGCCCTTGGTGTAATCCAGGCGGTCGACACCGATGCCGAGCAGGTGGTCGTCGGGCAGGCCCAGCGCGTGGCGGACCTGGGCATGGCTGGCGGCGGCGTCGGGTTCGCCCGGCACCGGCTCGGGCCAGGCGATCGAGATCGGATAGTGCTCGACCTGGGTCAGCTGGTTGCCGTAGCTGACGGTCGAGGCCTCGGTCTCGATCCGCGTTTCCAGGTAGCGGTCGACGGTATCGAGGAAGTTCTTGCGGTGGAAAGGCGTGTGGAAGCCGAGGATGGTGCTGCCCAGCATGCCGTCGAGGATCTCCTCGCGCCACGGGCAGATGCCGAAGGATTCCGGGTTCGGCCAGGGGATGTGCCAGAAGGTGATGATGGTCGCTTTCGGCAAGACCGCGCGCACCATGCGCGGCAGCAGCGCGAAGTGGTAATCCTGGATCAGCACCACCGGGTTGTCGGAACGCGCCTCGCGGATCACGGCGTCGGCGAAACGCTGGTTCACCTTCACGTACTCTTCCCAATCCGAGGAGCGGAACACCGGACGCACGTGGGCGATATGGCACAGCGGCCACAGGCCCTCGTTGGCGAAGCCGTAGTAATAGCCCTGCTCTTCTTCCTTCGACAGCCAGACGCGGCGCAGCGTATAGCTGGGGTTATCCGGCGGCACCGGCACGTGGTCGTTGCGGTCGACGGTGGCGCGGTCGGCCGAGCCGGCGCCGTGCGCGATCCAGGTGCCGGAACAGGCGCGCATCACCGCTTCCACGGCGGTCACCAGGCCGCTGGCCGGTCGCTGCACCTGCACGCCCTCGGGCGTGGCCACGTGGATGTAGGGTTCGCGGTTCGACACCACCAGGATCTCGTCGCCGGCCAGCTCGCGCCGCAGCAGCGACTTCAGCGTATCGGCATCCCAGGCCTGGTTGTTGCCGGCGGCGCCGGGCTGGTCGCGGTTGTACTCGTAGAGCAGCGCGCGCAGGTCGCTCGCCAGCGGCGCCATTTCCGGCGGCGTGGCATGCGTCGATTGCGGCAGCAGTTCGCCGCGCAGCATGGCGCGCACGCCATTCACCCAGCCGCGCCAGCTCAGCTGGGCGACCAGCACGGTGATCAGCGAAATAATGCAGGCCAGCGCCGCGAACAGGCCGGTGATGTATTTCTTGGTGTCTTCGCTGCGGCGCTCGATGAAGCTCATGTCGTGCACCAGCACCAGGCGGCCGACGCCTACGCCGTCCTGCAGCAGCTCCTTCGAGGACACGTGCACCGGCCCCTGGGGCAGGCGCACCACCGGATTGGTCTTGCCTTCGCTGTCCTGGTTTTGCCAGCAGCCCAGGGACAGCGGGTAGGTATTCGTCTTGTACAGCAGCTTGCCGTCGGTGTCGCAGAAGCCGAGCGCATACAGGCGCTCGTCCTGGATGGCGCGGTTGAACATCTCGTTGATGCGCCGTGGCGACTTTTCTTCGAGATACGTCAGCAGGGGCTGTTGCAGCGTGCTCGACACGAATTGCGAACGCGTGTCCAGGTCGCGTACGAACCAACGTACGGTGAAGCTCTCCATCCACGGAATCGCGAAGTAGCCGAACAAGGCCAGCACGACTGCCAGGGGAACGATGAAGCGCATCGCTAACTGTACCGATCTCAAACGCATGGAATTCTTTCAGGTGGGACGGTGACGCCGATGATTTGATTATAACTTTGGACAAATATTCTTGTCGGAAAGGCATCTAACGGAACAGGGTTGGCGTGCGCGGCGGCACGATGGCCGGGCAAGTCCGTACAATCGGCACCATGAAGATGCGCAAGAAATCCGACCTTCCTTCCAAGCGGTGCGCGCACTGCGGCCTGCCTTTTACCTGGCGCAAGAAGTGGGAGCGCGACTGGGAGCAGGTCAAGTATTGTTCGGAGCGCTGCCGTCGCGCGGCGAAGCCGGCTGCCGTGCAAGCAAGCTGAACTATTGCTCACTCCTAACGAACGCGGCGCACGCCCCACCTCGGCTACGCTGGCAGGCACGGTCAGCCCCATTCCGACCGGCTGGAAAGGAGTTCGACGATGCACCATATCCGTTGCGGCAGCGGCAAACCGCTGCTGCTGATCCATGGCCTGGGCGGCCACGGCCAGAGCTGGAACCCGATCCTGGACGACCTGGCCGCGACCCGCGAAGTCATCGCAGTCGATTTGCCCGGCTTCGGCAAGACCCCGCGCCTGCAAGGCGAAACCTCGATCCGCACGCTGGCCGACGCGATCACAGGCTTCGTCCACGCCCACGGTTTGCAGGGCATCGACGCCGTCGGCAGCTCGATGGGGGCGCGCCTGGTACTCGAGCTGGCGCGGCGCGGCGGCATCGTCGGCGGCGTGGTGTCGCTCAATCCCGGCGGCTTCTGGCAGGGATGGGAGCGGCATGTCTTCTTCCGTTCGATCTGGCTGTCGATCCGGCTACTGCGCCTGCTGCGTCCGGCGCTGCCCGCCCTGTGCGCGAATCCGGTCACACGCTCCCTGCTGCTGGCGCAGTTTTCGGCGCGCCCGAGCAAACTGGCGCCCGACATCGTCAGCGATGAGTTGTGCAGCTACGTGGCCTCGCCGGCCTTTGACGAATTGCTGGCCCAGCTCGCCTACGGCGAAGAACAGCAGGGCGCGCCGCGCGGCAGCATCGCGCACCCGCTGGTCATCGGCTGGGGACGCCGCGACCGGGTGTGCTTCCCGCGCCAGGCGCGGCGTGCGCTGGCCGCCTTCCCGGATGCGCAACTGCACTGGTTCGAGCGCTGCGGCCACTTCCCGCACTGGGACCAGCCGGCGCAAACCGTGGACCTGATCCTGGGCGCCCTGGGCGGGGGGAGGCAGCGTCTGGCGTCACCTTCGCTCGACGGCGCCGGCAGCCACGATTTTTCCGGACCTGTCACGCAGCCAGTCTGACGCTTCATCTCTCCGGCGCGGGATTTCGTGACACGAAACCCGCGTTTCGCCGCATCGCGCCCAAGGACGGCGGCACATGCGGCTAGAGTCGCGTTCATCCAACCACGCGACCGACCTCCCATGAAAAAACTCCTCGCCAGCATGGCAGCAGTCATTGCCATGACCGCACACGCCGAAAACGCCCAGGGCATCTGGACCGGCAGTATCGCCAATTCCCTGCAAGTCACCGTCAAGTTCGACAAGACCCCGGAAGGCAAGTGGGAAGCGACGCTGTCGGTGCCGGCGCAGAACCTGGTCACCAGGGTCGACGATGTGAGCGTCACGCCGGACCGGATCGGCTTCGCGCTGAACAAACTGCGCGCCAGCTACGCCGCCACCTGGAATGAACAACAGCAAGCCTGGACCGGCACCTGGACCCAGGGCCAGACCGCGCCCCTCAACCTGAAGCGCACCACCGAGGAAGCGGCCAAGCCGAAGCGCCCGCAGGAAGACGCGATCGCCGCCCGTCCCGCCAGCTACGCCAGCACCGAGGTCGCCTTCGACAACGCCGCCGCTGGCGTGAAGCTGGCCGGCACCTTCACCGTCCCGCAGGGCAAGGGCCCCTTCCCGGCCGTGGTGCTGGTGCATGGTTCCGGCGCCATCGACCGCGACGGCAGCGTGTTCGGCCACAAGACCCTGCTGGTGCTGGCCGACCACCTGAGCCGCCAGGGCATCGCCGTGCTGCGCTACGACAAGCGCGGCGTCGGCAAGTCGAGCGGCAAGCTGAAGGAGGCGACCACACGCGACCTGGCGGCCGATGCCGAAGCGGCCCTGCGCTTCCTGCGCGGCCGCGCCGAGGTCGACAGTCAACGCATTGGCGTGATCGGCCACTCGGAAGGCGGCCTGGTCGCGCCGCTGCTGGCCTCGCGCGACCCCGGCATTGCCTTCGTGGTGATGCTGGCCGGGCCGGGTGTGCGCGGCGACCGCCTTCTGGTCGAGCAGCATGCGCTGCTGGCCCGTGCGCGCGGCGTGCCGGAAGCGGCCATCGAGAAGGACCGCACCATGAATCGGGCCTTGTTTGCCGCCATGGTCGAGGAACCGACCCTGGAAGCGGCGCGCAACAAAGCAGGCCTGATCCTGGCGGAAGCCGAGCGCAAGGGCGACTTGCCGGCCGGGCTGGGCGCCTCTGCCCTCGAACGCTTCGGTACGCCCTGGTTCCGCGAACTGCTCGCCTACGAACCGGCGCCGGTGTTGCGGGCGGTGCGCCAGCCGATTCTGGTGCTGAACGGCGAGCGCGACCTGCAAGTGCCGGCCGGCCTCGACTTGCCGCCGATCCGCGCCGCGCTGGCCGACAACCGGCGCGCCGTGGTCAAGGAAATGCCGGGCCTGAACCACCTGTTCCAGACGGCGAAGACCGGCGGCATCGAGGAATATGGCCAGATCGAGGAAAGCTTCGCGCCGGCGGCGCTGGACACCATCGCCGGCTGGATCAAGACCACCGTGGAGTGAACGCGCCAGCGTAAAATATCTTGATGGAAACGACCACCCTCCACGACCAGCCCCTCCCGCACAGCCTGGCCACCAGGATCGCCGGCTGGGGCAGCATCGCGCGCCAGTACCCGATCTTCGGCAAGACCTGGTTCGGCTACCGGATACGGTCCTTCCTGGTGCCGCTCGGCCTGCTCACAGGGGTGCTGGTGCTCATCGGCGCCTTTATTCCAGGGTCCCAGGCGGCGCTGGTGCGCGGCGCCCTGCTCGCGGCCTGGCTGGTGGTGGTGCTGGCCCTGTTCCTGGGCCGGGCACTGGCAGTGCTGGTGTGCCGCCAAGGATGGCCGACGCAGCGCGAAGCAGCCGGCGTCGTCTGCGCGCTGCTGTTCGGCGCGCTGTGCACGCTGCCGATCACACCCTACACCCGGATCAACCCGACGCCCGCCGCCATCCCGAACGCGACGCCCCAGCAGATCGAACGGCTGCGCGAACAGACCCGCGAGAACCAGATCGTGAACCTGGTCTTCTGGACCCTGGTGCTGGCCTGGCTGGGCGGCGGCACCGATCTGCTGGCCTGGTTCCGCCAGCGCCGCCTGCTGCGCGAGAACGAACTGCTGGGCCAGGTGGCGCGCTACAAGGACGAACGCAACGAGGTCGAGATGCGGCTCTCCATCCTGGCCAGCCAGGTCGAGCCGCACTTCCTGTTCAATACCCTGTCGGGCGTGCGCGCCGCCATGCTGAGCGATCCGGCGCGCGGCGTCGCCATGATCGACCACCTGGTCGACTACCTGCGCGCCACGATTCCGCAGCTGCGCGCCGACCGCGCCCAGACCTTCGTGTCGCTCGGCTCGCAGCTCGATGCGGCCCAGGCCTACCTCGGCATCATCCGGGCGCGCCTGCCGCGCCTCGCGTTCGAGGTCGACTGTCCGCCCGAGCTGCGCAAGGCCGCCATTCCGCCGCTGATGCTGATCTCGCTGGTCGAGAACGCTGTCAAGCACGGCATCGAACTCAAGAAAGGCCCGGCCCGCATCCGCATCGGCGCCGTACGCCGCCAGGCCGGCGATGCCGAGGTGCTGGAACTGGCGGTGGCCGACGACGGCATCGGCTTCGGTAGCGCCACCAGCGGCAGCGGCATCGGCCTGTCGAATATCCGCGAACGCCTGACACACCTGTACGACGGCGCGGCCGCCCTGTCGCTGCGCGCGGGAGACGAAGGCGGCGTGGTGGCCAGCCTCGTGCTGCCGCTGCGCGCCATGCCGGACCAGGGAGCTTGAGGATGCCGACCGCGATCATCGCCGACGACGAAGACCTGCAGCGCAGCGACTTGCGGCGCATGCTGGCCCTGGCCTGGCCCGAGCTCGAGATCGTCGCCCTGTGCGAGGACGGCAGCGAGGCACTCGATGCGATCGCACGCCTGCGCCCGGATATCGCCTTTCTCGACATCCGCATGCCCGGCCTGAGCGGCCTGGAAGTGGCGGGCGCCAGCGGCGGCGCCTGCCGCGTCGTCTTCACCACCGCCTACGACAGCCATGCGCTGGAAGCCTTTGATCTCGGCGCCATCGACTACCTGCTCAAGCCGGTCACCCAGGAACGCCTGGCGCAAGCGGTGGCGCGCCTGCGCGAGCGGGGCATTGGAAGCGGCAACAGCGCCCATGCCGACAGCGCCGGCCTGCTCCAGGCCATGATGGAGCTCGACCGCCGCCTGCGCGCAAGCGCGCGCGAGGAACGCATCCGCTGGATCAGCGCCACCGCCGGCAGCACGATCAAGATCTTCCCGATCGAGGAAGTGCTGTTTTTCGAATCCGACGCCCGCTATACGCGCGTGGTCAGCGCAACCGACGAAGGCCTGATCCGCAAGCCGCTGAAGGAACTGCAAGCCGGGCTCGACCCGGACGGATTCTGGCAGATCCACCGCGGCACCCTGGTGGCCGTGCGCGCCATCGCCCGCGCCCGCCGCGACGAACTCGGCAACATCACGGTCGAGCTGCGCGAGCATCCGCAGCAGCTGAAGGTGAGCCAGACCTATGCGTGGCGTTTCAGGAGCGAGGTGTCGTTCCGCTGAGCTTCGTCATGCGCCAGGTCTAAGCTGTCGTGGGAACGCTTGTGTTCAGGATTACTCCAAGACTTCACAGTCAACCGATTTCCAACCGCGAGGCGCACCATGACACTCCGACTCCTGCTGCAGGGCAGCCTGCTGGCCGCCCTCTTCCTCTCGCCGTTCACACAAGCCGCCGCCCCGGCGCCCGTCCCCGGCTTCGCCACCCGCAGCGTCGACATGCCCGACGGCGCGACCATCTTCGTGCGCGCCGGCGGCAGCGGGCCGGCGGTGGTGCTGATCCACGGCTTCGGCGACACCGGCGACATGTGGGGACCGCTGGCCGAGCGCCTGGCAAAAAACCACACCGTCATCGTGCCCGACCTGCGCGGCATGGGCCGTTCTTCGCGCGCCGCGTCCGGTTACGCCAAGAAGGCGCAGGCCCAGGACATCCGCGCCGTGCTCACCGCCTTCAAGGTCGACCGTGCCGACGTGGTCGGGCACGACATCGGCACCATGGTCGCCTATGCGTATGCGGCCAGCTACCCGGACAAGGTGAATAAACTGGTGGTGATGGATGCGCCGGTGCCCGGCATCCCGCCCTGGAACCAGCTGGTGCTCAACCCCAAGCTCTGGCATTTCAACTTCGGCGGACCGGATGCCGAGCGCCTGGTGGCGGGGCGCGAACGCATCTACCTCGACCGCTTCTGGAACGACTTCGCCGGCGACCGCAGCAAGATCGACGAGGCGACACGCGCCTATTACGCCCAACTGTATGCCCAGCCCGGCGCGATGCGCGCCGCCTTTGCCCAGTTCACGGCCATCGGCGCCGAGGACGTGCGCGACAATGCCGCGCTCGGCCAGCGCAAGCTGACCATGCCGGTGCTGGCCATCGGCGGCGAGCAATCCTTCGGCGCCACCATGGCCGAGGTGATGCGCAACGCCGCCACGAACGTCACCGGCGCCGTGGTCCCGCACGCCGGCCACTGGCTGATGGAAGAAAATCCGGACGCCACGGTCAAGCTGGTAAGCGACTTTTTGGAGACGAAGAACAGGCAGGTCAGGAACTGAGGGCCGCGCTGGCAAGCTCAGTGGGCAAGCTCAGTCGGCAAGCTCAGTCGGCGGGCTGCGCGAAGATCGCCTGCAAATCTTCCGCACCGAGCCCCGGCGCCAGGCCGCCCTCGGCATCGAGCACGGCGGCGGCCAGCTCGCCCTTGCGCCGCTGCAGTGTCTGGATTTTTTCTTCCAGCGTGCCGCGTGCGATCAGCTTGTAGACGAACACCGGCTGCGTCTGGCCGATGCGCCAGGCGCGGTCGGTGGCCTGGTTTTCGCTGGCCGGGTTCCACCACGGGTCGTAGTGGATGACGGTGTCGGCCGCCGTCAGGTTCAGGCCGACGCCGCCCGCTTTCAGGCTGATCAGGAACACACTCACCTGTCCGCCCTGGAAAGCGGCGACCGGCGTGGCGCGGTCGACCGTGTCGCCGGTCAGCAGGGCATAGTCGACAACGCGCGCCTGCAATTCGGCTTCGATCAGCGCCAGCATGCTGGTGAACTGCGAGAACACCAGCACCTTGCGCCCTTCGCTGAGCAGGGTCTCGAGCAGGTCCATCAGGGTACCAAGCTTGGCCGATCCTGCCTCGCTGTTCGGGCGCAGCAGGCGCGGATCGCAGCACACCTGGCGCAGCTTGAGCAGGGCGTCGAGGATCACGATCTGGCTGCGCGCCAGGCCCTTGCGGCCGATCTCCTCGCGCACCTTGCGGTCCATCGCCACGCGCACGGTTTCGTACAGGTCGCCCTGGGCGGCGCCGAAGTCAACCTGCACCACCACTTCCGTCTTGGGCGGCAGTTCGGTCGCCACCTTGTCCTTGGTCCGCCGCAGCATGAAGGGCTTCACGCGCCGCATCAGCAGTTCCTGGCGCCGCACGTCGCCGCCCTGCTCGATCGGTTTGCGAAAGCGCGCCCTGAAGCTCTTGTCTTCGCCCAGCAAACCCGGCATCAGGAAGTGGAATTGCGACCAGAGTTCGCCCAGGTGGTTCTGCAGCGGCGTGCCGGTCAGGCACAGGCGGTGGCGGGCGTCCAGCAGGCAGGCCGCTTGCGCCGCGCGTGCGCGGTGGTTCTTGATGTACTGCGATTCGTCGAGGATCAGCAGGTGGTACTTGTGCGCGCGCAGCGCCGCCTCGTCGCGTCCCAGCAGAGGGTAGGTGGTCAGCACCAGGTCGGCCTCGGCGATATGCTCGAACTGGGCGGCGCGGTCCTTGCCGTGCAGGAGCAGCACGCGCAGGCCGGGCGCGAAGCGGGCGGCTTCAGCCTGCCAGTTGCCCATCAGGCTGGTCGGCGCCACCACCAGCGCCGGCGCATCCAGGCGCCCCGCTTCCTTTTCGACCAGGATATGGGCCAGGGTCTGGATCGTTTTACCAAGGCCCATGTCGTCGGCCAGGATGCCGCCGAAGCCGTACTCGCGCAGGAACTGCATCCACGCCAGGCCGGCCTGCTGGTACTCGCGCAGTTGCGCCTGCAGGCCTTGCGGCGCCGGCACCGGCGCGATACCGGCGAAATCGTGCAGCTTGCGGCCCAGTTCCAGCAGGCGTTCTCCGCCCAGCCAGCGCATCTGCGCCGCCGCTTCCAGTTCGGCCAGGCGCGCGGCGTCGGTGAAGGGCAGGCGCAGGGCGGCGTCGATGCGTTCGGCAAAATACAGTTCGCCCAGCGTGGACAGGATCGGCTTGATGCGCTGCCACGGCAGGGCCACGCGTGTGTCGCCGCCCAGGTCGAGGACGATCTCGGCGGCGTCCTCGTGCGCTTCCAGCGCGGCCGGGGTGAAATCGGCCGGCGCCGTGCGGATCATTTCCAGCAGCAGCGGCAGCAGGGCATGGCGGCGGCCATCGACCACGATGCCGAGTTCCAGCGCGAACCATGGATTGCCCGCGTTGTCTTCGTTCAGGTCGGCGTACCAGTCCTGCACGTCGGCGATGTCGTAACGGTAGTTGCCGTCGAATTCGATCTGCCAGCCGGCGGCGCGCAGGCGCGGCAAGTCATGACGGGCAAAGTGCAGCCACGCTTGTTCGGTCGGCAGGCACAGGGACTGCTCGATATCGTCGAGCGGCGAGCCGGGGCGCGGGGGCGCGAAGCCCAGTCCGGCGAGCCTGGCGCCGGCCGCCGCCTCCGCTTCCGGATCGCGCTCAATCAGTTCGACGCCGCCATCGACCACGCGCCGGAACACCGGCCCCTCCTCGTCCATCGTACTCAAGCCGTCGTATTCGAAGGAGAGCTGCGCATAGTCGTGCCAGATCCGTTCGCGGCGGCGGGTTTCCGGCTCGCTGTTCAACAGCAGGCAGGGCACGGGCGCAATGTCGCGACGCTGCTTGAGCGCCAGTTCCTGCGGCAGCGGCAGGGTGTGGTCGAGGCCGAGCTCGGCCAGGCGCAGCGCCATGCCCGCGCGTTCGTCGGCATGCAAAGTCGGCGTACGCGCAACGAGGTCCAGCAAAGGGCCGGCCGGCAGCGCCGCCAAGGCCGTCGGCAGCGTCAGCCGGCCCAGGATGCCATCGTCCAGGTAGAGCAGCGGCTCGGTGGGCAGGATGGCGCCGGGGCCTGCGCCGTCGTCGAAGCGCCACGCCAGCGCCAGCGCTTCGCTGCCGGGCGTATCCGGATGCCAGCCTAGCGTCACGCCCCTCTGCGGGCCTGGCCGGATGCCGTACAGGCGGCCGGCGCGCAGTCCGGCAAGCGTATCGGCCCAGAACAGCTTGCCGTCTTCGCACAGTTGCTCGAGCACGCGCGCGCCCAGGCGTCCCTCGGGCTTGAAGCCGCCGGCGCGCATGTTGCCAAGGCTCTGGCCGATGATCAGGCGCACCATGTCTTCGTCGTCGGGCGCCACATGCGCGGGCGGCGCCATCACCAGGCCGTAGGGATCGTTGTGCAGCGTGGCGCCGCCGATGCTGCCGTCCGGGCGCAGGCGCAGCTTGCACAGGTTGAGACAGGGCTCACCGCCCTGCGGGTCGGGCACCATCACATAGCCGAGCCGGGCCGCCGGGCCTGGCCTGGCCGCGGCAGGCGCCGGTGCGGCCTGCAGGGACGCCATTTGCTGCAGCCAGTATTCAGCGGCCATCGGCAGCGCGGGTCCCTGTTCCTGCTGCTCCAGGCTGGCCAGCAGGACGGCCACGACGTGCTTGCAGTTATACGCAATCGGGCAGCTGCAGCTGCCCTCGAACCGGAAGCCGCGGGGGTCTTCCCTGAAGCGTACCGTCTGGCGGTAGAACGTGCCGCCGCTGCCGCCGACCTCGCCCTCGATGCGCTCGCCGGCGTCGCGCGCGGCCAGCACCCTGCCCTCCAGCGCATAGCCTTCGCCGCGGCGGAAGGTGCCGCTGTCGAACTGGCGCTTGACGTCGTCGTAGGTGAAATGCATGGATGGCAGCGGGCAGGTGGAGACGCCATTATGGCGCATCTCCCGTGACCGGGATCGCTACATGAGCGTTACCTGAGCACCTGCAGCTTGACCTTCTTCCCCTGGCGGTAGGTGTACATGGTCAGCGCCGCGTTCTTCAGGTCGCCCTTGGGGTCGAAGGCGATCTTGCCGGTGATGCCCTGGTACTGGACCTTGGCCAGCGCCGGCAGGTATGTCGCGGGCTGCGCCGAGCCGGCCTGCTGCATCGCTGCCGCCAGCACCATCACCGAATCGTAGGCATACGGCGCATAGGTCTGCAGCGGCATCTTGTAGCGCTGGCGGTAGCGCTCGACAAAGGCGTTGTACCGCGCTTCCTCGGCGCCAGTGACGCCGCCGGCCACCACGCAGATCACCCTGTCGTCGCCGAGCGCGTCGCCAGCCAGTTGCGGCAGCTTTTCCGAACAGATGCCGTCGCCGGACACCAGCTTGGCGCGCAGGCCGAGCGCCTTCATCTGCTTGAGCATGGGTCCGGCCACGGCGTCCATGCCGCCATAGAAAATCACGTCCGGGTCCTGGCCGCGGATCTGCGTGAGGATGGCAGTGAAGTCGGTGGCCTTGTCGTTGGTGAACTGGCGGCTGACGATCTTCGCCGCCTTACCCGCCCGCACGCTGCGGTTGAATTCGTCGGCCAGGCCCTGGCCGAAGGCGGTGCGGTCGTCGATGACGGCGATCTTTTTCGCCTTCAGGGTGGTAACCGAATAATTGGCCAGGGTCTTGCCAACCAGCTGGTCGCTGGCCACGACGCGGAAGGCCGTCTTGAACCGCTGGTTGGTGTACTGCGGCGTGGTGGCCGCCGGAGAAATCTGCGGGATGCCGGCATCGTGGTAGATCTTCGAGGCCGGCACCGTGGTGCCCGAATTCAGGTGGCCAACCACCCCGGCCACATGCGCATCGACCAGCTTCTGGGCGACGGCGGCGCCGGTCTTCGGATCGCTGGCGTCGTCCTCGGGCTGCAGCACCCATTTGACTTTCTTGCCGCCGATGACGATGCCTTTCGCGTTCAGGTCGTCGATGGCCATGCGCGCGCCGTTCTCGATGTCCTTGCCCTGGTGCGCGCCCGGTCCCGACAAGGGCGAGGCCGTGCCGATCTTCACGGCCTGCACCTGATTGCGGGCCGGCGCCTCCGCCTTGGCGGCGGGAACGGTGGCCATGATGATCAGGGACAGGATGGTGGGGGATGCGGGCATGAGCGGCTCCTCTGCGATATCGACACGTCATTCTACTGCCGACGTCGAAATTCTTGCCAAAGCGACAAATTGTGCGCTGTATTGACAAGCATATTGACGCCTGTATTGACATGCCAGCCGCATATTCCCCTCCGGTCGCCGAAGCGCCACACACCGTTGAATGTTGTTATCTCGCGATCAATTTTCGACCTACAATAAACCACACAGTGAGACCAAGTTTC
>Ga0308160_10004807_pt1 | contig 14258 bp, 15 predicted proteins | sample PhyFR1_FD_201036 | JGI IMG/M metagenome (GOLD analysis project Ga0308160, IMG submission 201036) | Phyllosphere microbial communities from UC Gill Tract Community Farm, Albany, California, United States - DLSLF.R1 | ecosystem: Host-associated > Plants > Phyllosphere > Unclassified | place: USA...
CCACCTGGAGCATTCCGTCAAGATTCACGCGGTGCTCCTGCTCCTGCTCGTCCTCAACCCAACGGTCAACCTCCAATGAATCGCCCCCCACCTAATGGCTACGATCCTAGGGATCCAAGGGATCCTCGAAATATAAGGAGCGCACCTGGTCCTGCTCGAGGACCACCACCGCCACATTCTGGACGGAGATTCTAGGGGCGACTGAGGAAGGGAGGAGAGTCCGAGGAATATGCTAGGTCATGGAGACATCTTGAAGATGCCCATCGCCTCCGGCACAGATTGCCTGGGATCGGACCTCTTACGGTCTACTTTCTGTTGTTTCGTACACCTGCATGCAATCATAGGACTGCTTTGGCATGGCATCAGCATTCTATTGATCCTACTTCTATGTACATCTACTCCACTATTCGTTCGCCCACCCAACAAATCACGAGGTGTTCATGACTACCGCCGAGAAATCCTCGCCAACCCCCCATAACTCCATCAATCGCTTAACCTCACCCATCTCGCCTCTATGATTGTATTGACCGTATCTCGGTATCTGATCCGTAATGTCTATGATTGTCTTGAATTTCCTTTGGTCCTGCTCTAGTGGTCTCCTCAGACGTTCCGTCACCTGACTATCAGCGTTGCGATGATAAACACCTTGCTGGGCGTACCTTTTTCTGGAAAGGGGGTATATCAGACCAGCTCTCCGACTTTATACGTGACATATATCGATCCACTTCCTGTCCACAGCCCTCTACACATAGCAATCCTGGTTTACCTGGTATTAGTACAGCCAAGTCTGCATAAGGGTTGACTAACCAGCGAGTAGGAAACCTGTCAATAGGTGTTCTTCGGCGAAATCAATCAGATCTCTACGTTTCTCCTTGGACGACAAGGATGGGAACCAGAACCAGACTCTTTGTAGACAGCTCTTTGGTTTCGTAGTCGTGGTGAGATCCGGTTTCGTATCCTCCTCGACAACTTGATATTTCGGTAACTCGCTCACGCGACGTCGGATCAAATCCATAGTCTCCAGTAGATACTCCACTACTAATTCACCCTCAATCGAAGGAGGTATATCTTTCACTTGTTCCCATTCTCCTCGAGTGAGCCAGGATGGTTGTCGCATATTCATCTCCACCCTCGATCGCTCCAGTGGTAAAGTGATAATCAAGCCCAGCTCGCCCTGATCGATTGATGTTGTATGGAGGAGTTCGAGTTGGTTGGAAGATACTGATGATAATGGATATGCCTCGAGAGTCATATAATCCGATAGGCAGTGGGGTGAAACTTCGAGCTCCGAAGACTCGGGGTACATTGATTGAAGGAGGGAAATGTTTGAGAGTTGGTACTCGACCACATCGGATTTGTATCGCATCTTGACCTTTCGAGTGTCGCTGACAATATGCTATTGCTCTCTGGGGATATGGATGAGGGGATGATTCTGAACCTCCTGGGCGATGATGGCACAACAAGTCAATCGCCGAGTGTATAGGTACAAGACAAAGATAGGGCAGTCGTAATCTGATAAGCCAACTCCACAATTCATCATTCGGATTTACCGGCAAATCAACCCGAGAGCTCATTTGTCTATGCAAACTCCACCTTGCTTTAGCATGTCAACGACCACCGCCTTTTGGCCCAAAGCTGGCATACGGAGGGATCAGGGACTGGTACTAGGATTGAGGCTAGATGATGTCGTAATTGTGGTCGCGATTGTTGAGAAATGGGTGAGTACAAAAGCGTGGAGGGGCGCTGACTTTAGATGAATGATCGGGCACATGAGTATCCCAACCTGACGGTTGTTGGATCAGCAGGGACGTCAATTGAATCTCAATCGACTGGAAAGAGATTCGAGGTAGTTCTGGAGAGGGGTGCGCCCGTGGAGACCTCGTGAGTCAACCGAACAGAAGACGAGTTTGAACTAAAATGAGACAGCCCATCAGCACAGATCATCCTATTCGATCCCCCAGATCCCCGGCGGCTAAGGTATCTGACCACCGGTCTGTCAGTGGACGGATACACATGTTCAATCTCCGGACAGGATGGCTATGGTATTGGGTCAAGGAGGGAGTCTGCAGCTGGTCTGGATACTATATTACCATTGGTGAGTCTCTGTTTGGGGGAAATGTGCAGGGCGCTGATACAACTTAGCTGAATGACGTACGCCGTCTCCAGAGAGAACTGGCCTCGAGAGAGAATGGTGGCTCGAAAAGTGCGATACATCTCAGCGGCTGGGATGTAATCCCGTATCTCTCTCTAGTCTTCGCCCCACTGGCTTACTTCCTTCGACTGGCTCTGTATATATCACACCTTCCTCTTCCGTTTACGAGTGATCGTCCGATCTCGGACTTGAGCTCAACGGGTAAGCGCTCTCCTTCTAGACTGACACACACGCTGATCATCAGTACACCAACTCAGTTTGCGTTCCAGGCAGATATTGGACGGTCCGACAGATTTCCGACAAACTCTACATACGCCTTCTGTACCGCTTCATCTGAGGAGTCGGAGATATATGAAGTTCTGGAATACTGTCTGGCTCATTTTGGTATGTTGTACCAGCAAGGTCAAGGCTGATATACAGAATGATTTAGTATTGGGTTACTGCGCTTCGGAACTGCTCAGGCAGTATGGGCCTTTTCTGTGCGAGACGATCCCGAATGTATTTCAGGTAGGTCTAATCTACTCGTATACGCTACGAGGGGCTGACATATAGCTGCACACGGCTGACTGGATAGTCTCAGCACTGGAATGGCTGGACGACTGGCCAGTTGGATTAAAGCTAAACACCCCGCTGAGTCGATTCTTCCGCGTTGGATTTACTACCATCGTCGAGTGGTGGGGAGGTGAGTTCATGTTGATCATCACATTACTGGTGCTAATGGCCAGCTATCGACCAGCCCATTCTACTAGCGCACTTGTCAATATCGCTCTACGGCGTATCATTGACTGGATACGGCGGGTTGACCCTCTTCCTATCCATCGTGAGGGATGCCATGGCGCTTCTCACGCTCCACCTCCGCATTTGCCACAAAATCACCGCACTGCTCGTGAGATGGCAACTGAGTAGTCTGGGTGGATTGTGGAATCTCTTCAGAGGTAAGTCCTGTCATATCCGCTCACGCGCTGACAATAGGCAAGAAGTGGAATGTCTTGCGACAACGAACCGATTCTTACGCTTATGACGTTGATCAGCTTTTCCTCGGGACGCTGTTGTTTACAGTATCCGCCTTTCTCCTCCCGACTGTCGTAACCTATGCGGCCTTATTTGCCTCGGTGAGATATATATATCATCTCCCTGCCTGTCCGACATAGCTGAACATCAGATCCGCTTAGGATTGTGGACAACAGATAAGGTGTTGGAAGTAATGACGAATGCGTTAAATGCTTTCCCCTTGTTTGAGGTCCTGTTGCGGATCAAGGAGCCTTCGAGATTACCACGTTCGTCTCTTAATAGGGTAAGTGGTCGAGCTAATCATCAGACGGTGTTGTCTTCAAACTCAAGTCGACGAGGAAAGGTGGGTTGACATCGGTACTGGAGTTGAAAGTGAGTGGATTCATCGGTATAAGACTAATGTTAGAACGCTCCTCGGCCGCTATTCTCAATACTGCTCAGATCGGATCGTACACCACAGGAGACATGATGGCACATCGCCTTCAAGACTTGCGAATGTATGAGTGGTATAACGATAAACAATTCATCTTCAAGACTCATATAATCCCTACTCCTACTTGCTAAACCGTACTAAAACCAATTCGAGCACTCCAGATCGGCTCGACGATGGTGGGGATGCTGTCTAGCACTGGCATCCGGAGCCACAGGAGCAGCTACTACATCAGCATCGTCCCACCCAAGGAGTGTAGGAGAAACAGGAAGAAGACTTACCCGCTAGCTCCACATCTGGAACAAGAACCACCGGCACCGCCGTTGTTGCATTCATTGACAAGGGTCTAGTCATCAGCGATAACCAACACATCGAGTAAAGAGAGACATACCATGGTAGTGGAAGACATCGTTATTGATATGATTTGAAAGTTGAAGTTGGGGTGTAAAGTTGTTGTGTGACTTATGAAAGGTGGATGTTGATATGGAAGAATCGAACGGCACGACTTGATATATATACCTTTCAACCCTCCCCACTTTAATCGCGTCAACTCATTTAGGTTCACTTGGCGTAACATCAGAACCCAGGGAATAAGAAGCAAGCGTGTGAAAGACCCCAAAAAGGCTTCGTCTCCAGCCAACTGATATAAAGTTGACTGCGGACTGACTGTGTGTGTCTCGTTCGAAGATATGAAAGAAGGACAACGGAACGTTTCGAGCTGAATCGGAAGATAGGCCGACAAAATTCGCCAGGTGGGGAGTTATACGCCATGAGGCTAAGGCGCTATCGCCTCGACCTTCATGGACCGCTCAGTCCTCTCGATGCCCCTGTCCTGGGGGAAAGGCGTGTCCGATGAAACCTCTGAGCGAGCCTCGATGTCCAACCTTTCACACGGACGGTGATGGAACAGTTTCCGCTTTCACCGCAGTATGATAATGAGCTGAAGACGAAAGACGGTGCTGAGTGGTATCAAGTAAACATGGGCTTGCAACAAGATGAGGAACCGGGAACGGATATGATAACGTTTAATGATGCATGAAGCTAATCCTCTAATAACATCCTCCAAAATAGCGGAATCGCCAAGTAGCAAAAGTGAAATGAGGTGGTTGGAGGGGGAAACAAATGTTGATGGTCGGACCGCTATACCGTTGGGGTGGCTATCTAGCAGCTGCAAGAACACCTAGTAGTCAGTTGACGAGTATCGGAAACACGAGAGGGATATATGACTTACCCGCTGTGACCACAGGAGCTGCATGATCCGCCATTACCGCCGTTATCGCAGGCGTTGACGAGAGTCTAGAGTCAGCTTGTGTCATGCAACAAGTGGATTGAGAGAGAGGGGAAGTAGACTTACGATAGAGTTGTTAGACATCTTGTTGAAGTGATTTGTTGTTGGTAAGTGAGAAAGTGGTTGTTGTGGTTGGATTCGAAGTGGTGTTGTTGAGCTGAGACGTGAGGTTTGGCCAGTTTATATATGTTGCGCCCCGACCAGTCCACTCACCTCCCCAAGTCGCTTGCGAAACATGCAGAAGTCGTGATGCCGTGAACATCAATGAGGCGATCATCCCGAATGCTCGGTTTGGGGTACTCTTTCCTCTTTTCATGCTTCTCGCTCATACCGACTCCCCCGAATTATCCACTAGCGTGATAAACCCATTTGCCAAGCACCGCCCTCTTGCCTTTTCAGTAGGCTCCGTTCCTCCTTTCAGATATCGGCCGTATATCCTCAAACGTCCCACATCGATCCGTCCTTTCAGGTGGCGACGTAACTGTAACCCCAGGCCGTCGAATGAAAGGATCGCCGATATAGGCGCTATCGGACCTTAAAACCAGGATCCACCTGAATTCTACCAATATGACGTTCTACTTCTCACTTGCCGCTTCTCATTCTTTGTGTATGTGTATAGTTCTTGTCGCTTCTCCCGCTTAACGTAAACCCAAAATCCCAACCGCTTCGATGGACCGAGAAGCACGACCTAAAATCCAATCTATGGGGAATTCACTCACTTCAATCTCTTCTTTGACTACCTTCCCTTCTTCTCCTATTGCCCATCGAAGTCGATCTGCCCATGTCGTCGCTGTATCGGGCAAGAAACCAAGTGACCTGGATGTCGACCCACTCAGCCTGCATCCGGAACCACCTACCGACGAAAAAGAACGACCAACATCTACACCTGGCTCAGTCCCTTCTCCAAAACCAAGATTCGGCCATCTTATCGCGTCTGCTCCCACCCGACCCCGTTTACCTCGCCCAGCATCTTCGCCTTCTTACACGAATCCCCGAATCCCTTCTCCACTCAATCCAGCTTCTCAGCATCTCAAACCTACCCCACCACCTCCCTTCAATCCGGTCGATGGTTCGGTTCCCATTCCAAAACACAACCGCCTGTTTACTTCTTTGTTCTATCATCCTCCATCGCCGGCTACTACCACAGAACCAATCCTGCCCCGGGATCAGGAAGCCACCAATCGATGTCCGCCGAGACTGCGGAACGGTCAGAAAGGGTCAGCTCCGAGAAAAATCTCACCATCTGGATTCAACGCCCATCCTATCCCTACTCTTCCAGCTTCGGAGGCTGTATCGGAGACGGAGAAGACGGTTGCGGATAAGGCGAAGGTTGACGGGGATACAGCAGAGAAGGCGCCAAACAGCTTTTCCACTTTCGTTGCAAGCATTGAATCGTTAAGGTAAGTTCTAAAATTTGATTCAGCTGACTCCTAGACGTGACTCGTTGATCACACATTCACGTGAAGGCTCCAGGTATACACTCGATGTGCCCGGGGAGGAGGATTCCAAAGATTTCGACGAAAAGCGATCCAGATATTCGCGCCATACTTATGCACATGAACAATAAGGATCCTGTTATACAGATGCATGTATCTCTCATAATCATCTCCTTGATCAGCTTTATATCGAAATCGAAAACAGAGAGCAGCCTCACCTATACAGTTTATGTCCTGGTCATAGCCTCTTTGATCCTTAGACAGCACTCTAACAATTGTAGCTCCTCATCACCTCCCTCGCATAATGCTTTGTCGCACTCGGCGATAGCCAACGCAGCGTACGCTTTAGGCATAGCTGGTATCGTAGCCATTGGTATCAGAGTATCGTGTAACTGTCGATCAGCTGACTGTATCGCTTGCTGGGATTATCAAGTCCTTCATGACGACAAAGTCGAACTCTGTTTCAAAAGGCAAGAAGCGACCACAAAGGGCCTCGGAATGAGCCCCAATGCTAAGGTGTAGAGCCGGCTGAGAGTGGGGGTAGAGATGGAAGAGATACCGAAGAGGTGTACAGAGGCAAGACTCACCTGTTCAAGGATCTGACCTGCGCTCCACCCTTCCCTTCCTACTGTCTTGACCGCTTTCCTAACAGCTTCAAACCCACCCTTTGCCAAAGACGGATTTAGCCCATTCTCATCAATCCCTACAACCCCCATCAGACTGGATATCGTTTCCCCCGGAACGACTCCTGAAATCTCGTGGACTGACAAATTAGCTTGCACAATCCACGCTTATAGAAGCTTACTGGATAATGTTGTTACAGGTGTGGGTGGATTTGTGGCTCCGTGTAATCTCTGTGCCGTTTGGAGGTATGTGATAGCCTTTCTCAAATCACCATTTGCCAGCTCTAGGATTAATTGCAGGACCTGTCAAGTCAGCTTCATACTCGTCCCTGCCAATGAAAGCTTACCCCTTCATCCGCCTGGACTCCCTCTGCATTGGCAATCATTTGTATTCGAGCTTCACTGCTTCCCTGCGCTAGAGGCCTGAATCGGAATTTCGAACAACGAGAAGCTAATGGCTCGATGATCCTGAATTTCAGCTGACCGCGATTATAGGAATTCGGAAAAGCTAACCTGGTGACATAATTGCAGACGAGACAGAATCGAGTGATTCTCGAGTATGTCTCCATAATTCGTCGTAGAGCGGATTGAGCATCTTGAGTCATCGAATCGGCTTCATCGAGGATGATGAGTTTGTATGGTGGACATGGGTATTCCTTTCCATCACTTTCATCAGCCCAATACTGAAAAGTGAGGAAGGGAAGCTTGCGAGGAGATACCAGCGTGTCTTGGTGTTTCTCTGGCGAATGTCTTGATCTTCTCCCTGACTACTGAGATACCTCGCTCGTCCGATGCGTTGAGCTCCAACACTCTCGCTCTAAACAGGTCGGGCCTATTGCGTCAGCTCAAGCCTTCGTGTCACAATGGGATCATCGTCAGCTTACCCATAAAGCTGACGTGCGAGGGCGAGGATGGTACTAGTCTTCCCTGTTCCGGGTGGACCGTAGAACAACATATGCGGGAGCTACATCGTCAGCTTATGGATGAACCAACTGATCCTGGCAGCTTACATTGGTAGAAACGAGCGCTTTACGTAGCACATCGACCGTATTCTCCTGTGACGAGACTTCATCGATCGTCTTGGGTCGACTGAAATGTCAGCTTTCCTTGCCGGCTCCGAATCAGCTAGCTGACTGACTATTTCTCAACCCATGGCTGGAGCTTCGGGTCTATCGCATGCGTTACTGGCTTGGCTCCGAATGTAGCCATTGTTCAATGATGGTTGGACGATGAGGGAAAGTTGAAAGTGAACAGAGACAAGAACATGGACGCGACTTGATCATTCATCATGAATCGCGTTGATTCCGTTATATGCTATACATTTCCTATATTTCTCTAGTCCTATACAACAATTCCTCATGAAGACAAGATATGAACCTCGTTACAACTTTCACTGACTACAGTTCTGATTTCTACTATCTCATTTCAAAAGTCGATACACTACGGGTCGGTACATGGCTCAAGAACAATTCCTGGAACGGTTCCTGGTTGAGTGAATGAAAGTAGTACTGTCCGTCAGCTTCTCGCTCAAACCGGTTGGAAAGGCGGTGAACACACCCCTCTGATTGTAGCTTCGCCCTTTGATGGGGACATATCCCGCGCACCAGGTGACTTGGCATGCCTAGCCTGTCCTGATCTCGTGTCGCTGGGTCGACGATACGATGGGCTCTGGTAGCCACCTCCAGAAGAGACTCTGCGCCGGCCCAGGGGTGCTGCTGGACTTGGATTGCCAAGTGTCTCGACAGATGGGAATGACGGATCCTCAGCTTCTGATCCTACCCGCGGTCTTGCCGGGGGTGAGGCTGGCGTGGGTCGATTCAGCGGTGGGGACAGTAGTGGTAATTCCGGTTCCTCTTCACGACACAGTCCTGGTGAGAAATCGATCATCGCATAGTAGAAACCTAAGCGTCAGTAACCATGATCAAGCATCTGAGGAGACATACCAGCAAAGCTCGCTCCGGAGATATCCCTGACTCGGTGATCCGGCACGAGAAACCTCTCTTTGATACGTAAAAACATGAAATCCCTATCCTTCGGCCTCGTTTCGCCTCTACTCCTATCCGGCTGTGGATCTCGAAAGAACAACTCAGGTCGTACCATATCGCCCCTTGTAGCCGGACGGCGGAATTGCTCAAATCGCCCCCAATGCCTCATATCGTCATTTTCGCTCGCACCGAACCGGGAACCGGTGATAAATCCATATTCGGGTCCTATGATCTCGCCAGTAAAGAATGTCGTTAGGTTTGGGTGGGCGTCGGTCAGATGCTGGATTGATAGATAGCCCGAGACTGTTGATTCTGCCAGGTTCACATCCTGCACATCAGCTGGGGTCCATATCAGCGGAAGAGGTGGACGTACAGCTATTTTGACTTCAACTTCATAGGCGCTTCTCCCACTAGTCTGTGTTCCCTTGAATGTCGCGCCCGGATGTAAAGCTCCTTTGCCTTTGCTGTTGATCCTGGATTTACAGACTTCGAGTATACGGATAGGAACGGAATCGTCTGGCTTCGTATCTGTTGGATGGTTGGATGCGCCAGATGGAGGCGGGGAATGGCGCCAGATCTGGGCTGGCTCGATCGGTGTATCAGGCGTCGTATCTTGTGAAGGTGTCCGATCCGTTTCGGGCGGAACGGTCATATGTTTAGAAGGCTCCTCCTTAGATCCCTCCACCGGCGAGCGCCCACCCGCTTCAGGTATGGGCGAAGATCCAGAACTCCCATCGTTGACCCTCACTCCTCTCAGCCCTAGTCCAAGTGCCAGCAAATCTCCTTCTTCTGATACTGCTTCTTCCATTCTTTGTCTTATATCCTGTGCCCTTACACATCCGCCGCATAAACGCTCAATCGGATCGTTCAACAACACTATACCCTCATGGCCGTGTAGTGGGGATGTCGATGAAGATGCAAGACCACTGGCTCCGCATAATGAGCACTTGAGAACCCCGGCGTTGGTCGAGGGGAAGTTGAAGTTGATGTCGGGCGATTGAGAAGGCGGAGTCGGTGGAGGTAACACGGATTCCGTAGGCATGATAAGGTGATAGTTGAGCTAGTAGAGACCTGTCGGGCGACGACGAGGAATCACCTGCTACTGTTACCGATGTGACCGGGATTCCCAGGTTCTTTAGATAGGGATGTGTGTGTTATAAAGGAGCAATCAGATAGAGAGAAGTGATGGCGGAGGCGGTCGAGATCTGGTGATGCTAGATGACGTACTCTTACCCATTGCTTTGGGACATCGATTTTGAGCACACGATCTCATGCATAGATGTCAGGTTTGGTCTGACTGGGACTGAAGAGAAGCCTCCCCCATTCCTCCTAGAACTGCATGCATCATTCTTAGGCAGTATACCACTTTATATGTACCGTGATTGCCACCTTGAATCCCGGTAAAATGTGCTACGAACCTATCTTGTAACTTCTTCTTGTCATACCATGACCGTAACACATTCTCCGTCAAACCACACAGAAGATAGAGGCCAGAGCGATGAATCAACCCAAATCCCACCAATTCTACGCCTACCGCCAGAGCTCTTCGATCATCTGCTCCAACAGGTCAATCCTGAAGACCTCCAATCCACGGCATTAGCTCTATCAAGAGTCTTTCCCGATCATCCGATCTCGAGAACTCATTTGTGGAGACATGTTGTCGCTCGTAGTAGAGGCCAGATGGTGCCGATGTGGCATAAGATGAGGGAGATGCGGGGCAAAGGGAAAGATGGTGGACCAGAAGCTACGAGGACATTCAGCATGGTCCGTCTTCCACTGAGGGTAAAGTATGATTGCTGACATAGCAGGAAACTTGGAAAGGGGATGCGGATATCTTGAACAAGTGAGTCAGCTAATAAATATACAGACTACAGCTGATATCAGTGTTCTCCGCTGTTTGCCTGATTTGCGAGTTTTGATGCTAAATGTCGGAACAAACTTCTCGCCCGAACACCTAGTGGAGATGTTTGAAGAGCCAAGGCTGGGTATCAAACGTATGGAAATGAGGTTCAGGCCATACGTCGAGCAGGCGACATACTACCAGTTCCTTGCAGGTACATAAATCAAATAACAATGTGAGGTGTGAGCTGACAAATAGGTGCATACTTCGATACAGCCGTTGAAACGCTCTACCGCCGCTGGCCTGCTGTTCCCTCCTTCACCCAATTATCGATCGTACAGGATCTCCCACCACGTCATAGCGCACCACCGACGGTCATCCCAAGTCTCGTCACCACAGCTGCGAATAGTCAATTGACAAGTCTCAACAACAGTATGACGGATCTTACCCTTAATCCGGACGGTTCACCAGCTCAACCAGATTCGACACCCCCAACATCTGCGGACGAGTCGGTCGTAAAAGGATACACGGGACATGGACCTTTCCCGTACCTAGCCGATAAAATGAGTTATGCTAAACCGAAGACTTTTGCTCAGCCGATCGTGTTCTTCGATATCAAGTGTATTGCGAGATTTGGAGCTTCGCCTATCGCTTCCACCTTGACCCACCTGCGATTCAGAGTACCAAGCCGAGATATAGCCTATGTTCTCGTTGGACCCGGCGGTTCTGGCGGATTGTTTCCAGCGCTTCGATACCTCGATATCTCGACTACGAATTTACGACTGGATGCGGTCTTTACTACCCTGCTCAAGGTCAATGTCAATCTGGAGCACCTCGTTTTGGACCATGTCAATCTATTCGGATTCATGGCAAAAGACCGAGGGGAGGAAATGTGTAAAGAGCTCGGAGGAATGTGCGTTTCCGCTGGACTAGCGAGGGGAAAGGATAGAGAACGGAGAATAGCCGCGTGGGAGGTGGGACAGAGGACAAGACAGGCTCGCGCAGAAGCAGAGAGGCGGTCCGCCATCGGTCTCAGCAGTACCAATCACGCTCAGGATGAAGATGGTAGTGGTGAAGAGGAAGAAGCCCCACGGGATCCGGCCGACATTGAAGCCGCTACAAGAGCGGCGGAACGAGAGAGGGCTATCGCAATCGCTCGTTCGAGGCGTGGACATCGATCAGCCGGTCACTCGACTTTCTCCCTCCGAGATCGACCTTTAAGGGCAGGTCGCGCCCCGACGGCAGTAGAACCATCCATTCCCTTACCACCCCAGGACATCCTGTACCTCGTCCTACCGCCACTACCAACTCTAAAGACGATCTGTATCGGTGGTGAAGCGTATGGAGTATCAAGCAAACGACTACCCCAATGGGACGACGAGTTTCACATTGGATGGCGGGATGGATTGTCCAAGGTCCTCGGATGGGCAGGACACGTTGCGGACCGATACGAGCGCGCTTTGAGGAAAGCGGAAGAATGGAGGATCCAGGAGATTCAAGGTGTACCTAAACCCTCTTCATCTACGAAGGGGAAAAGCAAGACCGGCCCTGCACCCGTTAAAACTCGTCCGCCACTCGATATCCGCTTACTTCGATTCCCATATCGCGATGAGGCGGCTCCACCGATCGATCCATCAGACCCAGTTAGTGGTCTGATTGAAGTGGAACCCGTTACGCCTCGAGATTACATGACGCCTTATCATGATGCTATTGCCCATGCGGAATTATATGCCAACGATAGATCACGTACACCACCATGTGTCATGTGTACAGTACCCGATTGTGAGGGGCCTGCGAGGCGTGGTGCAGAGCCCGGAGAAAGGGTCGATGGGAGGGGTGGAATGGGAGGATCACATCGTCCGGGATGTGGTCATGCGATTGGACGAGCTACCTGGGGCTGGGAGGGTGTTGAGCCGTGATCAAGTCAACTGTATTCATAGAAGAAGTATACAGTATGCATGTAGCCCTATTTTGATCTCTAGTGTGGTATAGCAGAATCAGGAGGCTTTTCAAAGTCAATTATACAGCACCAACGTGCGCTCCGACGTCCATTATACGTTTCCTAACATCACCCGTGAAGAGTGATTTCCAAAGATCAGTCCTGGCTTCAGGCATCGTCAACAATGTACGTGTTTCTGAGGGTCAGTCTGCGTCTCACAGCTGGAGAAGGAGGACGTACTGGTATCGCGGTGACCGATGTCGAGTAGGATCATGGTCTCTTTTGTCAATTTGAGTGCGTCTAACCAAGTCAGCTGATGTGTAATGGGATATTAATGTGAGGACGCCTACCTTCCGTAATCAATTTAGCGATTCTCGCAGGTGTACCGACTGCGATTGACACTCTAGTCATATGCAGGTAAGCGACCTGTTCAGGTACTTTCATGTGTTTTGCAAATAGCTGCCCTGTCAGCTTCGAGACCGTATTTCCGGATGAAGGAGCTCACCTTCGCAACCTCTCCCTTGCCCTTGATACTCCTCAAATCCCTGACTACATCCGCACACCTCAATCCAGACAGACAGAGGACAATGACCCTAGGTGATCCATTGGCATTACCCTTTGAACTCTTTACTAGTCCCTCTATACGTTTCTTTCCCGCAGCAGCTATCGCCTCTGGATCATCGATTTTAGGAGCGGCGAATTGAGGTGCACCAAGTAACATTGATTCGGGTAGGAGCATATCGTCTATTTCCATTGGGGTGGCTCTTGGGAACGTTTCTCGAATAGAGGTTAGGAGGAGGGTTCGGAGTTGAGATTGTGAAAGGTGAGTTGCTGGGGTTGATAGTAAGGGTTTCAGGTCGGATTCGGGCATGTTTTCGAGTTTCTACCTCATCAGCTCAGAGCCTAATCCGCGAACGAAATAAATACAAGACTCACCTTTGCTTTGCGCTCCTTGAACTTCTCTCTCTTTCGTCTGCGTTTCTCAGCAGCAGCATCCTCCCCTTCCCCATCAGCCTCCCTCTTCCTCTTCTCCCCTACATCCGCCCCTCCTCCCTCCTCATCCTCTGAATCCTCATCTACAGCCACTCGAGTCTCTTCCTCCCCTATGTCCGCATCGTTTTCAAACTCGGCATCGGATTCATCTTCATTATCGGAAGAAGCGAGGAGCTCGGGGTCGAGTTCAAGTCCGTCGTCTAGGTCGTCTCCGCCCGTTCTGGCGATTTTTGCTGGGGCCTGTGCCATTTTGATTGTTGTCTCAATCTCGCTGTTATCTCCTTAGAACAGGTGGAGCTAGTAGTCGTTGCTATACCTCTGAAACTGATTTATGAGAGTGACTTTTGATGTAGATCTCAAAAATCATATCGCGTGGAATCTACGCTTAAATACGCTTAATTGGTGCCCCACAAATATCAAATCCAACGTTGATCCATGCAAGTACCTATATGGCTTTGAAGAGGGTATATCATGCACTAATGACCATTCATCAAAGACATCAAGCGGTCATGGCATCCAACGAGAGTTCACAATCGAGTCCCGAGGTGGTATCGGAGCGGA
>Ga0308160_10004808_pt1 | contig 14258 bp, 11 predicted proteins | sample PhyFR1_FD_201036 | JGI IMG/M metagenome (GOLD analysis project Ga0308160, IMG submission 201036) | Phyllosphere microbial communities from UC Gill Tract Community Farm, Albany, California, United States - DLSLF.R1 | ecosystem: Host-associated > Plants > Phyllosphere > Unclassified | place: USA...
CAGAGGAAACACGGCTCTGTCCGAGCTTTCCAGCGTTTGAATTCCGGTTGGGTGTTGGTTTTCCTCACTCTTCCGCTCGTACGTATGGTGACCGTCATGGCGGAGGGGGAACATGCTGGTGAAAACGGTGAATCTAGGAGTTGGATCATGTGGGCGGCCTTGTTGGCTTGGTTGGCGTTGTCGACGTATATCGGTGAGTTTGTCTTTGATGCTATGCTGGTCGATCAGCTGATCGTGAGAGAACCGAGTGACTGACGCCTGGAACCCTTCTAGGAATGAGCAACTCGGTCGGAATGGTCATCGTACAGCTGGCTTGTCCCGATAGAGGAGCCCTTGGCGCTCTGAACGGGGTCAGCACATGCGTCCAATGTCTAAGCCGAGTCATCGGACCATGGTTGGTCAGCTCGGTGAGTCTTCCCACGTCCCTCCAAATCCTTCAGACTCACTAACATCCCCTTAATCACCCGTTCCAGGTCTACGCACTCTCGATCGACCAAAATATCCTCGGAGGTAATCTCTGGTGGATCTTCATGTCGGGCGTATCCGTCGTATCCGCCTTTGTCGCGCTTCTCGTAGAAGACAACAGCCGATCCTCGTCGACGTTTGAGATGAGCGCTTTGAGTGAATCTGGCGAGACGGCTGGAGCGGCCAAGAGGGATGACCAGGAGGTTCAGAAGTGAAATCTGCCTCCGTCGCACGAAGTGAAGAAGGACGACTGTATTTAAAAGGACGATGGACCTATAGTTGAAGATTAAAGGCATTCGATTGTATCCTAGATCGAGATAGAGAGGTGAACAGTTTGTAGCACGGCCCTTTCACACCTGTATCACTATACATGTATATATGAGTCGCAGCCTCACAAAGTCTAGACGCGTAGTGTATCTGATGACATGAATCCGTTTTTACTCATACTCCACTGACGAGTTCAGCGCTGAATTTCCTGAGAGCATGATAGCGGGATGTACTCAAGCCGACAGGCAACCATACTTAGCCCGATATCATGGATATTGTGCCAATCAGTCCTGGTAGAAAACCTGTCCACCAGGAAGCGCTCCAGGGATTTATACAAACCAAGTGCCGCCCTCTTCACCGTGAGACTGGCACTTGGTTTACAGAAGTTGGACCCTTAATTATGTTGGACATCAGCTGGTTGAGGCATCAACATCTTCTTCCGAGGGAGTGGTCTGGGAGTAACCCGCGCGTATTCTGATTGGCCTGCGTTCGTTGGGATGGGCGCACATACTGTACAGGAGCGTGAGTCCCGATATCGCGAATGTTACCATTGGTCGTTGCAGCTAAGTTTATGCTCTATCCCGCTAATATGCGCGATGTCTGCTGCGTGTAATCGGTAGATCATTTGCAAATAGCATCTGCAGCTGCAGCCAAATGCCAACGTTCGATCAGCTCGAACACCATGTCCCCAACCGAGATCCTCCCACCTCAAGCGCCGGTTTCATCTGACATAGGGGGCAGATACGGAAGCAAATTTCGGCGATGACCGGCTGATCGTTCCCGAAATGCCGAATGAGATGATTGCGAATTGCGCAAAAAGTTGGTTTCGCGTTGACAAATGACTCTCGACTCTCCTTTGTGGTCTCTCTGACTCGACGTCACGATCATTCGAATTAAATGCGTTCATCTTTTCCGAGCTTTAAATCTATCCTAGCCACATCTCTAGGGAGGCCCTCACCAATCACGTACCCAAACCCAATCCATCTATCTCATCACACCCAAGGGAAGTCCACATACTCAACAAAGATGACGATCTCGGTCGATCAAGACAAGCCGACGGTGTACATGCCATCGGCTTTTGACAAAGATGTGAGTGCGGCCGAGTCATCTTCCATGATAGTCTTGCCAGCGAGTCTTACTAAGACACTTCATCTTCGCAGTCCATCAAATATGCCCAGGAAAAATTCCACCTCTACCAACGCGGCGATCTACCCGAAGATGAAATCCTAGCAAAGGTTGACGGAATCTGTAAGTGCACAACGATGAGCCACAATTCTACAGACCGATCGAACTGCAGGCTGACAACACGTCCAGTGCTTCGTCAGGGCAAACTGACTCGTGCACAGATATTGAAAGCTCCTCGACTGAAATGTATCGCTCGGAATGGGACGGGGTATGATATGATCGACAAGGCGACTTGCTTGGAGAAGGGGATCATGGTGACGAACAATCCGGGAGGGAACGCTGTTCCAGTCGCAGAGGTGAGTATCCACGAGACCCCTCGTCTCACGAAAACAGGTCGCTTATAGGGTCAGATCTCATATCGAAACGTCGCAGCTTGTTCTTGGTTTTACCCTCAACTTGATGAGGCGGATAGGCGAGATACAAACCAGACTACGAACCGGTGAAACCATCCCTTCGATCACCGCCCTCGCTCCCGGTCTGTACGGCAAGACCATCGGACTGATCGGGATGGGTGATACAGCACGAGAAGCCGCCCGGATGTTCCACTACGGATTCAATTGCAAGATCCTCGTCTTCTCCCCCACATCCCCTTCCACTCGATGGACCTCGGAATCGACCAACAAGGACGAAGCCGTCATCCCCCACACCCGGATCAGTTCACTCGAACAACTCCTCCCACTCGTCGACGTCCTCTCCCTCCACTGCCCCTATACCCCCTCGACGCATCACATGATCGGAAAGCCCGAGCTATCCCTGTTCAAGCCCTCGGCAGTGATCATCAACGTCGCTCGAGGTGGGATCATCGACGAAGAAGCTCTCTACGAAGCCTTGGTGAACAAGAAGATAGGCGGAGCGGGCATCGATGTGTGGGAACAAGAACCTCCACCTAAAGAACGTTATGCGAAATTGTGGGATTTGAACAATGTGGTCGCCATGCCCCATTTCGGAGGGTCGACGGAGGATGTGACGAGGATTGGGTGTAAGATTGCGATTGATATCTTGACCGAGGTGCTCGCGGGCGGAGAGCCTCGCAATAGGGTGTACTAGGACGAGCCCCGTCATCATGACTTTACAGGCGTGAAAGCGTCTTCGAATACATGATATCGAAAGATGGCTTGTGACGATACGTCGAAATGGATGCTCGGATTCTGGACATCGATCAATGTCGGTGATTCCGACAACAGGGGGTCAATCGATAATTGCAGCGTTTGTATAGAGCGTAACGAAACATCATAATAGCAACATAGCATGATATACAACCAGCAGAGAAACCCGAACGGAACCGAATCAAGACGAACCTGTAATGTATAACCGCGTCACTAGAGACATCGACAAGGAACAAAAACATCCCAAGTCAAAATCAGCCATCACCCTCGAAAACGTGCAGTAAGAGTAAAACGAGAGGGGACGAGATGGGGGGAAAATCAGACATCCAAGGAAGATAAAACCTCAAAACTATCGTCATCCCACCTCTCCATCAACCCCAACCCGCCGCGTCTCAAGACCCATCAGATCCATCAACCCCTCCCCCTAGAAAGAGAGAGAGGGAGAATCTTCCGGGCCGAAACGGCCGTTGCTCCGTTTCGAATGGGTTCTAATCAATCTACTTTAGAGCAAGGATATTCGGGAGGAGGAGAAGAGGTGGGCCGACCCGCTTGATGGGGGTATCGACTTCCCGGCGAAAGGAAGGACTGGCGTTGTTCAGTGGAAACTGCGTATGGTTTGTACAAAGACGTTTTCATCCGTAAAAAGGGGGAAATGGAGTGGGATGGAGGGAAAGACGGGCAGAGTAACGTGAAGAGGGGAAAGGAGTGCTTACATGTTGTGATCCAAGTGGTGTTGCTGCTACCGGAGCGAAGAGAATGTTGATACCGATCGGACCTGACGATGGAACAAGGAAGGAACGAGATCAAGCGGGTAAGCAAAACTTCATCCTCCCAAAAACTCCAATCGGCAGTCAAACGCCCTCTCGCGATGTATCAAATAAGAAGAGGTGGTTGTAGTATAATAGATTTTCAGACAAAATAGCTGGCAAAAGCATTAATTGAAACTCGTCCGTAGACGAACGAGCCTTTCACGACACTCCAGCGACGGAGGCGCTTGCTCTGTTTCCGCATGGTCGATAAGACGGGGAGAGAAAAATATATTGGGTCATCATTATAGGAGGAGGGTAGTGGTGATAGAGGGTGGTTGTAGGGGTGGGTTTGATTCGAACGATGGCTGGAGGAAGGGGTTTGCGAAAACGACCAAGCAGAGTGACACTCACGGTTTGATGGGTTGAGGGGCTCTTAATCGATGGCCCCTCTTTCATCGTCGTCCGACACAGCGCTAGATGCTGGCAAAGTCAAAAACCCTATCAGTCAACAGAGGGTGCTTGCTACCAAGATCTTGTAAGCTTATATGGCAAGACACGATTCCGAGTAAATTTGTCAGGACAAAGGTAGAGCTTGCTGAGCTTCGAAAGGTTGCTCTGCAAGAATCGATCAACAAATCTCGATCAATCACGTGAAAGATAAACAACTCGATCGTGTGGACAAGCGGAACTTTCTAGAAGCGCGAGCTGAAGTCGAACTTCGACTGAAGCTTTCTCACGCTCGCGCTTGCACCCCCAAGTATGACGAGAGAATGCGCTTAACCTCGCACTCGCGCTTCTTTACCGTCCCTCACCCGGTGTGCCTCGTAAGTTTTCCCTTCATCCCTCGCGCGTACCCAAACCTCGCTCAACCCACCTCGCAAGACCCTTTCCTCTCCGCGGACAACCGAACCTCGAACGGAGCAAGGGCATAGTCAGATCGAAACGACCTCGACAATTGAAACAACTTCAAGTCACTCGCACGAATTGCCATCTTTGACCTCGCTCCTTTTGCTTCGTTCGCCAACATCTACTCTTCTTCGTCAACGTAGAGAATTTCAGCAAGATGGTGCGTCCCGACGAGTCCGATCCCGTTGATCCATCTCGGATCTTTCGCGTTTCTCGAAAACGTTCAAACTCCATCCCGACCGCAAGCTAACCTACCCTATTACTCCTCGCAGACCAAAGTACGTTAACCCCCTCCCCTCCTTCTCATTATGGGCAACCCCCATACACTCCATGGCTATGGATGTGCTGACGGAAGGTCCTTTGTTTCTTAAACACTGATTGATCTGGTCATTCCTACCGACAACCCTCCTTCTTCCCGTCCACCTTCACCCACCTCGTCCCCCATGGTCGCTTTCACTCGAGTAGGGTACGCCCTCTTTCGGAAAGGCCCACTCCAAGTCCCACACCCTCTGTAGGAGGTGTGGACGAAGGTCCATGCACAAGCAGAAGGGACAGTGTGCTCAGTGTGGATACCCCCGAGCTTCCATCCGAAGCTACAACTGGGGTCAAAAGGGTTAGTCCACGGAGGGTTGTGTATAGCTTGTCTGCGGATCGTGTGTTCTTACACTGTGTGGTTGTTGGTTGATGATAGCTATCCGACGAATGGGTGCTGGTTCCAAGAGGGCTTCGCACTTGAAGTCGGTCCACCAGCGATTCAAGAACGGATTCCGGTAAGCCCAGCCCTCGTCCCCCCATCACTTGCCTCATCTCAATCCCTAACGCGGAACCTCCTTCATTCTGTGTCTTCAGAGAGGGAACCGTTGCCACCAAGAAGACCAAGAAGGCCTCCGAGTAAACCTACCCTGGTTCTACTTTGACGGATCAACCTCTTCCTACCCTCTTCTCTCGCCTATCCTCCATCACAACCTCATCAACCCAGAACATCTTCGCTCGAAAGAGAATAATAAGAAGACGATTGACTTTCCGGGGGAGAGACCGTTCGGATCTGTTTGTAAAACGACCTTGTGTTCGAGGGAGGGACTTTGGGCCCCCTCTTGGTTAATGACGATCCCAGCTACCTCTGTTCCGAAAATGTTCTTCCTCTTTCGATTTTCTCGGACAAGATTTAATTTGTTCTACCCCAATTTCAAGTTCTCGGTTTTTGAGTCGTGGTTTGCCGTTCGTCCTGGTGTGCGAGGGAAGGTACCAAGAGGGTGTTTAGATCTTACGAATGTGGTTCGGAAGAGACGTGCTGAGTATCCTCCGAGTTCGTATGCATTACATTATCCGACAGATCGGCAGCATGAGCCATCATGAACGACCAAATACTTCGCGTCCTCGCGCACAGCACGTGTTCCGCAAGCGCACTTGAAACAACAAGGATAACGTCTTCATTCCCGATTTGACTGTTTGGCTACTCTGAACCCGTCTTCCCCCGTCTGTTTGAACGACACGGGCTCATTGGTTTTCTGTCTACCCCGCTATACGAGTCGTTCTGGAGCAGTGTATTAGATGTTTGGGTCAAATTCTCAAGAGCAGATATGGCGAACTAGCTCGTTCAGATTTCCACCCCGTGTGTCGGTGGGAGCAGGCACTGACGAACCTGCCATTAACTGTAGTACCCCTGCGCTGCTGAAGCTCACAGCAGCTGGTATTTTAGGGCCCTATAGGGAGAACCAAGCCTTGTCGGGAGACTGTATGACGTTCCGGTGGTGATTGTAGACTGGCGGGCGTTAGCCAACTCCGGTCGTATGTCATGGTCAGCAGCAGGGTGAGCGGTGGCGGCAGACAAGAGAAAGAGGAACGCTGTTTGTGCTGCAGCTGGGTTGAGGCTATGCTCGGTTTGGTATACCATTCATCTGCGATTCATGCATAATTTCGCAAGCGGCATGATCGGACTGAGCGAAAACCCTATTGTGCGGACGAGGCGGGAATGAGGTCAGAAGGTGACATGATTATTCGGTGGGAGCAGTTTTCAGAATGATATGGCGGCCTGAATCAGCATTATAAGACGACATGTCATGTCAGTCTTGACGTCAAGATACAAGAACATCTAAGGATCCCCCAGACGGCACTGCGTCTATGTCTCCTGTATAGTGCTGCATGACAACAGTACAGTGTGGCTATACTACTTCTTGTAGCAGCACAAAGGCCGGCAATAGCCAGGGTTCTTCTCATCCCGGCAATTCGAGAATTGGAGCCTAAATCAGGTAATGCTCATCAAGCAATTGCACATCATTGATTCGATCAAGATGGTTCTCTATATGGATGCCCTTGGCATTCAAAATGAGCCGAGTTTCGCGGTAAGTACGCGCCCTCCGTCGATCTGTGGTGTTTCGCATTGCTCAGCGCTTGCCGGATTGAAATTCTCAATATGAACTGGTGCGAAGCATCTACGAGCTGGGATGACGGCTAGCACAAGAAAGATACATAAGGAGACGTTTCGGCGATTCACTGGGAGAGCTGTTGAGGGTGATTATTTTCGCGGAAAACAACATCCAGAATGTCGCTGGGCGGTCTAGTCACGAGACTGTGCATTACACGGATTGCTGGGACGGACGCCCCTCGTAGATTAATCACCGGCTCGAATCATTACCCTACAGACCCCATCCAGCAGTGGCACTGATTGAGATCCCCCCGGGCGACACCATCCCCGCAGAATTGATAACCGGGATTTGGCCCCTCTTCCTCTTGTCGACCCCGGTTGTCCTGATCGGGCGAAGGCAGCCGACCGAGACAATTCGATTTTCACTCGGATCACATGCAGCCGCGTCTGTCTGACGAATTGCAAAGCTACACCACTGCTCGGCTACACGATTGCTCAAGACCCACATGCTAGATGTCACACATCTCAATGATACCTATGCTGTCACGTCATGCTACCTATACAAGTAATTTTCGCGTCGTCCAAGCCAAAAAACAACTCCTCATGAATAGAATCCCTATATGCGCGGCGTCTGTGGTGCGATCAGAAAGCAGACTCCAACAACCATCCTCCGTCAATGACGATCTCGGCTCCGGTCACGTAGTGGTTCTATAGAATTTCCCCAGGCAAGCCAATCAATATCGCACGAACCGACGTATTCCGGGCATGCTGTCGCGACTCACGGTGATGGTAGAGATGATACACTGAGCGTAATCCTGTGCGTTTCCGGGTCGACCAAGAGGAATACCCCAGTCCTTCTTGAAAGCATCCTTTCCACCAGCGTCGGAAGGCGAAGTGTCGGTCATTCCCGAGGGGAAGTATCCGGGAGCGATCGTGTTGACTCGGACACCGAGGTCTCGTCGAGCGAACTCGGTGGCGAGTTGGTGAGAGAGGGAGATGGTAGCGGCCCTGGAGGGAGAATCGAGCGTCAGATCGAACATCCGATGCGAGACGAATGCGATGGTGTCCGACTCACTTTCCGGCGTTGTAGTTGAATTGACCACGTTGCGAGGTCTTGGTGATTCCAGACATGGACTGATTGACCACGCACCCTCAAGTCAGCTTCACCATCATCCCCTCCAAACCTCAAACACCCCGAAACAAGAACTCACCGAGATGTTCAAAATGTTACCGGGCTCGGAAGCGTTGCCAACAGTCTTGGCAGCCGCCAAAAGAGGGAGGAAAGCGAACGACGTGAAAAAGTACGAAGCGGTGTTGATCCTGTAAGTGTCGAGCCATCGTTCGAAAGTGTCCGAGTACATTTGCTTGGAAAGACCTTCGGGGGTCTGGTCGCAATCGTTGATGTTAGGGTTCCCTTGGGAGACTCCGTGGTCTGGTTGACGAGAGGGGGTGTTTGAATTAGCGCCGTTTCGTCGGGTGATGGCTGGCGTCGCAGGACTCACTGTTCACCAAGACGTTGATGTACTTTTCCTTGCTCGAGATTTCCTTGACCATACCTGGAAGATATAGATCACCACCCTTCAGTCACAGTACGACTTCGCGAAGCTATGCCATAATCTCCCGACTCACCGTCAATTCCCTCCTTGGTAGCAGCGTCACCCTGAACAGCGAACACGTTCTCATGCCCGGCCTTCTCGGTGATAACCTTGACAGCCTTCTCCAAGACCTCTGCCCTTCGTCCGGTGATGTAAACACGAGCTCCGTTCGCAGCAAGCGCGATAGCAGTGGTCAAACCGAGACCGGTACCACCTCCGGTTACGACACAGACCCAGCCTTCGACGTTGAACAACTTGGCGACGTTGAGGGCGTCACTGGCCGAGGAGCTGGCGAGGGTGTGGGAGCTCATTTTTTGGGTATGAATTGGGATTGATCGAGAGAGGAGTATGGAAGGGTATTCGAATGGAGTATGTGTGTAAGAGATAGCACGGTCTGAGCTTGCGTACCCAGCGAGGTCGAGCTATCGAGTTGTTATATACGATCGTGGTCGATAGCGTCGATACGTCGCGCGGAACACTGCCAACCGAAACCCGCCGAGAATGGCCCGGGCAGGAGTCGACCTTTCGGGGCTTCTCTCTCTCTCTCTCTCTCGTCGCGGTGATCTCGTCCGTCTAGTAGTAGCTCACCCTTGATCTCTTGCAAATCAGCTGTCTCGCTGGTATAACATTCGCAAATCCATCGTCCGAAGCTGGTCGGTAACGGCGTTGAAGGTGCCGAGGTACAAGTTCAGCTGATTCGTGTTCAAGGCGGATGGGCGGTCAGGCGGTTGGACCTCTCACTTCGCGCAGGTCGGTGCTTCTTGGATTTGACTATGACAAGCAAAGTTGTGACGAGCAAGCAAGATTTTGCCCTATCTACAAGCACATCTGTCAGCCTCGCAAAGGATCAACCTCATACTGGGGAACCCCTGCAAAGCTGTTCGTAGTCCGCAAGAAGTACATAGACCAAAATGTTGGGGTAGTTGCAAACATGGACTCCCCATGCCGTAGCCGCCAAACTACCCGCGGGCCGACGGCGATTTTTCGAATTGTAAACAAACTCGAGTTGCAAGTTCGAGCGAGTAAGAATGATGAACATTCGATCATTTCGCAATGGATACGACCTTCTGATACAAGGTTGCCACCTACACTTTGCCCTTAAACTATCAAGTCTCTGGTATCTTCACTCGACCACTCGTACAGTCTTCCAGCGGGCGAGATGAAGCTTTACCTTGACCCAACATGTCTCTCATCGCTTCGTTCCTGAGGCTGACATGGTGAGTCTTCGCCCAACATCTCCCTGCCTCCTCCGCTTGATCAAGGCTTACGATTCGATACTCCACAAACCCCCAGGCTCCTGCTACAAGTCGTAGACACTCTAAAGACTCTCAAACGCCCGGAGATGAAACGCAAACGAGTCAGGAGGTTGGACGACGATGGGGTACCTCAACCTAGCACACCCGTCAGGCCGAGGATGAGTACGCTGAAGCGTGATCAATGGAGAAGGTTGCTCAAGTCATGGATCGTATGGGTAAGCCTCGGCTTGATCTCAATGATTTGCACTCTTAATGAGCTTAAATCCCTCGTACTCTCGATGGTATAAACAGATGGCTTGGGGTTACGTCGAAGCGTTCTCTGATCAGACGATCGGTCTGATTTTACCTTTCTATGGCCAAATGAAGATCATTCTCTTACTATCCCTCAGTATCCCTCGGTTTACCGTGAGGACACTCCCTTTAGTCATGCAAAACCAACCTGAAAGCTGAAGTCGTTATCGTTCCAACCAACAGACCTTGCCATACATCTACGATCGTTTCTTGTCCCCTTGGATGAAGAAGTATTCCCGGACTATTGACCTGTGGACTGGATTGTTCTTCCTCATCGCTCAATATATACTCCAGCTAGCACTTTGTGTGACGGTGGTGCCCATTTACAACGTACTGGATAGCCTGCGAAGACGGTTTCGGAATTGGAGGAGCGGGAAATCGAGCGAACCCGAGGTGGTAGTGATTGAACAGGTCGAAGGAGATGTGGAAGGACAAGCCGAGTCAAGAATCACCACAGACCTTTCTCTTACCAACAATGACCGATCCTCTCCTACCACCCCTCCAAAGGACCCCAAACAACCCTTGATGCCCCGAAAGAAACCCCGAAAATCGGTGATCGATAACGTTATCGAATTCTCTCTCGGTTCGCCCAAAACCTTACGTCAAGCGGTGCACCAGGCCAAGGCTTTATACGACGCGCCCAGGCCTTCAGGATTACGGCAAGAGGTTGGCTCGGTGTTACCGAGGAAGATAGGCAAGGGGATAAGTGAGACGAGACGACCACCTGGGATCGGGCTCGATCGCAAAGGAAAAGCTCCGAGCAAGTCCGTCCCGGCTCCTGAACCTGCTCGATTGAAAGTGACCGGTAAACCACCTGTGGGACCCGCATCAAGACAGCTCGAAAGGTCGGGTGAAACGGGGCCGACACGATCTCGACAGGCGATTCGAGACATCGGTATTGTCGCATCTCAGACGAACGGACGCAATCCGCGGGCCTCACGATCAAAGGCGCCCGAGGGTGTCGGCCGGGGGATCAAGGGTTCGTCCCAGGATCCTATCATACTGGATGAAGACAACACCGAGGGTCTCGGGGGTAATGTGATCAGATCGAGGATGAGCAGGACGACGGAAGCTGCGTTTCTCGCTCGACTGGGGGGTGGATTGGGTCCCATCGCATCGGAAGGTCAAGGTCGATCGAACCCTCTTTCATTGGAGGATGTCGAAGAGGAGACGCTCCGAGGCGTATCAAGAGGGGGAGAAAACGTCGAACAGCCTGTCGCCTCATCGAGCGCCCAAACGGATCCCGATTTGGAGAACGACGACATGCATATCGAGCAAGCAGATTTAGAGGTGATAGGGGAAAGGCTGACGCCACGAAAACGAAAGGCTACGGAGAACTCCGTTGTCGACAAACGCTCGGTAAAGACCCGCAAGGTGGACGAGAGCGTCGGGCCTGCTCCCGGAACCAGGGCTGGGCGAATCAAGACTGCCGTTCAAGGTAGCACTCCAGTCGAACCGGGCCCAAGTCGCATTCGGGCACGGAAGGCAATCGAGAACGTCTCGACTGGCCCAACTACCACCGCGAAACCTGCACCCAAAACGAGAGTCGAGACGAGGCGGCCACAAAACGTTGAACGCCCAAGGACGAGATCAGCAAGGCGCAAGGAAGAAGCTATCGTCCCGTCCCGATCCGCTTCACCTGCATTAGAGCTACTACCGGTACCGCTTCCCGAACCCGTTCGACCGAAGCGAACAAGCGGCAGTGCCGGGATAGGTACTAAACGCGCTGCAAGGGACCTTGGACAACCACGACGACCTGATAATCGATAGCCACGATCCATCTGTCCGCATGTATCATGATGACGAAGACCTTTTGCTGGATTCAGCATGAGCGTCTTGTGCCTTCGGTCAAGTCGTGATCCTGTCCTAGGAACCTCGAGTCTATTTTGTATCGCTTCAAGCCACCATTCAGGCCCCCGTGTTGTAACCATGCCAGATCCATATTAACGATTTCGGAAGCATCTCTACATCTACACCACACCTTTCGCACGAGGCGTCGCTTGCCGCAACCGAGTTGTTTACGGTTTCGTCCTGGGAAAAGGTTTCTGAACAGCTGCCATGACGAGGTACACAAACCTATTCTCGTCAGGGCCCGCCACGATCAGGGATCCGATCTGTCTACATTGATTCCGAACCACCCAGACCGCCCGCGGCTGCCACCCGGACGACGAACGCAAAGTCTCGTCTTGTGGCTTTTCCCCTTTCTCGAGTGGGTGGCGTTTTCCTCCAAGCCTCTCACAACTCGCGTCGCCCTCGTCGTTGCGCCTCGAAATTGTTTGCACGCGACGAGTTCATGGACGGATCCAGCTGAATTCCACGGGACCACTTCTCACCCTAGGACTCGCTGGATCTCCTTTTGGAACGATTGCGGCCAATGCACATGTCATGATATGGTAGACGGTGGCAGACTCGATCAAGTGGAGCGTTGGAGTCGGAGTTCGAGCTCGGGGTATGAAACTTGCGAGGTTTCTTGACGCCACTACGTCAATAGGAAGGACATCACCCGGGTATCATAGTCTTTGCTGCATACGAAGTCGGCCTGATCATCGACAGTCGAGCGATTGTTGGAGCCGAACACGGTGAACAGCGTCCCTAACACCATGTGTTTACGACGACCTCCGCTGAAACTGTCTTGTCGACGGTGGCAGGGGCGTTAGGTTCAAACCTGGTGGTGGGTACGAGACTATGGTGTCACCATCGACGATAGACAGACGAACCCGGTCATGATGTGGGGAGATCGAGAATGGCTGAGGGGTCAGGCATCGCAGGTCGAGCGTTTCCTTGTCGTATATATTACTACGGTTTCGATTTCGCGATGTACCACTGCGAGCAGACCCTCATTCAGTTCTGAATAATCAAATCAAATACCATTCCACTCTGGAAACAACTTTACACTTGCTTCTGGACCACACATCACCCTTCGGCTCGTTTCATCTTTGACGAAGCGACATTCCATCAGCCTTCCAAATCTCGTTTCGCCCGTTTCGCCTCGCCAACTCAGAATCGCCCTGGACATCACCTGACCCAACCACATTCAACAGGACGATCTCTGTCACGCGACATCGGAATTCCCCCCCCATCCCCACAGTCCACGAGTCGCAAGTCGTTCACGTCCCCTGACCTGACAATCACTTTCGCACGGTCATCAAACAACGGACAAACTCTCCATTACTCCTGGTTCAGTTTCAGTTTCAAGCGACATTCCTCGTCAACTTCGACAGGGGCATTGCCCAGCGCACATCCCCACACATCGGGTGTACCTAGAAAAACGTCTTGTGAATACACCAATTTAATTCCCCTAGTGCGCAACTCATCAAAAGGTCGTAACCAGCTTAGACCCTGACTCGGAGTGAGTCAGCATAAGAGCGATTTAAAACGCGTTCTTTTCGCGTCTGCGCGCGTATCGCGTGGTGGTTGGGCTTTTCACGAAACTGATCACTTTGCGCTCGCTTTCATCTCGCTCATCTCATCTCCTGACCTCGGATATTCCGGGCTCGGTTCGCTACCTATCCCGCCCTCGGATCAATCCATCAACTCTAGACCTGCCGCTTCCCGCATCATCATCCAAACCCCAACCCAACACATCACGTCCAAACGGTCCTTGGCCTCCTTTGCATCAAAAGTCACCGGTCACATTTCCCGCACACGGACACAGAGAAATCACGCTTTCCCTTGCTGCGCGATTACGACTTCCACGCCTAGACGCTCTCGGCCTCGCACTCACACCCGTCATCGACTCCCGGGTATCTCGGAGGCAATTACTTCCGCGCCTCTCTCTCGTCGTTCTGCCCCTCCCCCCTTCGCGCGCGCGGCTTAGGATCTGGAACCGTGAGTGTCTCAGTCATCTCCTTTGCTCGTGGGACAAGTCATCCCTCGTCCCGGTTTGAGACGTTCAATCAGAGTGGTCTCGGACAACGAGAGGGCTCTCCCAGTGGGTGATCGCGGGGGAGATATGTTCTCGATGAGCGATCGAACAGGCGAGGGAGGGCAGAGGGGGGGAAATCAACCTCGGGCAGCAGACGACGCCGATCGCTGACGTTTCCCAAATCCTGCTGCTCTCTCTCTTTTGTTCT
>Ga0308160_10004809_pt1 | contig 14256 bp, 14 predicted proteins | sample PhyFR1_FD_201036 | JGI IMG/M metagenome (GOLD analysis project Ga0308160, IMG submission 201036) | Phyllosphere microbial communities from UC Gill Tract Community Farm, Albany, California, United States - DLSLF.R1 | ecosystem: Host-associated > Plants > Phyllosphere > Unclassified | place: USA...
CATGCTGACGGTCGGCCGCGGCCAGCGTCTCGGCCTGTTCGCCGGCACCGGCGTCGGCAAGTCGGTGCTGCTGGGGATGATCGCGCGCTACACCACGGCCGACGTGATCGTGGTCGGCCTGATCGGCGAACGCGGCCGCGAAGTGAAGGAGTTCATCGAGCAGATCCTGGGTCCGGAAGGCCTGGCCCGTTCCGCGGTGGTGGCGGCGCCGGCCGACTCGCCGCCGCTGCTGCGCATGCAGGGCGCGGCCTATGCCACGGCGATCGCCGAGCATTTCCGCGACCAGGGCAAGAGCGTCATGCTGATCATGGATTCGCTGACCCGCTACGCGCAGGCGCAGCGCGAGATCGCCCTCGCCATCGGCGAACCGCCGGCGACGAAAGGCTATCCGCCCTCGGTGTTCGCCAAGCTGCCGGTGCTGGTCGAACGGGCCGGCAACGGCCACGAAGGCGGCGGTTCGATCACCGCCTTCTATACCGTGCTGTCCGAAGGCGACGACCAGCAGGATCCGATCGCCGATGCCGCGCGCGGTATCCTGGACGGCCACATCGTGCTGAACCGGCGATTGGCCGAAGCCGGCCACTACCCGGCGATCGACATCGAGCAATCGATCTCGCGCGCCATGCACAACATCACCTCGCGCGACCACCAGATGGCGGCGCGCACGCTCAAGCAGCTGTACTCGCGCTACGAGCGTGCGCGCGACCTGATCACGGTGGGCGCGTATGCCGCCGGTTCCGACCCGGTGCTGGACAAGGCGATCCAGCTACACGACCGGATCGAGGCGTTCCTGTGCCAGGAAATCCACGACAACACCGACATGTTGCAGAGCTTGGGGGAATTGACCTCTCTGTTCGGCTGATTGGTTGCTGCTGGGCATCGCTATACTGTGCCTCACCATGGCCCAATCCTCCGCACTCGACACCCTGATCGACCTCGCCCAGCGCGAATCCGACAACCGCGCCAAACGCCTCGGCGCGGCCCTGAAGGCGGTCGAGGACGGCGAACAGAAACTGCAGATGCTGAACGGCTACCGCGACGACTACGCGCGCAAGCTGGACGCGGCGCAGCAGGCCGGCATCACGCCTTTCGCCTACCAGAATTTCATGGCCTTCATGGGCAAGCTGGAAACCGCCATCAACGGCCAGAAGGAAGTGATCAGGCACGCCGAGTTCAAGGCCGAGATGGAACGCAAAGCCTGGCAGGAGAGCGAGCGCAAGCGCCTGTCCTACCGCACCCTGACCGAACGCGCGGCGGCCCAGAAGCTGGCCATCGACAACAAGCGCGACCAGAAGATGATGGACGACTTTGCGGCCCGCTCGGCGCGCCGCAGTAGCTGATCTACCACCGACGTTACCACCCGCATTACTACCTAATACCGCTGCATCCACCGGGAGCGACCATGCAAACCAATCTCCTTTCGACCCAGTCCACCTCCGGCATCAACAACGGCAACGCGCCCGCGCGCAATGCATCGAACGGCAGCGACGGCAGCCAGTTCGGCGCCGTGCTGTCGCACCAGATGGTCGAGCGCCAGGCGGCGCTGCCGCTGCCGCCGGCGTCCGCGCCTGCGCCCGCACCGAAAGCCGATGCGCCGAAGCCGCAGGCCGCCGACAAGCCGGCCCGGCACGACGATGCGGCGCCCGCCTCGTCCTCGACGCAGACCGCCAAGGCCGATGCCAGCGAGTCCACGGACGATGCCGACGCCGACCAGGCCGAGGACGACGGCGCCGCCAAGGCCGATCCGGCAGCCGAGATGCTGGCCCTGATGGCCAGCCTGCAGCAGCCGGGCCAGGACGCCGCCGGCGCGACCAAGGGCAAGGCGAGCGCCGCCAGCCAGGCCTTCGACGCCCTCGGCGGCGGCAAGACCCGGCGCGGCGACGCCCAGTTGGCGGCGCTGCAGGCGGCGATGAAATCGGTGAGCAAGGAACCCGGCAGCGACGCCGCCGGCGCGTCCGGCAAGGTGTTCAGCGCGGCCACGGTCAAGAACCCGGCCCTGGCCGCGGCCGGCGCCGACCTCGGCCTCGATACCGGCAAGGCGACCGCCGCCGATGGCGCCGACCTGCGCACCGCCTTGGATGCCGCTGCCGCCGCCGTCAAGGGCGAAGCCAAGCCGCAGCTCGACAGCGCCGACCTGGTGCTGCGCCAGGCACGCGACGCCGCGCTGCAGGCGACGGCACAATCGGACGCGTCGCCGGTTGCCACTGCACTGGCCCAGCCGGCCATGCTGGAAGCGGCCGAAGCCGCCGCCGCCGCGAGCGAAAGCCTGAGTGCCCGCGTCGGCACCAGCCAGTGGGAAAACCAGGTCGGCCAGAAGGTCGTCTACATGGTCGGCAGCGAAGAGCAGACCGCCTCGCTGACGCTGAACCCGCCGGACCTGGGCCCGCTGCAGGTGGTGCTCTCGGTCAGCAACGACCAGGCCAGCGTGACCTTCTCGGCCAACCAGGAAGAAGTCCGCCAGGCCCTCGAGAACGCCCTGCCGCGCCTGCGCGAAATGATGAGCGAGAGCGGCATCGCGCTGGGCAACGCCAGCGTCAACGCCGGCATGCCGGACGGCCGCCAGGCTCCCGACCAGCAGGCGCCATCGAGCCGCGGTTTCGGGCGCACGGCCGGCCGCGGCGATGACCGCGTGGGTGGCGTGGACGATGCGGCGGCGCGGCCGGTGACGCGGACCGTGACGCTGGGCGATCGCGGGATGGTGGATACCTTCGCGTAATCCACGATTTACACCGCGTTCCCCTCTCTTTTCATCCATTGCCGCTGCGCACTTTTTCCCGATAATGACATAATGACGGGAACGCACCACAGCAGACCCGAAGCACATTGAAAGCGAATCCGAAAATGAAAGCTGATCCCAAGGCGGACGCAGCAGCAGCCCCGGCAGGCGGCGGCAAGAGTAAACTGATCATCATCATCCTGGCCGCCGTGATCGTGCTCGGCCTGGGCGGTGGCGCCGCCTGGTATTTCATGCACGGCAGCGCTGCCGAGGAAACGGCTGAAGTACCCAAGAAGGAAAAGAGCAGCAAGAAGAAGAAAAAGGAAGAGCATCCGCCCGAGTACCTGGCGATCGAACCCTTCACCGTCAACCTGCAGCCGGAAAACGGCGACCAGTACCTGCAGGTCGCGTTCACGCTGCAGGTGGACGGTCCGGAGCAGGCCGAGCTGATCAAGACCAACATGGCCAAGGTGCGCAGCCGGGTCCTGCTGCTGTTGTCGGGCAAGAAAGCGTCCGAGATCAGCACCGTCGAAGGCAAGCAGCAACTGGCCGGCGAAATCCTGGCGGTGGTCAAGGAACCGTTCGACTCGCACGGCGACGAGCAGGAAGTCTCGGACGTGCTGTTCACCTCGTTCATTATTCAGTAAGCACATTCATCGTTATCAACCAATAGCGCAACATGGCCGATAATTTTCTCTCACAGGAAGAAGTCGATGCCCTCCTCAAGGGGGTCAACGGCGATCAGGACGACGTCGCGGCGCCTGAAGATACCTCGGGAGTCCGCAGCTACAACCTGGCAACGCAGGAGCGGATCGTCCGCGGCCGCATGCCGACGCTCGAGATCATCAACGAGCGTTTCGCCAGGTACCTGCGGGTCGGCCTGTTCAATTTCGTGCGCCGCAGCGCCGAGGTGTCGGTGGGCTCGGTGCGGGTCTCCAAGTACAGCGAATTCATCCGCAACCTGGTGGTCCCGACCAACCTCAACCTGATCCACATGAAGCCGCTGCGCGGCACCGCGCTGATGGTGTTCGATCCGGGCCTGGTGTTCCTGCTGGTGGACAACCTGTTCGGCGGCGACGGCCGCTTCCACACGCGCGTGGAAGGCCGCGACTTTACCCAGACCGAACAGCGCATCATCATGCGCATCCTCGACATCGTGTTCGAGGCCTATGCCAAGTCGTGGGAACCGGTGTACCCGATCGAATTCGAGTACATCCGCTCCGAGATGAATACCCAGTTCGCGAATATCGCCACCCCGAACGAAGTGGTAGTATCGTCCACGTTCACCATCGAACTGGGTTCGGTGTCGGGGCAGATCCACTTCTGCATGCCGTATTCGACGATCGAGCCGATCCGCGACACGCTGACCTCCAGCCTGCAGGGCGAAGCCCTGGAAGTGGACAAGCGCTGGATCCGCCTGCTGACGCAGCAGATCCAGGTGGCGGAAGTCGAGCTGGTCGCGGTGCTCGGCCACGGCAAGGCGAATTTCGATGAAATCCTGAACATGAAGGTCGGCGACGTGATCCCGATCCAGGTGCCGGAAACCATCGAGGCCACCGTCGACGGCGTCCCCGTGATGGAAGTCAGCTATGGCGTCCTGAACGGCCAGTACGCGCTGAAAGTCGAAAAGCTGATGGCCAACAGCGAAACCTTCAATAAATAACCGAACACAGAACATCGTAGACGCAGGAGAACGACATGTCCGATACCCAAGACGACCAGGACGCACTCGACGACGATTGGGGTGCCGCGATTGCCGAGCAGGCCGCTGCCGAAGCCGCCGCGCTGGCGTCCCAGCAGCAGGCGGCCAGCGCCGCCGTGTTCAAGGATTTCTCGAACAAGGGCCCGCGCCCCGAGACCCCGAACGACATCGACTTCATCCTGGACATCCCGGTCCAGCTGACGGTGGAACTGGGCCGCACCAAGATCGCCATCAAGAACCTGCTGCAGTTGGCACAGGGTTCAGTGGTCGAGCTGGACGGCCTGGCCGGCGAACCGATGGACGTGCTGGTCAACGGCTGCCTGATCGCCCAGGGCGAGGTGGTGGTCGTGAACGACAAGTTCGGTATCCGCCTCACCGACATCATCACGCCTTCCGAGCGTATCCGAAAACTGAATAAATGACGACGACCGCGCGCCTGCTGGCCCTTTTATCCCTGTCGCTGGCACTGGGCGCCTGCGCGGTGCGGCAGGCCGGGGCGGCGGACGGCGGGCAGGCGGGCGGTTCGGCGGCGTCCGTGCCTGCCGCTGCTGCGCCTTCTGCCGCGGCCCCCGCCGCTGCTGTGCCCTCTGCCGCTGCGCCCTCTTCCCCTGCTTCCACCACCCCGGCCGTACAGCCGCGCAGCGAGACCCCGGCCGCCGCGGCGCCGGCCGCCCGCACGCGCGTCACCGCCGCCGGCGAGCGCCCTGCTGCCGCTGCCCAGCCGGCCGCGCCGCTGACCAGCACCCCGGTGCAGGAAACGCCTGCGGCCCAGCCGCCACCCGCCACGGCCGCGGCACCTGCCGCACCGGCCACGCCGGCCGCCCCCGCGGCGATACCCGGCACCATGCCGCCGCCGGCCGCCGGTCCGGTCACGATGCCGGCAGGGAGCACAACCGGCAGCCTGCTGCAGACCCTGTTCGCACTGGTCGCGGTGCTGGCGGTGCTGGCCGGGCTGGCCTGGTTCCTCAAGCGCTACGGCCCCAAGGCCGGCTTTGGCGGCGCCAACCTGCGCATCGTCGGCTCGCTCAGCCTGGGCGGGCGCGAACGCCTGCTGGTGGTCGAAGTCGGCAACCAGTGGATCGTGGTCGGCGCCTCGCCCGGCCGCGTCAACGCGCTGGCGACGATGCCGAAGCAGGACGGCGCGGACGGCGCGGCGCCTGCCGCTACCCTGGCCGCCCATGGGCCGGCCGCAAATTCCTTTGCCGACTGGCTGAAGCAGACCATCGACAAGCGCAAGTGAGCAAGTGAGCAACCGAGCAATGAGCAAACGAAGAATCCTGGTGGCGGCGGGCTTGCTGGCGGTGCCGCTGGTACTGTCCGCAACGGCAGCCGCAGCCCCGAGCATCCCTGCCTTCACCACCAGCGCTGCCCCGGGCGGCGGCACCGCCTATTCGCTGCCGGTGCAGACGCTGATCCTGATGACGGCGCTGACCTTCATCCCGGCCGCGCTGCTGATGATGACCAGCTTTACCCGCATCATCATCGTGCTGTCGCTGCTGCGCCAGGCGCTCGGCACCCAGACCGCGCCGCCGAACCAGGTGATGGTCGGGCTGGCGCTGTTCCTGACGCTGTTCGTGATGGGTCCCACTTTCGACCGCATCTACACCGAAGCCTACATGCCCCTGCAGGAAAACCGGATCCAGATGGAAGAGGCGATGAACAAGGGCGCGGCGCCGCTGAAAGCCTTCATGCTGAAGCAGACGCGCCAGTCCGACCTGGCCCTGTTCGTGAAGATCTCGCGCACACCGGCGCTGCAGGGTCCGGAAGATGTGCCGCTGCGGGTGCTGGTCCCGGCCTTCATCACCAGCGAGCTGAAGACCGCGTTCCAGATCGGCTTCGCCATCTTCATCCCCTTCCTGATCATCGACATGGTGGTGGCGTCGGTGCTGATGTCGATGGGTATGATGATGATGTCGCCGGCGGTGATCTCGCTGCCGTTCAAGCTGATGCTGTTCGTGCTGGTCGACGGCTGGCAGCTGTTGCTGGGCTCCTTGTCTCAAAGTTTTTATTAGAGGAACGCATGACACCCGAAAGCGTCATCGCGATGGGCCGCACGGCCATGGAAGTCACCCTGATGGTGGCGGCGCCGCTGCTGCTGGTGGCCCTGATCGTCGGCCTGATCATCAGCATCTTCCAGGCCGCGACCCAGATCAACGAGCAGACCCTCTCCTTCATCCCGAAGCTGGTCGCCGTGTTCGTGACCCTGGTGCTGGCCGGGCCCTGGATGATCACCATCATGACCGATTACATGCGGACGATCTTCAGCGGGATTCCGCAGATGATCGGATAACGCACCCGTGCTGTCGTTCACCACGACCGAGCTGTATGCCTGGATCGGGGGCCTGCTGTGGCCCCTGACGCGGATTCTCGGCCTGGTGGCGGCGGCGCCGGTGTTCGGCAATACCGGCGTGCCGATGCTGATCAAGACCACGCTCGGCGTGACCCTGGCCGCCATCGTCGCCCCCACCCTGCCGCCGGTGCCGATCGTCGACCCGACATCTTGGGCCGGCATCCTGATCCTGGGCCAGGAACTGCTGATCGGGGCGGCGATGGGTTTCGCCATGCGCCTGGTGTTCGCCGCCGTCGAATTCGCCGGCGAAGTCGCCAGCTCGAGCATGGGCCTGAGCTTCGCCACCTTCTTCGACCCGACCTCTGCCGGCCGCTCGTCGGCCATCAGCCAGTTCCTGGCGCTGGTCGCGACCATGGCCTTCCTCGCCGTGAACGCCCACCTGGTGCTGGTCGAGGCGCTGGTCGAGAGCTTCTTCACACTGCCGATTTCCACGACGCCGATGTCGCTGAGCGCCCCGCTCGAGATGGTGCGCTGGGGCAGCCGCATCTTTTCCGCCGGCCTGCAACTGTCGATGCCGATCGTGGCCGCGCTCCTGATCACCAACATCGCCCTCGCCATCCTGACGCGCGCGGCGCCCCAGCTGAACCTGTTCGGCATCGGCTTTCCGATCACGCTGGGAGCCGGGTTCCTGGTGATCAGCCTGACCCTGCCTTATCTGGGGACGCCGTTGCAGAACCTGTTCAACCAGGGGATCGAGGCGGGACGCCGGATTCCGCGGGTGGGTGGGGAGCGGATTGGGGCACCGGCTGTTCCGGCGGCGCCAGCTGCTCGCTGAAATGTTTCATTCAGCTGCCGTGTAAACGTCGTTCCCGCGAAGGCGGGAACCCAATTTGCACGCGTATCGATAACACCAGCAACTTGGATCCCCGCCTTCGCGGGGAGTCGTTTCCGGCAATGCCGGGAACGACAGTTCTGAGGTCTCGGTCTTACGAGATGTAATTAAACAGCGACAAACTCGACATCGTCTTGAACGACAGCTGCGCCGCCTGCAGCGTGGTCTGCTGCTGCGAATACAGCGAGATCGCCTTGACCATGTCCAGGTCCTGCAACCCGGAGAGCGTGGCCTGGTACTGGGTGTCGAGGTCGGAGCCGGTGCTGTCGAGGGAATCGAGTTCCTTCATGCGCGCGCCGACCGAGGCCTGCACGGTGAGCACGTTGTCGAGCGCGTTCTGCATGTTGGAGCCGGCCGTGGCCAGGCCGTTGGCCAGCGCGGCCTTGCCGGCCGAGCCGGTGTCCGGGGTGCGCAGGGTCTTGATCAGGTCGGTGACCGTGGTGAACACCGACTGCTTCTGGCTCGGCTTGACGGTAAAGCTGTCGCCGTTGGCCGGGGCGCCCTTGACGTCGAAGGAGATGCCGTCGAAGTTGATCGAGGCGCCGGCCGTGTACGGCTGGTCCTGCAGCACGTTGGCGGCCGGCGAGACCGAATTGTCGACCACCGAGTAGGTGGTCACGGCCGGGGTGCCGCTCACCGCGAAGTTGACCGCGTAATCGTGGCCTGTGAGCTTGCTGCGGTCGGTCACGGCGCCCGGCGAGACGATGCCGGCGCCGGTGTTGGTGGCCGCGGCCTGGGTCTGGAAGGTGCCGTTGCCGGTGCCGATGGCGTCGAAGATGGCGCTGCCGCTTTCGCTGATCGCCATCTTGCGCGTGGAGCCCACCTGCAGCATGCGCTGGCCCTGGTCGCCCTGGTAGGCGGCGCCGGTCGGGGTCTGCGAATACGGCTGGGTGGTCGAGGCATAGCCCGAGAACAGGTAGCCGCCGACGCCGTTCGAGGTATTGGCCAGGCCGATCAGGTCGCTCAGGCGCCCTTCCAGCTCGGTGGCCAGGGCTTCGCGGTCGCTCTGCGAATAGCCGCCGTTGCCGGCGGTGACGATCAGCGACTGGATGTCCGTGATCTGGCCGCTGACGTCGCTCAGCGACTTGTCGACCAGTGACAGCGACGCATTCGCATTGCTGCGGTTGGTGCCGAACTGCGTGTTCATCGACTGCGACTGGGTCAGCTCGAGCGCGCGCGCCGAGGCGATCGGGTCGTCGGCCGCGGTCAGCATGCGCTTGTTGGTCGACAGCTGGTTCTGGGTCTTCGCCATCTGGCCCTGCAGCGTGTTGAGCTGGCTGGTGCCGGATTCGTAGATCGAGTTGGTGCTGATACGCAGGGACATGGCGGGTATCCTGAATTATTTTCGCTTAGTGGCCGATCTGCAGCAGCGCGTTGAAGATCGTGTCGGCGATCTGCATCACCTTGCCGGACGCCTGGTAGGCCTGCTGGTACTTCAGCAGGTTGGCCGCCTCTTCGTCGAGGTTCACGCCCGACACGTTGTCGGCGGCGCCCTTGGCCACGTTCAGCTGGGCTTCGGCGGCGCTGGCGTTCACCTGCACCTCGCGGGTCTTGTTGCCGACCGTGCTGACCAGGTTGGCGTAGGCCGACTGGTAGGTCGCCTTGCCGCCGTCGAGGATGTTCTTCGATTGCAGGTCGCCCAGCAGGCCGGCGTTGCGGGTGTCGCCGGTGGCGCTGCTGGGCGCAATTTGGAAGGTGTCGCCGTTGCCCGGCGCGCCGTTCAGGGTAAAGCTCATGCCGCCCGCCGTATAGCTGGCGCCGTCCTGGAACGGCACCGTGCTGCCTGCCGCGTACGAGGTGGTCACGCCATTGACGGTCATCTTGACGGCCTGGCCCGAGGGGAAGCCGGACAGGGTGCCGCCGGCGCCGGCGCCGTTGCTCGCATAGCTGATCGTCACCGGCGAGGTCAGGGGCGACGCCAGGTAGTCCTTGTCGACCTTGCCGGCGCTGATCTTGCCGCTGCCGGTGTTGGTCAGCGGGACGCTGGTCGCGATCGGGGCCGCGGCCGCGATCTGCGACTGGTCGGTCAGCAGCAGCTTGAAGTTGGCGGCGCCGTTGATGGTCGGGCGCACCATGAAATTGTCGCCGGCGTCGGCCTTGCCGGTGATCGCGAAGTCGAGGCCGTCGATGGTCTGCGGCGCCGTCTGCGGATACGGGTTGATGACGGTCTTCTGGTTGTCCGACAGGCGGATCACGTTGTAGTTGCTGCCGTCGAAGTCGATCTTGTAGTCGCTGGTGGTCAGCTTGGTGGCGTCGCTGACGGTGGCCGTGATCGCCGTGGTGCTGGTGATGTTGTTGTGGACGTTCTTGGTCACCTCGGCCGGGGCCACCGCGAAGACGTCGCCGCCCGGGTTGCCGTTGGCGTCGACGCCCAGGCGGTGCTGGTCGTTGAAGGTCTTGGCCAGCGCGATGGCGACGCGGCCCAGCGCATTCTGGGCGCTGTCGAGCGACTTGGTGCGGAATTCCAGCACGCCGCCGAGGGCGCCGCCGGTCAGGGCGGAGTCGGCCAGCGGGGTGACCTTGTTGCCGGTGACGTAGCCGACGGTGATGCGGGTCTGGTCGGTCGGCGACGACGTGGCGGCGAGCTGGAAGGCCTCCGATCCCACCACCAGCGGCTGGCCGCTGCCGATCGACACCGTCAGGCTGTTGTTATCGCCCGGCATGACGGTGGCCTTGACCTGCTTGTTCAGGTCCATGATCAGCTGGTCGCGCTTGTCGAGCAGGTCGTTCGGCAGGTTCAGGTTGTCGCCGGCGGCCAGCTTGCCGATCTGGTCGTTCAGGTCGGCGATCTGGCTGGCATAGGTGTTGATCTCGGCAACGCTGCTGGTGACTTCGGTGTTGACGCCGTTGCGGATCTGTTCCAGCCGGTTGTTCATGGCACGGAAGGTGGAGGCCAGGGTGTCGGCCGAGGTCAGCAGCGAACCGCGCGAAGGCACGCCGCCGAGGTCGCCGGTCAGGTTCTGCACCGAGGCGAAGAAATCCTGCAGCGACGGGGTCAGGCCGGAGGTGCTGTCGGCCAGCAGGTTGTCGATCTGGGTGACCTGGGCTTCGTACGACTGCAGGCCGCTGCTCGAGGCCTGGGCGGTGCGCACCTGGGCGTTCAGGAACTCGTCCGAATAGCGCTTGACCTGAGCGATCTGGGTACCGGTGCCGATGTAGCCGTTGTTGCCCCCCATCGCGATCGACGTTTCCTGCACCACGACCTGGCGGCTGTAGCCGGCCACGTTGGCGTTGGTGATGTTGTGGCCCGCGGTCGCGAGCGCCGCCTGGGCGGCGAACAGGCCGGATTTGCCGATGCTGAGGAGGGACATGGATTAACTCTCTATCTTTACGTCGTTGACGGCAGAATCCGCCAAAACTTTACGATCAGGCCAGCGAATGCTTGATGATGCGCGACAGCTTGGCCGCGTACTGGGGGTCGGTCGCATAGCCGGCGCGCTGCAGTCCATGGGCAAAAGTGGTGGCGTCGCCGCCGTGGTTCAGCACTTTTTCGTAGCGCGGGTTATTGCTGAGCATCTTGGCGTAATCCTTGAACGCGTCCGCGTGGCTGTCATAGGCGCGGAACTTCTCGACGCGCTGGTGCGGCTTGCCGTTCACGTATTCGGTGGTGACCGCGGTGGCAACCTTGCCTTTCCAACCAGGGCCGGCCTTGATGCCGAACAGGTTGTTGCTCGAGCTGCCATCCTGGTTGCGAATCACGCGCCGGCCCCAGCCGGTTTCCAGCGCGGCCTGGCCCATCATGAACTTGGCCGGCACGCCGGTTGCCGCTTCGGCTTCCTCGGCCGCGTCGGCCATCTTGTCCTGGAAGGCGCGCACGTGGGCCGGCTTGCCGGCATTCGTGCTGCTGGCGGCGCTGCCGACGCCGGATGCCGCGCTGGTGGCCGGACGGTCGGTCGACAGCGTGTCGGCCGAGCGGCCGCTGCGCAGCGCTTCCAGGCTGCTCATGATGCTGTCGGCACTGCTGGTGGCACCCTGGCCGCCGCCGATGGCCAGCGCCTGCTGGTCCATTTGCTGGGTCAGTGCCGCCTGGCCCTGGGCCTGGGTGTTCAGCTGGCGCACCAGCACGTCGGCCAGGCCGACGCCGCGCTTGGCCAGCTTCTGGCTCATCTGCTGGTCGAGCATCGAGGTGAAGGTCTTGGTCTCCTGGCTGTCCATCGGCCCGTCCTGGGGCGTGGCTGCGCGCATGCTCTTCATCATCATGTTGATGAACATGGATTCGAATTGCGTCGCCGCGCCCTTCAGGGCTTCGGGCGAGCCGGTCTTGGCCGACTGTTTGAGGTCGCCGAGGCCCTTGGTATCGAGCGCGAACTTGCCGGACAGGTCTTGGGTGGAACCGAGCATGGAGGCCGTATCCTTCTAACTTAGATGATCTCGAGTTCGGCGCGCAGCGAGCCTGCGGCCTTGAGTGCCTGCAGGATCGCCAGCAGGTCTTGCGGGGTCGCGCCGATCGCGTTCATGGCTTTCACCACTTCGGCCAGCGAGGCGCCGCCGTTCAGCATGATGACCTTGCCGGCATCCTTTTTCACCGAGACCGACGGGTTCTGGGTGATGGCGGTGGCGCCGCGCGAACCGGCCGGGGGCTGGCTGACCTGCGTATCGGCGCCGATCGACACCGACAGGTTGCCGTGCGAGATGGCGCAGGTGTCCAGCGTCACCGCGCGGTTCATGACGATCGAACCGGTGCGCGCGTTCAGGATCACCTTGGCGGCCGCCTCGGACGGCTTGACGTCCATGTTTTCCAGGATGCCGAGGAAGGCCACGCGCTGGTCGCTCGACGACGGCACGTGCACGCGGATCACGCGGCCATCGAGGGCGGTGGCGATGCCGGGGCCGAACTTGTCGTTGACCGCTTCGACCACGCGGCTGGCGGTGGCGAAGTCGGTGGTGTTCAGTTCCAGCTTGACCTGGCTGTCGGCGCCCAGGTTGGAGGCGACCGCGCGTTCCACGGTGGCGCCGGCCGAGATGCGGCCGACCGCCAGCTGGTTGACCTGGGTCGAGGCGCCGCCGCCCGATGCGCCGGCGCCGCCGACCAGCACGTTGCCCTGGGCCATGGCATACACCTGGCCGTCGGCGCCGTGCAGCGGCGTCATGATCAGGGTGCCGCCGCGCAGGCTTTTGGCATTACCCATCGACGACACCGTGATGTCCAGGGTCTGGCCCGGCTGCGCGAAGGCCGGCAGCGAGGCGGTGACCATCACGGCCGCCACGTTCTTCAGCTGCAGCTGGGTGCCCTGCGGCAGGCTGACGCCCTTCTGCTGCAGCATCGCGGCGATCGACTGCACGGTGAACGGGGTCTGGGTGGTCTGGTCGCCGGTACCGTCCAGGCCGACGACGATGCCGTAGCCGGACAGCTGGTTTTGACGGACGCCGCCGATACTGGCGAGGTCCTTCAGGCGTTCGGCGTGGGCCGGGGTCGCAACGACGGGGCCCAGCAGGGCGGCACACAGGGCGATCAGTTTCAGGTTCATGGTAGTCGGAAGATCAGAACGGCAGCATCGATTGGAAGAAACGCGACATCATCGAGGTGAACTCGGCCTTGTCGATCTGGCTGTTGGTGCGGTACTCGACGCGCGCATCGGCCACCAGGGTCGACTGCACGATGTTGCCGGCCTGGATGCTGTCCGGATTCACCATGCCCGAGAAGCGGATGAACTCGATACCTTTGTTCATCGCGATCTGCTTCTCGCCGACCACCACCAGGTTGCCGTTCGAGAGCACCTCCGAGACGGTCACGCCGATCGTGCCGGTAAACGCGTTCGAGGCGGTCTGGGTGTCGCCGTCGGCGTACTTGGTCGCGCCGCTGGTGCTGACGCTGGCGCCGATCTTGCTCGCCAGCGGGCCCGGCACGCCGAAACTGGCGCTGCCCGACTTGTTGCCGGTGCTGGCGCCGCTCTTGTTGGCGGCGGTCTTCTCGACGATGTTGACCGTCAGGATGTCGCCGATGTGGCGCGCGCGGCGGTCTTCGAACATCGGGCGGAAGGTGTTGGCGTTGTAGATCGCGCCTTCGCTCGGGGTGCCGGCATCGGCCAGCATGGGGCGCACGCTGGTCGGGCTCTTGACGATCGAGGTCGGGGTGGCGGCGCAGCCGGCCAGCAGCAGCGCGGCGGCGAATGCGAAGAGATTTTTCATCACAGTTGTGCCAGTTTCTGCAGCATCTGATCGGAGGTGGTGATCGCCTTGCTGTTGATCTCGTAGGCGCGCTGGGTCTCGATCATGTTGACCATTTCCTCGACCACGTTGACGTTCGAGGTCTCGACGAAGCCCTGCATGATGTAGCCGCTGCCGTTGGTGCCCGGCACGTTGGCCTGGGCGGTGCCCGAGGCGCTGGTCTCGACGTACAGGTTCTCGCCGCGCGACTCGAGGCCGGCCGGGTTGATGAAGTTCGAGACCTGCAGCGCGCCGATCTGGGTGGTGGCGGTGGTGCCCGGGGTGGTCACGGACACGGTGCCGTCGCGGCCGACGGTGATCGACACCGCATTGTTCGGCACCGTGATTGGCGGCTGGATGACGTAGCCGCTGGAAGTGACCAGCTGGCCCTGGTTATCGGTCTGGAAGGAACCGTCGCGGGTGTAGGCCTGGGTACCGTCCGGCAGCAGCACCGAGAAGAAGCCGTCGCCATTGATCATGACGTCCTTGGCGTTGCCGGTCTGCTGCGG
>Ga0308160_10004810_pt1 | contig 14255 bp, 24 predicted proteins | sample PhyFR1_FD_201036 | JGI IMG/M metagenome (GOLD analysis project Ga0308160, IMG submission 201036) | Phyllosphere microbial communities from UC Gill Tract Community Farm, Albany, California, United States - DLSLF.R1 | ecosystem: Host-associated > Plants > Phyllosphere > Unclassified | place: USA...
AGCTTTTTCCTCACCCAATGGTACAGACGATACGAGATCAACTTCCGAATTGCCCTTTTCTTCTCTGCTGCCACAGCCGCAGGAGCGTTCGGTGGTCTATTGGCACGATTGATCAATCTCATGGACGGTGTCAGCGGCTACGAAGGTTGGCGATGGATTTTCATTCTTGAAGGTGAGACAAATGCGCTGTTGGCAATAAAGGCAAATCCTGACCATGAGGTATCCTGACTGTGGTGATTGCCTTCGCCTCTTTTTGGATGTTGCACGATTACCCCGACACTGCCAAATTCCTCAAGCCGGATGAGCGACGAGTTCTACAGGCTCGATTGTTGCTCGACAATGACGGATGTAGTCACGAATACAAGCGACGATTCATCCGAGATGCTTTCCTCGACTGGAAGATCTGGGTATCAGCATTCATGTTCCACGCCGCTCTTATGCCCGTATACACTTTCTCTCTCTTTTCGCCTACCTTGACTGCCAATCTTGGTTACGCCGCCGCCACAGCTCAACTCGTAAGCTATCTAGTATGTATCATGTGATCGTCACTGATATCCAGCTTTCTGTTCCTCCATACATCCTCGCTGCCATCACCACTGTCGGTGCCGGATGGTGGTCCGACAAGATCCAGAAACGAGGTATCGTCGTCATGGTCTTTTCCGCTATTGGTGGTCTGGGCTACTTGATGCTTTTGGTCACTGGCATGCCCGCCGTCAACTATGTCGGACTCTTCCTGGCCGCTTCCGGAATGTACCCCCTCATTCCCGTCGTCGTTTCGTGGGGAGCCAACAATGTCGGTGGATCTCTTAAAAAGGGTGTCGCTACCGCCATCATCGTTTCAGTCGGTAACGCCGGTGGTTGTATCTCTTCCTTCATTTACCCAAAAACCGACCGACCTCGATACTACAAAGGTCACGCTATCTGTTTGGCATACTGTGTTCTTGCCTTTGTCCTTGCTCTCTTCATGACCTTCTACTACAAGAGGGCCAACGCCAAGAAGGAGGCTAGGAACAACGCTCGACACGCACCGTTCACACCCGAGGAGAAGAAGCAGTACGAGGATGAGGGAGACAGTGTTGATTGGTTCAAGTACACTCTTTAGATGCTAGAGCGGGTACATGGGGAAAGTGGATGGGTTCAGTGGTCGTGCGTAGGATTTGGTTCTTGGGTCAGCTAGCGCAGATATAACTTGTACAATCTTTGAATAGGATGAAAATGAATTGCTTGCATGTTTCGAATATATTACTCCACACCACCTCAAGACCCTGCCCCAGGAATCGTATTGTGAGCCCATGCAGGAGACAAGAGCCCTCATTGATTAAGTCAACTTATAGAGTGAAATGCTATCACATGATACATGCTATATCCGGTCGTGGATCCTACCTGTACAAATCTCAATTGAAGACGAATGCATGCTTGCATGTGTCCGATGCTCTCACTCCCAGATCTTTGAGGAGGTCATGTAGTCATCGCTCGTCAGGACTCGACCCGGCGTAGAACCTCGTCGCGGTGATCGATTCAAGGCTGACAGCCCTCGACAAGGTACAGCTTTTCGTACAGCATCACCAACCGTCGGTGATACGATTGATCTTGTCCAATTTAGCAAGGATATCGACAAAATCGACTATATGTTCAGCACCATGCCGAATCATGCTAACATCGCTCGTCATAGACTCACGTAACGAATTCTCTGCTCGTCTGCTATTTGATGATTCCGGTTGATCGGGAGAAGGTCCTGTTTCGGACGCTTCGCCCGCATCTAGTAGTCCACATGCGACATATCGGACCTTCAGGACGATCGATATCGAGTTGACCGCTGTACATTAGCCATGAGAGTCAGGCGAGAGGGAGAGGTACGTACCTATAGCCTCGATAGGGAGGGAATGTAGAACAGTCAACAAATCCTGCGCGACCAGCTCCTTGGTGACCGTGACCACCCTTGGTCCCGATTCAGGTCCAGAGGCAGCTTCCTGCAAGCTATACAGGGTATGTAGGTATTCAAGTGTAACATACCGGTATAATTGCTGTCCTCAGCTCTGAATCTCAGAATCGACATACCTGGCTGACATATAGGTTTGCCTGTTGAGCCAAAAAAGAGTTTTTCGAAGGAGAGGAATATGGTCCAGATGCGTAGAAATCTTCTAGATCGGATTGCATACCTCGCTCAGTTGCGGGACTGGGTATTAGTCTCAGTCGACTCATCGGACGTACGTTCGTGATGGACCGAGTTTCAGGGATGGCGGGCAGTCGTCCAGGACTCGTAAGATCGCTTCGTACAGCGCCTCGACTTCCGAGATCCTGGTTCTCAAAGCTGATCCAGTGGGAGAGTATCGTCTATCCCGACGGCGGAATTCCAGGACCTGACTGGCGACTGCTTATAAGCCCGTATTCGAGATCGAAGACATACGTAAAAATATCTTGCTGATGTAGTGGAAGCCAGCCATGACCACCTGATGATCTATTGGCTGGGCCAATTGCCCGTCGGCTGTCAAATACTCATCATCGCTGCCGTCAGTCCAGGGGTCTGAGCCACTCGAAAGACATACAGTAGGAGAGGCAAAGCGGTATCCGTCTCGTCCGGATGGAAACAGACCGGGGCGGATTGCATGACTGCCAAAGTCTGATCACCGCCAAAGACCAGCCAGAATATGCGTCTTCGCATCTCTCGCTCAAGCGGCGGGTAAGCCGCATATGACTGATCTCAGCTTCGTATCCGGTGGGGAGGTAACTCACAAATTCCTCGTTCAGACGCAAGATGGCCAGAGACCCGACATTCGCCCAGCGCGATGAGGCTGCCGAGTCCTTCATGCCCAACAGTGCCATTGTCGATCTATCACATAAGCTCCAGAGCATCTCATGCAGCTTGGCACAAACTCACGAAATACTGTAGTTCAAGTCAGGGATGTGAGCCAGCTCGAATTGGAGATGTCACTTACACGTAATTCAATACCTCTAGTTTATCAGCAAAGACCGCACCCAGTCCCACTCACGTCTATCGAGCGATAAATGCTCATAATCCGTCAACGAGTACCCTCGAGCATGTCTATAGCATGTGTATGCTATTCTCCTAGACTCAGTGACCGGTATTGGCACGAAGGATGGTGGGAGCTGTAGGATTGTCAAAGCAACGACCGAGAGAACCATCGCTATCCATTCTTCCTGACCCGCATTCTCCTCTCGACGATCGAGAATATCTCGCAACAGTGTCGGTCGATGGACGACTGGATTTAAAGCGTGGAGATAGTCGAAGAAATGATCTATGACCAGATAGAATAGGCCTCGGGGAAGAGTATTGTCGAAAACGTTATTTGGGTTGTGAGGGAAATTGGGGTATTGCTGGAGTAAGGCTGGTGATGAAGCTGGTTCCGGCAACAGGCGTAGTGTCGCCGAGGTTTTAGTCGTGGAAGACGGGCCAGAGATCACATGGCCTATCTGGTCCGGTGTGGGCGCAACTGGAGGATTCGCGACTGGAGTCCAATAGGCGTCATCATAGGCAGCATAGGGGCGATCACGAGGGCGAACGGCCTTGTTGTGTCTGGGCGAATCTGCACTCCTGACTATCAACCGACGTCCAAGAGGACTGCTCACTTCTCTGGCGGTCCTCGCTTTCTTTGCGGTCGAGTGAATGCACCTGCCGGTCAGCCTTGAACTTCTGCCAGCCGAGCGGTATCTTACAGGCCTCATCAATCATTCGGCAGTTTGAACAAGGGGTTTCCGAATCGACGGTACGATCACATCGTACCCTGCTTGTCAGTCTTCTGTCCATCACCCTCATGACCTACTTTCTACGGCGACAAGCTATCCAACTGTCAGCGAATATTCAGCGGGCAGCGAAGGACATACCATCACAGCTTTCTGCCTATCAGCTCCTTCGGCACCTATGATTCTCACTCACGTGTCTGCCTTGTCCTCTTGACTACCTTGGCTGATGGGCTCTGCTGCCTACTCGTACTTGGTCCTGCATGTATCAATAATCCGTCCAAGTCGGACATTGTATAATATTTGTTGACAGTTGATTGATCCGTGGCGCGATAGATTCCCGGTTCAGTCGGAGATCCTTATCTGTTGACTGTATATATACTCCACGGATCACATGCATAAGCCATATTCTCATCTTCTCATCTTCCTTTTGAGCATACCTATACCGCAAGATACGATATCAAAGGATCCCAGACTGGGTCAACTATAAAGCTATTAAACAATGGCTGCAACTCAATCTTACACATACTCGGGTCTTCCCCTTCCACCTGCAGCCGACCCCGCGGCTTTCAAGGACTTTGGAAGGAAGGTCGATGGATTCAATCCGGATACGATCGATGAGAAGGGTATGGCAGAGATCATCGAGATGCTCTACAAGGTATGTTCATGCTTATAACTCAACGGCCAGTGCTGATACTTTAGCACTCGGTTCTACTGTTCCCCGGCGTCAAGCTCACGCCAAAGCAGCAGTATGAGATGACACATGTGAGTACTGGCTGACGACGTCGGCTGATGAAAGGCATTCGACCCAGCAGCCGTCAGCTATGGTCATGGTAACAACAAGACTGGCAAGGAAAAGGCTTCGATCCTCCACCCCGACTTGAAGACGATACCTCATCAGCCACAAGTCCAGTTGATCGGTAATGGGAAGGTGCCAGGGGAATACCAAGGTCTCGAGAGTGTATGTGCCGTCATTCTCCAGACCGAGAAGCAAGTTGACAATCGCAGCCACAGCTCAAACACCCCCATCACAAGACATTCCACAGGGATCCAGTGAACGAGGAAGACGAGGCTGCGGGTATCACCCGTTTTTACCGATGGTATGTCGGATATAGCGAGCTGTAGCTGACAGAAGGCATATTGATGCTGCTCTATATGGCTTGTCCCCACCCAAAGTCACCACACTATACGCAGTCAAGGTCCCAGGCGGAGAACCCCAAGTCTGTCGATATGACGATGGAACAGGAGATGAGCTGAAGGTACCCCTTGGTGGTACTGCCTGTGAGTCCGTGCCGTGGCATTTGTTCTCGAGCTGATGTCGATAGTCGTCAGCGGAAAGCACATGTTTGATATCCTATCACCGGAACAGAAATCGTTGGCTGTCCGGACCAAAGTCCGCTATGTGGGTCGTCCCGTATTGGTGTCAGGACTAAGCTGATATCAGGCGCCTCACCCTTATGTCTGGATGTCCAAATCGCATGCCCTACCGACGGGACTTGGTATCGAGAACGAAGGCCTAGAACTAGAACTTGACCAACTTCCAGAATGGGAGGAGAGTAAAATCAAGACATACCCCATAGTCAGTCGATCCCTCGGAATTGGAAATCAGAACTGACAATCAGTGCTGGAAGAACCCGGTTACTGGATCATTACACTTCCAAGTCCATCCCTGCGGAGCCAAGGAACTCCACATAGACCCCCTCCCAGCTGGTTCCAACGCCGAAGGAGCACTCTACCCAGAAGGAGGGGTAGTCACCGATCTCAAGACGGTCCGTGAGACGCTATACAGTATGCAGCGACCGGGAATATCGCCTCAATACGTCTACGCCCAAGATTGGAAAGAAGGAGATTTGGTCTTGTTTCATAACCGGGGACTACTCCATTCTGTCGTTGGAGCTTTTACTCCTGATCAACTTAGAATGTTCCACCAGGTAGGTCTGGTCCTGGAAAGGGGAAGAACATAGCTGATGATGTAGTGTAATCTGGCTGCCTCGGAAGATCCAGTAGGACCTACATCGGAAGATGTCAAGCTCTACGCCTAGGGATAATGTTGAATTTGGCCATAAAATGTATTATAACTAAATGCTCTCGGTCCCGTATTGTCAAGATGCACCACATACAATCACTTTCGTCGCTGTTGTTACTCTGCTGCTCGTTATCGTGTCTTGTCCCATATGTATTAGACAGGTACAGGTACCCGGAAGTATTCCCGTAAATGGGTCAACTTGACTTACCCGAGATTACGATTTGTCTGTAAGAGTATGTATCATCACACAACATCGATGGGGAACAGGTATAAACGTTTGACTCGATGATCATAAGGTCAACATGACGGATATCCCGAAGCCAAAGAGAAAGGTGAGTCTGTTTGGAAGGTCGTACAGGCTCAGCGAGTGAGAGAGAGTTGACAACCAGGTGACGGGACAAATCACCATCTCATCACCCGCTACAACCTCTACTTCAACTCCTACTACACCAAGTCACTTACCCCGCGTCCGCGCCAAAGTCGACGTTTCCAATCTCCCATCTCCCAATGTGACTGTTAGACCAGGACTACCACAAAGCTACAGCTCAACCGGATCGACAACCAGTAGACCGACATTACGAAACACCCCCAGTTCAGCTTCTTTACGATCGACCACTTCGACTGGGTCTAGAGCGAGATCACCTGCGCCCCCACTTCCATCGCCTTCTTTGAGCTCGACTAGAGGGACGCCGACTACGAACACGACAAGACCGACATTTAGACCGTCGACTTCGCAGACTAGTACACCTGTAGCTGTGCGTCGACCGGCCAGTAGTGGACGAAATAGCCCTGTCAAGGAGACTCCGACTGCGAGGGTTCGGGCTTCGGCAGTCACTCAGAATGCATTCGCGGGGAGATCGCCCCAAGTCAGCGGGTCCGGAAGCTCTAGGACGGAATCGGTCAATGCGACACCAGCGACGGTTTTCAAGAAATCTAGCGATGTTGAGAATCCTAAATTACGAGCCAGGGTGACGCCGACACATACCGTTCTCTCGACTAGTCCCGAACGCTACCCGCCTCTTCTATCGCCCGATATGGCTCTAGACCATCAACCTTGGCAGCGCCAAACAGCCCCTCCTTCACCTCTACTACCAGACCTGGGGATATATCCGGATCGACCAAAACCTTCCCCTACCAATTTTGTATCACCGACATTCGCCCAACATGCCATCATGTCGCAAATGCCACTACATCCGACAGCATCCGCACCGGGCTCACCACTTCATACCTCTACCCCTCTTGGTCTCCAGCGCTCTTCGTCAGTCAAGACGAAAGCAAAGCGGATGTTGCCTTACAACCCGACGACCCACCCCCCAAATCTACCGTCCACTCCTTTGAGTCCGGAAATGAGGACTGTGGAATTGCCTATGATGACGCCAACGCGGACTAGGTCAAGGGAGGATCCAATCAGGAGACCGTCTTTACCTGGTCGGGTGATTGGAAGTTTGGATCATGGAGCGCTTTTGCAGTTCGACGAGCCTGAGCAGGCGCAGCTCAGTGGCAGTACTGCCGTCGAGGACGGCCCTGCAGTGGATGACAAATCAGTCGAAGGGGTAGATCCCAACGATATCAGTGAAATTGATGGAATGCTAGATGTGGAGGAGGATGTGACGGAGGCTCGGGTCAACAGAAAGGTGTGTTCAAGGAGATCTTTGCTTTCAGCATAGGCGCTGATGAAAGATTGCCGATTTGGAGATCACAAATGCCAGCTTGCTAGCCATCAACCGGTCTCTTGAAGGTAAGCCCCTTGTCCCTTTTCTTTACTGACAGATAGCAACAAAATCAAAACAACGTTCCGAAATCCTCAAACTCCGTCGTATGCTCCGAGAATCACTCTCAGGTCCTCTCCCAGGCTTGCCAACTACCCTACCGGCCTACCTCACCTCGCCCAACCCGGACGATCAAGCAGACGAAGACGCATCCGATGACGAAGATATGCGTGACCCGGAACTAGATGCTAGATGGGATAAAGTGGCAGACATGGTGGAGAACATGAACAAGAGAGCGATCAACGCGGTCGAAAAGGGCAAAGAGGAAGTTAAAGCTGGACCGGGAAGGGTGTTGGATTGGACTGAAGTTGAGGGACTGAGCAGTTCAGTGGGAAGTAAGGCTGGTACGCCAGAGCCGGAGAGGGTGGCACCCTCATGATCCATTGGCAATGTAGGAAACACGCTACGTTGGCACAGACTGCCATTGACTGCGCAGTGATCGTAAGGGATATCGGCAGATCGACCCGCTGTGTCATGACATTTCACGGACAACGATTCTCGTGAGATTGGAGGATGTCCCCTCGATGGACATGCATTCCATCGAGACCACTTTACGAAGCAGAGATGGAAAAGCGATTCTCCTACTTTCAAGCTCGACCGCGTCATGTGGAGGACATATACATATGGTCTCTGTAACAATTAAAAGGTGGTCATTTACATTTCCGAACACCGCTATCTGACACCAAACGCTTTTATCGCTTCATCATCGTCTGACCGATCCGTGACCGAAATACCCGTGCCCGGGCGCCCATCCCGCTTGAGGCGTCGCCGCCGCCTGGCCATGCATCGACGTCAATTGATGATCCACCACTCCATTACAAGTGCCTGGAGCCGACGGTGATGGGTTGGTAGGTGGCCCGTATCGAGCCCAAGGCGCTTGGTATTGCGGAGTTTGGTAGTTCACATGTGGTCGATTTCCTTGGAAATTGGATGCATTCACTTTGGAAGCATGAAGTTCCCAAGCTGTTGGACCTTTCATCGCTCTCTCCTACCCTGTCAGCCAAGACCAACGACAACGACGAACCGAAGGCATTGCGACTCTTCGATCAAACCACCCTTTTTCAGTCTTCCAACATTGATCTCTATGTTCCTGGGAACAAAAGAATCGCCTTACGTCCCGTTCTGACGGCGATACTTCTGCTGTTGCCGCTTTTAGGAGTGAAAAGGGGGGAGGATATGGTTCGGCAGGAATGGGGAGATTGCATCCTGCCAACTGGCAGAATAGTTTTGGTGGAGTCACGAGTAGGTTGGCAGGGACGTAGTGGGCCATTGTCGTAGAAGTGGCAAGTCAGTGAAGTAGTAGCTCATGGACAAGCTGCTTTGTAGGCTTTATATCTGATTATCGGTGGAACCATGAATGGATGTACGGAAGCTGAGCGGCTTGGTTACTTCACCTCACTTCGCGCCATGGAAGGGAGCGGAAGGCGCGAAGCGGGGAGTAACCTCAAAGTGGGGTCATGAATGGAAAGCGAAGAGTGTTCTCATTCGAGCGCGTAAGGGGCTTCGCTGAGGAGTGGCATTGCTCCACAGCCGCTATCGGCGCCTTTAGCGATTTGATCCTTTGTATCGTCGCCTGTCAGGAACTGTTCACACTGAGCCTGAGCATCTTGGGGCTGGTGCAAGCTCTGCGGATACCACTGTTCAACCGAATGTTGGTCACTGTTGATGAAGGTGGAGACTCCATTGAGACTAGCGATCGTTGACGTCAGATTCGCCAGATCAGTGTAGAGTACTAAGTGTTTCTACAACCATGATGTAAGAAAAGACTGCTATGCCTCAAAGGCTACTCTCTACATTCACTAATTTGACAAAGAAAACGATACCGGCAATGACAATGCACCCCCTCATCGCCAAAGCGTTCGAATCCAAAGGGTACAACCTCTCCGACCTTTCCGTAGCGGGCAACATCGTAACCCACACCCCGACCTCTGAACGATACCTGACACGCACAGCGACCGGCTCGGGTCTTTCTCAGATGAAAGGCGAAGCCCAAGGTCTGATAGCCATGTCTCTGACGTCTACGAGACTCGCACCTCGATTGATCGCTTTGGAAATATCGGAAGATGGACGAGAAGCAGCCATGATTTCAGATTATTGGGATCTTGGTCCTGGTAAATCATCGCCCGAAACACAGAGGGAATTAGCGAGGAAAATCGCGAAAATGCATACCCCACCTCATGTCAATGAAGATGATCCTCATTACGCCACGACGCAAAACTCGTCTAATTCAAGTAAGAGTCAAAGGGAGAAAGGCGGGTATAGGTATACTGGGAAATATGGATTTGGGGTCTCTACGCATTGTGGGGTTTCGGAGCTTGATAATACGTGGGAAGAAAGTTGGGAGGTGTTTTATAGGGATAGGAGATTGGGTGATGTAGTTGGGAAAATTGATGATTCGGAAATCAATCAAGAATGGGCGAAAATGAAGGACAAGTAAGCCAAGCTCTCGCTATGTCGCTCAAAGCTCATGAACAGGGCTATACCCCTATTACTACGCAATTTCAAACCAGCTCCTAAACCCGTTATATGTCATGGTGACCTCTGGTCGGGGAACGCTGGGGTAGATAAACAATCTGGTGAACCGGTAATATGGGATCCAGCTTGTTATTGGGGTCACAACGAATCTGATCTAGGGGTAATGCACATGTTTGGAGGTGAGGCCCTGGCCGATTGAACCGAGAACCAAGCGACTAATCAAGCAGGCTTCACCAAGGACTTCTTTGATGAATATCATAAGATTCACCCTAGATCTTCACCTTATTATGAGGAACGCCAGACCTTGTACGAACTTTGGCATCATCTCAACGTAAGTCGGGGGCGGTTGTGGCGGCTAATCGTATAGCATACCCTCATGTTTGGCGGTAGCTACAAGAGCGGGTCGTTGCGAATGATGAAAAGCCTGAATAGCTGGGCGGACGGTCAGGATGTACCAGAGAGCAAGTAGAGATCATCAGCATTGCAGACACATGTACCAACCGTCCTTCTGCGCGCCGGTAGTGTTGTTCCTTCCTCGGGCGGGCATGGACGCATAAATGAGCCAGAAGGCGTATTCCTTGATGCGATATCAGATACTGCATGCCTTTTCGAGTTTATATCCCGTCTACATCTATATCCGCTTACAAAGCCGAGGCACCCTGGGTATGTCAGCAGAGAGCGATACGATATAGAATGACGTACGGTAATGATATCAATGAGCTCGGTGGTAATGACGGCTTGTCGACCTCTGTTGTACTGCAATTGGAGGGATCCAATCATGTCGTTGGCGTTCTATGCCATCAGCTACGTTGACAGATGGGGAAATGTAATAGCTTACGTTAGAGGCGTTCTCCATGGCGGTTCTCCTGGCGGAAATCTCTGCGGCGTGACCCTCGACAAGGGCGGTGAAAATAGCATTGGCAAGTGCGAACTCTGCCAAATCCTTGGAAACATCCTCCTCCATCTCGTATTGCTGGAAACCGGCGGCTGCTTGTAGAGCTTGTGCAGAGATGACGGCGGTTGTTCCGGGTTCGTAAGAGATAGCAGAGACGTATTTGTTGGAAACGATTCGGATCTGTACGTCAGCTTCAGCATCTTACCACAAGCTAAGAGATGACATACCTCGTCAAACTCGGAATCGAGCTTCATGATCTCGTCGGCAATAGCACTAGCCTCGGCGAAAGTAGGGACATCCTTTCCAACACCGCTGAAAGTAATGTTCAAAGCCTTGGGCATAGCTCGCGAAAGCTGGGCTTTTGGCTTTTCTCCAACAATTGACAATGCACCGGGAGAGGCGGCCTGGGCCTTTTTAATGTATCGAGTGATGGAAGAGTGGATACCACCGCAAAGACCACCGTCGGAGGTGATGGCGAGGTAGAGGATCTTGGGGTCTTTGTTGTCCTCCTCGGACTTGGTCTGTGTGAAGAGTACTATAGTCTTAGTGGTTTCCTAAGTTATGTGTAGAAAGGGCATACCGTTGTTGGCAGCTCCGTACTTCTTGGCTTCACGCATAGCTCGCTCGGCCTTGGTCAACTTTGTGGAAGCGACGACCTTCATCGACTAGTGGGTCAGTGTCTGTTCGCGCCGAGTGTCCCGGGGGCATATTCCGCCATATCCACGACTATTTAATCCGTATCTCTCAAGTCCAAGTTCTTTCTGTCGCCGTCTTTCCCTTTACATCTACCAAACCCACACCACCTTCCCAACCCAGACTGTGACTAACCTTTGTGATCTTTTCAATGTTCTTGACCGACTTTAATCGCTGTTCAATCTCTTTCAAGGTAGCCATTCCCGCTTGCTGTTGCTGATGAGCGACCTGAGTCCTCGCTACTGAGACAGCAGGCCTGATTGATCGAGCTGCGAACATGGTGGGTGTGAGGGGGTGTATAGGGGTATGTATGTGCAGTAGGATATGCCACCTATAGTAGGGTCATGCTAGGCTCGGAGAAGTCAGGAGTGGCTAACCTAAAGGGATAATTCCGTAATTCACCGTAAATGTGGCACCCTCCACCTCCTTATTCTCAATCACTCGACTCATTCTACTCTATCAACTATACACTACACATTGTATACCACTCGGACAACACTACCATATAAGTAGCAAACAGAACGAGGGATAGAGAACTCAATCAATCAACCTATCAAAACTACAACTACTACCGAAGGACTACAAATCGCAGTCACACAACACACATTACAACAGAACAAAGACAAGAGTCCGTTGCCACACCATCCCACATCAATACACTACTAACAATCAGTGGCGGACCCAAATGTCGATCTATTCGCCGGCATGAAGAAGAAGAGCAAGAAGAAGCAGGTCGCGTTAGATCTAGGGGATGAGGAGCAGGCAGAGGCACCAGCACCAGCATCAGCGTCAGCACCCGCCGCCGAGGAGGACGCGCCTGCTCCAGCTCCAATCCAAAAGAAGGGCGACAAGTTTGGAAATGAAGAGGAAGAGGCACCAGCTACGGAACCTGTTGCTGGAGATGGAGCTGAGCTATTTGGTGATTTGAAAAAGAAGAAAAAGAAGAAGAAGGATATCCCTCTTGATCTCGTACGTGCGCCTCCGCGCTGATTTCAACTTTACTTACGTTCAGGAATCCACCGACGCTGCTGCTCCTGCTACACCTGATGGACTGGACGTACCTATGAAGAAGAAGAAATCAAAGAAGCAGGCTTCCGATTTCGCCAAGGAGCTTGATGAGCTGGATGCCGAGCAGAACGATGAGGAAGTTTCGGCACTACCCGCCGACGATGGAGCTATCACTGGTGAGGATGGTGAAAAGATTGAAGCATGGGTCGCAGAAGGTCGAGCAGCGACATATCCCGAGGTCAGCACTTTTTCCACGCGACTCGAAAGCTATACTGACAAGTCAGCTACTCCGACGATTCTTTACCATGTTGCATCAACACAATCCCGAACTCGCTGGCGATAAACGTAAACTCATGATTGCCCCTCCACAAATCGCTCGAGAAGGAACGAAAAAGACAATGTTTGGAAATTTGACTGAAATCTGTCGAAAAATGCACAGACAGCCCGAACATGTCATTACCTTCTTGTATGCCGAATTGGGTACTACCGGATCACTAGATGGTAATCAACGTCTACTCATGAAGGGTCGTTTCACGCAAAAACAAATTGAGAACGTCTTGAGGAAGTATATCGGTGAGTCCCTCGCTTTAGGTCCGTGGGAGGTTTACTGACGAAGGAAGCCGAGTATGTTACTTGCAAGATCTGTAAATCTCCCGATACGATATTGGGTAAAGAGAACCGTCTATACTTTATGACCTGTGAGGCCTGTGCTTCTCGTGAGTCTCCCTTCCCTACCCGCTCGCGAACATCGGCTGACGCGTACAGGTCTATCAGTAGCGCCCATCAAGGCTGGTTACCAAGCGCAAATCGGAAAGCGAGTCAGACCCGCTGCTTAGGATATCATTGTATGATATTCCATTGGGTCGTCGACGTCGAGTAGGAGTAGGAATAGCATACGCAGTTGCAGCATCTGTACTTTGCAGGTATTGCAGTTCTGTAGGAGATTTGCATGTATATATTATCAATACGCTTTATTCTCATACGCACCCCTTCTTCGTCCTTGCCTTGCCTGTTGAGCAGTCCAGCCCTAAACGCCTCGTTGACAGCCCTTCGCTTCGAATAGAAGTCAACAGTGAAGGGAAATGGTTGAAGGACGCGCCGGGTTTTGCCTTTCACAACCACTCCACCACCATTCAACATGTCTTCCTCTGCGGTACGAAAGAACGAAAGGGAGGCTCGTGAGAAGCCAATGCCAGGAGTGGATGCAGCATGGGAGCAACGTACGCTCCGTTCAATCATACAACAAGCAAGACCTGACAGACTGACCATCACAGGAGTCCTCTCAATAACTCCCCTAAAAGCCTACCTCCTATTCTATAACATCCTATCATGTGCCCTCTGGATCCAGATCTTCCTCCTTACCATCGCCTTCATCTCGACTCCTCACGCAGCACCTTCAACTACCCAATCATTCTTGTCGCCCATTACGAAATTCTTCAATCTCAACCTCGGTCAACCTACTTCGGCAACTCCTAAATGGGCGAGCGGAGCAATTGATCAATTGAGAGGATCATACCATTTCATGGGTCTTGGAACATGGGTGAAAGTCACTCAGACACTTGCAGTGTTGGATGTCGTCCATGCTGCACTTGGGTTGGTCAAGAGTAATGTTGGGACTGCTGCTAGTCAGGTTTTCTCGAGATTATGGGCTGTTTGGGCCGTCGTGGAAATGGTTCCAGAGGTCAGTCAT
>Ga0308160_10004811_pt1 | contig 14253 bp, 18 predicted proteins | sample PhyFR1_FD_201036 | JGI IMG/M metagenome (GOLD analysis project Ga0308160, IMG submission 201036) | Phyllosphere microbial communities from UC Gill Tract Community Farm, Albany, California, United States - DLSLF.R1 | ecosystem: Host-associated > Plants > Phyllosphere > Unclassified | place: USA...
GGCTGGCATCCCGAGCTGCGGTCCGGGCCTAACAACCCTAAGGCCGTCAGGTAACCGGCACGGAGGAATACACAGATCCATGGCTCCGAATCCCCCTTCTCAAGCGTCATGGTTGCTTAAAACATCGATCGCCATCGTGCATACCCGGCCTAGCCTGATTGACAATGGCGACGAGAGCCCCGTAGCCGCAAGAGGTCTTCCTGTCGTAGTCGAAACCGGGCCGTACCTTCCCGAATGGCGACGTCGGACGAAGGCCGGTCGCGCGGAAATCCTAGGAGGTAGATCGCTATCAGCAACGCGTCGTGAATGGATTGGGATACGGGTAAGCTCAGAATTCACCTTAATCGCGATCAGTTCAGGCTTGTGAAGAGTGTAGCCAGGCTGGCACGCTAAGCAAACGCCTCGGGCGTGCTGATCGACCTGGTCATCGAGATCGCGAACGACCCAAATGACCAGGTCGACCCAGCTTATACCCGAGCCGGAGCATACACAGTACGAGGCTCCCACTCCCCCTTCCAGAGTCGAAGCCGCTAAAACATCAACAGTCAACTGAAAGCCTTTCCGGGTTGCCCGGTCGGGACGAATTCAATTGCCGAAGAGAGCGACTCCTTCCAAGGGAAACAATCACCAGAGACGGGTTCTATGAAAGGGGATGGCAGCGGGCAATCAGCTCTTCAATCATAACCGGGAAGGTGGACAATGGAAACTTACCTTAAAGTTGGCATGCTGCCGTGAATGCCGAAACAAAGTCGAAGCCGAAACCTGTAAAGGAGGAAACTGGACCAAGCATTGAACATCTCGATATACAACGCGTTGATCGATGATACTTGTATTCCAAGGTCGAAGTCGCGTAATCGCGGGAGTGAAAGCTACGCGCGCTGACGTAAGCGCGTGCGCCGGAAGCGATAAATGCTTCCGCGGAAATAACGGCATACCTAGAAACCTTTCGCCCAATGCGGAAATGTTGAGTCTTAAGCAGGAAAGGCAGGCAAGTCGAGCTCGTTGACGGCGATATTACAACTTGCGTTCGCAAAACCGATCATTTGCGTACCGAGCGAACCGGAGCTGGGATTAGAATGAAGCGAAAGATCAGCTTCTCTGTTCGCTTGCAAACGGAGACGGCGGTGCGAAATGGGATAAGGGCGGACGACCGAATGGCGATCCGGACGATGAAGGGAGTGGATCTGACGTTTTACGGAAGGAAGGCTTCTACTACTCACTTGGAGAGTCCTCGCTCGATGCTGTGGACTTTACTGGCGTTGTCGTTGTGCTGGACGGGTGTCAGTCCGGTCGTTGGTCGAAATCGATGGAGAAAGAGTGAAAGTGATGAAGAGAAAAGTCGAGGGGGGCAAGGGAACTCGCGCGCGGAGGGTGCAAGGTTATATCCTTTTTCGCTGGCTGGCCTTTTCGCTGGGAGCGTTTTTTTCCTCATCCGCTCTCATCCGCTCCGCGTCGTCATTGGTCACGGGTTTCTGCCTCGCCTTGGCCTAAGCCCGGGCAATCCCGAAGCCATCCACTGCGGATGGCTCACCCTCGCGAGGAGCAGGCAGGACGAGGGGGGGGGGAACCCAGGATGACGGCATTCTCACCACGAGTCGTGGTTTGGGGGAACGTCAGCTGCTCGGCTGTGCACTTTCCCTCGCCCTAACCCCTCGCCCTCTGCTGCTGCCTCTGCTGCTGCCCCCACGCCTTCGCCTCGCTCAGCTGCTGCGGAATTCCCCAACACTCGTTCGCTGGCAACAACAAAACTCCCTTCACTCGCTCATTCCCTCTGCTTTGCTTGAAACAACGAAGTCCTACGATAACCAGCCAACCAGCTGCTCATGCCAAACCCAACCACCAGGTCGCCGAAAGAACTAGAACGGTTCAGGAGGATCACCAACTGGGCTTGGGGTGTTTGGAGAGCGAACCAATCACCATCGACTTTGGGCCAGGGTGAGTGACATGCGGCCGCTATCCTGTCTATCCCTCTGATAGACAGTGCTACCCACAGCGCTGTATCCCAGCGAGATGGCGAACCAACAGCAAGACTCGAAGATGCAAGAGGAAAACTCGAATGAGGTTGAGGTGCATGTAGCTCAGCGTACGTAATGATTCGGACCGCTTTATAACTCAGTGCTTACTCCTCAGGAATTGCTGCCTCGTGTCTTCAAAAGGATTGGGGGAGGCAGTAAATCAAGAGCAAGCTTCGATCGAAGGCGTGGGTGGAGGACTGCAGGTGGCTGAGCGTATGTACCGCTTTACGACACGCTCCACAACCCAGTACTCATGCGAACTGCGTGTCTTCAGAAGGGCCGTTGGAGATGGAAGTTCAAGCGGAAGTTTTGGAAGAACTCGGGCCGCAAGTGGCTGAGCGTATGCACACTATACAATACTCAAAGTCTCGAACCTCACTGATTGAGCCTGCTTGTGTGCCTCCAGAAGTGCCGGCGGGAGTAGGGAATCAAGACCAAGGTGCGAATGACACTGGGGCCATACTACCATCAACTGAACGTACGTACGCTATACAAGACATTCAAATACTCGAAGCTCACTGATCGAGACTGCTTGCGTGCCTTAGAACTGCCGACCGGAGTAGATAATCATGATCAAAGCGAAAGCGCCACATTCATACCATTCCAAAGTAAGTGTTGCAGACGTCATGCCCCACTTAGTCCTTTCCGGTCAGTCGTTCACCTTCCGGGTCTGTGTATTTCCCGATCAAGAAATGTTTGCGGGTCATATCGTCCACAACGAGGGGCCATTTGTGGCCGAAGAATACAAACATGCATTGGAGGTTGGATGGCAAGGGGAGGAAACGAGACACTTCCTTGACAGGTTGGCTCAACAAGTCGCTCTCGATGGCAAAATCGCTTTGCTCGAAACTCCGGCGTGGCCGCTGATACTATTCACATCCGCCACCGATGCTGAATGGGCCCTGGCCTCACAGCCTGGCGGGCGATGCCCCGGTGTCCTTGCGGGGGGAGTAAAGGATGGAGTCCGTTGGAGGCCTTGGCTTCATCACCCAGGCCTGCCATACCCTCAGCTCCTGGAGTTCGTTGCGGTCGAAGCCCTTCTCCGGCGCGAGAATGACGGTCCGGATCGGACCACCCCTCGAAAGGTCTATGAGGAATGCAGCCTGTATGGCGAGATCGGTCACATCAAATGGATGAAGGCGCCGATCGACGATCGAACTTCAGACCAGAAAGATGAAGACGAGGATGAGGAGGCAGAGCTGGGCCTCAACCCGCGTCAATTGACTCAATTCAAGATCTTTTATCGTCAAATGGCAGGGTTGAGTTCAGCCAGCCAGGCGGCGAGTCTGCCCAAGAAGGCCAAACCAGGCGTTTTTCGGCGTCACTTCAAAGTGACGACATTGGCGAAGTGGAATAAGGCGAGGGTAATCACAGAGAAACCCCATCCCCCGGCCTCCGAAGCCCCTTCGTTGGCTGCAGCCCAACCGCGCCGTCCCCGAAAGCGCCTACTTGAGTCGAGTACTCAAGTGTTCGAGCCTCCCGAGACGTACGATGGCGTCATTACGTACACCACCTCCGAGTACGCGCCATACGATTGGCTCAGTCTTCTCGATGAAGAGAATGACGATGTTGTTGCCGCTAGGCAGGCGGTCAAGGAGCGGGAAGCCGCAATCGCCCTCGCCCGTCCTAGGAAGCGCAGGGTCGAAGAAGAAAACAACGGTCAAGGTGAGGGGTCAAGCAAGAGGACTCGATCCTAAGCTCGCCCTGAACTGTCAACTGACATTGTGAAGTGAGTCGGGCCAGAGAAAAACAAACTCAAACTGTAGAGGAAGCTGACTTGCGACAGTTCAGAATTTTCACCTGGCACGGGAATGGAGCTCATTGACTATGACGCCTTTTCTTTTCCCTTCACTGTATCACAAAAAGCAACAGTCGTGGAGCGAAATTGGAATTCGGACCGAAGCAAGACATGAAGTGGTTATATCTGTGTATAGAAAGCGTCTCGGTAATTGTGACTTTGTGATTTGACCCCTTTGATACCAATGAGCATGTGGAGCAGATAATCTCTCTCAGACGACGACACATATCTTTGTGTGAGTATGAAGCCTGCCTAAACTACAATGTTTGTCCCTTGCTCGCTACCCCAGCTATCTCGCACTCGACCGAGTTCCCTCAAGACATGGATTACGCCGCTATCTACGACGGTATCGGGGACGACCTGGACGGCGCCAGTACTGTCTTCCTGATAGTTTTCGAAAGATGGAACACCTTGGTTTGACGGTGTTGCGCCGATCTCGTACGGCATCGGTTGAGTTACAACACTCGGATACGCCAATAACCCGTGCCGCACTGGTATAAGTGCTAACTCGGTTTCGAACGGTATTGAAGGCTAAATGAATACAAGCATCAGGGTTTGTGTTGGTGAGAAAATGGTGAGATTGCTTACATCGGCTACGTATGATCCTCTTTTGGGGCCTGCGATCAGCCAGCCCTCTTTATCGGCGATGACATCGTACATCATCGCGACCGGGTCAACTGCGATCGACTGTGCCCAGGCATTGCAAGTCTCGATGCGGACGCGCACGTTGATGGGTTCCCCCAGCCGGAAGACCTGACGAGTTGTAGGGAATGTTACGGATGACCTCGAGATTATCTGTAGAGTGGATGCGCTCAGTCTAGTCATCATTCCAACCTATCGAACAACCTGAAGCAGCTCGACTCACTTGCATAGGCGGGATTTCTACCGGAATGATCAAGGTTCTCCAGTAGTCTGCCTCTGCTTTCCCAGCTTCGTGTCAGCCCCACGGAGCTTTGTTCTCTTACAAAAGGTACTCACTATCGTCTTCCAGCTGGTAAGATACAGTCAACCGTAATAATTTGCCCGACATGCAATCGTCCGCAGGACAATCGGTGCGAGTGATCCTGAAAACATACGGGATCGGCGTGCTTGCGGTGATGCTCTGCATCGCAAAAAAAATGAGCCCGCAGTCATTGTAGCCTCAAAGCTTTCAATCGGCTCACCGTTGGCTTCTGGACATCGGAGAATGGAACTATCTGGATGCCTTGTTGTTCTGTGGTGATTATCGCAGATCGCATACGTATAGGCCCGTGGCTACCGGCTGACACGGTAAACTTCGATATCAGGCTGCATTATGATATCGCTCAGCATCTGAAACGAGAGGAGCAATCATGCATTGTCCTACTCACCAGTCAGGTCGAAAGAAATCTTGCACGTTGACGGCCAGCGGCAATGACAAATTGATTGTCTGGGTGGCTTGATAGGAACGCTTGAGATCCGGTCGCTCAGCAGTATGATACCCCACAGCGACAACCACCTGAAGAACATGTCAGGCCTTTAGTGACATGGCTCATGAAACGGCCGCGAGTCCGCTTACAATCGTTTCGTCGCTCCTGGCTTCAGACGCATACGGTATCGACAAGACCGTGCGACCCGCCATAGGAACATTTTTCATGGCGATACCCTGGGAACCAAGCTGGACATCTGCCATGCGATACTGTGTCAATACAGAACCGAACATGGCATGCGGTCGGCTGACCTTGGTTTTCCGAGGCGTGTGTTCCATGGTAAAAGAAAGTCACGTCGCCTGCGGGGGATGCCAAAGTGATAATCATGTCCTTAATATTATTTCGACCAGAGTCAAGGACAACATTGAGCCTAGGTTCTTCCTCGAGCGAAACTGCATATGTGAAAGGATATGAGCCTTGGCTGCTGACTCGAGGCGACTGTCATATCACTAACCTGTCTGAGGCATGCTTAGACTCGCCCTCATGGCCGCCTCGTCTTGCGGTATCCGAATAACTCGCTTCATCAGACTCTCACCCTGTGATGCGCAAGGCTGTTCGAATACGATTCGGCCTTTGATGATCTTGGTTGCAAGAAGGGTAAAGATACCAGCTGCCGGCATCTGCAGGAGAAGGTCCAAACTATCTAGTTCGCAGCAGCCTGACAGTCTCGCGACAGACTCACGAAAGTTGTGACAACGATCTCATTGATACCTTCATTTAGGGTTTGAGGTCCCGAGCTGAACCACAATGTCGATTGTGCCGGTCCTCGAAGGCACACCCTCACATCGTCTACCCCGAGCGTGGCGGGCGCTTTGTAGGTCAGCCAAAGCCGTATACTCGAGCCATCCTCAGATTGTAGCAACTGGGCTGAACTCGACGCCAGCGCAATGCGGAACATCGGATGATCGTCGATCTCGATATCTGCAGGTCTTTCGTCAGCCTTGATCTCGTGTAAACCAACTAGATTGCCGATTCACCTTGATCTGTTCGCAAATCGTTGAAGCGAGTCATTGCTTCCACGACTCGACTTGCCGTATCCGCTCTCACCGCCGCATCTGGGTCTTGCATCTCCGAGTCTTCGGGATTCGGGATGAGGCTCAAATATTCGAGGCCCAGCATGACTGACAGCTTGTCCGCCTTTCCGCCCAGTCGACTGTGGCATTCGATAGCACGGGACAAGGCGCGCGTTCGGATGGATTGCCAGCCCGCCCCCCCAGAAGCGGGCTGTCTACCCTCATCTGAAAGGTAGTCCTGGCACAAGCTGATATACGACTTCCTAGCTGCTTCGAGATGTCCGCGGTAACTGAAATCTCGAGGCATCAAGAGGAGTCCGAAACATCCGATCGGTGCAAACTCACTATGCAACCTCTGCTATCCGCTCGTCCAAGCTAATTCTGAAGCGAGTGCGTCCGCTGCCCTGCTCTACCCGCTTCGCTGCATCCACATGTGCTTCGTATATTGAGAAGAACTCCTCAGGTGTTTGAGCTAGTGCGACCAGGCGTCTTGTAGATGGGGCGGAGCTAGTCTCATCCGTGCGAGTCGACGGTTGATCGGGTATCACAGGCGAGACAGGCACGTCGAAGAGAATAGAATCCTTTTGCGGCAGCAGTTGCGAGGACTGGAGGAACGGATAGGACTGAGGCAAAATTCCGAGTTTGAGACCGATCCGATCCATCTAGTTTGGGATATCCATTGAGTTTTTGATAGATAGCGTCAAGTATTCCCAAGAATGGCAATCTCACCTGGATGATAGCGATCTTTAGCAGATCTCCCCTTCCCGCCATGAAAGTCTTCCTCTCCGAGTCCAGTGACGGATCTTTTCCAGAGATTGCGGTATCGTATAGCCTCTCTCCTATCGTTCGACAAACCTGCTCGATAGCAATGACGGAGTCATAAACGAAAGCTTCGATGACGTCGATCAAGCTCGATGCCTGCAACCAACCGCTTGTCAGCCCCTCCCTACATGAACAGTTTCTAAGCACCACGGACCCACCGAGTTCTCTCTCAGCCACCGCCCCATAGACAATACCCATCGCAGTCCTCTTTCTACTATCTCGATCCCGACCGATTTCCCGCCTTGCGTTTTCACACCCATTTCGATGCTGTTCAATAACATTTCTACTTGTCGACGAAATAGGTAGGTCTGATAGTCGTAGATGGTGGAGGATGAGGATGGTGATGGGTAGAGTTTGGAGGACGAGGCGTCCCGAACTGGGAAAAGGGGGATTGTTGATGAAGCTATCTTTTCTGAACCTGCCCTGCCGACAAACGCCGAAGAATCTGAAGTGAGAAGACTCGTCAGTCCCTATCCACTTGGTTTCACTGTTGTGTCCGGGTACATCGTACCTCTTGCAACCTGGACCATAGAAGCCTCCAGCTCGTCATATGTCAAGAGTGCATCCTCCCACAACCCTATCCGCTCATATGTCTTGGCCAGAGACTCCTTGTAAGAGAAAAACTTGGTCCAAGTCCATCCGCCACTCCCTCCTGGAACTCTCATCGACGCCTCCCCCTTTCTGACTGTATCCTCCCTCTCTCGAACAATGTCATCAAGGGCTCCAATGATCGATTCTTTCAGCCCTTGAGTGAGGTCCAGGAAAAGGCTTGGGTCGGTGACGGTGGTGTTCCGGACGATCGGAGGCTGCGAAGGTAACGGCAGGGAGATAACCCGAGTCACAGGGGCAGTTAGAGCGCCCGCCAGATTAGTTGAGGAAGTGTTTGCCTTGTCGATTAGACCCCCGGTCACGCCAAAGTCTGCCTTGAGCTTCGAGAGTATGCTCGCTGCGGCACTTCCGGTAGCCGTTGATCTCAAGTTGGTAAACATGCTACCCGGACTCTTTCCTTGATCTCCTGCCTGAGAAGTATGATTGGTTGTAGCATTATTCACCAGGACAATGAGATTCTGGGCATGCGATAGTTGGGGTGCGGGAAGAGAACTGATCCAAGAAGAGATATATGGCTTGACCGAAGATTTGTATGCCTCATTGTCCTGCGAAACAGATATTAGGAACATTTTCTGATAGCTCCGAATGAGGGTTACTCACCTCACATTCCACAAAGCAGACGTGTACTAAACATCCCTCGATCAGACTGCCTGCTCCAACATCCTTGGGTAGACTCCATTCTCGCGTCCTCGTCTGAAAATCGACTAGCTTATGAAGCTTGACATCGCACTCCTGGATCGTCCGCACGGATGGTTTGGTGGCGGACTTCCAGTGAAAGTTTCGAAGTGGCAATTGCGAGTTGAGAGATGAGAGAATGTAAGGGAGATGCCGAAGCGAAGTCGGAGTGGAAGTATAGGTCACGTTGACCGGGTGGTCCGGGAGCATCCTATCCTGACCCAATCAGAGGTGCAACGCCGACGCTATCGCTGCAGGCACAAATCCTCGAGTACGAAATTCAGCCGGTCGGTTATGAGTATTATGAATCTGCTCTGATTCAGGCAGTCCGACATGTATCTCTGGCCTCCGGCTCTCTGGGAGCATAGTACTTCAGGATCGAATTGCGAATGAAGATATGACGTTGGCGAGATCAGAGATCCGTTCATGCGGAAGCGATCTAAGTTGTTGACAAAGTGGATTCAGCCGACGGTCTCAAAATGGCTCCTTCCAAGTCATGGCTTGGATAGTCAGATGTAAGGTTACAGTGACGCAGCGGTCGGACCACACCATCTGCAACCGGATTATTCCTGCCCAAGACACACTGGACACCGGTGTAACAAGGGGTTCATTACCTCTATTGCACCGGAATAGGGGTTGCGCGTTGTCTCGCCGGCGAGCTCAGGAAGATCATTGCTGCTGATCTCAACCATACAACATACATCGATAACGCACGAAACCCTAGCTCGAAACGAAACGACAAGCAAAAGAGATAGACTAAAAAGAAAGGCGAACGGTCTTTGAGTAGGCCGTTCTGATGTCCGAGGCCATTGCTTATTTGCCTTGCACGCTATTGAAAATGAATTATGCAGGTCGAAGAAAAGGTATCGAGATCAGCCTAGGGAGAAGTACAGCGTCATTGCAGCCGAGACTTACGCCTTGACGATGGGAACAACGATGACGATGATCAAGATCACAATACCGACACCGACGATGATCCTCCACTTCATGTCTTTCCACCTGTAAGGTGATGGTTTTTGCAAAATCAGCTTCTTCACTCAGTAGATCAATTTTCCACGATGATTGGAGATGGGGAAAGCTAGACCGTTCTATACATACCACATCTGCTTCCTGACCCTGTTGGCACCTCGTCGGAAGCCTTGAGCGGAGACGGCCAGGTTGTCTATGTCAAGTAGAGCGAAGCAATCAACGGACGATTCATGACGGATCCTCTCAGGCAAGCCGAGGTGACCTCAATGGCTGCCTCGGAACCTCGGTGCCACAGTCTAGTTTCGGAACTTACCGGTCTTGTCTTGCAAGTTGTTCAAATTCTCCCCTCGCTCAGTCACCTTGTAGATGTTGTCCCTCATGATTCCGACAGTGGAGTCAATCTCAGCTTGCAACGCAGCGGTCTGGTGGACGCATTTCATCACCGAGCGGGAGCGTAAGTGAGTGAGATGCACTTCGTTGTGGTAAGCTGATGTGCCTGCTTCAGTACCCTCTGCATGCGCAACTCACCCTGGAGTCGCCTTGTCGGGCGACACCACCGGCAGGCCCGGATGCACTGGGATCCGAGGCAGCTCCTCCAGCAGGGATATAAGGATCATACGGCTGGTTGCTAGCAGTGCCGGCGGGGTCGTACGGGTTGGTTCCAGACCTGTTGAAAGTGATAGTACGACAGGCACGGTGCCGCAGTATGCACGACGTAGGTATGTAGCAGCGTCGAAAGAGGTGGATCCGAGCAGTGGTGTCAGGTCAAACCCACGAATTGGACATAGATGGTTCGCGGGTATATGGAATGGATCATAATGCCAGACGAGATCGGCAGCATATGAAAGACAGGCTATTGATCAGTAAACAATCGCGTTGACAGTGGGTCCGGTTCTACGCACATGTCGTAAAGTTGATTGGCTGATTGACGAAAGAAGGTCTCTCAACTATTTCAGGATAGCTTGTGGCTTCGTTAGATTTTGATAAAAGTACGATCAATCGCTGTGGAAATGTATCATCAACAGGTATTTCAATGGTTCTGTTGGATGGCATGAAAAGATAGCTAGCTCCTTACACATCGCTCGGAACCACCTTTGGTCGGCTGGCACAGCTTCCATTCGGAGGGAGCATTCCCCCTTACGAGAGTATGCCGTACTGCGTCTCAAGAAGGGTCCGCTAATAGTCTCATCTCTACGTCATACTCATCGATCGTGACTTTGTCAACAAGATCGAGCAGACAGATCTTTGTGTCTGAAAGTCTGATTGCGGAAATATTGCTTGACTTCTGCTTCGATGACTATTAATCAAATTTGTGCAAGCGTTCATTGACTATCGGGGTCACACCTTTAATCTCCAACTCATCGGCACGTCTTGTTTATAAGTCTGGTGATTCCTAGGCAAATCCCTGCGGACCCGAGTCAATCGTGAGCTCTGCCTCCATGTTAAGTGAGAATCTACCTTATTCATTACTTTGACTCTCGGTCACATTAACAGCACCATGGATACCAAGAAAACTAAGAAGCAACCTGCTAGGATACTATATTGGTTCAGGACCGATCTCAGGATACATGATAGCCCGGCCCTGTTGGCTGCGCTGAACTTGGAGCATGATGTCGGTATCGAGGCCTTCTATCCGGTGAGCCCGGCTTGGGTGGATTGTTGGAGGCTGGATTTATGCTGATGGATAACGTGTCAGGCTTGGTGCTTTGATCCTCAGTGAGCTGAATGGTGAATATCAGCCCAATGTACTGTCTGCTAATGAGACTTCGTCGCAGATATGTCTGGAAGCATCGAGTCGGGGTCAATCGGTATGTCAAACGACCCTGCTCGCTTTTCGCCGATCGAGACATCAAGCTGATTTTTCGGAATGCTACATGTCGAAAGATGGAATTTCCTCCTCGATTCGATGTCAGATCTCTCCTCCTCACTTACGGAGCTCAATCCTAAGCAAAAACTCTTGGTCCTAAGGGGAAGTCCGGAAAAGGTCCTGCCTGTGGTCTGGAAAGAGTGGGGGATTACGCATCTCGTTTTTGAAAAGGTCAATGACGATAGAATATCATTATGTTCAAGGGTACTGAACATCCTTCGTGTGCCTCCTATAGGACACAGCGGCCTACGCAAGACAGAGGGATGAGCTGATACTCAAGTTGGCGAAAGAAGAGTTTCCGGAGCTCAAGATCATAATCAAGCACGGGCATAACCTTTTCGACCCTGAAGAGGTGATCAAGAAGGGAAACGAAGGAAAAGTTATTACGACCTTGAATGGGTGGAAGAAGGTTAGTACCAGAAGGGAGACGTGCCCGGATCTGACCATCATGTCGCTAAAGTGGAGGAATCGTAGGCGGCAGCTAAGGTCGCGGATGCTCCTGAACGTCCAGTACCGACTCCTACTGCCCTACCAGACCCTGGAGATACTCTAATCAAGGCCAAGCAGCCCGATACTGCCGCTCTTGCTCGGGTCAAGAAAGAAGATTCCGAATTCGTGCGTGAATCAAACAAACCAGTGGAAGAGGAAAAGGGATCAGCAAGCGCGATGGATGGCCCCTTCGCTAAACTCCACGGACGAAACATCAACGAAGAAATCATGAGTGACGCAGACTTCGATTGCTTTGGTATGCGTTGCCCAGTCTTGATGCTTGCAAAGCCACTACTGACGAATATCCTCGTAGATACGATCGCTGGCCCGAACCAAGATTACGCGGTTCCATCGCTAGAATCATTGGGGCTAGAAAAGCCGACGACCCATATCCGAGGCGGCGAGAGAGAAGCCTTACGACGACTTGAAGGTTTCCTCGCGGATAAAGCAGGGGTTGCTACCTTTTCCAAGCCGAAGTCATCGCCCAATAGTTTGGAACCTAGCACTACTCTGCTCAGCCCGTATTTGAAGTTTGGCTGTTTAAGCGTGCGCAGATTCTACTGGGACTCGCAGGATGTTTGCGAAGAATATGCGAAGAAAAACAAGGGAGCCAAGATGACGAAGGAGCCTGAGAATCTAGCTGGTCAGGTGAGATCATACCGCAACTGGCTTGCACGTCAGAAACTAAGCTTTATTTCTTCCACGATAAAAGCTGGAATTCCGTGATATGTACTATTGTGCGGAATATGCTACTGCAAAGTATGAGCGCATCGAAGGTAGCTCATTATCAAGGTTGGTTCTTTCTTCCGATCATCTCTTACTTCGCTGAGATAAGAGAGGCTGTCTTCAACAGATTCATTGCCTGGAAGTTGCGAAACAAGTATGACAAGGACGGCCAGATGATCGAGCCGCGTCCGAAAGAAGATGATGTCCACGAAGAAAGATTCCTCGCTTGGGTAAGCTGATAATGATGTGGCGTCACTCTCATGTTGGAAAACTGACCAGGCAGGTCGATTGGGTCATTCAGAAGGAAGGCAGGACGGGCTTTCCGTAAGGCAAACCTCTGATCTTCGAGCCCGCGATACAACAGTGACTGATTCGATGGCATCTGCAGCTGGATTGACGCCATTATGAGACAACGTCAGTCGGCATGTTGTACTCATACATCTCCAATACTCACCTAATCACAACTACATTATTTCGCTCAGTCAAGCAAGAAGGATGGATTCATCATTTAGCTCGACATGCTGTGGCCTGCTATCTTACCCGTGGCCAATGCTACATCTCGTGGGAAAGAGGCACGGAGGTATTCGATGGTGAGCATCGACGCGGATAATCTTAGCAGGAGCCTTAAACGATGAACATTCTTGTTCACTTGCTGCACATAGAATATCTTTTGGACTGGGACCCAGGTAAGCTTACTTTCACTGGCTCAGTTACTGTAACCCTATCCTCTAAGCGCTGTTTTGCATTCTCTGCAGCTTCAAATCCAGGTAACTGGATGTGGCTCAGTTGTTCCGCGTTCTTTTCCCAGTATTGTACGTCTGCAGGAACTTCAGATAGGCCTGTGCGTGAGGCTTGGTATCGCTGACCCGAATGATCTTGAGCCTCCGTAGTCAGGATCTATGGTCTCGAGTCATTCCCCTCCAAGACAGACAAGAAGGGCGAATACGTCCGGAAATACTGTAAGCCGGCTTCCAGCCCCCATTCGGAGCTGTCACTGATCGATGGAGGTGGTGCACAGGTCCGGAATTGGCCAAGTTCCCTGACAAGGTAAGCGGACTCGTGATTGCAAGGTTTCAAGCCCGAAAGCTGATCGACACGCCGGACGTTTCTCAGTTTATCTACAACCCCTCTTCCGCCCCGTTGTCAGTACAAGAAAAGGCTGGCTGCATAATCGGGAAAGACTATCCCCTGCCGATTCTCGACGAGAAGAAAGAGAAAGCACGTTGCATCGCTCGACTCAAAGTCGCTTACGAGCTCGGTTATCATGGCAATTCGCCAGAGGTATTGAACGGCACAGCAGAGGCGAAGCTCAAAGCTCGGTTCAGGGAGAAGATGGGCAAGGATGAGAGTGATGATGAGGACGAATTGCCCTCGGCCAGTCCGAAGAAACGAAAGAATGCGCCAGTTGAGAACGGCCCTATGGATAGATTCCTCAGCAAGAAGGCTAAAACCTAATCAAGCGCTTTGTTGTTTCCTTATTTGATTTCGCGTCCTTTACCATGTTTGAGTTTGTTGATCTGAGATGATGATACCCATTGAATCAATGCTAGGATGGGTGCGCTATACCCTCAGACTTCCTAGCCGTTGGCATAGTAAAAAAATCGACGACTGCTACCCTCGACTGATCAGACCGCCGTCAGTCACTTAAAACGCCCTGAAAGCTACCGCGCCACAGCGCGTGGGAAATGGGTCCAATTGCATGACGCAGCGGCTGAGGGCGACGCGTAGCAGGGGTCGACGAGGTTCCCCCCCCCCCCGCACGAAGTCGCGGCCAGCGAGATACGCTGCCCGACTCATTCTGTTGACGTAGATCGGAGTGTTT
>Ga0308160_10004812_pt1 | contig 14249 bp, 23 predicted proteins | sample PhyFR1_FD_201036 | JGI IMG/M metagenome (GOLD analysis project Ga0308160, IMG submission 201036) | Phyllosphere microbial communities from UC Gill Tract Community Farm, Albany, California, United States - DLSLF.R1 | ecosystem: Host-associated > Plants > Phyllosphere > Unclassified | place: USA...
TTGTATGTTGCTCTGTCGTGCGCTGACCCCTTGCGCCCGTGCCACGCCTGCCGACCGCGCTAGATCGTCCGCCTCGCCATCGACGCCTGGCTCGTGTCGGCGTTCCTCGCCGGCCTCAAGCGGTCGACCGGCCTCACGTGCGTCCCGCCTTTGTCTCCGTGCTCGCAGAGCTTCCTGACCGATGGCGCCTATCTCTTTCTCTCGCAGTCCTGCCGTCCACCGGATCCCGAACAAGGACCTGCGACGTGAGTTCCCCCTTACCCGGCCAGCAGAGGCTTCTGCAACGGCCCGACCTCGGCTGACCATCAACCGGCCTTTGGTCCGCTTCGCATGACAGAGGTTGCCAGGGCCTACCTCGAGCTCGGAGAGTACTCGTTTGACCTCGTGCAGGTCTTCTTTGGCGTGCGTCCCTCGCACACGCACTTGCGGCTCCCGCTGAGCTCCAAGCCGGTCGGCGCAGCAGGCTGACCCGCGTCGTCTCCGATCCCGTCCTCGCCGCCAGCGGTCCAACCTCTTCACGCGCGACCTTGGGCCGGGCAGCGCTGGCCTTTGAGTATGCAGGCCTTGCGCTGCAATGACGGCCTGCTTCTTACCTAGGTAGCCTACTCACTCGACCGCCTGTTTGGCTTTGGCGCGTGCATTCCCTGCGCTCCGGCTTCGCTCTTCTCACGACCCTCACGACCCGACCCCCTTCCCTCGCATCCCTTTGTTCCCTGGCGACATTATGCGCTGCGCCAAACCGGATCCATGACCTCCCAATCGACTCGTGCGAGCCGCCTGACGCAGAGACGCCTCTCGCCCGAGCGTGCCTGGTCGACTTGTCCCATCCTCAGACGGAGCTACCGCACAGAGGCTCGAAATGGCATGCTTTGGCGACCGCTCAGGCCCGGTCTTCCTGCTCTACGAAGGGTTCGACCCGCTCATCGCCGGGACGGGCTGTTGCTGCGCTGCCGGCCAGCCTGGCCGCGCGCGCCCTGGCCACCCGCCCGGCCGGCGCCTTGCGGCGGCTTGACGAAGGCAAAGTCACTGCGGTAGAGCATCAGGTCGTCAGCGCCTTACTACGTCCAGTTGCTGCATGCAGAACGGCAGGAGGGATTGGAGATGAATGATCGGACGGACCATTCCAGCTCCTGTTCGAGCAGCGACGTGCCCGACGCGCCGGCGATGGCAGCCTGCGCCTCCTCAAATGTGGCGTACTCGACGAGCGCGTAGCCCTACGACAGCAAGAGCGAGCAGAAGGGAAGGGTGCAGGCAAGTCAGCAAGGTGTCTCGTCGAGAAGCGCCGCCTGCCGCTCGCATTCCTCGTCCATCCCTTCACGACCCCCCCCCCCCCTTTCGCGCACAAGACGTACCTTGACGTAACCCGTCCGCCGGTCGAGGTTCAGGTGTAGGTTCTTGACCTCTCCAAAGTCGGCAAACTTGTCCTGGAGGTCCTCCTCGGTCGCCTCCTCGTGCACGCCATTGACGACGACGATCCAGCCCTCGATGGCTGCTCGGACGAGCGAGACACGGAGCAGAGCAAAGCGTCAGCCGGCAACGCAAGGAGGCAACTCGAGCTAGGTGCTTGACGGAACGTACAGCGCAGCGCGTTCTGGCCGTCCACCTTGGGGACAGATCCGACAGCCTCGACAGTCGCGCTACGGGGGGGGGTGCGAGCTGGTCAGCTCCGGCTGAGGCGCGTGCCTGTCGAAGGGAGCAAGGATGGGTCAGTCAGGCCATCCAGTCATGGACACGACTTGCGGTTCGGGAGACATACAATCTGATCTGTCGACGAGGACTTGCCCCTTGGCACCTGAGAGACCCGGCACGGCGGCGGGAGCATCAGAGTCGCGCAAAGGCGATGGCAGGGAGGGTCGGAGACAGCGTGCAGACGGGTCAGCCCGGCGAGCCTCCCCCTTCGAGCCGGCCGAGGATAGACGCACCCGAGTCGACCTCCATCTCGCTCATCTTGTCTGCGTCGGCGTCTGTGTTGGCTGAAGGTCTGGGTAGGGTCGAGGAACGTAAGGCGGGCGATGCGAGAAGTCTGGCCGGTCGAAAGGGATGGGTGTCGAGGTGCAGCCGACGGCGGCGCGACTGCCCCCCAAACCACATCTCTCCCTCCCGGCCTTTCTCCCTCTCGCTCGCGAGCTCTTCCATTCATTGCTCTTAATCACAGCCCTGGACCGGTAGCAACCATGGTGCGTGGCGGTGCGGCGGCCTGCTGGCTGCTGTGCAACAGCTGACCTGTTGTCCACTCTTCGCAGGCGAACGTCTCGCTGTACTCGTGCACCTGCCTCATCATCCTCGACGCGGAAGGCCAGCGGGTCGTCTCAAAGTACTGGTCGCCGCCGCACCAGCCTGCCGGCGTCGGGGCCGGTACGGCAACGGCCAACTCGAGCCTGCCCGGCAACCCTTACCCGACGCTCAAGGAGCAGCGGGCGTTCGAGAAGAGCGTCGCCGAGAAGACGCGCAAGGGTCTCGGTCAGTCGCGCCTCTACCGCTCGGCTCCAGCCTCGACTGCTGAGCTCCCAGCTCTTGGGAGACGGTCAATCTCACCGTACTCCAGCAGGCCCCTGGGCTGACCTGGCTGCTCGACCGTGCGCTCATGACTTCAGCCGACGTCCTCCTGATCCCGCCGACCTCGATATGCCTGACGAAGGCGGCGACCGACCTGACGTTCCATCTCGTCGGGCCGACAACGGAAAACGAGCTCATGCTGCACGCCGCGCTGTCGGCCTTCTACGACGCCGTCAACCTGCTGCTCAAGGGCGTCATCGAGAAGCGAACCGTGCTCGAGAACCTCGATCTCGTCCTGCTCGCGCTGGACGAGACGGTTGACGACGGGTGCGTCCCCTCGCCCAGAGCTCCCTCCGGCCTGCGCGTCGCCCGCCCGCTCTCCCGCGCTGCGCTGCGCTGACAGCTCGCGCTCTCCCTCGCACCCTCGTTCCGCTGCAGCATCATCCTCGAGACGGACCCTGTCGCCATTGCCTCGCGCGTGTCGAAGCCCAAGGCGGACACGACGGGCGAGATCGTCATCAACGAGCAGACGATCATGTCGGCTTGTGCGTACCCCCCCTTGTCGCCGCCACTGCGGCCGCGCGCTTTGACATGGACTCACTGACCATCCCACCTGTCCACTCGCCCTGCAGACTCGGTGTTCAAGGAGCGCCTCGGCAAGCAGATTGCACAGTTCTAGAGGCCGACTTGACTGAGGACGACGGCTGCGAGCAGCGCGGGACGCGATGATATACCCCTTCTTCCGAGCTCCGGCTGCAGGCAGATCGGGAGGAGCAGAGGGAGCAAGAAAGACATTCTCGTTGGGTGATGTCTACGCGGATGGGCGGGAGCGTACGGGAGGGTGTCGAACGGCTTTTGGAAGGGATGGCTCGTCACGGTCGTAAAGGAAGAGCAGCGCTGATCTGAAAGCGCATCGACGGAAGGCAGCGCCGGAGACCACGGATCGACGGACAATCCAGCAGACCTTTCAAGGACGTACGGAGGGACTGGCGTCGCGTAAGTCGAGGGCGCTGCATGTCTCGTATGGCAGCACCAACGAGTAGGAGCTCTGCATCTCCTTCTTCTTCGAAGCTCAAGGTCGGACAAAAGTCAGTCTAGGGGACGAGCGTCGGTAACACGTCCAGAAGGGGGCGGACCTGGCTGAGCTCGTCGTCGCCTCCAACATCGAGAGGTAAAAGTCGGAGGCGGTCACGGCCAGGCCGCCGACGCCAAAGTCGCACCTGCGCGAAGAGATGGGTGGATAGGACGGTCAGTTCTGGCGGGCAGCGGGCTTCGTAGCAGACGGCGTCGCGCATACGTCTCGTTCGCATCCAGCCGGTTCTCGAAGCACAGAATGTCTCTGTCGTCCAGGCCAGCTCTGCGACAGAGGCCGCCTGATGGATGATCTTGGTGGCAAAGTCGTCATGCCTAGTTGACACCCCATGTTCCTGCGGGATGCGACAGACTCTTGTCGTCAAGCGCTGGGGCGCTGGGGTTACGTGCCAAGGGAACTGCGTCCAACATAGCTGCGTGCGACCGCTGAACCCCATCTTGTCGACGAGCGTCTGGCAAAGAACGGCGATCGTCTGCGAGACGTGGACGTGGATCTTGCCGACACCGAGTAGCGTCTGGTCGAGGACGTTGAAGTGCTTGAGGAAGAGCATAATGTGTCTACCGCGGTTCAAGCACAGCTGACCGAACCATAGGCAGACGGATCAGCAATCAAGTTGCGGCACTCGCGTTGGAATCACACGTACCTCCTCGAAGCGCTTGAGGCTCGGCTCAAAGTCCAGGTGACGCTCCTCGTTGGTCATCCAGCAGACGACATCATTAATTGCTGGGAGGCACGTTCGTCAGGACAGAAGCGAGCGATGTTCACTCCTTCGCGGGCTTACTCACTGAGCGACCCGTTACCGTTCTCGATCGGCCTGCTTGGGCGGACTGCTCCTGTCTGGCGCATGGCGATGGTCCAGAGGCGGAACTGGACGTCGGGCACGCTGAAGTGACGGCCGATGCGCCGCTTGAGGTCGTCAAAAGGATCGTCTGACCGCATCTCGATCAATGCATACTTGTTGGCATCTGACGAGCCGAATTCGGGCAAGATTGAAGCCCTGGTAGTCGACAAACGAGGCTTCGTTGATGACCTTGATCTTAACGACCTGTGCATCAGGTCTGGCCGCGGACGTCGACGAGCGCGCTGGCTCTGGCGAGAGGCGCTGCCGCTTCGAGCTGGACGCCGGCGACCAGTGATCGGCACTTCGAGGTTTAGCAGCAAGACAGGTCAGCATGCTCTCGACTAAGACAGGAAACCGTGAGAGACTGACGACTGGCGGTCAAACGAGTCGTGCGTCGCGCGGGCACTTTCGAGTTCGGTCTTGAAGCCTTTCTTGATGCGCGTCACCTCCAGCTCGAGCTCGACGATGCGCTTCTCCTTTGTCGTCAGATCCTCATGATGCTTCTGACGAAGCTGCTCGACCTCAACAGCGTGCTTGCCCTTGAGTGTAGCGCCGGCCGCCTCGAGTAATGCGATCCGGGCGTCCTTCTCGACCAAAAGCTGCTGCGCGGCATGCCAACGACTCTGAGCAGCCTCGAGCCTGCTCGACGACCGGTGGAGGGAGATGGTCAACGCTTCGCCTAGCGGACATACTGTCCATTGCGATACGCACAGGTCCATGAGCCGAAGCGTCACGTTTGGAGCGCCATCGGCTGTTCCGAGGGCGGGGTGCGGGTGCTGCAACGTGCGCGGAAAGCTGTGTGCTGGCCGGCAGGCCGTTGTGGCCAGGATTCGAGTTGGCGACGCTGCTGAGGGTGGGATTGACGTCGTCCATCTTGCACAGAGAGATGGACAGGACTCTCCTCTCAGATGAGCAAGGGGTGCGGAGCTAAGTCTTTAGCGAGGTCAAGGTCTGGAGGAAGCCGCCAGCCGAACGAGCAGACGGCCCGGGGAGGGAACGCGTTGGTTGTGCTCTGCTGCTCGCGCCGCCGACTACTACCATCTCTCGCCGCTTCGTCGCTCCATTGTCCCTCCTTGTCCGCTTGCAGCATGGCCCCTCAGTGCGTACGAACGGGAGAAGGCGCTTCCAGATGGCAGCGGTCGCCGTTGCTGACCCTGCCCTGCTGCTTGCCCTTCTCGCCCGGCAGGTCCCTCAAGGAGCTCAAGAAGACGGCGTCGACCAAGGCCGGCGGCAGCAGCAGCGGTGGCGGCAGCTCGTCGCTCGCGTCGGCGGTCGACACCCTCTCGAGCTCGTACGCGCGCTCGACGCCAGCCAAGATCAAGCTCATCGACGGCTTCCTCCTCTTCTTTGCCCTGTCGGGCATCGCCCAGATGGCCTACTACCTCGGCGTAACGGCGTTCCCGTACAACGCCTTCCTCGGCGGGTGCGTGCGCAGTCCCCCCTCCCCCTCCCTCCGCTCTGGAGGCTCCTCCTGCAGGCGCTACCTCTCGCTCAGCACACTGCCGGTAGCTGCTGGCCTGGCCTCTCTCGATCCGAGCGCAGGCTGGCTGCCTTGTCGAGCTGCGGTCATCGAGCTATGAGAAGGGAGGCTCGCCTCGGCTCTGGCCGACGGTCGGGTTGTGACCCTCTCCTCCCATCGCAGCCCTCGCAGCTCGCCTCGACTTGTCGGCAAATCGCTCGTTCTCTCTCGAGCGCTTTGGCTGACCCGCTATGTCCCCCGCCGCCCCGCAGCTTCGCCTCGACCGCCGGCCAGTTTGTCCTGCTGGCCTCGCTCCGGGCGCAGGTCGTGTCGAATCTGGCGGCGGCTGGCGTCCCGTCGTCGCCGTCGCCGAGTGCGCCAGCGATCTCGTCGGGCGCCGGCAGCAAAGCAGACGCAGCAGAGACGGCCGATGAGTTTGCTGGCCTGTCGAGTCAAAGGTGCGGCCCAGTGCTCGTCTGCCGGCGTCAGCCCGGCCTCGCTCGTCGTTCCCTGCCTCGCTGACCCCGACGTCCACCTCCTCGTGTCGCTCGCTCGCGCAGGGCCTTCGCCGAGTTCTGCTTTGCCTCGGTCATCCTGCATTGGTTTGCCTTCAACTTCCTCGGCTGAAAGCGGGAAGGCTGGCGATAGATGCGCCTGCACAAGGGTCGATGCTCCAGCCCCCGGGTCGCCACTCGTCACTCACGTGCGTCTGCACCCGTCGCTCGCGCTGCGGATTGACGCAGATGGCTCTCAGCCGGCAAGGGTCGACAGAGAGCGGGCGAGGCTAGCGTAGACGCTCGTCTGTCCATCTCAACGAGCGCCACTGACCATCGGCGCCGCACCCAACGCTAGACGGGCGAAGGTAATGAGACGCTCATCAAGAGCAAGGGGCGGTCGTGTGGAGGGCGCGTGACAAGACGGGGCGGTAAGCAGGAGGGACGAGAGTGCAAACGAGGGGCGTCGGCTCAAGGCTGTCGTCGGTCGGAGGTCTTCGGGTCAGTCATCCCTCTGCGCCCAGCGTCGAAGTCAAAGCTAGTGCTGACGCAGGCTGATCGGTGTATGCGCGCAGGCTGAGCAGCTCAATGGCGAGAGGCCTAGGGCATGCTCGAAAGCGCTTCTCGCGATCCTATCGTTAAGAACGCTCAGCGCCTGTCGAGAGAAGGCTTCAAGGTCAGCCCCCTGGGCTTCCTCTGACGGAAGGAAGGACGACGGCGTCGAGACTGGAGTCGTACCGGACCGTAGCGAGCGCATACATGCGGTCGATAGCGTCGAGCTGCGCCTTCATCGCCCGGAAGAGCTGCCTGTCCTGGAGGGAGCGGTCGTTGATACGGACCGCTGCCTCGAGCTGGCCTCTGTGAGGCGACAAGGCGTTCCAGTCTACCATGCTGACCGAGACGGGCCACGAGACGCACCGGATGACGACGTTCGCTGACATCGCTGCGCGCAGAGCGGCCTTGACCTCGAGAGCTTGCTCGGCGTCCTGCTCGAGCTGGACGGCCTCGCCTTCGAGGCGCTGGTCCGAGGCGGCGTTGTCGGCCGACGTCGTGCTGAAGGTCGTGCTCGACGTACGCGTGCCCGCGTCAAGCCGGGACTTGTACCGCCCGGCGGCTCCGTCGGACCGGTCGTTGACGACGTCGACGCGAGGGTCGAGCAAAAGGTTGACCGACCGGAGCAGGGGGGTGACATGCGCATCGAGCCATTCGACCGAAGCAGCATCGATCGGCCGAGCCGTGTGGGCCTGGTGCGAATCTTGCTGCGCCTCCTCGGATGCCGAGGCCGCAGCGACGCATCGCTTCTCGAGGACGTCCTTCTCGGCCGCCAGCTGGGCGATGCGGACCTCCACTGCTCCCATGCACTTGAGGGTGTCGCGCTGTCGCCGGTTTGACTCGTCGAGCCTTTGTCGGTGGGGTCTCTGTGCCGTCTGTGCCCAGGTTGCCTTCTCGAATGCCGAGACTGCCCGACGCACATCTCAAGCATCTTCAGCTGCACTGCTGCCATCGATATGGCTTGCTGGCAGGGGAGGCTGACGTCGTCGTCCGTGTTGCAGCGCATCTTGAGGAAGCGAGGCGAGGCGAGGTGCTCGTTGGAGGTAAGGTGTCGAAAGGGGGAGAGGGGAGGATCAGCTCGGCGACGACGGCGATGGACCGCGTCGGAGTTTCCGATCGACCGGGAGGGTCAGCCGGGACGGACGGCCGTCGTCGCCTGCGCCCGTTTAATCGTCGGTTGAGCGGTCGAACAGCTGCCCGTCAGTCAGCGAAGGAAGAGGAGGTCATCGAAAGGGAGGTTCATGAGCATGGGAGGGCTACAAAGGGTGGGCGGGAGGAGGAGGCAGATGGACAGCGGTATACACGGGGAGAGCGGAGGTTGCGAGCGAGCGGGACGAAGGTACAAGGGGTGGCGGTCATACAGATCCGGCATACAGAGCGGGCAGACTCGGGTTGCCGCCTCATGCGAAGCCCTGGGAAGGAATAGGAGCGGCGAGACGGTCAGCATCGAATCGCGGGTGGGTGAGGGAAACACGGCGCGGACGTACGCCAAAGCCACCGCCGCCGAAGCCGCCCCTCCCACCGGCGCCTCCCTGGCCGCCGCTTCGGTGCTGGCCTGGGAAGCGGATGCCAAAGTCGGCGTTGCCGCCCTCCATGCCGGGCGGCATAAACTCGTCGTTGTCGGGCTCGCCGCCGAACGCTCCGCCACGAGGGATGTTTGGGTGGAAGCCGCCACCGCCGCCACCGGGGGGCTGGAAGGGCGTGATGGGGTCCCAGCGGGCGCCGGGCGGGTGGAAGCCGTGCGGCGAGGGGTTCATCGGGCCCGGGTGCGACGGGAACTGCGAGGGGTCCATCATCATCCCGCCAGGCATGCCACCGCGGGGCTGACCGCCACCAAAGAGCGAGGGCGGGCGGAAGGCGTTGGGCGAGGCGGCGAGCGGGTCGAGGTCGGCCGCGCCGATCGACGGGTGGGTCGGAGGCAAGCCGCGGAACCCTTGCGAGCCGCCGTCGCCTGGGCCAGGGTGGGCAGGGATGCCCGGCGGGTTGACCTGCTGGCGGTCACCCCGACGTGCGTCCGAGGTCGAGCCTCGCTGCTCGAGCGTCGGCTTGCCCTCGAGCGAGGGGACGAGCTTGTCGACAATATCAGTCTTGTACTCGCGCACGACGCCCTCGAGCGACTGCTCAGAGAGGAAGGCGTGGGCGAGCGGCTTCTCGGTCGAGGACGAGCCGAGCGGGTAGGGGAAGGAAGACTCTGGTGCGAGCTTGGACGCGAGCGGGAAGGAGAGGTGGTGCGGCTTGTCGTCCTGCGAAGCGAGATGGGACGGTCAGCGACCGAGCGACGGAGGCAGACACCACACGGGGGAGGTCACGCACTTCGACCGCCATCGCGTGGACGACGGCCCGGCCGCCAAGCTTGCCGACGCGGACGACGAACGTCAGGCTACTCTGGGCATGCTTGTACTCGATCTCGCCCCTCTTGAGCGCCTCGGCCGCGAGCTTGCCGCCGTCGCCAGTCGTCGAGGCCGGGGCGAGCCGGAAGCCGAGGGCGACGTGGGTCGCGTGGAGGAGGAGCGTGAGCGCTTCGAGCGGACTCGCCAGCGTCGGCGTCGACGAGCTCTCAACAAGCGAAGGCAGCGAGGCCAGCAGAGCCGGCGCGGCCAAGGGCGAGGACATGGGTGTGAAGGTAGGAGCTGTTGAGATGGTGTGTGGGCAGGTGTGCGTTGCTCAGGTGGCAAGGAGATGACGCCGGCTGTGCTAGCGGTGCCGCCCGACTCGAGCCTGTTTGGTTTCCACCCCGCGCGCCCATCTCCGGCGCTCCGGTCGCGCGGCGCGAAGGGGCGTGAGCAGCAGGACGACGACTGACGACGACGACAACCAGACGGCCACGCCAGACCGCGTCCAGGCTCAGGCACGACTCTGCTCTCCTGGCCAGCGCTTTTCTGTTCTCGACGCTCACTCGCTCGCACCATGCTCGACGCATCGACGCTCGCGACTGTCGGCCTCGGCCTCGTGATGCTGCCGGTCGTGCTCGCGCTGGCGTCGTCCTTCCTCCCGGCGGCGCCGACCCGGCCGACGCGGTCGGTCGCGCTGCTCGTCCTCGGCGACCTCGGGTTCGTACCTGGCTCGGTCTCGGCTCCTCGCTTTTTGCAGGAGAGCTACAGAGATGATCGTGCTCATATGCCATCTCCCTGCCGAATATCGCCCCGCCCATCCTGCCGCTTCTCCGTCGGCTTGGCCCGTGCCTCCTCGCCGCCGCCGCAACGCGCCGCAGACGGAGCCCACGCATGATGTACCATTCGCTGTCGCTCCTCCAGCAGCATTTTCACGTCTCGCTCATCGGCTATCCGGGCTCGGCCCTCCTGCCGGCCTTGCTCTCGCACCCGGCTTTCACGCCGGTCTATCTGCCGCTGCCGCCGGCGACGCCGCGCTGGGCATTCGTCGTCGCCGGCCCGGCAAAGGTCATCTGGCAGTGCGCCATCGTCCTCTGGGTTCTCCTGACGCTGCCCGACCCTCCCGAGTTCATCCTCGTCCAGGTGCGTCCGCCTGATGCACGGCTTGCTCGCCGACACGCTGGTCTCGATCGGCTCGCTGTGCGGCTCGGTCACGCTGACGCGCAGCCATCCCCGGTCGACTTACAGAACCCGCCATCGATCCCGACGCTCGCACTGGCCCAGCTCACCTGCCACCTGCGCGGTTCAAAGCTGATCGTCGACTGGCACAACCTCGGCTTTTCGATCCTCTCGCTCAAGCTGAGCGCGAGGCATCCGTTCGTCTCGCTCTCGATCTGGTGCGCCCTTTCGCCTTGAGCATCCTCCCTGATCCGCTCGAGCTGATCGACTGATCGGCGTATCGCGCAGGTACGAGCGCTTCTTCGGCCGCAAGGCCTATGCGCATCTCTTTGTGACGAAGGCGATGCGCGACTGGGTCGTCTCCTCTTGGGGTCTTGAGTAAGTGCCACCTTGCGCGCCTGCGCGTAAACGCCTGATGAGAGCCAATTGACTTACGACTGCGACACTCGGTCCTCAGGGGCAAGCTCAAAGTCCTTCACGACCGTCCGCCAGAGCACTTTCAGCGGAGCGACGAGGTCGTTGTCCACGACGTGAGTCGCAGCGCTGCATGACAACGACGGCTGCGCACTCGCCCTGACTCCTCTCTGTGTCCGTATTGCAGCTCTTCTCGCGTCTCTATCCGACCCTGTCACCCGTCCTATGCGACTTCCTACCTCCGTCAGATCCGCCCGAGACGAGCCCCTTGACCGAGCTCGCCAAGAATCGCCGCCTCAGCGGCGGGTCAGCGCTTTCGCCGGTCGACGCCACCGCGCCGCGATGGAGGGCCGATCGGCCAACGCTCGTCGTCAGCAGCACGTCGTGGACACCAGACGAGGACTTTGAGCTCCTGCTCGACGCCTTGAGCGCCTACGAACGGGCGGTCAAGGCGGAGATCCGGAGCGGCAGGGACCGGAGGAGGAAGGTCTGGGTCGTCATCTCGGGCAAGGGCCCGATGCGGGAGGCATTCGAGCGCGAGGCTGAGCGGCGGAGGGTTGCCGAAGGATGGGCTTCGGTTGGCGTCGGCTGCGTTTGGCTTGCGGTCGAGGATTACCCGGTCCTTCTCGGTGCGTGGCCGCCGCTCCCACCATCTGCTGTCGCTGCTTTGCCCTGCTGACTCGAGCTTGCGACGCACTCACAGGGAGCGCCGACCTCGGCGTGAGCCTGCACCAGAGCTCAAGCAAGCTGGACCTTCCGATGAAGGTCGTCGACATGTTTGGCTGCGGCCTGCCCGTGCTCGCCCGCGACTTTGACTGGTGCGTCCTCACTCCTTGCTCGCCTGTCTCCAGCGTGGCGCTGATTGGCGCCCACTCCACCAGCCTTCACGAGCTGGTCAAAGATGGCGAGAACGGCTGCACCTTCTCGACGGCAGCACAACTCGCCGACCAGCTGCTGGTGAGTGACCGCCTACCCTCTATCCCTCGTCCCTTGCCCGTCCTGCAAGGTCGCTGATGCTGAGCCTGCGCCGGATATCCTTCGAAGTCCCTCCTCAAGCCGTCCGATCGGCGGCTCGAGCACATGCGCCAGTCGATCGAGGCCTCGCGGCACGCCTGGGGCTCGTGGCGCGTCAACTGGGATCGCGTCGTCCGGCCGCTGGTCGTCAAAGGCGCCGAGGGCGGCGTCGAGGTGACGGACGAAGCCTGATCTCTGACCGGGTGTGTTATTCTAATATGGATGCTGTACGCTTGAGGTCGATGTCGGCCTCGACGTGGAGTGAGCCTCGGTCCATACGCATGGCCTCCGCGGGCGGCAGCAGCACGCACAGGGTCTCTCGCCTCTCCCTCGCCTCCTGTCCCCATCACCACTCAGCACAACCCTCGCTCGACCCGCACACAAGTCTAGCATCTGCCTGCTCGCGAACGGCATCTCCTACTCGGCAGATCTGGCGCCAACCGTCCTCATGAGTCACGCGAGCCCCTCGCAGGCCGGCAAGGAGGAGGTCGCTATCGACCCCGACCTCGGCCCCTCGCCCGCCTCCCAGGCGGACGGCAAGAGCGGCAACCGGTAGCTCAAGTCTGACCGGTCGGCCATCGACGAGCAGGGCGCCTTCTTTAGGACGCTAGACATGTGCGTCGCTGAGCTCCTGTATCGTTAGAGCCTGCTCAAAGCAGGCTGGAACGCCGGTCGCGACGTTGGAAATCCCAGCCGACCTGACTCTCGTCTCCCGCCCCCAGGCTTCAAAAGTCGCAGCAGCGTTGCGACGCGCTCTACGACCGCCTCGACCAGGTCACCGAGCGTGCCCAGGCCGCATCGGATCGTGCGGTGGCCAAGGAGCTCGAGGTCTCGCGGTTGCAGCAGAAGGTCGAGCAGCTGCAGCGTGCTTTCGAGGACGCCGACGACCACGAGGACCACGGACGTGCCCGCAAGCGTTCCAGGACGGCGACGCAGGACGATGCGGCCTCGCAAGCATCTCCGAGGACGACCGGCTTCAATCAGCAGGTACCTCCGAGCCTGGCCAGTAGAATTGGCGAGCTCGAGGCCAAGATCGTGGAGCTCGAGCAGGTCGCTGTGGCTGCGCGTCGCTCTGCTGAGGAGACGCTCGCCGAGCGAGACGGCAAGATCGTCGAGCTCGAGAACCGAGAACAAGCTGCCACGGCCGCCGTCCAAGAAGCGCAGAAGACGATTCAGGCCGGATTGCAGAAGAACGAGTGGCTCGAGCAGACGATCGACGAGCTCGAGGTGTTTGAGAAGCGCGCGCTCGTCGCTGACAAGACGATCGAGGAGCGCGAGACTGAGATCGAAGAGCTCAAGACGCAAGTCGCTGAGCTCGAGAGAGTTGCTCCCGTTGCGTATGTCCCTGTCTACCTGAGTTGTGATCTCGTCGAGCTTTTGCTGACCCTTCCACTAACCGGTCGCAGACCCGGCCCTTGACAGGACGCCGCCCACACTGCCGCTGTGATCGCTGTCGAGCGACTTACCCTCAAGGCTGAGCGCCTGCAAAGGGAACACGATGCGATCGCACAGATGCGCGTCACTCTCGAAGGTTGGACGCCGAACATCGCCAAGATCCGGTGCGTCAGCAGGATATCAGCCGTCCCGGATCCCGTGTGGCCTGTTCCCAACGCTGACTGCATCACGCCTGCCTTCCCACAGGAGCCTCGTCACCTCGTGCTCTGGCGGCAAGCCCTCGAAGGACGCAGTGGCGCTGCACAAATGGGTCATCAACCAGGCCGAGACGATGGAGGAGCTGTGCGGCGAGCTGACCTGGGCACAGTGTGTGCTATCCGCCTCTCCGTTTCGTTGATGCGAGTTGACGCTCGCCTCGCGCACAGGTCTGAGAACGACGCAGCTGGTCCGGCCAATTGAGGCCTTGTGCCACGCCCAACGCTCCCCGGGTCGCCCTCTGGCCTACCACTCTGCGCTCTGGCCGCAACGGTGCCCTCCTTTTGGACGCTCTCACACCCTTCCGTCTTTCGAGCTTCCAGCCTCCCTCTGATGACCTCACGACTCTTATGCCGGTCTCGTGGTCGATACCGCTCGATCTCAATACCCTTCCTATCCTTCATAACGACCCGAATGACATGCTTCGTTTGCTTTCCATGGCCTGTACGGCAACAGCGCCGTTTACAGACAGTGATCACCTGTTCTCCTGCTCTCTGCTAAGCCTCTCCGGCTGAAAGCAGCTTCATACCGTCGCCCCGTATGCGATGGGTTCTCCTCGACCGGGTCAAGCGCAACGCTGCCCTCAAGAAGGAGGCCAAGGCTAAGGGCGGTCAGTCCTGGGCTCCTACGTTCGAGTAGAGGAGGACCCGAGCGCTGACGCCGTCGTGACACCCCTTGCGACCTCCTTGCAGAGTTCATCAACCTCAAGCGGGTCCCTGCTCTCCCC
>Ga0308160_10004813_pt1 | contig 14248 bp, 16 predicted proteins | sample PhyFR1_FD_201036 | JGI IMG/M metagenome (GOLD analysis project Ga0308160, IMG submission 201036) | Phyllosphere microbial communities from UC Gill Tract Community Farm, Albany, California, United States - DLSLF.R1 | ecosystem: Host-associated > Plants > Phyllosphere > Unclassified | place: USA...
CGCCGGAGGAGGCGAGCGTCCGGCAAAGGAGAAAGAGAGAGGGAGGGCAAGCGGGAATGACCCAGAGCGTTCTCGAGAGCGGAGGGGAAGGGAAAGTGGAGAGGGTAAGTCAGGGGCTTTTTTCCTCAAGCCTGCGGGACGAAGAAGCGGGCCGACGGCGCTGCCGACGGGGTCGTCGGCGGCTCGTCGACGAGGACGAGTAGAGGGGGCGGCGGCGGCGGTAGCGGCAGCAGCACTGGCAAGGACTGCTGCTGCTGCCGCCTCTGCTGCGTCTGGGCGCCGCCCACCCGGCCGCGGTGGTCCTGCACGGCTGGCGGCGTGGCCGCCGGCGGGGTCGACGGCTCGCCCGCTGCGGTGGCTGCTGCTCCTGCTCCTGCCGCCGAGGAGGAGCGCGGCCGGGCGTGCTCGTCGTAAGACGGGATCGAGGCAAAGACGAGCTCGGGCGTGCCTTGCGCCGCCGGCGGCGGGCTGCCGACGCTCCGCTCGTCCTCCGCCTCGTCGTCGTCGTCGTCGTCGTCCTGCCGCGCGCTGCTGCTCCCGCCGCCCCGGCTGTCAAAGGTCAAGTCGACCGAGCCCGTCCGAGGCCGGCGGCCGCCTCGACTGCTGCTCCTCCTGCTGCTGCTGCTGCTACTGCAGCTGCTGCCGCTGTTCCGGGCCGGCGGGTGGATGCCGCCGACGCCGAGCCCGCCCGGGTTCTTGAGGATCGAGAGGGCAACGTCGTCGCTGACGTCCTCCTCCGAGGTCGAGTCCTGGTCGGGCAACGTCGGGTAGGGCATGGCGATCTGCGGCGAGGGGGGCACGACGACAAACGGGTTGGCCGAGGACCCGCTCCCGCCGACCTGGCCGCCGCCGCTGTTGGTACTCTGAGGCGATTTGCTCGGCGTCCGGCGGTTGTCCGATCGCATGTGGGCGTGCGAGGGCGAGAGCGAGTGCATGGCGATGGCGCCAGGTGACGGCGGTGGCGGGGGTCGCATAGGCTCAGGTGGGACCGAGAGGGCGACCGAGACGGTAGCGGCGGCCGGCGCAAAGGCCATGCTGTACTGCCGGACCACCTGCTCGAGCATGCGGATCTGGCCGAGCTGATGGTGGCACGCCGCGCTCGTGTGGTGCAACTGGAAGCGGAGCTGTTGGCGACAGAGGGGGGGGGGGAGGTCGGAAAGGGGGGAAGGGGGTCAGTGCTCCCTTTAGAGCAGGAAAGGGGACAGACCGGCATGAAGAGCGACCGACCTCGGTGTCGGTCTTGCGGAAGTCTCGTTCGACGACCTCCCACCGCCGGCCGTCCTCGCGCCAGCGGTCGAGCTCGCGCTTGAGCTTCTCGCGCTCCTTGTCCTTGCGCTTCCGCTCGTCGGCCAGCCGGCGAGCCTCGTCGTCCCGAAGGCGCAGCTCGGCCCGGAGCCCATCCGTCTCGCGTCGCGCCTCGTCGAACGCAGTCGACCGAGCCTCGTCGGCGACTAGTCGCTCGCGCTCGCGCTCGGCGCGGACCTTGGCCGAAGTCAACTCGGCGGCGGCGAGGTTCGTCTCGACCAACCGGAGCCGGTTACGCGTCGCGTCGAGCTCGGTCTGGGTCGACTCGAGCAAGCTCTGAGCGGCCTGGAGCTGGCGCAGCGTCGAGGCGAGCTCCTGGCGAACCGGTTTGTCCCCGTCCGCAGCAAGGGTGGCGGCAGCGCCGCTCCTGTCGGGCGGTTCGTTGCTTGTGAGCGTGGCGGAGAGCGTCCGTGACAAGGGCGTGAAGTCGAGGCCGAGCGAGAGCGTCGAGGAAGCCAGCGTCGTCGCCTCGGAGGAGGAAGCCCCGCCACTGCCGCCACCTTGCGAGGACGAAGAGGCCGACATGGCGAGCGACGAGACGGACGACGGCGGCGAGAGGTCGGTCTGCGAGCCTCTCAACGGTGAGGACGACGCGAGCGGCTTGGCCCGCGAGAAGGGCGACAGGTCGACAGCCGGATTGCTAAGGGTTGCCATCGCCGTCGTCGTCGTCGCCGCGGCTGCTGCTGATGCAGCAGCTGCGGCGGCGGCGGCCTTCTTCTTGGCCTTCTTGGACAGGGCAGTCATCGCTGGCGTGGCCGTCGCCGACGCAGCAGTGACGACGTCAACCGCGCCGTCCGACTCGGAGGTCGTCTCGCGCGCTTTGCCCTTGCCCTTGACCGCCGCCGAGGACGTCGACGAAGAAGCCATCGCCGGTCGCTTTGCTGGCGAGGGGGCGACGACGGTGAACGACGGACCCCCGTCTTCCTCCGAACCGTCACCGGCCGGGCTTGGCACTGGGGCCGCGACCAGAGACGCTGCTGGCCCACCGCCAGACGAGGGGCCTGCGATGGCGTTGATGAGCTGCCGGTCGCTACTGGCCGTCGAGGACGATGCCGTTGGCTTGAGAGAGAACGTCGGAAGACCTGTCGGTCGGGACAGGGGGGACGGCACGGGCCGGGTTGCCAGGGGCGCGATCGTCGAGGACGGCGACGATGATGGCGATCCGGTTGTCGACGACGACGACGGGCCGCCCTTTGACTTGCGTCGCTTGCGTGCCCCGACGGCCTGCGCGGGCGAAGCAGGTCCGGTAGACTGCTTGCCGGCTGTCGGTGTTGAGCTGGCTGCCTCGCTAGCGCCGGGCAGTGCGATGCCGGCCGACGTCGTTGTCGAGGGCAGACGGCGACGGCGACCGCTCTCCTGGAGGACGAGCTCCTGCGCAACGAGCAGGCTCCGCTTCTCCTGGGCCCGAACGCCGAGCCAGGCCCAGAGCCGAGTACCCTTGTAGAAGACGACGACGACAACGACGGCGACGGCGAAAACCACGTTGGAGCGGACCGAGGATGTCGCTGCTGCTGCTGCTGCCGCCGCCGCCGAGCCAGCCGGGTGGCCAGCACTGTTGTGCGGCGGCGGGAAAGTCGGGGGAGGGAAGAGCGACATCCGTCGAGCGGCGCGAGATGGCGGGTCCGAGCCTACGAAGGGGGATGGACGTCCTGATGCGAGCGACGAGGCGGGGGGGTGGCCGAGGATCGAGGCGGGGAGGAGCAGCGGCAACCGAGCAAGGGAGGGAAGGGGAGGGAGGGGGTTCCGGCCGGGCAGTGCTGCTCGGAGGGGCCCGAGCGACGGGGCGACGACGGCTGGGGAGAGAGGGCGCCGCCGCAGAAGGCGCGGACGAGCTCGACGGCTAGAGGGACAAGGAGAAAACGCGCTGCTGGTTCGAACGAGTTGTCGGGAGCGGGCGGTGACAGCGAGAGGAGGGGAGGAGATGAGGGTCGGGCGTCAGCCGAGACGCCCGGGAGGCGCAGCGCCAGCCCGACGAAGCCGCGACGAGAGACCATCCGAGAGGACGTCAAGCTCGGCTGCCACGAGGAACGACGCGTCTGCGGCCAGCCCCTCCATGCCTCCTGCCTCTTGCCTGCCCTCGACCGGTCGTGGCTAGCCTGCGAGCCGCGATCCGGTCGGCTGACGGCGGTGGTCTCGGCGCGAGGGCGACCATCGGTCGTCGATCCTTTCCTCAAAGCTCCACTTCTGAGCTCTGCATTTGGGCTTCATCGCCTACGCGGGCCCTTCTCGCCCATTGTCAGCTCCTCTGGTGCGAGTGTAACATCTGGCTGGCAACGATGACGGCGGCGGCGGCGGCGGCCTTTCCTCCCAATGGACGAGTAGCAGCGATCGAGCAACTGCCGGGCCCCTGGCTGCGACTACTGGGCCGCCGCCGGCTCCGGCCTCGCCACCTTCCTTGCGTGGAAACGAAAGGAACCAGCATCGCTCGAGACATCGAGACAGCGTCGTGTGAAACGAGTGTGCGGTGAATCACTCCTTCCGGCTGTCTGCTCGGTCGGCACGGAACGAGCGAGTAGTGGAAGGGACGCCTGACGCAACCCGCCGGGTGAGCCGGCTGGGGGCGACGATCGCTGCTTGCGGCTCTCGCTCAAGCCCGTCGGGCGGCGGGGTAGATGATCAGCCACCCTCTTCCCTTGCTCGCCCGTCCTTTAGGGAGCGGTTGCGCACACGTCCGGCTGGCCATCGACGCGCTTCCCGTCCTCTAGCTGCCTGGCCTCCAGCCGTTGCCTGCTGGCGTCGGTGGCGGCGGGGGCGTTCGCATCAGAAGGCCTCGGCCTCGGCTCGCTCAGCAGCACCGAAGAGGTGGGTCGAGGCAACGAGACGCGTCGTCGTTGCTGCCCGTCGTCGTCGCCGCTGCTGCTGCTGCTACTGCTGCTGATGCTGCTGTCGTCCGAAAGCTGCCTGTACTCTGCTGCCCGTGGTTGCGCCCCTGCCGACTCTCGCTCTCGGTCTCAAACCTTGAGGGAGGGAAGCGAGATGTGCGTGGCCGAGAGGGGGCGTCGGAGGGATGGGGACGCGCCTGACTTTGCGGGGGAAAGAGGCGTTTCGACTCTCTGCTTGGGCAGCCCCCTCCTCCTCCTCCTTCATCCGGCCGTTGCTCGCTCGACTCGCCACCCCTGGCCGGACCTCACTCATCTTTTCCCCCTTGCACACCCCCCTTCGCTGGTCGAACCCTTCTTACATCTCTCCCCGTCTCGCAGGTCGAACGACGTCCGAACCCTCCCCCTCTTCCTCTCTCGTCATCTCCCAGCCCTCCCGCCCGCGCTACCTCCCTCCCGTCCCTTCTTCTCGTTCAACGCTCCGCCTGCCCGACTAAGTATTGTCAACTGGATGTTCGCCCCGTCGAACCGCCCTCAGCCGGGTCCTCGCCATCACTCAACCGAGGCTGTCTCGATCCTCTCATCCTCGGCCGCCCAGTCGCTTCTCGCCGGCCTGTTCGTCCCCCCCCCCCTCTCTCCGCGCAGGCCCGTGTTGGTTGACCTTCTCACTGACGCCCCACGTCATCCCCTCGCCGCAGGACGACGCCGCACGCCTCCGAGTTCATGTATCGACCCCGGCCGACTTTCTCGCGCTCGACGACCGCCCCGGTCGAGCTCCCGACGACGCACGGTCTCGGCTTCCACCTCCAGCCGCCGCAATCGCAGCCCAGGGTCGTCGCTCGTCCAGCTGCGCCGATGCTGCCTTCCGTCGGTCTCCCGTTCGAGCATCCGGTCCTGCCGCCGCTTCGAGCTCACCCAGACCTCTTCTCGCCGGCGTCCGTCTACTCGTCCAACTCGCCCGAGTCTAATTTCCACACGTCGACCTCGCCCTCGACCGACTCGCTACCCTCGCCAGGCTCGCCCCATAACGTTGATGGCGATCCCCGCGGGCACGGCGAGCACGACGCTCGAGCCTGGTCGGGCACCCCCGACTGGGAGGACGAGGACAACTACGACTCGCCGGTCTGGGGCTCGCGCTGGGGCCGCCACCGCAACGACTCAACCGTCTCCGACTCGCTCTGGGGCAGCCTCGACGGCGGCGGCTCGTCGCTCTTCTCGCTCAGCACAGGCGGCCTCAAGGATGTCGTCGCTGTCGATGCTAACCGCGCCGGCCGGCGGTCGTCGACCGGCTCGAGCCTCGTCGGAGGTCACGTCGTCGCTCACAGGACGTTCCTCCCCGTCCCGCGGTCCTTCAGTCGGCGGAGCGACTCGTCGGTCGGCTCGCTATTTCGCTTCGCTGGCCCACCGGCGAGCCTAGCAACTCGCTCGGCCTCGTCGCCGCCCATCGGCGACGGCGACGGCTGGGACGATCTCTCAACGGCCATCTCGGACGAGGTCCTCGGCGGCGGCAGCAGCGGCCACCACCACAGCAGCCTGCCGACCTTCGGCGACAACTCGTTTGGCTCGTTCGGCTCGACGACGCGGTACGGCAGTCAGGACACGCGGGCGTCGTACGACTCGGCCTTCCAATTCGATGGGCCCGCCCACAGCCACCTCCTCCAGCTGCGGCGGCCCTCGGCCGACTCGCTCCCCGTCCCGCCAGCTGCGACGGCCAACATACCCCGTCGGGCGCCGGTCGTCAACGGCAACCTGTATCCCGCCCCGGCCAACGCTGGCGCCGAGCTTCTCTTCAGACGCAACTCGGCCGGGTCCTTCACCGACTACCAGATCCGGCGTGCGTCTTTTGAGCGTCGGACCTCGATTGGCAGCCACCCGCTCGTCGCTTCGGTCGATCCGCTCGTCTCACCCGAGGCCGACGAGAGGACGGCCGAGGCGTTTGATGCCCCGCTCGCGGTCCCTTCCGGCAGCGGCAAGCACACTCGGTCTGTCAACGGTAGTGCCCGACGCGAAAGCTCTCAGTCAGAGCTCGAACGCGAGCACCGTCTGGCGTTCCTGATGGACCTCGACCGTCGGGTCTCGCAGGTGGTCGAGGTCCAGCCGGGGGGTCGCCAATACCGTGCCGACCAGTGGGAGATCGAGCCGAGCGCGATTGTCAGTGCCCCCCGCCCTCTGCTTCTCTCGCGCCTCGCTCCCTGAACTCTTCCCTTCTCCCGCTCTGTAAGCGTTCGATCTGGTCGCCGTCGACCGTCGCCTCCGACACGTCCGACCGGCTCGACCTCGACGACCTCCAAGAAACCGATCGGCCGAGTCTTCAGTCCACGCAGGGCGAGTCGGACGCCTCGCCCGCTCTGTCAGGCGCGACCGCCTCGCCGTCCGATCTCTACTCGACCCTCCACACCAACATCAGCCTCACGTTCTCGTTCGAAGAACGTCTTTCGCCTCTCTCGCGGACAATGGCCCTGCCGATTGCAGAGTCGCCCGAGGCCGACGACAGCGCCGGCCTCTTTCAGGCTGAGGACTTACTGCCCGACCTGAGCCCTCGACCGCTCGTCAGCGCGTACTCGCTCGCCTGCAGCGGCCGGCCAGCCACGTCTTACTTTGACCTTCTCCCCCGCGGTAGCAAGCGGCCGACGGCGACGGCAACGTCATCCTTCTCGGCCTTCGCGGATGACACCGACGAGTCGGACGCCGAGAGCGACCCGGGCTGCAACTCGCACGTGGACGTCGTCGAGATTACGACCGTCCGGCGGATCGAGCTCCAGATGGCCGCCGGCAGCCGGACGCCGCCGGCCAAGGGGTCGGCCGTCTTTGACAACAAGACCCCTCGGCCGCTTCGCGTTCGGAACCCCGATCTGGCCGCCGACGAGGACGATGGCGACGACGCCGACGAGCTCGGCTACCTCGCCCAGATGGTCCGGGTCCTCCCGACGCCTCAGTCGAGCCTCACCGCGGCCGGCCGCCGAGGCTCCTCAACGCGGCAGAACCAGCAGGTGGCCGATCGACAGCCGCTCGACGACTTTGCACTCGCCCTGCCCCGGTCAATCTCGACAGCCGGTCTCGTCGCCGTCGCCGGCCCGCTCGACAAGCCGTTGCCTCGTGCACCGCATCCGATGCGGCTCCGGGCTGTCCAGAGCATGTCGTCGATCCAGCCGGAGGCTCCCTTGCCGTCGCCGGCGGCGTCGCGCGACAAGTTTGACCGGATGGCCACCTTCCTCTCGACGACGGCTGAGCGGCCGACGAGCGCGCTCGGCAGCGAACGCTCCATCTCGCCCTTCACCCGACCGCCGACGGCGCAAGACCGTCGCTTCTCGCGCGGCCGCCGCCAGGCCGGCGCTTGGGACCTCCCCTGGGGTGCTCAGTTGGCCCGGTCGTCCATTGGCTCCGCCGCAGCCGACCCCTCGGCGCCTGGGCCGACGGGCCGTCAGACGTCCTACGTCTCGCAGGCCCGGCCACCGACGCCGGCGGGCAAGGCCAGCAACGCCGGCTCGCGCAGGCCGTCGACCGCCCCGTCGCTCCCGTTCGAGGATGTCTTTGTCAAGCAGGTCCTCGAGCAGACCGACACCCAGGTCAAGGTCCACGTTGGCATGACCGACTCGCCCCCGGATCGGCCGCCGGCGGTCCCTCCGAAGCCAATCAAGCAGCCGCCGCTGCAGCAGCGCAAGCCCGTGCCCAGCCTGCCGTCCCTGCGGTCGAATCCAGAGCGCCGGTCGCCTGTTCAACCGCAGCAGGAGCAGACCCCGGAGGTCTGCCTCTGCCCGCTCTTCTTTGAGCGCATCGACGGCCGCCGTTTGCCCGTCGCCCACCCGATGCACCCACCACCGCCGCTGCCGCCAAACGAGCGCACGCGGTCGGATCCGATCCTCGGGCCGTCTGCCATGGCCCGGACGACGATCCACGACCCAAAGCGGTCGCCCGTTCGCTTCTCGGTCCCGAGGAAGGACGCCCCGGCCCGACCTACCTTGCCGCGGGCCGTCCTGTCCGAGTCGGCCGTCAGCAAGGGCAGCAGCAACAGCGGTCAGCCGCCGCCGCCGCCGCCAGCACCCGAGCTCAAGAAGCGTCGGAGCCGGGCCGTCCTCAGCCGGCTGTTTGCCAAGCGCGACAAGCCCGTCTCGTCCTGACGGAACCCCCCTCCTTCTCCCTCTTTGTAGCATGGAACCCCCCTCCACTCCCCTCTCCGTCTGGCATGTCTGTACGCTCCCTCTTGCTGTCGTCAACGGGGTCATGATAGGTCGTCAGCGAAGAGGTGCCGCCACTTAGTCGGCGTCGTTCGGCCGCTTCTTCTTCTTGGACGGCGCGGGCGCCGCCCCACGCTTCTTGGATCCCGCTGCCGGCGGGCCGAGGTTGCCGAGCAGGCCGCCGGCGCCGTCATCCTCGCCTGGTCCACCGACGCCCATGCCGGTCGAGAAGGTCGGATCCATCGTCTTGCGCGCCTCCTTGATGTCCTTCTGAAGAATGGCGAGCTCTTCGAGTCGGTGCAGGAGCGGCCGCGAGGCGGGGTGCGACGAGAGCTGGTGGTGGAGGTGCGAAAAGGTTACCTGCCGCGCCTTTGTCGTTGCGTGCGTTCCCGGGAGCGGCGGCAGTGTGCACTGGCCGCAGAAGAAGCCGCAAGCAGTCAGCGCGCAACATTGCGGCGATAGATCAGACCAGATGGATGATGGGCGCTCACGAGGTCGGTAATAAAGTGACCGAGTAGATCCTCCATGACGTGGACCGTGTCGTTGGCAGGCGTCTCCTCGTCGCCGAAGCCGTACATCATGCGGCCGACTGCCGCGCGACAGACCCATCAACGATCAGTCAAAATGCTGATCACTCTCCACGCACCAAGGGTGACAGGAGGACGTACGCGAGGCAGCAAAGGGGCCCGGCGCAACCTCCTTCTCGAGCGCCCTCTCGCGCTCGCGCTCACGCGCGCGCTCCCGTTCCTTCTCCCGGTCACGCTCGCGATCGCGCTCCTTCTTCGTCTTTGGCGGCGGCTTGACCGGCTGCTGCTGCTGCTGCTGGACCGCGCTTGCTTGGCCAGGTTGGCCAACGGGCTGCGGCGGTCGAGGCATCGGCAGCGACGGGCGAGTGGCCGAAGGCTCGCCGGGTGCTTGCGGTAGGCCCGGTCGGACAGCGCTTTGCTGGACTCCTGCTGACGGCATGTTCGGTCGGATGCCTTGCTGAGGCATTGGAGGCCGCTGCTGTTGCTGGCCAGGCGGCCGCTGCTGGGGCAACGGCGGGCGAGGCTGCTGCTGCTGCTGCTGCTGGCTGCCGAGCGGAGGAGGCGGCCGAGGCAAACCGGCGCCGGCCGAAGGGACAGTCGCCGCCGCCGTGGGTACAGGTGGGCGAGCGGGCGGCGGACGAGCAGGCGTCGACATTGGGCCGTCTGCTGCTGCTGCTGCTTCGGCGCGCCCCTGAGCTATCCAAGAGACGAGACGGGCAGGGGAGCGGTGAGGAGGGAGTCGACGTCGGAAGGGGGCGCCGTCGGCGCGTCTCTCTTGTCGCCTCGCGCCTCCCGAAGCACCCAGCATCTCCAACGCTCACCTCGCTAGGCACCTAGCATCTTTCAGCCAGGAGTAGGGCCGTCGCCCGGTGTCTGGATACCTGCCCCTCGGCCGCCCTTCGTCAAGCTTGCTGCAAAGCGGTAATGGCCGCCCGAGGGACGTCTGCCGTCGTTGGCTCGGCCTCGAGCTCGCTCGGTCGGCACGAGCTCCGGTCCCTGGCTCCTTCGACGGCGAGCGGCCGGCTCGCCCTCTCTCGACGTTGGCTGAACTCGGTCGTCCAGGCTCGGCAGGCAAGCACCGCCACTGCCGCCTCTGTCAAGTACGCGAGCTCATTCGAGGCTCCCAAGCCGAAGCAGCAGCGGCGGCCGGCCCACACTCCGGTGCCCCTTCGCAAGGAAACAGCGCTGCCGTCGAGCCCTGATGGCAACTGGGTCAAGGTCCGTCTCTCCTTTTGCCCGTCATACACTCAAGCAAGCTTTCAAGCCCTCACTGATCGCTCATCCCGTCTCCAGGTCTCGGGTCTCGTCGAGCTGGGCCGGTCAATTGAGCATATCTACAGCACCCTCCTCAGCCATCAGGGCCCGGGACCAACGCAGCTCGGCACCGTCCGCGTCCGTTACATGCCCAGGGAGGATGCCGACTCGGCCGAGCTTCACTTCAAACTCCGCACGCAGCTTAACAGCTTTCTCGCCCTCAGCCAGACGGACGAGCGGCTCGTGAGTGTCCATGCCGGATGAACGAGATGGTCGGAGCGGCTCTCACCGACGCTGACTTGCTCGTCGCCCCCGGACCGGATCATCCAGCGCGGACTCGAGGTCGTGCCTCGCCACGGTGACGTTCCGGCACCATCGACTGACGGTCAGCTTTCACTTCGGACCCCGGCTTCTGCTGCCAAGGCCAAGGCGAGGGTCACTCATCGACCGCAACGCCCTGCACCGCCGTCCGGCGTTCGATTCAAGTGGGTCGAGCTGGAGGACACCTCATCACATCGCCAGGCCGCAGCCGCTCAGTCGCCCGTTCCCGCACCGCCGCCTGACGTTCGACTCAAGTGGGTCGAGCTGAAGGACACCGCGCTGCATCGCCAGGCCGCAGCCGCTCAGTTGCCCGTTCCCGCTCCTGAGTTGGCCGTCGATGCGCCTCGCCCAGCGAAGCCGGCCGACGGGACGCCGCTCGAATCTTCGTCAAAGAAGCAGGTGGCAATCCCGGTAGCCCCTCCCACCCTCATTTCCTCTGGCAGCCCGCCAAGACCCCCGATAGGCGTTCGCCTGAGGCTGGCGCCGCCTGCCGCCACACTCGCACAGCTCGCCGACCCTCGGCCGCCGGTCGACGGGGAAGAGACCTCAAACGGCGGTGTGCCGTCGTCCCAAACCGCCAAAGAGGCGCTGCGTGCCGCCCTTCTGCCTCCCGCCGAGGAGCCGAGAAAGCAGTCAAAGAAGCAGAAGTCTCATGAGCTGTACAGGCAACGCAAAGCGGCCCGCCTGGCGGCCGCCCAGTCGGAGAAGGACGTCCAGGCGAGGGAGGCCGCACTGGCCGCCGACGGCCTCCGGCCTCGAACCAAGGTCTACACGCCCAGGGTGTTTACTCCAGGCGGTTATGTCAAGGGCCGCGCAGCCTCCTGGCGCCCGGTCTGGGAGTCCTCGGGGCGCTATGGTCTGGCCGAGCCCGGGACGCGGAAGGCGCGGCGGGCCTCGCTGCGCCACTGGTCGGCGCGCGCTCCCAAAGTCAAGGTCTACATGCACAGACCAGGGGGCTATGTCAAGCTGGGGATGCCAAGGCCGACGCCGCGCAAGCCGCCGTCTCCCCCCTCGCTGCTTGACTGGTCGGCTCTCTGGAGGACCCGCCTCTCAGGCGCCAAGGGCCACCTCCCGGCGCCGCCGCCTCCGCTCGACGTCACCATCCTACCGGCCACGGTCGGACAAGGGCACTGGATCAGGGTGCGTTTCCTTCCCTTCCACCTCTTGCCCTGCCGGCTCCGGCCGCCGTTTCTCTACTGACCCTCGGCCGCCGCTTTCGTCAGATCTCTGACCTTCCGCCGATCGACTCGCCCGAGGCGTTCCAGCGCGACCTCATCAAAATCGTCCGCCAGCATGCGCCTCCCCCACGCCGCAGCAAGTCACCGCTCGGGGCGGTCGTCCATGCCAAACATGGCATGCGGACGGTCTACCTCGAGTTCGCGCCCGAGCCGGCCGCAAAACGTCTGCGTGTGGGCCCGGAAGGGCCGGGACAGGAAGGGCAGGAGGGCGGGGCCGGCGGCTGGCACACGGAGCATCGCGCTCTACACCGCCTGCTCCGGGCGTGTTCGCTCCATCGGCCCTTTGTGCGTCTCTCCGTCTGGATCTCGTCAGTCTCCCTTGCTAACGACTCCCGCCTTTCCTGCTTTCGGCTCGCGCAGGACAATGTCGAGATTGAGCTCAGCGGCCAGGCAGAGTTTGACCGCTGGCAGGTGGCCGCCGCCTACCCGACCGGCCGGCGGACAGCGTATCGGTTCTGAGTCCCGGCGATGCCATGGTGTCCCCTCTAGCTGCTCGTCTCTGCTCTCCAATGACCCAATCCTAGCTGGAGCGTCGGTCCATGTGCCCTCTCCCCTTCCCCTTTCCGGGGCGACGTACGCACCGCCAGATGAAAGACGACGAGCGTCGGCGGGTTTCAAATTGGGCCCAGCCAAGCGCGTCATGCCGGCCGCTCCTGCAGGCCTCAGCCCTCTCCCGCACAACCTCGATCTCCAACCCGATCCGTGCCTCTCGACCATCCTCCGAACCAGAGTAGCCCTCTGCAGCATAGAGAACCATGTCAGTCGCTCCTACCTGCTGGACTGCCAAGAGCGCCTGCGCTGACCGATGTCCCTCTCCTGGTGCCAGGTCCCGTCATCGCGACATCCGCAACCTGGACCTCGACGGTGCGCCTTCCCTCTGTCGCCAGCCCTGCTCTGCAGCTCGCTGACCAGCCCACTCGCCCGCTTGCTCCGCCCAGAGGAGATGAGGGAAGACTCTGCGTCTGACTCGGGCAACGAGTGGGGTGAGTACATCGCCCCTCCTTGCGACCGCCGCCCTCGCCACCTCTGGCAGCTTGGCCCGGGTCGGCGCTGACCCGCCTCGCGCACCTCCCTCTGATTCGTAGACGACATGGACGCCGACCAGCAGAGTGAGCCGGCCGGCTGACCATCTCAGGCTATAATATTTCTTCTGACGACTGTGTCTTCTGTATCGCCGCCGCTTCCCAGTCCAGATGGCCTCCGGCCTCCAGCACGTCCGCGGCTTGCTCGGGAGCGCGGCTGACTCGGGCATCTCGGACAAGGAGGTCAAGGACTCGCTCTGGTACTACTTCTTTGACGCCGAGCAGACGGTCGAGTGGCTGCTGGCCGAGCGGGACAAGAACGTAAAGAAGGGCAAGAAGCAGGGTCAGTCGTCGTTTCTTCCTTCGGTTGCCGGTCTTGCGCTGGCCTGCGACGGGGCGTCGAGGTGATGATGGGGGGTTGGGACTCGAAGGAGGGATGGAAGGTGCCTTTCGTCGTCTGGGCGCGCTTGTGGATCAGACCGTCGGCTTTCCTTCAGCGGGTAAGGCCCCACCCCTTCCCTTCCCGTGCTCGTCGTCAGCGGCGCGAGGAGTAGTCGCCTTCCAACCGTATACCCGCTGACCTCGCTTTCCTGCCCTGCTCTGGCTCTCTCCAGACCAAATTCGGCCGCCGCCACTCCCTCGGCCCTCGCCCACGCCCTCGTCGGCGACGCCTCCCCTCACCGCCCTCCAGCGGCTGTCGCTCTCTCGCAAGGCCTTGCCCTCGTCGCCCGCCTCAGGTCGGCTCGCAGCGCTTGCAGCTCGCAACTCGCCCGAGCCACGAGTCGCTTCATCGTCGCCGGCCGACTCGGACGCTTCGACGAGTGCGCCAAAGCCCTCTAAGCTTGCGATGCTCGCCAAAGCCCGTACGGCGGCCGCCACCTCGTCTGCCTTGGCCGTCGGCTCTCGGCCCACGGCCGACGGAGCTGCGTCACCCTCTGCGACGCCGCCGTCGGCAGACAAGCCGCTCTCCAAGCTGCAGGCCAAGATACTTGCAGCGCGTCAGGCCAAAGCGACTGCGGCGGCCGCGCCATCGTCCGCCGGCAGCCAGGCCGCAGGTGCCGATTCCCGGAGTTCCGGGCAGTCAATCGACACGGAGGAGGATCCGATGTTGGCCGCCAGCGCGGCGGCGAATGACGTCCTCTTCTCGGCGTCGACCGCCGCGCCGCCGCCGCTCCACATCCACCGGCCGTCCGCCTTTGCGGCTCTCCTCGTCTCGCCAAAACGTCCTGCGGCTCCTGCGGCCCCGGCCGAGATTGTCTTTGCCTCGACCGATCTCGCGCATGCCGAGTCGCTCGCCGGCTTCCCGGGCGCCGACGATACGCTCGAGGACCTCCGGCGCGCGTTTGAGACGCTCAGCCCAGACGATGTCGTCGCCGAGAAGCGCAAGGGGACCGCCGTCGGCTCTCGGCTGGCAGAGGGCCCGGTCGTTGCGACCGGCGGCGCCGGCGGCAAGGGGAGGAAGTGAAGGAGGGGTGTCGACGGAGGGCGGCACGCTGGCCAGCGCAGGCCATTCACGAGGCTCGCGGAGGAGCATACTGACGACCCATTGAGCGCCTCGCAGCGGCCTCGAAGGCGACCAAGGCGCCA
>Ga0308160_10004815_pt1 | contig 14244 bp, 16 predicted proteins | sample PhyFR1_FD_201036 | JGI IMG/M metagenome (GOLD analysis project Ga0308160, IMG submission 201036) | Phyllosphere microbial communities from UC Gill Tract Community Farm, Albany, California, United States - DLSLF.R1 | ecosystem: Host-associated > Plants > Phyllosphere > Unclassified | place: USA...
AAACTTCTCATTGAAATCCTCCAACCAATCTTCGTCGTCTTCATCCATCGTGTAATTGACCGCACCCTTCGTCGTATCCTCCACGGTATCGGAGAATCGAATGTAAGAGATTGGATCGACGTAACCAGTCTTGTACAATCGCTGGAAATCGGCCTCAGGAAGATTCGTCGAAGATCTCGTTGGAATGTAGGCTTGTTTCGCTTGTTTCTTTCCATTCGATACCGTGTTGCGAGCGACGTAAGCGGCGGTCGAAGCGATCACTTGTTGCAAGTGAACTTCCCCTTCCTCGTCCTTGTCGACTCCAGTTTCCATCCCTTTCTGTTTCTGTTTCTGTTGATTCCCTTTACTCGCCGAATGACCCCTACTCCCTGGATTCTCATCACCTTCTTCGATATCTAGTCCCTCGATCTCGAGTGGGTCCTCCTCAATAACGACTCCGATTTCGACATTGATTCGAGTCTTGAATCCGAGTTTACGGTTTCGAAACCGTCCCGAACCTTTGGCCATGACGGGCTGAGAGAGAGAGTCTAGTTGAGTTCGTTTGTCGATCGACTAGCTCTCCCGAATGTGAAAGTGATGGTCGATGAAACGAGAGAAGGGCGAAGGTTTAGGAGGTCGCGAAGAAGGGAGAGGAAACGAAGGCGGTCGAAAAAGTCGAAAATTCGCGGACAGACGAATTAACGCCTCCGTACGATGTAGTATGACTATCTGTACTTGATCTACCTGTGAGAGAGATGTGAGAAAAATAGTCAGAAAAATTGATGGAAATTAGAGTGAGGTGAAAAGAAAGGGGAACGATTATGGCCTCTACAACCAATGAAGAGGGTCCCTGATGGTTTCAATAGCCAAATGTTTGATTATCGACTTACCTTGCAGTGAGCAGATAGCTATCAGAGGTTGTTGAAGTGAGATCTCGAGTTCAAGTTGGAGTGGTGTGCTGGAAGGGGGAAGAAGCTTTTTCAATCGATCGGAAGGGTTCAAAGTGGCGAGATTGATAGTAGAATCGATAGCTGTGATTCTAATGAGCTGGTGTACTGCACCGGAGCGTGTAGTTGAGGGGGTGACTTGATCGAATTTGTAAGGGTCTTTTTGGGAGAAGTGAGAAAGTTCCGCAGCGGGCAGCCAAAACAGAGCAAAACAATAAAGTATGTGTTTCCCTACTAGCCTTAGCACCTAAGCTAGCTAGTAACAAGTCTATAAGCCACCTCGAAAGTCTCCTCGAGGCGAGAGAGCTTCGCCGAAGACGGGTCGTTGAACGACCAAAATCCGAAGTGCGGGGTCCAGCTGAAAGGAAGGATCCAGACAAGCTGTAGACCCCCTAGCATCTTCTGAAAGAGTGTACGATACTCTGTGAGAAGCAAGAGCGACTCGTGAAGCTGTCGGGAGGAGTAACCTCTGACCTCCTTCATTTTCCTTCATTCCTCCTCTATTTCTCATTAACAGCGACGAAATATAGATCAGCTAGCTCTTCCCTGTGCTAACCCCGCACACTGTATTCCCTGACTGCAAGAGAGAAGGGGAAGGGGTGCTCGCCTACTCGAGATTGAGTCGATCTATCCGATTTGTCGAATCTGGTTCTGGAGATTGTGGTGTAGGGTTGACGAGTCATGATCTCTTGGGATTGATCTTAAGTGTTCTGTTGAGACTGGTTGAGAGTGTCGAACGGAAAGGGAGTGATGGGAAGGAAGGAGAGAGGAGAGAAAGGGAAATCGCATGAGAGACTCAACCTCGCCTCTTCTGCGGTGAGCACGCTTGCGGTTAGGAAGCCGCCTGATGTAGTAGATAGAGATCAAGTTACTCACCTTCCCTAGCCCTGTTCAGCTGATCAGAAGCAAGGAGTCGAACCTCCATCGCTTCCTTATTGCTGAAACAGAATCGTCTCCTGCTGAGCGATATCCGGTTGGCGGTCAATCTTTTTGATCTTGTCCAGTTGTTCGTACGAGCCCTCTGATTGCGTGCTGGGGTTGAAGGCAAGGAAAAGTTCGAGTCGGTCGGTGAAAGGTGAATGTAAGCATTTTCTTCGCTTCTCGTTTTTGCTCTCATCCGATTCTCGGTTATCATCTCATCGCCTGTCGTCCATCGCTTACCTATAGCTTGGTCAAGATGAGAAGATGCACACAGTGAGGCTACGCATTCCATCTGGAAATCAGAGGGCACTCTCGCTCGCTTCGCAAGACGCGACGAAACGAAGAAGCGAAGGAAACGACATGCCTAGCTTACATTGCTACAATCTGATGGCACTCGAAAATCTAGTGAAACCCTCTTTCCGTAGAAGCTGCTCATCGACTCCAGTTCTTTCCTCCTCCACCTCTCAACTTCTCCCTCCCTTGCTCCCTGTAAATATCCTTGTCCTCTCCAAACCTCTTTCCCTCGACCGTCCTCTTTCCCTCGTAACCTCCACCACGTCTCTGCATCTTTGCTCTTCTCTGTCTATCAGTATCCTCCTCTTCTTCCTCCTCTTCACTACTCTCCTCCTCCTCAGATTCTCCTCCTCCAACATGATCCTTTCTCTTCTTCTTCCCTTTGACACTTCGTCCAACGTTGATGTTGACGCTCGGAGGAGTCTGGAATCCGAATGCGCGAGCTACTTTAGCGAGGTCGAGCGAGGTAACGTCGAAAATGGTTTTGAGCGAGTAGGAGGCGTAGGCTTGAATGTAGGCTCGGAATCCATCTTTCGCTGATTGGTTCAAGTAGTAGTTCTTTGAAATGAGTTTCTCGAGCTGTTCAAAGGTGGAAGGAGCCAGTGATCAGTTTCTGCAAGGGAGCGAGTAGAAGGAAAGCGAAGGGCAGACTCACTTGACCTTGAACATTCGCGATCTTCTCGTTCGGGAATTGATACTCGTTCAAAGGAACCTTGGCGACCTTCAAAAACCTTAAGAAACCCAATTCACTCGGTAACAAGAACAACAAACTCTTTCCATTCTTTCCAGCACGAGCGGTTCGTCCGACTCGATGAATGTAGTCTCGAGGATCATCAGGAGGGTCGAATTGAATGATCCAATCGACTTTGGGAATATCGAGTCCACGAGCGGCGACGTCGGTGCAGAGGAGGATTCCGGTAGGGGCGTTACAGAATTCGAAGAAAGTGTTGGTTCGCTTTTGTTGCTTTTGTTTACCCTATCAACAATAGATTCAGGAATCACTATCAGTTCGAGGGTCTTGGAAACGAGTGAGGGCAGAGGAGAGAAGAGTGGACGTACGTGAAGATCGAGAACGGGTACATCGATGTAATTCAACAGTTCACCATGGTACTGTACACTCTTGCAACTCGAGAAGAAGACGATAACCTTCTTCTTGAGGTTCTTGCGAAGGAAAGTGAAGAGGAGGAGGAATCGTTTGTCGGAATCGCAGACGACGTAACCTTGTTCGAGGTTGTCGGCGGTTGAGGTGTCGCGGTGAGAATCGACGTTGATGTAGAGAGGACCAGGGCGGAGGGACATGCGAGCAAGGTCGGTAACTTTGGTAGTTTGCGTCGCTGAGAAGAGCATGGATTGACGGTTCTCTGTGAATGAGAAAAAAGCATCAACAAGACTGATCTGAACCAGGTAGAACAGGGAGAACGTACCCTTGGGCAGGAGATTGATGATTTGCCTCATTTCGTCCTCGAATCCAATTTCGAGAATTCGATCTGCTTCGTCGATGATGAGTGCTCGAAGGTTGTTGAAGATGAATCCTTTCGTGTTCTGCGCGAATCACGACAAGATATCAGCTGGAGATCACTGATTAACGTAACTCGTGAACAGCGCACCTGAAGATGATCGAGTAATCGACCGGGAGTAGCGATCAAAAGATTGACACCCTTTGCCAACTTCTCTGCTTCAGCTTTTCGGTTTGCTCCACCCATGACGATCGCGAAAGTTTGATTGTGGTGTTCACAGAGTTCTTTGGCGACACCGAAGATCTGAAGAGCGAGTTCTCGAGTTGGTGAAACGACGATTGCACCGGTACCTTTCGATAGGGAGCGACAAGGGATCAGCTCATAATCTTTGACGAGTGGATAAGAGGAGTGAAACTAACCATTCCTAGGCTTGAACTTTAGCTTGTTCAACATCTCAATCGCAGGGATGAGGAAAGCGAGAGTTTTTCCAGATCCCGTCTTTGCCGCACCGAGTACATCCTTTCCAGCCAACAAAGGAGGAATCGTCCTCGCTTGTACTTCCGTCATATTCTCGAATCCCATTCCTTCGATCGCTTTGCGAGTTCCAGGAGAGAGGTCGAGGGCAGAGAATGCAGTAATTGTAGGTTCAGGTGCTGGTTTCGCTCCAGTCATGAGGGCTAGAGCATCTCCTGGTGTACTCTCTCCCTTCTCAGCTTGCTCTTGTTCCACCTCGAAGCCTGCAGGAGTTCCTTCCAACGGTCCCTCCACCTTCTTACTCTTTGCCTTCTTCTTCTTGCTAGCTTGATCTTCCGGTGTTGGTTCGTACTCTGGATCGATCAAAGGTTCTACATCTTCATCGTTGGCCTCTACTGGAGCTACTGGAGTCACTACTTCTGTTGATTCCTTTCCTTTCTTTGAAGGTCTCTTGCGTTTGCGCTTCTTCGCTTCGATCACCGCTGCTGATGTACTAGCTTGTGGTTGTGCTGAGCTGAGCATGGTGTACGAGTAGGAGTGAGTGGGAGGAAGAGGGAGAGAGGCAGTGTTTTTTCCAGGAGAGCTTTTTTTTATTCATCAAATAATTTCGAAGCTTCGCAAGGTCCTTCGCAGAGTGAATCAGAGAGCTGAAATTGCAACTAGCTCTTGCAAGTAAGGGGCGGGGAAGCAAGCAGAAGAAAGCGGAATTCTGAGATGTATCAACCGCTTCGCAATGATCAGGACAACCAGTCGATCTCATTCGTACATAACACCAGTGGATCTACCTTGGGAAAGTATATCGGTACAACAGCCTATTCGAGAAACCGTTGAAGTCAAGCCTCCATCTCTTCATCCTCGTCTTCTCCCTCTCCTCCTCCTGCCGATCCTTTCTCAAGCGGGTTGAGCAATTCGTCTGCAGGCGTGGTCATGGCGGTAGCAGGAGCTTGTCCATCATCGTCTACCATGTCGACGTTGGGTTCATCCGGAGTCGCTTCCTTAGATCCACTCGTTTCGCTCATTCGCTCCAAATCTTCGCTCTTCTTCTCTTTTCCCTTCGACGCTGATGCTTTAAAGGTCGAAGTCAAAGTAGACTTGTTCTTTTCTTGTGATGACGACGAAGGAGCAGGAGCGGGACCTTTTTTGAAGAAACCGAGGAGAGTCCCTTGTTTCGTACTGCTCGAGGAAGGTTTGGCGGCAGAGGAAGAAGGTGCAGAGGTGGAAGATAGAGGTTTCTTGCTACGAGGGGAGGAAGAAGGAGGGGGGACGATGACTCCGACGAAAGATGAACGAGGTGCGATCGATTTGCGTTTCTTTGCTGGTGGTGGTCCATCCTTCGCGGGCTCTTCCATCTTCGCTTTCCCTTTGCCCTTGTCCTGAGCGACTTCTTTCGCCTTGCCCTTGTCCTTCGATGCGGGTACCGGAGCCGAAGGTTTCTTGACCATTTCTACCTCCTCTTCCTCACTTTCTTCCTCTTCGGAATCAGCGATGACCCGCTTCTTGCGCTGCACAAGGACGAGAAACGAGAAATCAGTCAAATGCCAATCAAGGATTCGGAACGAAAAGAGTTTACCTTTTGAGGAGGAGGAGACGGTTCTCCCTCAGATTCCTCCTTTTCTTCTCCTGATTCTTCTGAATCGTCAAGCTGAGCAACGTAGGATGTTCGAGGTTTCGCACGTCGAGCACGATCAGTCTGTGCGATAGAGAGAGACAATCTCAGTGTCGTGATACGAGATGAGAGAGCGAAGAGAGAGGAGCATACCTTGACGGAAGCGGCAGCTTTCGGACTTGAATCGAGTTCAAAGTCGTCACTATCACCTCCCTGTTTCGCGAGTAGGGGAAGAGTGAGTAAGTATGGACTCAATGGAAGCAAAAGAAGGAGAAAACTCACCATGATCACAACATCCGAGTCGACAGCACTCGGTTCAGATTCGTCCTCGTCCTCGTCCTCGTCATCCTCAAACACGATATCGTCGTCGTCAGAAACTATCTCGACTTTCTTCTTTCCTTTACTCGCAGCGGCTGATCTCGATTTCGAGGAGGATGAGGTACTTGACTTTGCTAGGGCTTTCGAAGTGCTAGCTTTCCCCTTGCCTTTCGATGTACTGGCTTCTGCGTTGAAAGGTAATTCTCCAGCCCAAGCCCTCTCCTTCTCCGCTTCGAGATCGAGCTTCTTCCAAGCTTCCGCATCTGCCGCCTCCTTGGCCGTCAAGGCCTTCTTCCCTCGAGGTTCATACTTGTGAGACTTCTCGCGCAAAGGATTGACGATAGGTTTTCGATCTGACTTGACGAGTTCGGCGATGGGAGTTTCGTTGAGGTTCGAGAAAGTATCGTAATCGACCGTAGAGGGAACGAGAAGATGGACGATGTTTGCGGTCTTCAGTTGACCGTAACGATGAATGCGACCGATAGCTTGAGTAGCGAGACTGAAGATCGTTTGAAACCAAAGAAGGAGAGACGAAGGGAGAGCAAAGTCAAGGCTTGGTGTCAGCGAAATGGAGATGAGCTCTAGACTAGGAAAGACTGAACGCACGCTTTGTACTGAGCTTTCGTGTCAGTGAGAAGCGGCGAGACGAAGTAAGCCCAATTCGCGACAGTAAGATTGGCACCTAATCGATTGGGAGCAGATGGATCAGCGAAGTCCAAACTCGAACGGGGTGAAGGAAAGGAAGACTCACCAGACGAGGAGGAATCCGTAGCTTTGAGCAGAAGCACCTTCTGACCTTTCTTGTCAACGTCTTGGAAATCGTCGAGGGAGGTCGATTGCTTTTTCGCGTCTCCGAGAATGACCGTTGTAGGAATTCCATAGACCGTGAGAGCTTCATGAACCTTGTCGAAGAGATCGTCGAACTGAACAAAGACGATGCAACGGTCCTCCTTTGGCGTCTTCTTGATGAGAGTGACGAGAGTTTCCAACTTGTGACCGTAGTTGCCAGAATGAACGTCGGTACCGAGAGCTTGCGAGTCGAGGATGTACTGAGAGTTGACCGAGGCGAGGCAGTCCGGATCGACACATCGACCTTCGCGAACAGCTTGATGAATTTCGTCGGCGGTTCCAGAGTGACCACAACAGGAGAGGACGGCGATGTCCTTCGATTTTGCATCCTCCTCCACGGTTTCATCGTCAGTCTTGCGAACGAGGTTTCGAACACAGTCGAAGTAGCGAGCAGAACGGTAACGACCGATCAGTTCACTTCCTAGTCGACGAAGTTCGAGGGAAGCGCTTCGTAAGAGGAGGAGTTTCGCGACAGCCCATTCGTCCTTCCCTTCCTTGGCTGCTCGTCCAGCGTGTAGCGCTTCGACGTCCTTCGTTGTCGGTTTCGGGGAGTCTTTCGGAGCGTTTCTCGAGACACTCGCGAGCTTGTCCTCGGCGTCCCAGCTGCATCCGACCGATGCTGCGATTCCTCGGAGGCACTCATTGCCTTCTCGATCTCCGTAGCCATTGACGTAGAGGACTGAGAGAGTGTTGAGGAAGTGAGGAGTCGCATTGAGCTTCTTGTCGTCGCTCCAGTCTTGTTCTTGAATCCAACGATGCATGTAAGCGCAAGCAGCGATCTTGCGTTTGAACTGCTCTTGACAATCAGCGAGTTGGATTTGTCGTTTTCTAAGGATGAAGTCGCAGACGCTTTCGACGTTCGAGTCGAACAGTTCCGATTCGTCGAGATCGAGGGTGAAGTGAGAGCATCGCTTGAGTAGAGCCTGTCGAGTGCAGGGCAACATAAGAAGACATCACAGCAAACGATACGAGGAGGAGAACGCACTTCTTCGGGAGTTTTCGATTGACCGAGAGCTTCGCGAAGTCGACGATCACTAAGAGTCGAGAGAGACCAAACGTCAGTACCGCGAGTGAGAGGAGAGATTCAACGGAGACGAGATGTACCGATCGCCAGCTTTCTCAGGCTTGACTTTGGCGATTTTAGCGCTAATGAACGATTGAGACGAGTTAGCTCAAGATCATTCGGGAAAAGCAGGAAAGAGCGTACAGCGCAGGATCGATGTTGTAGAGATGGTGTTCTAGTTCTCGGTAGATGCTGTCGGGAAAGGCGAAACGTGAATAAGAGTCGCATGAGCAAAGAGCGAAACGAGAACTAACGCCATTTCAGCACCGGGAAGTTGAACATTGATGACTTCTGTTTCAAGAGGAATTTCATCGATCTCGGCGACGTTCTGACGAGCGTATTGATCGAGGACTGCACGTAGCAGGAATGGGTGAGTGAGGTGAATCAAATCTGAGGGAAAGAGTGAGAGACTCACAGCGTTGTGCAGCTTCGTCTCGTCGGGCATGCCATGCTCGAGAACGAACGTCGCAGAAAGAGCGGAACTTCTCGGCAGAAGTTTGCTCAGCGTTTCGCATATCGACAGTCTTGTCCTTTCCTTCACTCGGATCGTGAATTCCGAGGTGACAATGGAGGAGGTTTGCGATACTGTAAAGAAAAGACACATCAATCGAATGCATGCGTGAATAGCCCCGAAAGGAGACCTACCTTTTGATCTCGGAGAAATCGGAAAGGGGAGGAGTTCCGGAAAGAACCCATCGAGCGCGAGCGCGAATGTGGTGAATACCGACGAGTACAGATCCGCTTGTGTAGGTGAACTCGTCGACAACAATACGAGCGAACCTAGGAAACAGAAATGCGATGAGTTGAGACTCATTAGGCGGAGGAAGACAAGAGACGATGAAAGGCTTACGAAAACATGGCGAGAGGAGGAGCTTTCATCTCGGTGTAATCCTCTTTGACCTCGGAACTCTTGAGAGACCATTCATCTTGCGTCAACGCTACGACGTCTTTGTCATCCTTGAGATCCTTCGTCGCTAACTCTTTTCGAAGCTCTTTCTCGTTCATGTCGACAAACTTCTTCTTTCCTTTCGTAGGCTTCTTCTTCTTCTCTCCTTCTTCATCAGAATCGTCTTCTCCATCGTTCTTTGATTCGGCTACTTTATTCTGCAGAGTAGAGTGAAGAGAGGTGAGCGAGACGAAGTAAGCGGATTTTGCGGAAAGAGGGACTTACGGAAGCTTTGCGGGTAGCGGGGATGAAGATGTCGGTGGGAGGAGCGGCACGGACTTTGCGAGCTTCTTGAATCTTCTTGTAAACGGCAGTCGCACCTTCATCGACGAGTCGATCGACTTGATCTCCCAAAGTTTCGAGAGCTTCGTTAACGCAGTGTCGGAAGTAACGGTTACCCTTGTCGTCGAACTTGCAGCCAGTCTTGCTTGCGGAGAAGTCGGTCCTGTGGGTAGACGAAAGCGGCAGAGATCAGTGACAGATCTCCAAGGAAGAGGATCTGAGAGTGTGAACGACGAACAAGAGTGCCCAGAATACTGGTGAAGTAAAAAGACTCTCCGGCATGATAACGATATCGGCATCCATGATCTCCTGAATTGTAACCTTCTTGAGGCGAGCAGCTGTATCGAGCTGAACAACTGCGAGTCCAGAATCGGTGAACTTGTTGATTTCCTTCGGCCACTGTTTCATCAGATGTTTCGGAACGACGATAAGAGTAGCCTTGACAGCGATACGACCTTTCTCTGGTTTTGGATCAGCGTCGTGCTTCCGACGAGCACAGATGAGAGCGATTGTGATCGCAGTCTTTCCATAACCGACTGGATTTCGCGAGAAGGGAGTCAGCAACATCGCTCGATAGTCGAGAGAGCAGGAGAGTTCGAGCTCACCAGCATCGGCAACGACACCTCCTCGAACAGTCACTTCCCTCTTCGCTCTTGCCTCGGCATGCCAGTTCATCTCGGGCAAAAGATACTCTGCGACTTCTTCTTCGATCCAAGGTTTCGGATTCGCTTCTTGTTCGACCATCCAGTGAAGAGAACGAAGTTGTTCGGGTCGAAGAGGGTAAGTTTTGAACTTCTTTGGCTGTTCGGCAGAAGGACTATTTCGGTTGCTTTGAATCGTGAAAGTTGAAGAGAGACCTTGTCGTCCGAGTTTCGATCCATGAGTACCACTGTTTGCGAGACGCCATTCGACTGTCGGAGCTGATGTCTTCCAGAGACTGAGGGTAGGAGCTGGTAGTTGAGCGAGAGCGGCGTGAGACAAGGAGGCAGCGTTGAGACCGATACGAAGTTCGAAATGGTCGCCAACTTGACGAGTGTGAAGGAGAACGGGAGAGGGTCGGTCTTTGAGAGTCTGCGAGGTGTCAACCTATCGTGAGCATCAGTCGGCTCAAACTTGACAGAAGAGACTCACGCGTTCGAAATCAGCAGCTTCTTTTCCATCTTCGAGAGCGATGATCTTTGTCAACAAGCTGACGCCCGTAGGTTTGATCTCTCGTAACCATTTGACAGTCGGAGGAGCAGGGGCGCAAGATTGACAGGTCTCCTTCGGAATCGTCTAAAGGTGCAAAGTTCGAGGTCAGTTCTGTTCTTCGAGAAAGGAGGTAGATCAACAAGCGGTTCGTCGCACCTTCGAATCGACTTCTGACCATTGCTGAAGCACGTTCCAATCAGGAATTCGAGAAAGCATCCAACGAATCTTTGAGAAGACCTCGGGACCTTCGAGATGGAGATCGACTTCGTGGAAAGTATCCGTAGCCCATCGAGAAGAAGGAGCTTTGTCGAGTTTGACGACAGCTGACAAGAGATTCTCGGTGAACTTGCAATCGTCAACTCCAATCGATAGCTTGAATCCATCGGCGATAGTCGAGAACTGATTGTCTTCAACGAGGTTTGCGCTACCGGCAGTGAGCTTGATCTCGGGAAGAGTCGTCCAGTTTCGAGCGATACTGATCTTTGGTCGTTGCGATTTCGAGATAGCGGCAGAGCTGGACGAGTACGGGGGACGCCATTTCGGATCGAGGCTGGCGATGAGTCGACGATGAGTCGAGATTCGAGAGCAATCGTCAGCGAAGACGTAACGATCGTGTTCGACTTCGAGATAGGAAGAAGGGTCGAAGAAGAAGTAGAGAGGGTCCTTCTCCTCCGGATCGCATCGACGATAGAGAGAGTTGCAAGCAGTTCCGCAAAGATCTTCGAGCACGTACTTGCCGTCGATCGATCGGTCGAGCTGTACGAACGAGTCTCAATCGAGTCAGTAGCGATATTGATGCGGAAGGGGCCAAAGTGGAGACTCACAGCTTCAGCATTGCCATCGAACTTGACGTTGATGTACTTCGGTCGCTTCTCCTCGAGGAAGTCGGTGAGCTGAAGTTTCGCCCTCCAAGAAGGAACGAACTCTTCAAAACTCATGTCGATCGAACCAGTGTACGATTTGAGAGGGATACTGAGATCCCAGGCGCCATCGAGGAGACTTGAGGTGCCGGGTTCGAGGCGAAGACGTGCGACAGGGTGATGCAAGAACAAGCGAAGAGGATCGATCGTAGCGAGCTATCAAAAGCGAGGCGATCAGTCTGATGTTGTATCGACAGAAGTGTAAGCGAGAGGAAACTCACATCAGCTGGAGGATTCGCGAACAGACGCCATTCGAGCAAGTTCTTTTCGAGGTGAAGTTCGAGTTTCGCTCCATCGCTCCTGAAGGTGACGGTCCATCCTCTACGACGATAAATCCTTTCGAAGTGATATTCGGCGTGCTCGAGACAGGGGACGATAGCTTTGAGGTACTGTTTGGCGAGCTTGACATCGACTTCGACTCCTTTCTCGGTGACCTCGTCGATGAGTTGGCGTAAAGTTTGATCGGTCAATCCCGGAATTGTGAGTCGCATCGGTAGCATCGCTTTGAGCTTCGCTTCGAACTCGTCGGGAAGGAGTCGTTCGGCTTTGACTTCTTCATAGACGTGCTTGGGCTTTCCTTGATGAGCAGCGCAAGCCGAGTGACCACATTTGACGCAAGTCGAGATCGGGTTCGGCGAGAAACCGTCGGGTCCTTCGCAGTCGCACTTGCGAGCAGAGCGGTCGGCGAGATCGAGTAAGTCGGCGGGAGGAGGTGTAGATGCGGCGAAATCGACTGGATGATTCTTGAGTCGATCTTCGCCTCGGAAACGAGCGTTGAGTTCTTCATTCGTCAGTTTCGGTTCCTCCATCTCGATGTCTCCCTCGTCTCCTGGAGCTGCAGCGCGAAGGGTGTGACCAGCAACGATGAGAGCTTGCATGATCGCCGATCCGACTACCGTTGAGGACCTATCGGGTCATTCGAAGGAGTCAGCAACGAGAACAGACAGCAGCAGAGACGAGTTGAGACTAACATGGCATTTCCAGCGAGATCCGCAAGCTGATCACTGTTCTCTCGAGTGAGGAGCAGCTCGTCGATAGGAAGTCCTTGAAGTGCTAGAGCTTCTAGACCAATGATAGGTCCTCCTCGAAGCGTGAGATACGCGATCATGTTGGGCGTGAGACACTATCGAACGCCAAGAGGTCAGTTGAGTCGAATGAGCAAAGAACGAGCACGAAAAGCTGAGACGAACGGGAGTGATTCCATAATATTTCGAGGCGGTTGTTCGATCGACATTTTGCGAAAGATTCCAAATAGCAGTCTTGTACGCTGCGACACAGAGAACAGAAAGCGAGTCAGTAAAGCCGACACGGCAGAGCGAGGAGAAATGGGGGAAATTTACTGATATCAGTTCCCATTTTCGCGTCTCGAAGGAACGAGATATCCATCAAATCCAATACCCTCTCCGTCTGTCCTTCCGCCCAATCCTGCCAAGTCCCATCGGGCATCTGTGGTTTCCCTCCTCCTTCTTTCCAATCCGTGAGAGGTTTCTGCAATCCCAATTTCTCGAGTTGTCGTTGAACCGAATGCCTCTGTTCACATTTGTACCAATCGATCGCTACTCGTTGACTACCGTCTGCGTTGACTTTTGTAATGGAAGCTTCTTGTCGAGCTCGGTGGATTCGAGGGTCGTCGGAATCGAGGAGGAATTCTTCAGTTGGAGCAGAGGCATTTCGTTCGGCTCCTTTGATACGTTGACACCAATCTTCGACCATCGCTGCTGAACCTTTCTTACGTTCCGATGTCGAATCGAACAGGTTTTTCTTGACTTGCGGAATAGCGATGAGGTCTACGAAAGGCAGCACACTCGTCAATCGACAGAGAAAAGACATTAAAGAGGGAAGAAAGATTGACGCACAACCACGATTTCGCGTGTGAGGTATGTAGTACTTCTTCGTGTCCAGACGAACCACTTGTGCATCGTAATCGATTCCAGCGAATTTCACAATGACTTGATCCCAAGGAGCTTTCGAAACGTTCTCGAGAATGACGATACCAGGTTGATGTTTCTCGACATACTTGAGCATACCATTGAATGTACGACCTAATCAATTTGATTATGAGCTTCTCTTATCTTCCGGAATGAAAGAAGGAAAACGAACCAGATTCTCCCCCAGAATCGATTCCCTTTTGTTTCGTGTTCAACGCAGAGTAGTCGACGCAAGATGTACCAGCGATACTGTAGATATGACGCAGGAGAGATCAGCAAAGAGGAACATGGAAGCAGGAAGAGAGTGGGAACGAACAGCATGTCAACATCTCCTGGTACAGCTTTCTTCGCTCCATACGCCGTAGTTGCATCGTCGTTCGGTCTATGAAGACATCACAGTCAGCATCAACAGCGGGGGAGGTAGTCCAGAGGAATTGGTAGCTCACAACTCGGTAACATCTCGAAAAAGAAGAGGAGGACCAAAATTCCTTTCGATGTAAGCTTGTTTGAACGGTTCGATTTCGGCCGAAAAGATATGGTGCATCCTGCCTTTGATGCCAGTTTGTTGCTCGAGTTGACGGAACATGAGTCGGAGTGCTAAGATGGGAGATTCGGTACCAGAACACATTGTCGCGATTCTCAAAGGTCGAGAGAGTTTCTGCATGACCGGTCCTAGTTCGTCGGCGTAACGGGAAACCATGTCGCCAAAGATTTGGTCGATGTTGGTCAAAGGTGCTAAAGAGAGTACTAGCTGCTCTTTACCACCTCGAGCTCCACCTGTATTTTCATCCTCATCATCATCCTATCAGATTCCCCTCATACAACCGTGTCAATCGCTTTCCTTAACAAGTAGTTACAAGCTATGGAGATAGTGACTCACGTCCTCACTATCTTCCTCTGTCTTTTTGGCGGCTTTCTTAGCAGGTGCTCTGGGTTTGGCTTTTGTTGTAGTCTTCTTGACTACTTTAGGCGCAGCTGCAGCCCTTGCCATCTTGTCCGTCTACTTCTTCAAGCTTGTGAAGTCGAGAGTCGAAAGTTGTCGCGAAATTGAGATGAGAGAGTTCCGAGT
>Ga0308160_10004816_pt1 | contig 14243 bp, 8 predicted proteins | sample PhyFR1_FD_201036 | JGI IMG/M metagenome (GOLD analysis project Ga0308160, IMG submission 201036) | Phyllosphere microbial communities from UC Gill Tract Community Farm, Albany, California, United States - DLSLF.R1 | ecosystem: Host-associated > Plants > Phyllosphere > Unclassified | place: USA...
AATCGGTAGACGCAGCGGACTCAAAATCCGCCGCCCTTAAAAGCGTGTGGGTTCGAGTCCCACCTTCGGCACCAGGAACCTACGGCAGCTTCGGCTGCCGTTTGTTTTTTGCGCGATCGGGTTTGGGTGCTCTGCACCGTCGGGCCGCGACGATCGCCTCTGCTACAGCGAAGTCGGCGCCGATCATCTGCGCTTTCTGCGGGCGGGCAGGGCATCCCTCCGCTTCCATGCATGCGTACCCGGAACTGGAAGTGATGGCCTGTCCCCCGGTCCACGCTTACGCGCGGGCGAACTGGTGCGAGAAACCGATAGCAACTTCGCCTTCCTTGTCCATCTATTAGCTGTGCTAAGCGATTCTGCCTTTCGCGCTCGGCGCGACTGTCTGGCCGGGCACAACGACAGTGAGCAGCTTTCGACAATCGAATGCGATCGAACGCGACTGCGTCGATGCGATGGACGCAGACAGATCGGCGCCTGCGACCGCCGAGCGCCGAATTCGCCTGCGCCGCGGCGTTAAAAAAACTTAAAAAAACGCTTGCGCAGGCAGGACGCCATCGCTAATATTCCGCTCCTCGCAGCACACGTGGGGCCATAGCTCAGCTGGGAGAGCGCTTGCATGGCATGCAAGAGGTCGCCGGTTCGATCCCGGCTGGCTCCACCAACTTTTTCGGGCACTAGGCCTGTCCGCAGAAGCTACATCGTTATCAGCGTCCCCATCGTCTAGAGGCCTAGGACATCACCCTTTCACGGTGGCGACCGGGGTTCGAATCCCCGTGGGGACGCCATTTTATTTGCAAGAAACCTGAAGTCCGGCGCTGCCGGACTTTTTTTGTGCGGGATTTGTACATGCCGCCGGAATCGAGTAAGATTCCGCTTCTGCCAGTACACGTGGGGCCATAGCTCAGCTGGGAGAGCGCTTGCATGGCATGCAAGAGGTCGCCGGTTCGATCCCGGCTGGCTCCACCAACTTTTCCGGGCATTAGGCCTGTCCGCAAAAGCTACATCGTTATCAGCGTCCCCATCGTCTAGAGGCCTAGGACATCACCCTTTCACGGTGGCGACCGGGGTTCGAATCCCCGTGGGGACGCCATCTATACGAAGACACCCGGCATTGCCGGGTGTTTTTTTGTCTGCGTTTTGCGCGGCGCCGGCTTACAGCCGCTACCGCGCGCCGCGCCGCGTGGACGACTTCGGTCACGATCGCCGAATCGTCGTCGTTGCCGATCACGCCTCCGCCTCCGCCTCCGCCGTCTGCGCCTCGCTGCGGCCGTTGCGCAGCGAGAACAGCAGGTCGTACAGCACCGGGATCACGCCCAGCGTGACCAGGGTGCCCAGCGCCAGGCCGCCGATCATGGTGATCGCCATGCCGGTCCACAGCGGCCCGGCGAACAGCATCAGCGGGACCAGGCCGACGATGCAGGTCAGCTTGGTCATCACGATCGGGCGCAGGCGCTTGACCGCCGCTGCGATCACCGCGTCGTGCCGGTCCAGGCCGTCGGCCAGTTCGGCATCGATGCGCTCCAGCAGCAGCACCGCGTTGTTGACGATGATGCCGGCCAGCGCGAGCAGGCCGAAGGTGGCCATGAAGCCGAACGGGTAGCCGGTGACGAGCAGCGCCAGCGCCGCGCCGATCAGCACGAACGGAACGCTGGCGACGACGATGAACAGCTTGCGGAACGAGTTGAATTGCCAGATGAACAACAGCAGGATCGCGCCCAGCGCATGCGGCATGTATTGCAGCAAGGCCTGGTTGGCCTCGGCCGAATCCTCCAGTTCCCCGCCCATCTCGATGCGGTAGCCCGGCGGCAGGCGCAGCGCGCCGACCTTGCCGGCCAGCGCGGTCACCACTTCGTCGGTGGTCATGTTCGGGTTGTGCCCGGTGACGGTGATGGCGCGGCTCAGATTGCGGCGCTGGATCGCCGACGGCTCCGACGACAAGGCGATTTCGGCGATCGCCGACAACGGCACGGCGGCGCCGCCGGACGCGGGATAGAGCAGGGTGCTGCCCGGATCGCTGGCCGCGGCGCGTTCGTCGGCGCCGCCGCGCAGCACGATCGGGACGTTGACGCTGTCGTCGCGGATCAGCGAGGCGTCGATGCCGCTGTAGCGCAGTTGCAGGGCCTGGGCGATGTCGTCGCTACTGACCCCGGCGCGTCGCGCCTTGACCTGATCGACGCGGACGTCGTAGCGGGGAATGCGGATCTCCCAGTCGTCGCTGACATCGATGGTGCCGGGCAGCTGGCGCAGCGCCTGGGCGATCCCGGCGGCGATGCGGCGCAACTGGGTTTCGTCCGACCCGATCACCCGGTAGATCGCCACGCCGGATTCGGTCGAGCCCATCGAGAAGCGCTTGGGCTCGGCGCGCACGGCGGGATAGCCCTGGCGGATGTGTTGGCGAACGCGGGCGATGAGCGCGTCGAGGTCGGTGCCGGGGCGCACGCTGACGGTGAAGTAGGCGATGTTGGCGGCGGCCTGCGGCGGATTCAGACCCAGCACGATGCGCGGTCCGCCGTCGGCCACGTAGCCGATGCTGTCCACGATCTCGGGATTGCGCTTGCGATCGGCCAGCCAGCTGCTGATCGATTGCACGGTGCGCAGGGTCTGGCGCGAATCGCTGCCCGGCTGCAGGGTCACCGGCATCTGGAACTGCAGGCGGTCGGACTTGGGCAGGAAGCTGTAGGGAATCGAGCCGAGGATGGTGGCCGCCCCCGCCAACAGCAGCAGCATGCTGCCCAGGAACAGCGCCTTGTGCCCGAGCAGGGTTTCGATGATGCGCCGGTAGCCGCGGTACAGCCTGGAATCGTAGTGGTCGGCATTTTCGCCACCGTCGGCATGCGTGGTGCGGTGCGCCCGCGCGAAGTACATGCACAGCAGCGGGGTCACGGTGACGCTGAGCAGCCACGAGCCGAGCAGGGTCACCGCCAGCACGATCGCCAGCGAACGCATGTATTCGTTGGTGCTGGTCTGGCCGAAGAAGAACGGCGAGAACGCGAGCACGATGACCAGCGAGGAGGTCAGCAACGGCAGCGCCAGCGTGCGCCCGGCGGCTTCGCAGGCTTGCCTCCGTTCTTCGCCGGCGGCCAGGCGGCGCTCGATGTCTTCGGCGATGACGATGCCGTTGTCCACCAGCAGCCCCAGCGCCAGGATGATCGCGGCGATCGACACCGTCTGCAGTTCCACGCTCAGCGCCCGCATCGCGATCAGCGTGCCGAGGATGGTCAGCGGCACGATCGCGCCGACGATCAGGCCGGTGCGCCAGCCCAGGAACAGCATCACCACCGCCATCACGATGAGCACGGTCTCGCCCATGACGTGGTGCATCTTGCCCATCTCGCGTTCGACCACGTCGGCCTGGAACGTGACCACGTGCTGCGAAAAGCCGACCGGCAGCATCCGAGCGGTCTCGCCGAGCTTCTGCCGCAGCGCCTGGCCGACTTGCGCGATGTTGTAGCCGGGCGCCATCGACACCGCTACCACCACCGCCGGCTGGCCCTGGTAGATCGCGGCGCTGTCCGGCGGATCGGCCGGCATCAGCTCGATGCGGGCCAACTGCGACAGCGGGATCTGGCGCGCGCCAGCGGCGCCGGGAATGGAAACCAGCGTGTTGCGCAACTCGTCCAGGGTGCGGATTTCGCCGGAAGTGGTGACGGTCATCGCCAGCCCGGAGGCGGCGATCTGGCCGCCGCTGGCGACCACGTTCTGGGTGCGCAGCTGTTGCGCGACCGCGCTGGGCGTCAGGCCGGCCTCGCTCAGCCGGGTCCGCTCGAAGGCGACATAGATGCGGTCCTCGCGCAGTCCGTGGAAGCTGACGCGTTCCACCCCGGGCACGGTATACAGCTGCTCGCGCATCTGCCGCAGCGGCGCGCGCATCTCGCTGGTGGCGAAGCCCGGCGCGGTCACCGCGATCGAGGCGATCGCGACACGGCCGAAGTCGTCGTCGACGAACGGCCCCTGCGTGCCCGGCGGCAACTCGGCGCTGGCATCGGCCGCCTTGGTGCGCACCCGCTGCCACAGCGCGGGCAGATCGTCGACGTCGTCGCGGGCGGTGAGCTGCACGATCGCGCTGCCCGGCCGCACCGTGGTGACGATCTTCTTGATGCCGGTCAGTTCGCGCAGGTGCTCTTCGAGCGGGCGCGCGATCATGTTCTCGACGCGCTCGCTGGGCATGCCCGGAAACGCGACCTGGACCACCGCATCGCGCACGGTGACGCTGGGTTCCTCCTGCGACGGGAAACCCAGGAAGGTGACGATGCCACCGATCAGGATCAGCGCGGCGGTGAACAGCGCGAAGCGGCTGGAAGCGAGGGTGGCGCGGGTCAGGTTCATGGCGAGGCAGTGCCGGTCAGGCGCGTAGCGGGATGGAAGGGGACGACGGTCTGCCCGTCGCTGAGGAAGGCCGCGCCGGCGGCGACGATGCGTTCGCCGGCGCGCAGTCCCTGGCGGACCTGCACGCGGTCGCCTTCGGCATTCCCGGTCACGATCTGGCGCCGGCGCACGCTGGCGTTGCCGTCCTGGTAGACGAACACCATCGGCTTGCCGTTGGCCATGCTCGGCACCAGCGCGCTGAGCGGGACGCTCAATGGCCGTGTCGCGTCGTGGGGCAGGGCCAGCAGCAGGTTCTCGCCGCTGCGCAAGCTGGCGGCGGCGTCCGCGGTGCTCTCGAACAGCGCCTGCACGGTGGCGCCGCCGTCCAGGCGATCGGACACGCTGCGCAGCCGCAACGGCAGCGCCTGCTCGGGCGCGCCGGCCCGGTACGCCGTCGCCGCCTGGCCGGGATGCAGCGACGCTGCCAGCGCCGAAGGCAGCGCGACCGTCACCTGTGCACGCCAGCGGCCTTCCAGTTGCAGCACCGGCTGGCCCGCTGCCACGTTGGCGTCGGGCTGCTGCAGCCGCGCCACCACGCTGCCGTCGAACGGCGCACGCAGCTCGGCCTGGCGCAGGCCGCGACGCGCCAGCGCCAGGTCCGACTGCGCGCTGCGCACGCGCGCTTGTGCGCTGGCGAAGGCGGCCTTGGCGGCGGTCAAGGTGGTGGCCGATGCGGCACCGTCCTCGAACATCGCCTGTTGCTGTGCAAGCTGGGTCTGTTGCTGTTGCAGGTCGGCGGCGGCGATGTGGACGCTGGCTTCGGCCTGCTCGACGCGCAAGCGGTTCGGTTCCGGATCCAGCCGCGCCAGGATCTGGCCCTGGCGCACCCTGTCGCCGACATCCACCGTGATCGAGGCGATGCGACCACCGCCTTCGAAGCCGAGTTCGGCGCGCTGCGCCTGGCGCACCTGGGCCACGAGGCGATCGCCGGTGCCGTCGGTGCTGCCGACGGCCTCCAGCTTCACCGCGCGCGGCGCTTCCGCAGGCGGCGTCGCGTCGCGGCTGCAGGCGGTCAACGACACTGCTGCCAGCGGCACGCAGACGCAAAGGAACATCGCAAGGCTCGGTTTCATGGGCGTTCTATGTGGCGGGTCAGAAGGTGTAGGTCACGGCGCCGATGGCGCTGGCGAAGGCGCGGCGCTGCACGATCGGGCTGCCGTCGGCGTTGTCGACGTAGCGCGTGCCGGCGACGGTCAGCGAGGTGCTCCAGTGCTTGGACAGCGCATGGTCCCAGTTGGCGGCGACCGAATAGGCGTACAGCCCGGAGCCGGCGCGGTAGGCGGCAAACCCGCTACGTGCGCTCTGTGCATCGGTGACTCCGAAATAGGCCTGGTTGTAGCGGCGGTCGCCCCAGTGCGCGTCCAGGTTCATGGTCAGCGTGTCGCGGTCGTTCTGCAGCAGGGTGAACTTGGCGCCGGCGCGATAGTTGTTGCGGCGCGCACCGTCCTTCAAGGCGAACTCGGCTTCGGCATCCAACATCAGATACGAGGTGAACTGCTGCGCGAGCATGCTGCGGCTGGTGATCGACCCAGGCACGTCGCCCATGCCGGCCAGGGTCCTGGAACCCGGGCGCCAGCTGCTGTTGCGGTCCAGCCGGCCGAGGTCGTAGCCGAACGACTGGCTGACGTAGAAGCCGCCATCGCTCTGGAATTGCGCGCCGAGGCCACGCACGCTGTCGAAGAACAGCAGGCCGCTCTGTGCCGCGAGCACCGGAGCGAATTGCACGCGGTCGTCCCTGGAGCCGAAGTAGCGCGGCGCCGCCACTGCGGCGGCGCCGATGCTGAGTTCGGTCTGATGGCCGAACAGGCGGAAGCCGGATGCGTCCGCATCGGCGGCGTTGGCCACCAGCGGCGATACGGCGCAGGTCAGGAGCGGGAGCAAGGCGATGGTTTTCATGAACGGTCTCTTCGACGTGGGGGATCAGGAGGCGTGCGGCAGTTGCACGCCATAGAACGCGCGGAACAGCGCGATGCGGTTGAGGATCAGTTCCTGGCGGGCCTGCAGGTGATCCAGTGCGGCCTGCTCGGCGGCGATGCGTTCGCCGAGCAATGCCGGGCGATCCTGTAGGCCTTGCGCGACGCGCCGGTCCATGCGTCGGATGCGTTGCCGTTCGCGCTCACTGTTGGCTCGCTCGCGCTGTTCGCGTTGCAGCAGGGCCGGGCCGGCATCGAGCGCATCGGCCACCTCGCGGAACGCGGATTCGATCGCCTTCTCGTAGTCGGCGACGCCGGCCTGCTTGCGCAGCTGCGCGATGTCCAGGTTGGCGCGGTTGCGGCCGAAGTCGAAGATCGGCATGGTCAGTTGCGGAACGAAACTCCAGGTGCGGCTGCCGGCGGCGAACAGGCCGCTGAGCACGTCGCTGGCGGTTCCCAGCGAGGTGCTGAGCTTGATCGACGGGAAGAACGCGGCACGCGCGGCGCCGATGTCGGCATTGCGCGCGCGCAACTCGGCTTCGGCCTGCTGGATGTCCGGACGCTGCAGCAAGACCGCCGAGTCCAGGTCGCGCAGCGCCATGCTGCCTGCGTCGGCCGGCAGCAAGTCCTCGACATCGCCGGCGCTGGCTGGCGCAGCGTAGCCGGCGACCAGTTGCAGGGCGCGGCGCGCGGCGGCATGGTCGCTGGCCGCCTGCATCGCGCGGACCCGGGCCTGGTCGGTCTGGTGGCGCTGGCGGTCGAGCGCGTCGCTGGAGATCAGCCCGACATCGTGCTGCTCGTCGGCGAACGCCAACAGCGCGCCGCTGTCGTCGGCAATGGCCTGGAAACGCGCCTGCGCCTGGGCGGCGGCGCGTTCCAGGGTATAGGTACGCAATACCTCGGCGACCAGCGCGCCGCGCGCGGCCTGCTGACCGGCGCTTGATGCGAGGTAGCGCTGCTGCGCGGCAGCGGACAATGCGGCCAGCTTGCCGAACAGATCCAGTTCGAAATCGTCGATGCCGACCCCTGCGCTGACCAGCTTCTGCCCGTAGCGCTCCTGCTGCCGCGGATCGTCGTAGCTCTGCCGGGCCTGCTGCGCATCGATGCCGATCTGCGGCAACTGCTGTGCGCGCTCGATCCGGTATTGCGCGCGGGCCTGCTGCACTTGCAGGACGGTGTTGCGGAAATCCGGATTGTGCGCCAGCGCCTGCTGCAGCAGCGGCGCGAGGTCGTGGTCCGGCGAGAATGCGCGCAGGAACTGCTGTTCCTGCTCCGACAGCGCTACCGTGGGCGCCGCGCTCTCCTGCGGCAACTGTGCCGCCGATGCGCCGCCCAGTGTGCTCGGCACGGTGGCCTGCGGGCGCTCGTAGACCGGTGCCAGCGAGCAGCCGCCGAGCAGCACCGCCAGCGCGGCGACGAGGAGGCGAGGGCGGTACGGACGCTTGCCTGCGGACGATACAATCATGGGGGTCAGTCGGGGTGGCCAATCTCGAGTGATAGAGTCGGCCGGCGAGTTCAAGCTGGTTTCTAGGAATCTTCAAGATTTCGTCAAGACGCGCGACAAGGGCGGCACAGGGCATGAGTTCCAAGAAGATTCTTGTCGTCGAGGACGACGCCGACAGCGCCAGCATCCTCGAGGCTTATTTGCGCCGCGACGGATTCGACGTCGCCATCGCCGGCGACGGCGCGCGTGCGATCCAGCTGCATGCGCAGTGGAAACCGGACCTGGTGCTGCTGGACGTGATGCTGCCCACGCTGAGCGGGACCGAAGTGCTGTCGACGATCCGCCGCAGCAGCGACACCCCGGTGATCATGGTGACCGCGATGGGCGACGAGCCGGAAAAGCTCGGCGCGCTGCGCTACGGCGCCGACGACTATGTGGTCAAGCCCTACAGCCCGAAGGAAGTGGTCGCGCGCGTGTACGCGGTGCTGCGCCGCGCCGGGCCGGCCAGGGCCAGCGAGGAACCGCTGAAGTACGAGCGGCTCACCGTCGATACCAGTGCGGTGCTGGCCACGGTGCAGGACGCCGACGGCAACGACGTGCCGCTGGACCTGACCCCGACCGAATTCAACATCCTGGCCACCTTGCTGAAGACACCGTTCAAGGCCTATACGCGCAGCGAGCTGCTGGAAATCTGCCTGCCGGAAAGCGACGCGCTGGAGCGGGTGGTGGACGCGCATGTGCACAACCTGCGCAAGAAGCTGGAAGGCGAGCGCATCACCGGCGTGCTGGTGACGGTGCGCGCGATCGGCTACCGCTTCCGATGAAATGGCAGTGGCCATTCGCGCGCCGTCACGCGCACGCGCCGCTGTGGCAATGGGTCGGCCTGCGCATGAGTGCGTTGGCGGTGGTCACGGTGCTGGTGATCGCGTTCGGCATGTGGCTGCGTTTCGCGATCTGGGATATCGCGACCCTTTACAAGCTGCCGCCGGCGGCGCGGCAGGAGATGCTGGCGCTGCGCGAGGACCCGCACAGCAATGCACAGCGCCTGTGGCAACTGTTCGAGCGATATTACGACGTCGCCGATTTCCTGCCGGGATTGGCCAATCGCGACTGGTTGTTGCTGGCGGCCTTGTTGATTGCCTCGATCCCGGTCATCGTGGTGTGTGGATTGCTCGCGTCGCGGCCGTTGTCGCGCCAGTTCTCCAATGTGGCGGAAGCGGCCAGGCGCATCAGCGACGGCGACTTTTCCGCGCGCGCCAAGGTGATCCCCTCCGCGCCGGACGAACTGGCCAGCTTCGCGATGGACTTCAACGGCATGACCGCGCAGCTGCAGCAATACGAGCGCGAGGTGCGCGATTCCAGCGCGATGCTGGCGCACGAATTGCGCACGCCGTTGAACGCGGCAATGGGCCGGGTGCAGGGCATGCTGGATCAGGTGTTCCCGTGCAGCGACGAGCAACTGCAGATGGTCCATCGCCAACTGGAACAGATCAATCGCCTGGTCGGCGACCTGCATCTGTTGTCGATGGCGCGCGCCAATCAGCTGATGCTGGAGCCGCACACCTTTCCAATCGACGCGCTGATCCGCGAGCGCCTGGCCTGGCTGGCGCAGCCGCTGCAGGCTGCGCAGATAGCGGTGGAGGTGCGCGTGCCGGGCGGCGTGTCGATCAGCGCCGACCGCGACCGTCTCGGCCAGGTGCTGTCGGTGCTGATCGACAACGCGCTGCGCTATGCCGCGGCCGGCAAGCGCCTGCTGATCGAAGTGAGCGCCGGGGCCAGCGAGGTGCTGATCTGCGTCAGCGATCGCGGACCTGGCGTGGCGCCCGAACTTTTGTCGCGGATGGTCGATCGCTTCTGGCGCGCCGAGGATTCGCGTGCCCGGCACTCGGGCGGCAGCGGCCTGGGCCTGTCCATCGCCGCGGCGATCTGCCATGCCCACGGCGGCGCGCTGGAATTCGGCAACTGCGAAGGCGGCGGCTTGTGCGCGCGGGTGCGATTGCCGCGGAGGGCATGAATCGGACTTGGCAGCCGCGGACACTGCGGTCGGCATGCCGTTCTGCAGCAGCCCTTGTCCGCGCCCCCTAACACTGTTAGATTTCGCCAACTAACAGCGTTAGGCCAGGCATGCGCAAGCCCCTCGGGCGCGAACAGATCGTCGACGCGGCCTTCCAGCTCCTGGACGCAGCCGGCATCGAAGGCGTGAGCCTGCGCAAGGTGGCCTGCCAGTTGGGCATCCGCGCGCCGTCGCTGTATTGGCACTTCAAGAGCAAGCAGGCGCTGAGCGATGCCATGGCCGATGCCTTGATCGAGGACGTGGCCCGCGACATCCCGGCCGGCCAACCCTGGCGGGCCACCCTGCGCCAGGTCGCGCATGAATTCCGGCGCGGGTTGAAGGCGCACCGCGATGGCGCGCGCGTCTATGCGGGCACCTACATCGCAAGCGAGAACGTGCTGCGCCTGGGCGAAACGATGATCAAGGCGTTGGCCGAGGCCGGCGCGCCAGTCGGCTTCGCCGCCACTGCGGCGATGGATCTGGCCTATTACGTCATGGGCTTCGTCATCGAGGAACAGGCAATGCCCGACTATCGCCAGCTCGAGGACGTGGGCAAGGCGTTCCTGGCGTTGTCCGAGGCACGCTTTCCCTACTGCTGGCAGGCCAGGCATCTGTTGACCGAGCCGGATTTCGATCGGCGCTTCGAGCAGGGCCTGGGATTGATGCTGGACGGCATCGAACACTGGCTGGCCCAGGCCGACACGCAACGCGACCAGCACGGCGGCCTCCCTGCCCAGGCGCGGACCGCCGCTGCCCCATGACCGCCATCGCGTCCCACTTCTCCTCCCGCCAGCCATCGCCAGCGTCCACTCTTCCAGCGCCCGTTCACTGCGGGCTACAGGCGTCTTCCATGCGTATCCACATCCTGCGTTGTTCTTCCCTGATCCTGATCGGCGCGCTGCTGTCGGCCTGCGGCGGCGCGGACAAGAAACCCGATGAGGCGGGCACGTCCGCGCTTGCGGTGACCATGGCGGCCGCGCAGACGCAGACGCTGGCACGCACAGTGATCGTGTCCGGCCCGGTCTCGGCCTACGAGGAAATGCAGCTCGGGGTCGAGCTGTCGGGCCAGCGGGTGACGGCGTTGAAGGTGGACGTGGGCGAATGGGTCAAGCAGGACCAGGTGCTGCTGGAACTGGACCACCGCACCCTGGACAGCGAACTGGCGCAGGCGGACGCCGCGCTGCACCAGGCGCAGACCGCGCAGGAGCTGGCGCGGCTCAACTACGAGCGCGGCGCGAAGCTGGCGGCCGAGCGGCTGGTCAGCGCCAGCAGCCTGGACGAATTGCGCGCCACGCGGGTGGACGCCGAGGCGCAGACCGCCACCGCCCGCGCCAGGCGCCAGGCGGCGCAGCTGCAGCGCGACTTCGCGCAACTGCGCGCGCCGGCCGACGGCGTGATCTCCAAGCGCCTGGTGCAGGCGGGGCAGGTGGTCGCGGCGGGCAACGAGCTGCTGCGCTTGATTCGCGATGGCCGGCTGGAATGGCGCGCGGAACTGTCCGAGGAGCAGCTTGCCGGCGTGGCCGTCGGCAACAGCGTCGAACTGCCGTATGCCGGGCAGACCATCGCCGGCCGCATCCGCGCGGTCAGCCCCGGCGTCGATGCGCAGACGCGCACCGGCACGATCTATGCGGATCTGCCCGCGCCTGGCCCGCTCAAGCAGGGCATCTACGTGGAAGGACGCATCGTCACCGGCGATGGCCGGGCGCTGACCATTCCCAGCGCCGCGATCGTGCAGCGCGACGGGCACAGCTACGTGTTCACCGTGGATGCCAAGCAGCACGCGCAGCGCCGGCGCGTGCGCAGCGGCCAGGCCGTGCAGGGGCGTACCGAGATCGTTGAAGGGCTGAAGGAAGGCGAAAAGGTCGTCGTTGACGGCGCCGGTTTCCTGGGCGAGGGCGACCGCGTGCGCGTGGTGGCCGCTGCGAAGGCGGCCGCCCGATGAATATCTCCGCCTGGGCGATCAACCGCCCGCTGCCCGCAATCCTGATCTTCTTCGTGCTGTGCGTGGCCGGCCTGTGGGGCTTCCACCAATTGCCGGTGGCGCGCTTCCCGGACATCGCCTTCCCGATGACCACGGTCACGGTCACCCAGCCGGGCGCTTCGCCCAGCCAGCTGGAGGCCGAGGTCACGCGCAAGATCGAGGATTCCGTGGCCACGGTGACCAACGTCAAACGGGTGATGTCCACCGTCAGCGAAGGCGTCAGCACCACCACCATCGAATTCCAGCTCGAGGCCGACCTGGCCACCGCGCTGGACGACACCCGCGATGCGGTGACGCGCATCCGCACCGACCTGCCGCAGGACATCCAGGAACCGGTGATCTCCAAGGTCGACATCGGCGGCTCGCTGATGACCTATGCGCTGGTGGCGCCGCGGATGACGCCCGACGAAGCCAGCTGGTTCGTCGATCGCGAGATCTCGCGCGCCATGTACGGCGTACCGGGCGTGGCCCGGGTCACCCGGGTGGGCGGGGTGGAGCGCCAGGTGCGCGTGGATCTGGACCCCAACGCCTTGCTCGCCTTCGGCATCACCGCTGGCGACGTGTCCAAGCAGCTGGCGCAGATCCAGGTGGAGCGGGCAGGCGGCAAGGCCGAACTCGGCGGTGAGCAGCAGACCATCCGCACCCTGGGCACCGTGGGCGACGCGCAGGCCCTGCGCGATTTCTCGATCAGCCTGCCCGACGGGCGTGCGGCGCGCTTGTCCACGCTGGCACGGATCACCGACGCCGCCGCCGATCCCGCCGAAGCCGCCTTGCTGGACGGGCGCGACGTGGTCGCCTTCTCGATGTCGCGCACCCGCGGCTCCAGCGAGATCAAGGTGGAGGCGGGCGTGCACAAGGCGCTGGACGCGATCAAGGCCGCGCATCCGGGGATCGATTTCCGCCTGGTCACCACCGCCATCGACGAGACCCACCGCTCCTACGAATCGTCGATGACCATGCTCTACGAGGGCGCCGCGTTGGCGCTGCTGGTGGTGTGGCTGTTCCTGCGCAACTGGCGCGCGACCTGGGTCTCCGCGCTGGCGCTGCCGCTGTCGATCATTCCCACCTTCGCGGTGATGCACCTGTTCGGTTTCACCCTGAACATGATCACCTTGCTGGCGCTGTCGGTGGTGGTCGGCATCCTGGTCGACGACGCCATCGTGGAAATCGAGAACATCGTGCGCCATCTGCGCATGGGCAAGCCGCCGCTGGAAGCGGCGCGCGACGCCGCCGGCGAGATCGGCAACGCGGTGATCGCCACCTCGCTGACCCTGGCCGCGGTGTTCGTGCCGGTGGCGTTCATGCCCGGCATCGCCGGCAAGTTCTTCCGCGAATTCGGCTGGACCGCGGCCACCGCGGTGCTGTTCTCGCTGCTGGTGGCGCGCCTGCTGACGCCGATGATGGCCGCCTACCTGCTCAAGCCGCATGGCGAAGAACAGGCCGATTCGCGGCTGATGCGCTGGTACCTGGGCTGGGTCGACGCGGCGCTGCGCCATCGCGCGCGCACCTTGTGGATCGCCACCGGCCTGTTCGCCGCCTCGCTGGCGCTGGTGCCGCTGATCCCGGCCACCTTCATCCCGCAATCGGACCTGGGCCGCAGCAATCTGAACCTGGAACTGCCGCCCGGCACCCGGCTGCAGGAAACCATCGCCGTCACCGAGCGCGCGCGCGCCTTGCTCAAGGACATTCCCGAACTCAAGCAGGTCTACACCGCGGTCGGCAGCGTGCTCGATCTCGGCGATCCGAACGCCACCGGCGTGGGCGAGGCGCGCAAGGCCACCATGGTGCTGGACTGGGGCGTTGCCGACCACCGCGAGCGCGACCAGCGCGTGCTCGAGCGCGATGCGCGCGCGCGCCTGGCCGACATGCCCGGCGTGCGCGTGAGCTACGTGAGCTCGGAACCGGGCAATCTGCTGCAGTTGGTCCTGGCCGGCGACGACCCGCAGCACCTGCAGGACGCCGCCACCGCCATGGAGCGCGACCTGCGCGGCATCGCCGGACTGGGCAGCGTCACCTCCACCGCGTCGCTGCTGCGGCCGGAGATCCAGATCGTCCCCGACCCCGCGCGAGCCGCGGACATGGGCGTGGCTACGGCCACCATCGCCGAGGCGGCGCGCATCGCCACCGCAGGCGACTACGAGCAGCGCCTGGCCAAGCTCAACCTGCCCGACCGCCAGGTGCCGATCCGGGTCGGCTTCGCCGAATCCACCCTCGCCAACCCGGCGCTGATCGGCCAGCTGCGCGTGCCGGGCCGTTACGGGCCGGTGCCGCTGGCCGCGGTGGCCGAGATCCGCATGGGCAGCGGCCCGTCGCAGATCTCGCGCTACCAGCGCCAGCGCAACGTCACCCTCACCGCCGAACTCAACGGCCGCCCGCTGGGCGAGGTGATGGACCAGGTGCAGCAGCTGCCCAGCGTGAAGCAGTTGCCGCCGGGGGTGAGCTTCCTCAACACCGGCGACGCCGAAGTGTTCGTGGAGCTGTTCGTCG
>Ga0308160_10004817_pt1 | contig 14241 bp, 11 predicted proteins | sample PhyFR1_FD_201036 | JGI IMG/M metagenome (GOLD analysis project Ga0308160, IMG submission 201036) | Phyllosphere microbial communities from UC Gill Tract Community Farm, Albany, California, United States - DLSLF.R1 | ecosystem: Host-associated > Plants > Phyllosphere > Unclassified | place: USA...
CGACGAAGGGTTCGATGTAGCTGTAGGCGGTGAATTGCGCGGTGACGGTCATTGCGGTCAGCACGTAGAGCGCCACCAGCGCCGGGCGCTTGAACAGCAACGGCAGGCTGCGCAGGGAGCCGGAGTTCTGGCTGGGCAGCAGCGGCAAGGTGCGCCCCAGCCAGAACACCAGGGCGGCGGCGAAGGCGGCGATCACCAGAAAGGTGGTACGCCAGCCCATGGCCTCGCCCAACAGACGGCCCAACGGAATGCCCAACACCATCGCCAGGGACGTGCCGGTGGCCAGCAAACCAAGGGCCTGCACCTGCTTGCCCTCTGGCGCCAGGCGCACAGCCAGTGAAGCCGTGATTGACCATCAGCAAGCCGAAGCTGGTGGCCACGCTGGAGAGGATATGGCTGGCGATAAACAGACCGAACAGCACGATCAGCAGCTTGCGCCGTTCGACGTTGCGGGTCAGCAGCATCACCGGCAGCGAGGTCAGCGACACGATCCACGCGTAAATGGTGAGCATCAGGCCGACGCTGGCTACGGGCATGTCAAAGCTGGCACCAATGGCGCTGAGCAGCCCGACGGGGACGAATTCGGTGGTATTGAACACAAACGCGGCCAGCGCGAGGGCGATGACCGGTTGCCAATTGGCTTGGGGGGTTGCGGCTGAAAGGCTCATTGACGGGCGCGGTACTCTGACGATGATCAAACGGCCCGCGGAACACGCGAAGCCGTTGAGCATTCTATAGGTTTCTCGCTGCGCTGTTTGCGTCGATCAGGCCCAGTTATCGCCCGACGGTTCAGGGCGAGGTCAGGGTAATCACATAGGCCCCCGATTGGATCGGTTTGCCCAGGTTATCGATGAGCACATACTGCTGGTCGTAATAGCGCCCGTTGCGGACCTGCGACACCAGACGTGCGCTGGCTGCATCGACACCCGCCGCCGTGGCGACGTTGCGCACGTGGATGGATGTGTCGCGTGCGGCGGTCGTACATCCGGTCAAGGCCATCGCCGAACTACTGCGCGCATTTGTCGCACAGGGTGCCTCAACAATGCTGCCGGTGAACTGGATCACACCCTGGGATGCCGCCATGCACGCCCCCGTCCAAAGCGCAACGAATCCTGTAACCAGTGATAAACGTTTTACGTTCATGTCGACGCTCCTTCTGGGTTAGTTAGAAGGAAATCGTCATCTGCACTGGGAACTTGAGATATTTCTGCGCTCTTTTAAGAAACTTCTGATAGGCGCGACTGATTAAACATGCTAAGCAATGCTCTGGCCGGCCCGCCTTCAGGCCACTGCAATGGGCTGCAAACGATGCGCCCCCAAGTCTCGGCACGCCACATCGCCAGGCGACACGCAGGCACGTCATAGATCAATACGTGCACACTTGAGGGAAGGTGCTGCAAAAAGTTGCGCGCATCGAAAGACGCCTCAATCAACAACCGAGCGTTGATCAACAGCAGATCGAAGCCACGCTCGCCATACCTGATCAGGTCCAGCGTCTGTTCCAGGCTCGGTACTGGCGCAATGGCGTAATAACCTTGATGATTGAAATCCCGCTCCAGACGCAGCCGGCGAATATGCTGGGCGTCGGCGATCATGATGCGCAGCGCTTTATTGATCACAGGTGGTCACCATTGGACTGCCCCCAAGGTGCGCCGCGCTGCAGCCAGTGCAGTAAATCAGCCCCTTTCATCGGTCGCGCATACCAATAACCCTGGCCTTGGCTGCATCCCAAGTCCAGCAGCGCCCGGTATTGCTCATGCGTTTCGATACCTTCAACCACCACGGACATGCCCAACGTCTTTCCCAGGGCCAGGGTGCTGCCGATGACCGCGCGGCAGCGCGGCTCGTGCAGCAAGCCACGGACAAATTCGCCGTCAAGCTTGATCTCGTTGAAAGGCAGTTGGCACAGGCGCTGCAACGATGAGAATCCAGCACCGAAGTCATCAATGGACAGACGACATCCCATCATGCGCAGACGCACCAGGTTTTCCAGAGACACGGCAGGCACCTCCAGCAAGCCGCTTTCAGTGAGTTCGAAAGTAATGCCAAAACCCAAAGCCTGATAAGCCGACAAGATATCTTTGATCAGAACGGTTAAACCCGCATCGGCTAATTGGCCCGCTTGCAGGTTGAACGCCAGGTCCAGACTCACCCCCATCCCTTTGACCTGCCGCTGCAGTGTCAACGCCTGCTGCATCAGGGCCAGCAGTAACGCGTCCATCAGGCCGGCACGCTCGATCGCCGGCAGAAATAACCCAGGCGATAGAACCCCTTTGAAGGGATGGTTCCACCGCGCAAGCACTTCCACGCCTTGAAGAGCGCCGGTTTGCAAGTCGAATTTGGGCTGGTAATACGCCTCCATTTGCTGGTCAGTGATGGCGCTGCGCATCTGTCGTTCGGTGGCGATATCCTGGCCCGTCGCGGGTTCGCCTGGCACTGGGCCCTCTCTCAAGGCGAGCTCAAGCAACGGTTGCAGCGTTTGCTTGAGCAGCGGTTTACCGACGTCTCCCAGCATGTTTACGCCCAGCAACTCCCCCATCTGTCGTACCGCGAGGCGCACATCGCCAGGCAAGCCACTGCTGATGATGATCGCACCCACCTGCCCGGCGGCACTGATGCGCTGGATGAACGCCAACCCGTCCATGCCCTCCATCTGCAGATCGCATACCACGACGTCCATGTAACCCACACGCTGAAGGACGGCCAGGGCCTCGCTTCCATTGGAAGCTTCCAGCACCTCCCGACACCCCAACTGCTTGAGCAGGCTGACGGCCATGGAGCGTTGAAAAAGGTGATCTTCAAGCACCAGTACCCGAAGCGGCAAAACAGTCATGGCAGGTTCTCAGTAATAATCAATGGTGAACGTGGCCGTGGCGTTTGCCGGGCCGGCGCTGACGCTGTCTTCGGTCTGGATATAACGCGCCTTGAGCGGGATGGCATAACTGGCGCCCTCCTCGGGTCGAGGGCTAATGCCGCTGGCGCGCAGGGTGGCCAATGGCAAAGGGGTGCCATGACTGTCGGCAATTTGGACACCCACGCCGGTCGCAGACGGTGCATCGCCCACTGCACTGGCATTGAGTTTGAAAATGCCCTGCGCTGGATTGATGGCCGCCACGGTCGGGTCTACGCGCACGCGCAAAGTGTTGTTCCTGCGCGACTCCAGGTTGTTCGAAGTCCCGTCACTCAGCCAGCGCGGCCCAGTGCCCTGGTAATAGCCGTTGAAAGCCGGGCAGTTATTCAGAGCGATGGAAAAATCCTTCCAGGGCGTAAAGGTGTTCTTGCCGCTGAACGCGCTCGTCAGATGCGTTCCCATGGGCACAGTGACGTCCGGCGTCGAACAGGTGCGCGACACAATGTTGATGTTGCCGGAATAATTGACCTGCTGAAATTCAACGGTGTTGGTGGTAATGAAGCTCTGCACCATGGTCGGTAATAAAGCGCCCTGGATCGTGCCCGCACTCACCTCGCCGATCTTGATGAATGAAAGGTCAAACACCAATGTGCTTTGAAGGGTCCATCTACAGGGGTTAGTCCCATTGCCACAGTTGGTTCCGAAGCCTGAAAACGGCAGGGTATTGCCGGCATACCAGAGCGCAACGCCAATGCCCTTGACGCCGGTCTCATAGACCTTCCCGCCATAGGGGTTGCCGGTCCAATTGGCCAGGGGCAACGGCGTGGACGACAGCGAGCGCTTGGTCTCAATGGTGTAATTGCCTCCCGAGCACAACACTTCCAGCCCACTGACAGGGGTGAAGGTCTGCCGATAGATCTCCGCCCCCAATGGTACATCGCGCCCCACGGTCAGATTGCCGCCCAACAACGGTTGGGTACGCACCATTTTCATCGAGCCGGTATTGATATTGCAGTCAGCAAACGCTGCCCCCGCCGCCAGCCATAACCCGGCTACCAGCGCACCTGTTTTCAACCGTTGCATGGTTTTCATCACAATGTCTCCTGTGCGCTGTTCACAGAAGCAACGCGTTTATCGAATGGAACCTTCGAGCACACCACATCCACCTGTCGCAGCTGTTTGCCGTCGCTTTTGCCAGGCGGTAACGCTAATGCACATTGCTGCCCAACCTGGGTACCCCAACTGATCAACAGCCGACGTGCGTCGTCTTTGACCCGCGCATAGAGCTGGCCGCCCTGCCCGACCACTCCTACCGATACGCCACGATCATCATCGACCGTGGCCCCGAACGGCAGTGCACCGCCGTCGGCCAGGGTCACGTTGAGCAACACGGCCTGGCCGTTACTGGTGCCGTACTTGAGCGCCACCACTGCCCCGGCGCGTGGTGCGACTTGCTGGCTGGTTTCAGTCAGTTCGACATCCAGCGAAGTGCCCAGTGGATCGATCGCCACCTCGTTCAACTCATAAGGGCGCAAATAAGGCACGACAGCATTACCGCGACCGTCGAGTTTGAGGCCAGGAAAGCCGACCACCTTGGCTCCCTCGGCACCCGGCGCACTGACGACCGCCAGGGTTTCGCCGCGATAAGGCGTAAAGGTCACGCCCGCCGGATGGGCAACCACGCTGCCGCTGGCATTCACAGACAGGCTGTCATAGCCTTCTCCGCGACTGAGCGTGGCGCCGACGACGGCCTTGGGCCCGATGTACTGGCCATTGACCGAGCTGCTGTTGGACCCACTGGCGCCCTCATGGCCACCGGTCAGGCTGTATTGATACTGACGGTCTTCGCCGGCGGTACCGCTGAGAGTGGCTTGCTGGCTGTATTGCCCTTGGGTATCGCGCATGACACGCGCCGACAACTGTGGCTGGTTGGACGATTTACCGAACGCCAGCGGCATACTCACCGTGAACAACAAGCTGTTGTCCATTTCGCCCAGGCCTACGCGACTGCGATTGGCACTGATGCCGTAACTGACCTGGCGCACTTGTTTGTTGTAGCTGAACTGGTACTGCACATCCCGCCCGGGTTGGTTCCAGTAGTTTTGGGTAAAGCCGCTGAACGCCACCTGCCCCCAATCGCCAAGGCTCTGGTTGGCAGTCAGCGACAGGCGACTGCGCGGGCGTGCATACAACGCGGTGTCGAGCCCGCTGCGTTCGGCATCGAGCAGTTGCATGGCATTGCTGAAATCAAGGTAGTCCTGGGTGGAAAAGCGAGTGGCAGCCACGGCAAAGTTGCTGCCGGTGCTGAGGATGTTTTTGCTGTAGGTGACCCGAGCACTCTGACCGTTGGCCTGGCCACTCTTGAGCTGGGTCTGGGCTTGAGTCAGGTCAACGGCTACCGCACCCAACGGGGTGCTGAAAGCCAGGCCACCGAGCAAAGCACGGTAATCGTCGCTGCCCTGGACACCGCCGTAACCGGTAAAAATATTGGTCAGGCCCAACTGGTAGGTGCCTTGCACAAGCCTGGCCTGACGGTCGAGGTAGTTATTGCGGGTTTCGCCCGCCGTCACGCTGAAACGCGAAGTCCCCGGTCGCAAGAGTTGCGCGGTGGCCGCGTAAGGCACGATAAAGCGCTGCTCACTGCCGTCTGCTTCGTACACGGTGATCTCAAGGTCACCGCCATAACCGGTGGAATACAAGTCGTCGATCACAAAAGCGCCCGGCGCCACCGTGGTTTCATACAACAAATTACCGGCCTGGCGCACCGCAACCCTGGCCCCAGTTCGGGCGATGCCGCGGATCACCGGCGCGTAACCACGCTGGGATTGCGGCAACATGCGGTCGTCGGTACCCAGTTGCACACCCCGGTAGGCCAAGGTGTCAAAGATTTCGCCACTGGTGTTCGCTTCGCCCACGGTCAGCTGACTTTTCAGGCTGGTCACATCGCGCTGGGCATAGCTATTGAGCGTCTGGTAAGCCTGGCCCGTGTCTTTCTGCCAGTTCAGCGAACCGTTATGGCGCAAGCGCCAGTCGCCCAGGTTCAAGCCGGCGTTGAGGCCCAGATAGGCCGAGTCGTAATTGCCGAAATCGGTTTTGTTGTGGTTGGCATTGAAGGTGTAGCTCAGCGTTGCGGCAGTCACGCCTCGGTCCCACAGCTCGGGGCTGACATAGCCCCTGGCATCACGACGCAAGGCGATCTGCGGGAGGCTGATGTCCAGCTGTTGGTTGGCCGGAGAAAATGTCGCCGTAGCCCCTTCGATCAGTTGGTCAAGCGACAGGCAGGTAGCGTCGTTTTCCAATGCCGACGTGGCTTGAGCCTTGAGTTTGTGCATGTCCACACCGACCAACTCAAGCAAGCCACGGGTGATACACACCACAGGATGGCTGCCGTCCGACTCGGCGTTGATGCGAATGTCCTGACGACTGACCAGCGTGCCATTGACCGCCACGTCCGCACGATATTGGCCCGGCAATACCGGGTTGCCCTTCTCGTATTGGGTCAGATCAAGGCTGCGCGAGCCCTCTGGCAGGAAGGCGTCGTTAAACTGCACGTCTTCAGCCCATGCCGAGGGCCCCGTCAATACAACAGGCAGCAAAGTCAGAGCCTTTAGCATCAGCGCCGTTACAGAATTCAAGGCAAAGCGAGGGCTAGCCTGGCAGCCGTGGCCCAGGATGTGGAAAGTCGTCATAGGTTACTCGTGCGCAGGCGCGTTCGCGTGAAGGTCAGGGCTTGAGCGGTTGCTTGATAGGCATCAAAGCGCCGTAATCATTGATGGCGTTGAACTCCACCTGGGCAGAAGCGGACGGCGGCGACTGAAGTGTCGGCAGAGCAAACACTTTGGTTTCACCCGGGCCGACCATGCCGTTTTCACTGTCGTAACGCTGGTTGCCGCTCGCCAGTGCCAGCTCAACCTGGGAAACGTGGTAGGCCGTCGGGTTGAACGCTTGCAACGCGTAGCCCTGGCCTTGCTTGATCACCGTCCACTGCACCAGGGCCGGGGCGTCAATCGGCGCACCGGGCAAGCCGTCGGCGCGGTAAAAAATCTTGATGCGCGAGCGAAATGCCATCTGCAACACATTAAGGTCCGACGCGCCTTCGGCCTTGGGCGGGATTTCCAGCACGTTGAGCCAGTACACCGATTCTTTGTTACCCGGCAGCGGCGCCCCGGTAAACATCAGACGCAGGCTCTGCCCCTTGCTCGGGTCGATCCGCGACACCGGCGGCGAAAGCACAAAAGGCGCTTTGGAGCTGGTCGGGCTGGATTTCAGGTCACCGGTATCGACCCAGGCTTGTACGAGTGCGGGCTTCATGCCGTTGTTATTGAGCTTGACGGTGATTTCTTTCTGGCTCGCCGGGTACACCAAACGGGTGCCGGTAATTACCACCCCGGCCATTGCCTGGGAACAAGCCAATGCAGCAAGCCCCAGGCAGACACCGCGACGAAGGTTTTTCAAACGAAACATAATTCACCTCATCAGCCGAATATCGGCGCGCCTGAACGCGGCGCGCAGATAGGCGAACGGCTTACTGATAGTCGACGTTGTAGGTCACGGAACTGACCACGGTGCCTGGCGTGGTAGCGCCCGTGGCCAGGTACTGCACGGCATACGGCATGTTGGCTGCGCCCGTACCGTCAATGGTGTTGCGGGTAGTCTGGGTACGCTGGTTGGTGTTGCCGGCCTGAATCACCGCGCCGCCCTGTGCATCGACCAATTGCAACTGCACGTTGGTGGCGGTGCCGGTCATGTTGTTCAGGTTGCCGGTCACTGGGTCTACGGTGGCGCCGGAGTTGAAGAACGCGGCGGCGGTGGCGGCGGTGCCCACGCAGTTGCTCAGTTGGATATTGAAGCCCGTGCGGCCTTCAGCCTGGCCCGCCGCGGTCAGCAGACCGGTAGAGATAGTCGGCAGTGTCACGGTGGCCACGGCCGGGGTAACCACGCCGTCCACAGCGATGGTGCAGGTCTGGTTGACCAGTTCACCGTTGAAGTTGATGGTGCCGTCGGCGGCGCTGGCAAACTGGGCAGCGGTTGCGCTGAACAGGGCGATGAGGGTGAGTGCTTGAACTTTCATGGTGCTGCTCCAAAGGATAGGTGATGAACACTGTCGCCAAGCCTCGTTGGACTGCCAGACGCCGCAGCGCCTGTGCAACAAACTCAACGGTTGTCTTGTTCGACAGGACGCATCTTCCGCCTATCAGCACGCCTAACCTGTAGTACCCATCCCTCCAAAATGTAGGAAATTTCCCACGAAAATTTCGTGCTCGGCGCCTGCCGCCCCATAAAAAAACCGCATCGTAGATGCGGTTTTTTCGTCCGTGCCAGTGCTATCAGCCGAGGTAGTTATCCAGGCGTTGTTCCAACTGCTCCATGGCCTGCTGCAAGGCATCCACCGCCTCCGTCAGCACGGCAGAATTCAAGCCCTTGCACGCCACCTCCAGTTCCTCGCAGCAGTCGACCAACCATTGCGCCTGGATAATCCTTGCGCCCCCCTTGACCCGATGGGCCAAGTCGCTCAGGCCGGTCACGTCATGCTGAGTGAACATCTGAAGCAATCGCGCCATATCCTGAGCGTTACTGGTTGCCAGATCCTGAAGCAGGCTGCGCACGGCGCCAGCGTCGCCACGGCTCAGTTGTTCGAGGCTGGTCAAGTCAACGCCCTCGATAACCGTGGAAAAATCCTGCTCTACCGGCCCCCCCGCGACAGGCACCAGCGACATTAATCGTGCGTTAAGGTCATCCAGGCTGATCGGTTTGAACAGGCAATCATCCATGCCGGCGGCCAGGCAGCGATCCTTTTCTTCAGGTTGAGCGTTGGCGGTCAACCCGAGAATCATCGCCGGGGCAATCCCCCTGCTACGCTCCTCATCACGAATCGCGCGGGCCAGTTCATAGCCATTCATGATCGGCATGCTGCAATCGGTAATCACCACATCAAAATGCTGGTGACGCCAGGCTCTGAGGCCATGAGCACCGTCCTGCGCATCGCTGACGCGATGCCCCAGGTAGTTCAACTGCTGGGACAGCAGCAACCGATTAGCGGGGTAATCATCAATCACCAATACGTTCAACACCTGGGTGGCCTGGGATAACAACGCGACGGGGGATGCAGGCTCTTGCAGGGGCTCCAGGGTCGGCAGACCGACACGCATCTCAACTTGGGTACCTTGGGTCAGCTCACTGTTCAAGGTCAGGCTGCCGCCCATCATCTCGCAAAGTGTACGGCTGATCACCAGGCCCAGGCCCGAGCCACTGCGGGCTGACTGTCCCTGGTTCGAGGCCTGGCTGAACGGATTGAACAAGCGCTGCTGGTCTTCAATGGAAATGCCGCTGCCAGTGTCCTCCACCCGCAAGCACAACGAGACACGCTCAGCATTGGGCCCAGGTTCGGCACTGACCTGTAAACGCACATACCCCTGTGCAGTAAACTTGATCGCGTTGCTCAACAGGTTCGAGACGATTTGCTTGAACCGCAGCGGGTCTATCAGTACCTGACGGTTAAGTGTGGCGTCCAGATCGAGGATCAGGCGCAGTTGCTTTTGCCGCGCCAACCCCTCAAAGATGCGTGCTACCGACTCCACCAGCTCCAGCAGGTTGGCGCGCTCCGGGGCCAGCGACAGGCGCCCTGACTCGATACGGGCAATGTCGAGGATATCGCCGATCAGGTCCAGCAACCCACGCGCGGCGCCGGAGGCGACATCGATGGAGACACGGTCCATATAGCCTTGATCGGCTTTTTTCTGTGCCAGTTCCAACATACCGATGATAGCGTTCATCGGCGTGCGGATCTCATGGCTCATGGTCGCAAGGAACGTCGTCTTGGCGCGGCTTGCATCGTCCGCGTGTTCCTTGGCTTCGCGCAGGGCCTGCAGCAACTGCTGGCGCTCGCTGATATCGATCCAGCCACCGATCATGCCGCTGACCGCGCCATCGCTGCCGCGGTAGGGCAGCATCCAATGGTAGATAGTCAGCACTTGATCGGTGCCCATGGTCAGGCTTCGGTCCTGTACCCGGGGCGTGCCCTCTTCCATCACCTGCAAGTACTCTGCCTGGTAAGCCGCCGCTTCATTGGGGTCGCTGAGGACGCCTTCTTCTACGGTCTTGCCGATGACAGCCTCGCGTTCTACATCAAACGCACTCAGATAGCCGCTGTTACACGCTATCAACCGTCCCTGGCGATCACGCACATAAATAGCATGGGGGGTGCCGTCAATCAGCACGCGCATGAATTCCATCTGGTCATTGAGCGCTATCTCAGCCTGCCTGCGCTTGCGCATCAGCCAGCGTAGATAAACGATCCAACCCACCGCCGCCAGCAACAACAGAGTGGCCACCGCAAATGCCTGCAATATCACGGTGCGGTTACGCAGCCAATAACTGTCATCTACGGCGATTTCACTGCGCCATCGGTTGGTAATCTCATCCATCTCTTCAGGCGGGATACTGAGCATGGCCTTCTCCAGTATCGAGTAAAGCTCCAGCGCATCGCGAGGGGTGGCGAACGCGGTACGTGCCAGTTGCGTACCCACGGTACTGGTGATGCGCAGTTGATCGCGATATTGGCGGGAAATCATGTAGCGGGAGATGATCAGCGAGTTGACCGCAGCCTCGGCTTTTCCTTCGGCCACCAGTGCCATTGCATCCTGGGCATTGCGCGCCTCCACCAGCACCACCTTGGGGTATTGCTCGATGAGCATGTCGCGAACAGGGTTGCCGTGGATCACCGCCAGCCGTTTGCCCGCCATGTCATCCAGGGTGCCGGGGCTTGAGGGGTTATCGGCACTGACCAGCACGTAAGGTGTATTCAGATACGGTCGGGTAAAACGCAGCAGGCCCTCACGCTCGGTACTCGGGGTCAGGGTGATCAGCAGGTCCGCGTCACGCTCACGGATGCTGTTGAGCATGTTCTCCACCGAATACGCCCGTTGTACTTCAAACTTCAAACCCGTGCGCAGCGAGACCTTGGCCAGTACATCTGCACTGATTCCGCGAAACTCGCCCTCTTCATTGAAAAACGACAGCGGTAAATAGCTGTCGTCCACCACCACGCGCAACACCGGGTGCGCGCCCATCCAACGTTGCTCGCTGGCACTGAAATGCAGTGCCGTACGCCCTGGCATACTGGCGCCACCGGCGCTCCAGCGGCGCAGAATATTCATGCGTTCACTGACCGGAATCGCCGCCAGTGCGCGATTGAGGATGTGCAGCAAGCGTGTACCTTCCTGGGGCACGGCAAACGCAAAGTTGCTGGCCTCTATCTGGGAAAAGTCCGCCAACTGCACATTGTTGAGATAGTTCTTGTTGATCAGGAAATCAGCACTGATGGCGTCGCCCAGATACACATCGGCGTTTCCGAAGGCCACTGCACCAATGGCGCTCAAGGTGGAAGGAAACAACTGCAAAGTAGCCTTGGGGTAAAACGCTTTGACCGCCGCGGGCGACAGGTAGTGATAGAACATGGCGATCTTCTTGCCCGCAAGGTCTGGGGCCAGTGTGCTGCTGTCGCCCAGGCGCGTGACCAACGCCGGCATATCCTCGGCATAGGCGGTCGACAACAACAGCCCGGCATCGGCGGCTTCATAACCGTTGGCCACCCCCAGGAAATCCACTTCGCCACGCTTGAGCGCATCGATCACCTCAACGCGCGAGGCAAACCGGCGCACCTGCACCCGAACGCGCAACAGTTCGCTCAACAACTGCGCGTAGTCGGCCGTCATGCCTTCATAATCGCGATCATTGTTGGCCATGCCCAGAGGCGCATAGTCGGGCGCGGAGTCACCCAGCACCAGCACATCCTTGCTGCGCAGCCAACTCCACTCAGCTTCGGTAAGCACGGCGCTATAACCATCGACATGGGAGCGCCCCAATACCTGGAAAGTAGTTGCTTGCGAGTCCGCCAGCGCACTACCGTTGAGGGTCATGCCAAAGGCCAGTGCCGTGATCCATGTACGCAAGTCAGTGCTCATCAAACCAAATTATTACGTTTGGCAAAATCAGCGAGGTACACCACCGATTTCACGTTGAGCTTTTCGATCAAGCGTGTTTTGTAAGTGCTGACAGTCTTGTTACTGAGCAGCATCGAATCGCCGATTTCCTTGTTGCTCAAACCCTGGGACAGGCGCTGCAGAATGGTCAGCTCGCGGTCAGAGAGGCTTTGGATCAGCTCCAGATCAGTGGCTTCGACGTCACTGCGCCGCACTGAGCTACCTGCCAGGTTCGGAAAGAATGTGTACCCGCCCATCACTGCCTTGATCGCTTTGATCAATTCATCCAGGTCGTTGGTCTTGGAGATGTATCCAGCGGCGCCAGCTTTCATACACCGCATCGAGTAGAACAGCGGCGACTGTGAGGTCAACACCAGGATTTTGCACTTGAGCCCCAGCGCGCAGAGCCGGGTGATGACTTCCAACCCATCCAGCTTGGGCATGGCAATATCCAGCACAATCAGATCCGGCTCAAACTCACGCGCCATCTGTACCGCATCCGCCCCATTGTCCGCCTCTGCTACGACGTCGAAATGTTCCTGCTTCAGCAACATTTTGACCGATGAGCGAATGAACGGATGATCGTCCACAACTAACGCTTTAAACATATCCACCTCTGGAAGACACACCGGCGAAGCCGATGACTCATATGTCAGTCGCGTAAGACTGTGGGGACACAGTTCGGGAATACGCTGCTCAAAATACACGAGCGTGACACAAGTGTAGGAAGTATCTGCGGAATATCAGGACAATTCGTGGCTATTTTTCTGCCCGGCGAAATGTGCTTCAAGCCACGGTATCAGCCGATACCCTGCCATCGGTCGTGCCAGGTAAAACCCTTGCCCGATCTCGCACCCTAACGCCAGCACCCCTTCATGGCTGCGCTGAGTGCCGATACCCTCGATCACCAGGCTCATGCCCAGTGAACGAGCGAGCGCCAAGGTGCTGGCAACCATGGCCTGATTCTGCGGGTCGTCGACATGGCGTACGAACGCTCCGTCAAGCTTGAGCTGGTTGAAAGGCAGCTGACACAGCAATTTGAGTGATGAAAAACCCGTACCAAAATCGTCGATGGACAAACCGCAGCCCAACAAGCGCATACGCAGCAAGTTCTCCTGTATGCGCGGTGAGAGATCCAGCAAGCCGTTTTCCGCCAGTTCGAACAACAATGTGGTGCCGGGTAACCCATGGCGCAGCAAGGCTTGCTGAATATGTAACAGTAATTCGTCGTCGAGCAATTGCGATGCATGCAGGTTGAACGCCAATTCGAGCTGGATGTGCTGACGCCGTAACATGCCGAGAAGATTAAGGCCTTGCTCCAAGAGCTGCTTGAATATCGGGTCAATCAGATCGTACGCCAGTACCGCAGCCAGAAACTGCGCCGGTAACAGCACGCCCCTTGTAGGATGTTCCCAGCGCACCAATGCTTCCACGCCGGCCAAGCGCCCGGTGCCTAACATGAATTTGGGTTGGTACCAGGCACGAAACTCCCCCAATGCCAGGCCCTGATGAATCTCGTGCTCATGGGGCAAGGCTGCCGGCGCTGGGGCCCGTGCCGACGGCAGGCGTCGCCGCCAATAGCTGTGCAGTAAATGCCGCAGGGCACGCAATTGCAGGGGTTGGCTCAACACGCCGAGCATTTGCAGCCCAGAGAGCGAGCGCATCTGAGCCAACGCCCTTCGTAATTCAGGGCGCAGTTCGCTGCACAGGGCGACCGCCTGCACGAGCCCAGCCTGGCTGGCACCTCGCAGGAACTCCAGGCAGTCCAGACTCCTGTCGGCCAGGTCACAGAGCACAATGTCCACACCCCCGCAGGCATGCAGTTGCGCCATGGCTTGTTTGGTGCTACTGGCCTGGCGTACTTCCTGCAATCCCAGCCGATCAAGCATCTTGATCAATACGCTGCGTTGAAACCGTTGGTTTTCCAGAACCAGCACGCGGGGATGAGCCATTTTTAATCAACCACCTGGCAGAAGCGAAGGTGGTCATAGTGGCGTTGAACTGTCTGAATCAGCAATGGAAGCGTCCTTGCGATTTGTAGGAAATTTCCTAGCGAAATACTTAGTGCTGACTCAAGGATCCACCTGCCCCATCAATTCAGGAATGCTCTCCGGCCGCTGGGCATAGCGTTGGGCCAACGCCGCGCAGACCATCAACTGGATCTGGTGAAACAACATCAACGGCAAAATCAACACGCCCATGCTCGCCCCGGCAAACAGCACCTGCGCCATCGGCACGCCGGTCGCCAGGCTTTTCTTCGAGCCGCAGAACAGGATGGTGATGCGGTCTTCCTGGTTAAAACCAAACGCCTTGCCCAGCAGCGTAGACGCCACCAACACCAGGGCCAGCAGCACGCAGCAGGCCACCACCAACCCGCCCAATTCCCACAGCGGGATCTGGTGCCAGATG
>Ga0308160_10004818_pt1 | contig 14241 bp, 14 predicted proteins | sample PhyFR1_FD_201036 | JGI IMG/M metagenome (GOLD analysis project Ga0308160, IMG submission 201036) | Phyllosphere microbial communities from UC Gill Tract Community Farm, Albany, California, United States - DLSLF.R1 | ecosystem: Host-associated > Plants > Phyllosphere > Unclassified | place: USA...
AGGCCTCAAGGGCGACCTGGCACGTGCCGGTTTCGTCACCCGTGACGCCCGTGAAGTCGAGCGTAAGAAAGTTGGTCTGCGCAAAGCACGTCGCGCAAAGCAATTCTCGAAGCGTTAATCAGCTTCATTGGATCGCAGCACTCAGGTGCTGCTTCCCGCGAAAAGCCGCCCGCTGCAAAGCCGGCGGCTTTTTTGTTTTTAGCGGCGCCGCGCCAGCGCCACCAGGCCGACGCCCAGCGCCGCCCACAGCATCCGTTTGCGGTTCGGGTAGCACTCGATGTGCTTCGTATAAAAGCTCGATTCGATGGCTTCATCGCCCCAGGTGCCGCGCACCGAACCGAGGCCGCGGGTCGGCTCGAACAGATTGTCGTAGCCGTCGTCCGGTTTATTCTCCGTCTGCAGCCTGGCGCCGGCACGGCGCGTGACCATCAATTTGTCGACCAGGCCCGGGCTGAGCCTTTCGAGGAAGATCGCCATCGCCGCCTGGCCGCCGACCACCAGGTTGCGGCGCGGGTGGGTCGCGGCGAACAGGATGGTCTCGGCCACGATTTCCGGCGCATAGATCGGCGGGATCGGCCGCGACTGGTGGCCGCCCAGCTTGGCACGCGCGTTGTGGAAGAAGGGCGTGTCGAGGAAGCCGGGCTGGATCAGCGTAATGTTGATCGGCATCTTTTCGAGCATCAGGTCCAGCCGCAGGCTGTCGGTGAAGCCGGCGATCGCATGCTTCGATGCCACATAGGGCGCATGCAGCGGTACCGCGCGGTTCGAGGCTGCCGAGCCCATGTTGATGATGGTGCCGCTGCGCTGGCGCCGCATCGGTCCGAGCGCCGCCTTCATGCCGTAGATCTGGCCCATCAGATTCACCTGGATGATGCGGTCGAGTTCCGCTATCGTCATGTCGTTGACCGAAGCGTGCGCATTCACCGCTGCATTGTTGAGCCAGGTGTCGATGCGGCCGAAACGGCGCACCGCTTCCTCGGCCAGGTGCTCGACCTGGGACCAGACGCTGACGTCGGTGACGACCACGTGGGCCCGCCCGCCGCTGGCTTCGACCTGCGCGGCAACGTGGTCGAGCGCCTCTTTGTTCCTGGCAGCCAATACCACGCTGGCCCCGCGCGCGCCGAAGGCGAGGGCGCTGGCGCGGCCGATGCCGCTGGACGCGCCGGTAATCACAACCACTTGTTCAGCTATCGGTTTCATATGCTTGATCTCCAGAGGTTCAGTTGATACAACGCGGTTGGTGCATCGCAGCATAAATCCTAGCACTGCCGCGTTTGCCGCAGCGCGAGGGTGGCGCACTGTGCCTGTCAGGCTGTTAAAATTGCGCCTTATACGCAAATGGATAGCGGTCACTTATTACTCGAGAAGGAAAGAACATGATCAAAGTTGGCATCGTTGGCGGCACCGGCTACACCGGCGTGGAACTCCTGCGGCTGCTCGCGGCCCATCCGGAAGCGCAGCTGACCGCCATCACCTCGCGCAAGGAAGACGGCCTGCCGGTCGCCGACATGTTCCCGTCGCTGCGCGGCCACGTCGACATCGCTTTCTCGAGCCCGGACAAGGCCGACCTGAAGCAGTGCGACGTGGTGTTCTTCGCCACTCCGCACGGCGTCGCCATGGCCCAGGCGCCGGAACTGCTGGCTGCCGGCGTCAAGGTGATCGACCTGGCCGCCGACTTCCGCCTGAAGGACCAGGCCACCTTTGAAAAGTGGTACAAGATCCCGCACACCGCGCCGGAACTGCTGGAAGAAGCCGTCTACGGCCTGCCGGAACTGAACCGCGACGAGATCAAGAACGCGCGCCTGATCGCCAACCCGGGCTGCTACCCGACCACGATGCAGCTGGGCTTCTATCCGCTGTTGAAGGCCGGCATCGTCGACGCCGGCAACCTGATCGCCGACAGCAAGTCGGGCGTGTCCGGCGCCGGCCGCAAGGCCGAGATCGGTACGCTGTTCTCGGAAGCCAGCGACAATTTCAAGGCCTACGGCGTGCACGGCCACCGCCACACCCCGGAAACCTCGGCCCAGCTGCAGCGCTTCACCGACAAGCCGGTCGGCCTGATCTTCTCGCCTCACCTGGTGCCGATGATCCGCGGCATGCATTCGACGCTGTACGCGCGCCTGACCCAGGACATCAGCAACGAAGCCCTGCAGGCACTGTTCGAAGACCAGTACCGCGATGCGGAATTCGTCGATGTGATGCCGTTCGGCGCTTACCCGGAAACCCGCTCGACGCGCGGCTCGAACATGCTGCGCATCGCCCTGCATCGTCCGGACGGCGGCAACACCGTGGTGATCCTGGTGGTGCAGGACAACCTGGTCAAGGGCGCGTCCGGCCAGGCCGTGCAGTGCATGAATTTGATGTTCGGCCTGCCGGAAAGCACCGGCCTGAAGCAGATCGCGCTGCTGCCTTAAACGCTGCCGCAAGGCTGACGGCCAATTGTCGAGCAGACGCAGATCAAGGCCTGAAGTATCGAGCACGGTAAATTGACTATGTTGCACTCAGTCATTTTCCGTGTTGCTTACTTTGCCAGGGGTCTGCCATGTTCGGTCGTAACGCCAAGAGCGAAATCGATAGCCTGATCGGTATTTCCGCACGCATCGAAGGGGACCTGATCTTCACCGGCGGCCTGCGCATCGACGGCGAGGTGCACGGCAACGTGATTGCCAGCGAGGGCGCGGACAGCGTGCTGATCGTGTCCGAGCATGCGCGCATCGAGGGAGAAGTGCGCTGTGCGAGCCTGGTGGTGAACGGTTACATCGCAGGGACTGTTTTTTCGTCGGAACTTCTTGAATTGCAGCCGAAAGGCCGCATACATGGGGATGTCCATTACCGCCTGCTGGAAATGCATGGCGGCGCCCTGGTGACGGGCAAGTTGACCCACCAGGCGGCCCCTTTGGCTGCCGGCGCCGAGCCGGTGTTTCATTTTGGCGCAGAGGCAGCAGGGGCTCCAGCATGACCGGCGACAAGGGTCTATAATGGACGAAATCCGAAATTAATCAGGAGTTTATCCATGACCGCAATCGCTGAATTGCACCGCTCGCAAGAGCCGCAGGACGCCCCCCCAGTGCCCATCAACTTCTCGGACAGCGCAGCGCAAAAGGTCGCCCAACTGATCGACGAAGAAGGCAATCCCGACTTGAAACTGCGCGTCTTCGTGCAGGGCGGCGGCTGCTCGGGCTTCCAGTACGGCTTCACCTTCGATGAAATCATGAACGAAGACGACACCGCGATGGAAAAGAACGGCGTCACGCTGCTGATCGACTCGATGAGCTACCAGTACCTGGTCGGCGCCGAGATCGACTACAAGGACGACCTCGAAGGCGCCCAGTTCGTCATCAAGAACCCGAATGCGACCTCGACCTGCGGTTGCGGTTCCTCGTTCTCGATGTAAGACGCAGCGCTGTTTGCTTGAAAAGGCCGCCCCGGCATTGCCGGCGCGGTTTTTTTTCGTCTCAACTTTTATTGTTTGCGCAAACAATTATTGAATGACAATGAAATGCGCTGAGGTTAGACTGGCATTCGTGCTTCCATTCCGAGAGCGAACATGTCTGCCAAGTCCTTCCTGATCTTTGGTGTTACCGCAATCACTTTCTTCGGCGCCCCGGTTCTCACGGCCGCGCCCGCTGCCCCGGCTGCAAAGGCAAGCGGCCAGGACGACGGCAACGGCGCCTACCGCACCCGGCGCTACCGCAACCTGCTGGCCGAGCGCCTCGGCGCCAGTCCGCAGGAAACGCACCGCAAGATCGAGAGCGCTTTCCAGCAACTGTTCCATGGCGATGGCCAGGAAGAACGCATCTATTTCGAAACCGGCACCAATGCCGACGGTCCGCTGGCCTACATCACCGACTGGGCCAACAACGATGCCCGCTCGGAAGGCATGAGCTACGGCATGATGATCGCGGTCCAGTTGGGGAAAAAACGCGAGTTCGACGCTTTGTGGAACTGGTCCAAGACCTACATGCAGACGACGGATCCCGCCAACCCGTCGCGCGGCTATTTCGCCTGGTCGATGGGCACCGACGGCACGCCGCGCGCGGTCGGCGCCGCACCTGACGGCGAGGAATATTACGTGATGGCCCTGTATTTCGCGGCCAGGCGCTGGGGCAACGGCAAGGGCATCTACGATTACCAGAAGGAGGCCGACGCCATCCTGCGCGGCATGCGTCACCACCCCCTGCTGACCGCCACCACGCCGTTCCGCATCCACCCGCAGGATCCGCCCTTCGTCGAGCCCGACATGCCGTGGCCGAGCCCCAACAACCGCAACGAGCAGGCGCAGGCGGCAAAGGAAGGCAAACCGTGGCCGCCACGCCGCCCCAATCATGCGCCGCGCCAGGTGACGGTCGGCCCGATGGTGGACGAAGCCCATGCGATGGTCCGTTTCGTGCCCGAGACCAGCATCCCGGGCAGCGATCCGTCCTACCACCTGCCGGCCTTTTATGAATTGTGGGCACGCTGGGCGCCACCCGAGGAGCGCGCGTTCTGGGCGCGGGCAGCGACCGTCAGCCGCGACTATTTCGTGAAGACCGCGCATGCGCAGACCGGCCTGGGGCCCGATCGCGCCGACTTCGACGGCACGCCCTTGCCGATGTGGGACGGCACGCCCGGCGCCTTCAGCTACGACAGCTGGCGCACCATCAGCAACTGGTCGGTGGATTACAGCTGGTGGGGCAAGGATGCGCGCCAGACAGCGCTCAGCGACCGCGTCCAGGCCTTCCTGGCCGGGCAGGGCATGGCCCGCTTTGCCGACCGCTACACGCTGGACGGCCGTCCGATGTCGACGCGGCACTCGACCGGCATGCTGGCGGCGGCCGCGGTCGGCGGGCTGGCGGCGACGCCGGGCCAGGTGCCGGACGCCTTTATCAAGGCGCTGTGGAACACGCCGGTGCCGGCCGGCGAGCAGCGTTATTTCGATGGCATGCTGTATTTGATGAGCATGATGCACCTGGGTGGGGAGTTCCGTGTCATCGATGGGCCCGGTACCTGAGTCTCAGGCCGGATACAAGGCCCCCAGTACCCGCAACCCGGCCGCGCCGGTCACTGCCGGCAAGTTGCCCGGCCGGCGCTGCATGAAGCGGTAACCCAGCCAGGCAAACGCCAGTGCCTCGACCCGGTTCGGCGCCACGCCCAGTTCCTCGGTGGATGCCACGGGCACGGAGCCCCCCAGCGCCTCCGCGATTGCGCGCAGCAGCACGCCGTTGTAGGCCCCGCCGCCGCACACATACACCGCCGCCGGCGGCCAGTGTCGGGTGGCCTCGCGGATCGCCTGCGCAATCGACACCGCCGTCAGCCGCGTCAGCGTGGCCTGCACGTCGGCCGGCGCCAAACCCGGATGCGCCGCCAGCTTGGCATCGAGCCATTGCGCATGAAAAAGGTCGCGCCCGGTCGACTTGGGCGGCGGCTGGCGGAAATAGGGTTCGTCCAGCAGATTCTCGAGCAGTTCATCGTTGACCGAGCCTGTAGCCGCCCACGCCCCGTCGGCGTCATACGCCTGCCTCAGGTGACGCGCGATCCACAAATCCATCAGCACATTGCCCGGCCCGGTGTCGTAGCCGCTGACCCGGCCATCGCCATGCAGCACGCTGATGTTGCCGATGCCGCCGATGTTCACCACCACGCGCACCTGGTTGGGCTTGCCGAAGCGCGCCTCGTGAAAGGCCGGCACCAGCGGCGCGCCCTGGCCGCCGGCGGCGACGTCACGCGAACGGAAGTCGGCGATGACGTCGAGGCCGGTCAGCTCGGCCAGCAGGGCCGGGTTGTTGGTCTGCCGCGTAAAACCGAGTTCCGGGCGGTGGCGGATGGTCTGGCCGTGGACCGCGACCGCACGCACCGGCCCCGGCGCCGCGGCGACGAGTTGCTGCACGCAATCGGCATAGCAGCGCGCCAGTGCGTTGGCGGCCAGCGCTTCGCGTTCGAGTTCGTTGTCGCTGGCGGCTTGCAGGGCCATCAGCTCGGCGCGCAGTGCGGGCGGGAAGGGCGTGAAGGCGGCTTGCAGGGTGCGGATGCCGCGGCCGTGGAAATCGGCCAGCACGCCGTCGACGCCGTCCAGGCTGGTGCCGGACATCAGTCCGATGTAGAGGGAAGAGGCGGGCATGATGCGGACTCGTCTAATATATATAGGGTAAAAACTGTCAGGCCAAAGCAAAAGCGCCTTGCACTGCTGAGAGTGCAAGGCGCTTCGTCATTCAAGCTCGTCGGTGAATCAGCGAGCAGCCATCGTGTTACCAGCCGGCGTCAGCAGCGAGAAGCGGTGCGACATGTCGGCGGCAGCCATCTTGAAGCGCGACAGCTCGCCGTTGTTCAGCGGCTGTTGCTGCAGGTTTTTCATGCCCATCGGGTCGACGGCCTGGCCGCCGATGCGGAATTCATAGTGCAGGTGCGGGCCGGTGGCCCAGCCGGTGGCGCCGACGTAGCCGATGATGTCACCCTGGTGGACCTTCTGGCCGCGGCGCAGGCCGCTGGCGAAACGGCTCATGTGGCCGTAGGCGGTGCTGTAGTTCGACCAGTGCTTCAGGACGACCAGGTTGCCGTAGCCGTTCGAGGTGCCGGCGAAATCGACGGTGCCGTCGCCCGAGGCGCGGATCGGGGTGCCCATCGGGGCCGCCATGTCGATGCCCTTGTGCGCTTTCCAGACGTTGAACACTGGGTGCACGCGCATCGAAAAGCCCGACGAAATGCGGGTGAAGGCGACCGGCGATTTCAGGAAGGCTTTCTTCAGCGACTTGCCGTCCAGGCTGTAGTAACCGCCCTGGTGGGTGACCGGGTCTTCGTACCAGACCGACTGGTAAGCCACGCCACGGTTGATGAACTCGCCGGCCAGCACGCGGCCGGTGCGGACCAGTTCGCCGTCCAGGTAGAAGTTTTCATAGACGACGTTGAAGCGGTCGCCCTTCTTGAGGTCGCCGCGGAAGTCGATGTTGGTCGAGAACATTTCGACGATCTGGCTGACCACCTGGTCCGGGATCTGGCCGCCGTCGACGTTGGCGTCGGTGGCAGCGTACAGCGAACCATTCTTGATTTCGCGCGAACGCATTTCGACGCGGCGCTCGAGTTCGGCCGGGGCCTTGGCCGAGACGAATTTCTCGCCCTTGCGGGTGACGGTGACGGTGTTGAAGCTGTCCTTGCCGACGGCGATCGTGGCGCGCAGCGTCAGCAGCAGGCCGTTCTCGTCGGTTTCCGCCTGGATGCGCTTGCCGGTTTTCAGGCTCAGGATGCCGCGTGCCAGCTTGTCGCTGCGGACGAAGGCCTGGGCTTGCTGGTCTTCGATGCCGAGACGGGTGAACACCGAACCCAGGGAATCACCGGCACGGATGCGTTCTTCGTGGATGAATTGCTGCTGGTCCTGTTGCAGGGCAGCGATCTGGTCGGAGAGGTTGGGGAGCTGGAGGTCTTCGGCGACCGACTTGGTCGGCAGGTCGGCCGCATCCGGCGCGATCGGGGCGACTGCGGTCGCACCGAAAGCGGCGAGGGCCAGCGCCGCGGCGCCGCCGGCAACGATACGGGTCTTGCGGCTGGTGTTGACCAGTCCAAACCAGAACTTACCGGTGATTTTATGTATTGGATTCATGCAATCAGTTAAAATTTACCGCTTGAAGGTCCAAGCCCAACTCTCTTTTATTGTTTTTTTAGTCTAGTCGTCGTTGAAACTTTTCATGCGGCAAGATTGACGGGATCGCGAATTATATCAAAATACGGCGTCCTACAACCGTTTTAGCCAAATTCCTACACGAAATTTATGACTTCCCAAGAGCTTTCTGGTAATGCCAGAACAACAACATCGGCTGCCAGCCCATCGATTCTTCCTCTCAGCGACGCGGTCCAGGAAGCCCTTGCCATTACCAAGCGCGGTGTCGACGAACTGCTGATCGAAAGCGAATTCGCCCAGAAACTGGCACGCTCCGAAAAAACCGGCACCCCGCTGCGCATCAAGCTGGGCCTCGATCCGACCGCGCCCGATTTGCACCTTGGCCACACCGTGGTACTGAACAAGATGCGTCAATTGCAAGACCTGGGTCACCAGGTGATCTTCCTGATCGGCGACTTCACGTCGATGATCGGCGACCCGTCGGGCCGCAACGCGACCCGTCCGCCGCTGACCAAGGAGCAGGTCGAAGCCAATGCGATGACCTATTTCAAGCAGGCCTCGCTGGTGCTCGACCCGGCCCGCACCGAAATCCGCTACAACTCCGAGTGGTGCGATCCGCTCGGCGCGCGCGGCATGATCCAGCTGGCCTCGCGCTACACCGTGGCGCGCATGATGGAACGCGACGACTTCACCAAGCGCTACAAGAGTGGGACCCCGATTGCGGTGCATGAGTTCCTTTATCCGCTGATGCAAGGTTATGATTCAGTGGCTTTGAAATCAGACCTTGAGCTAGGTGGAACGGATCAGAAATTCAACCTGCTGGTCGGCCGTGAGTTGCAGAAAGACTACGGTCAAGAGCAGCAGTGCGTGCTCACCATGCCATTGCTGGAAGGCCTGGACGGCGTCGACAAGATGTCCAAGTCCAAGAACAACTACATCGGCATCACCGAGCCGGCCAACACCATGTTCGGCAAGCTGATGAGTATTTCCGACGTGATGATGTGGAAATACTACGAGCTGCTGTCCTTCCGCTCGATCCAGGACCTGGCCGCGCTGCGCGCCGAGGTCGAGGGCGGCAAGAACCCGCGCGACGCGAAAGTCGCGCTGGCGCAGGAAATCGTGGCACGCTTCCACTCGCAGCAGGCGGCCGAGGATGCGCTGGCCGACTTCGTCAACCGCTCGAAAGGCGGCATCCCGGACGACGTACCGGAAGTTGGCATCAAAGGTGCGCCGCTGGGCCTGCCGCAACTGCTGCGCCAGACCAACCTGTGCGCGTCGTCGTCGGAAGCCATGCGCATGATCGACCAGGGCGGCGTGCGTATCGATGGCACGGTGGTGTCCGATAAAGGCTTGCAGGTCCAGGCCGGCACCTTCGTGCTGCAGGTCGGCAAGCGCAAGTTCGCCCGGGTCACGCTGACGCGTGACCCCCTGACCGGCGCATGATCGGCCTGCTCCAGCGGGTCAGCGCCGCCAGCGTCACGGTCGATGGTGCCGTCATCGGTGCCATCGGCCGTGGTCTGATGGTGCTGGTGTGCGCCGAAAAGGGCGACACCGAACGCGAAGCCGATGCGCTGCTGACCAAACTGCTCGGCTACCGCGTGTTTCCCGACGAGGCCGGCAAGATGAACCGCAGCCTGGCCGACATCGGGGGCGGCCTGCTGCTGGTGCCGCAGTTCACGCTGGCGGCCGATACCCGGTCCGGCACCCGTCCCTCGTTTTCGCCGGCCGCCGCGCCGGCGGACGGGCGGCGCCTGTTCGACCATGCCGTGCACCAGGCGCGCGAGCGCCACGCTATTGTCGAGACCGGCCAATTCGGTGCCGACATGCAGGTCGCGCTTACCAATGACGGACCGGTGACGTTCTGGCTTCGGATTGATCCACCCAAGACAAGCGCTTGAAAATAGTGAAACCAGGGCGTGCCGCCGGAGTCAATACAGAAAAGCGGCAAGCAAGCAGGGGGCGACAATGAAGATCTGGAGTGAATCCTTTACCGAAGGCGGCACGATTCCATCGCGCTGCGCGTTTGCCGCCATCGATCCCGGCAGCCACATCAGGCTGTCGGCCAACCGCAGCCCGCACATCGCCTGGGACGAGGTCCCGGCAGGCACCGAATCGCTGGTGCTGCTGTGCCACGACCGGGACGTGCCGACCGAAGGCCGCGACGTCAACCAGGAAGGGCGCGTGGTGCCCGACTCGCTGCCGCGCACCGAGTTTTATCACTGGGCGCTGGTCGACATCCCGGTCAGCCTGAGTAATTTCGCCGAAGGCCTGTTCTCGGACATGGTCACCCCCGGCGGCAAGAGCGGCCCGCTGGTGCCGTTCACGATCAAGAACGGCACCGAGCACCAGCTGCGCCATGGCGTCAACGACTACACCGGCTGGTTCGCGAGCGACCCCGACATGGCCGGCGAATACTACGGCTACGACGGTCCATGCCCTCCGTGGAACGACGAGCGCGCACACACCTATGTGTTCACGCTGTATGCGATGGACATTCCACGCCTGCCGCTGGACGGCCTTTTCACCGGCAAGGAAGTGCGCCTGGCCATCAAGGGCCACATCCTCGACGAAGCCAGCATCTTCGGCGTGTATTCGCTGAATCCCGAGGTTGCGGCTACCCTGCCCACAGAACAAGCGAACTAGATGCCCGTACCACCGACAACCGCACCCACCACCATCCTCCTGATCCGCCACGGCGAAACCGCCTGGAACGCCGAGCGCCGCCTGCAGGGCCATCTCGACATTCCGCTGAACCCCGAGGGCGAACGCCAGGCCGGCCGGCTGGCCGCGGCGCTGGCCGGGGAGCCGCTCGACGTCCTCGTCTCCAGCGACCTGATGCGTGCACGCCAGACCGCGCAGGCAATCGCCGACCTGCGCGGCATGCCGCTGCAGATCGAACCCGGCTTGCGCGAGCGCTGTTACGGCGGTTTCGAAGGCTTGCTGTACAGCGAAATCGAGCAGCGTTTCCCGCGCGAGTTCGCGGCCTGGCAGGCGCGCGACGTCGATGCGGTGCTGCCGCCAGGGACCCATTGCGGCGAGACCTTCCGCGCCTTTTTCGCGCGGGCTACCGCTGCCATCCTGGCGCTGGGGACGGCGCATCCGGGCAAGACGATCGCGCTGGTGGCGCATGGCGGCGTGCTCGAGTGCGCTTATCGCCTGGCGCGTGGGCTGCCGCTGGAGACGCCGCGGGATTTCAAGGTGTTCAATGCCAGCATCAACCGGTTTGTGCTGGAACAGGGGACACTGCGCTCGACGAGCTGGGGCGAGGTCGAGCATCTGCGGCCGGCCGTGCTGGACGAGCTGACCTGACAGCGCTTAAATGATTGGTAATTGCAAGCGATTTATATCGCGTACGCAACAATCACCAAAAAAATGTGCTGAGAAATTAAGCAGAGCTTCGGGTAAAATAGCGAGTTCCCGTCGACGCCTGTGATTTCTCTGCCGTGCAAATTGGTCCTTATCTCCTTCGCAATAATGTTTTCGTCGCCCCGATGGCGGGCGTGACCGATCGTCCGTTCCGCCAGCTGTGCAAGCAACTCGGGGCCGGCTATGCGGTGTCGGAGATGGCGGCCTCGAATCCGCGCCTGTGGGCCAGCGAAAAGAGTGCGCGCCGCACCGACCACGAAGGCGAGATGGAGCCGAAGGCGGTGCAGATTGCCGGCGCCGATCCGCAGGACCTGGCCGATTGCGCGAAGTTCAACGTCGAGCGCGGTGCCCAGATCATCGACATCAACATGGGCTGCCCCGTCAAGAAGGTGTGCAACAACTGGTGCGGTTCGGCCCTGCTGCAGCACGAAGACCTGGTGCAGCGCATCCTGGAGTCGGTCGTGAACGCGGTCGACGTGCCGGTCACGCTGAAATTCCGCACCGGCTGGGATCGCCAGAACAAGAACGCACTCACCATCGCGCGCATGGCCGAGCAGGCCGGCATCGCGATGCTGACCCTGCATGGCCGCACCCGTGCCGACGGCTACAAGGGCGATGCCGAATACGACACCATCGCCGCGGTCAAGGCGGCGGTCTCCATCCCCGTGGTGGCCAACGGCGACATCACCAGCCCGGAAAAGGCGAAGTTCGTGCTGGAGCACACCGGCGCCGATGCCGTCATGATCGGCCGCGCCGCCCAGGGCCGCCCGTGGATCTGCCGCGAAGTCGACCATTACCTGCGCACCGGGACACTCCTCCCGGCGCCGCGGGTCGAGGAAGTGCGTGAATTGATGAACGAGCACTTGCCCGCCCACTACGCCTTTTACGGCGAATACCTGGGCGTGCGCACCGCGCGCAAGCATATCGGCTGGTATGTCGAGGATTTGCCGGGCGGCGAGGAGTTCCGCCAGCGCATGAACCTGCTGGAATCGACCGCCGACCAGCTGGCCGCCGTCGATGAATTTTTCAAATCACAACATCGGTACGGGGAGCGGTTACAATACCGGCCCGCGCATCCTACCGATGATGCAATTGCCGCGTAATTAATAAGAAGAAAAAGAGATTCGGAGACGTTGTTGCCACAAGCAGCATATTAACGAGGATAGAGCAGCAACATGAGCAAAGAAAGTATCCAGGAAGTCGTACAGAAAAGCCTCGAAGACTATTTCAACGACCTGGGCGAGCAAAAACCGTCGAATATCTATGACATGATGCTCCTGACCGTCGAAAAACCGATCCTGCAAGTCGTGATGACACGTGCCGAAGGCAACCAGTCGCACGCGGCCCAGATGCTGGGCATCAACCGCAATACCTTGCGCAAGAAGTTGCAGGAACACGGGTTGCTGTAATTCGCCGGCGGAGGGCCGGGGCGGGAATCTCCGCGTCGGCCACCGGTCCGACGTAGTGAATCCCGCACCATCTTTCATCCACAGGCCTTCCCCATGATCAAACAAGCCCTCATTTCCGTTTCCGACAAAACCGGCGTGCTCGATTTTGCGCGCGCGCTGTCCGCGCTCGGCGTGAACATCCTGTCCACCGGCGGCACTGCCAAGCTCCTGCAGGACAATGGCGTCGCCGTGACCGAAGTTGCCGACTACACCGGTTTCCCGGAAATGCTCGATGGCCGCGTGAAAACCCTGCACCCGAAAGTCCATGGCGGCATCCTGGCGCGCCGCGATTTTCCGGAACACGTTGCCAAGCTGGAAGAACACGGCATTCCGCAGATCGACATGGTGGTGGTTAACCTGTACCCCTTCCAGCAGACCGTAGCCAAAGACCAGTGCTCGCTGGAAGAAGCCATCGAGAACATCGACATCGGCGGCCCGACCATGTTGCGCTCGGCGGCCAAGAACCACCGCGACGTGGTGGTCGTCGTCGATCCGGCCGATTACGACGTCGTCCTGGCCGAAATGAAAGCCGGCGACGTCGGCTACGACACCAAGTTCCGCCTGGCCAAGAAGGTGTTCGCCCACACCGCCCAGTACGACAGCGCGATCACCAACTACCTGACCAGCCTGGGCGAGGACAAGCAGCACACCACCCGCGCCGCCTACCCGCAGACGCTGAACCTGCACTTCGAAAAAGTCCAGGACATGCGCTACGGCGAAAACCCGCACCAGAGCGCCGCCTTCTACCGCGACCTGCAACCCGCTGCCGGCAGCCTGGCGAATTATCGCCAGCTGCAGGGCAAGGAACTGTCGTACAACAACATCGCCGACGCCGATGCGGCCTGGGAATGCGTGAAATCGCTGGGCGGCTTCGACCAGCCAGCCGGCTGCGTCATCATCAAGCACGCCAACCCGTGCGGCGTGGCGATCGGCGCCGATGCGCTGGACGCCTACCAGCGCGCCCTGAAGACCGATCCGACCTCGGCCTTCGGCGGCATCATCGCCTTCAACGTGCCGGTCGACGGCCGCGCGGCCGAAGCGATCGCCAAGCTGTTCGTGGAAGTGATCATTGCCCCGGTGTTCACGCCGGAAGCGCTGCAGATCCTCGCGGCCAAGCAGAACGTGCGGTTGCTGGAAATCGCTCTCGAAAGCTTGCAAACTGCGGGCCAGAACACCTTCGACGTCAAGCGCGTCGGCGGCGGCCTGCTGGTGCAATCGCCGGATGCACGCGACGTCGGCCTGGCCGACCTGCGCGTGGTCAGCAAGCTGCAGCCGAGCCCGCAGCAGCTGCAGGACCTGCTGTTCGCCTGGCGCGTGGCCAAGTACGTCAAGTCGAACGCCATCGTGTTCTGCGCCGGCGGCATGACCCTCGGCGTCGGTGCCGGCCAGATGAGCCGCATCGACTCGGCGCGCATCGCTTCGATCAAGGCGCACAACGCCGGTTTGTCGCTGGTCGGTTCGGCGGTGGCGTCGGATGCCTTCTTCCCGTTCCGCGACGGCCTGGACGTGGTGGTCGACGCCGGCGCGACCTGCGTGATCCACCCGGGCGGCTCGATGCGCGACCAGGAAGTGATCGACGCGGCGGACGAGCGCGGCGTGGTGATGCTGTACACTGGTACCCGTCACTTCCGTCACTGATCGGGTGTGGGGCCGTGGTGACTTTGTCACTGCGGCCTGTGTTTATTCACAGTATTTTTCCCACGAAACACCCTGGCCGGTATAACATTCGAAGATGATTATTCTCGGCATCGACCCGGCCCTGCGCACCACAGGGTTCGGGGTTATTGAAAAGCAGGGCAGCCGGCTGCGCTACATCGCGTCCGGCACCATCAAGACCGG
>Ga0308160_10004821_pt1 | contig 14238 bp, 14 predicted proteins | sample PhyFR1_FD_201036 | JGI IMG/M metagenome (GOLD analysis project Ga0308160, IMG submission 201036) | Phyllosphere microbial communities from UC Gill Tract Community Farm, Albany, California, United States - DLSLF.R1 | ecosystem: Host-associated > Plants > Phyllosphere > Unclassified | place: USA...
CCCCTTCCCATCCCGAACAGGACCGTGAAACGACTTTGCGCCGATGATAGTGCTGCAACCAGTGTGAAAGTAGGTTATCGTCAGGCTAATTAATAGCAGTAAAAAGTAGTACCGTAAAAAACCCCACTCGGCAAGCCGAGTGGGGTTTTTTGCTTTATAACTCTTAAAAAACCACCGCCATCACGCGGTGCGTACCGTTTGCCCCGACTCCAGGTTGTCCCACAACTTGTCATGAAAAGGCATCAGCAGCACATTGCATACCGGTTCCAGAACGGCCGCAAGGCCGCCGAAGGCCATCGAACCGGTCGCGAAAAACATCACTGTGAACGCGACGCCCATGTGCATTGCAGTCAGGCTGATCTTTTCCAGAGTCACGACCATGAGACGCTGTCCGGCTGCAGTGGACTGCACTTGGCGTTTCCAGGCCCGCTCGTGAAAAGGCACGAGTAAAACATTCAGCAGGGGTTCGATCAGGATCGCCAGGCCGCCCAGCATCACCGATCCGGTGACCGCATACGTGATGGCGAAACCGATCGCCAGGTGGGTAAGGATTTGACTGCTCTTGCGTGCTACTGCCATCGAATGCTCCAAATTCATTGTCGAGGTAAATGATATTCGTTCTCATCTACGACGTGAAATGAAATGAATTTACCGATCCGATAGCACTCGTCTATGTGTCCGCCGATCCCATCTCGAGAAGCCGCGTCAGCAGGGGTTCGGCCGCATCCGCAATCCTGTCCAGGCTCGCTTCGCGCAGCGCCGCACTGTCGACGGCCGCGTCGCTGTGCAGTCCGGCCCAGCGCAGCAGGGCAGCGCAAGCTTGTGCGTCGTCGAACAAGCCGTGCAGATAGGTACCGATGATCTGGCCGTCGTCCGAACAGGCGCCTTCGCCGCGGCCGTCGATCTCGAATGCCGGCCGCGCCAGCGCCGCGCCTTCCGACACGCCCATGTGGATCTCGTAGCCACCGACCGTCGCACCCGTCGCATCGGCAGCGAACACGCAACTGCCGCTGACCTGCGCCAGCCGCTTGTCGCGTGTCAGGGTCGTCTGCAAGTCCAGCAAGCCGAGTCCCGCCGAGCGTCCGGCAGCCGCCTCGACCCCATCCGGATCGTCGACATGGCGTCCCAGCATCTGGAAACCGCCACACACGCCGATCACCTTGCCGCCATACCGCAGATGGCGCCGGATCTGTTCTTGCCAGCCTTGCTGCATCAGCCACGCCAGGTCGCCGCGCGTGTTCTTGCTGCCGGGGAGGATGATCAGGTCGGCGCCCGGCAGCGTCTCGCCCGCGCGCACGAAGCGCAGGTCGACTTCGGGATGCGCGCGCAGCGGATCGAAGTCGGTGTGATTGCTCATGCGCGGGTAGCTCGGCACGACCACGCGGAAACCGCCGGCGCGCGGCGTCACTGCCTGCACCGCATCCTCGGCGTCCAGGTACAGGCCATGCAGGTAGGGCAGCACCGCCAGTACCGGCTTGCCGGTCTGGCGTTCCAGCCAATCAAGTCCGGGTTCCAGCAATTTGACGTCGCCGCGGAAGCGGTTGATGACGAAGCCGACGATGCGATCGCGTTCGCTCTGCGACAGGCAGGCCAGCGTGCCGACGATGTGGGCGAACACGCCGCCGCGGTCGATGTCAGCCACCAGCACGACCGGGCAGTCCACACGTTCCGCAAAACCCATGTTGGCGATGTCGCGGTCGCGCAGGTTGATTTCGGCCGGGCTGCCGGCACCCTCGACGATCACGGTGTCGTACTGCGCCCGCAGGCGCGCGTGCGACTCGAGCACGGCACCCATCGCCACGCTTTTATATTGGTGGTAGTCGCGCGCATTCATGTCGGCGCGCACCCGGCCGTGGATGATGACCTGGGCGCCGGTATCGCTGGACGGCTTGAGCAGCACCGGATTGAGATCGGTATGCGGCGCGATGCCGGCAGCGATCGCCTGCAGCGCCTGGGCGCGCCCGATTTCGCCGCCGTCGCTCGTCACCGCGCTGTTCAGCGCCATGTTCTGCGGCTTGAACGGCGCCACGCGGATGCCTCGACGGCGCAGCAGGCGGCACAGCGCCGCCACCACGGTGCTCTTGCCGGCATCCGAGGTGGTGCCCTGCACCATCAGGGTCGAATACGGGAAGGTAGTCATCGCGCGGACTTATTTGGGCCGATGCGTGCGCGCCAACTCCAGCTTCTCGCACAGCATCGCCGCACCGGCGATCATGCGCGGACCGGAGCGGTTCAGCAGGTTACCGTCGATCGTGAACAGGTTGTCGTTGCGGACCGCCGTGAGGCTGCCGTAGGGCTTCCACATGCTGACGCCGCCGTAGTTCTTTTCCGCCGTGGCGAAGATCGCCTCCGGGTTCTCCTGCAGGACGCCCTCGACGCTGACCACCGGCGCCGTGACCGGCAGTCTGGCGAAGACGTTCTCGCCGCCGCACAGGCGCAGCGCGTCGCTGACGATATGCTCGCCGTTCAGCGTGTACAGCGGCTTGTCCCACACCTGGTAAAAACTGCGCACCGGCGCGCGGTTCGCGTATTTTGCGCGCAGGCTGGCCAGCTGGCGGCTCAGGTCGGCGGCGGCCGGACGCGCCACCGCGTCGGTACCCATCAATTGCCCGAGCTTGAGCAGGCTGGCCGGGATGTCCTCGAGCTTGTGCGGCTCGCTGTGATAGACCGGCACGCCGAGCTTGCGCACCATCTCGATCTGGCGCTCCGAACTGCCGTGGCGCCAGACCACGAACAGGTCGGGTTTCAGCGCAATGATGCGTTCGAGGTCGAGTTCGCGGTTGGACCCGACCTGCGGCACCTGCTTGGCCGCTTCCGGAAAATCGCTGTAGGCGACCACGCCGACCACGTGGCTGCCGCCGCCGGCCGCGAACAGCAGTTCGGTCACATGGGGTGCCAGCGAGATCACGCGCTGGGCCGGCTTCTGCACGGTGACCGTATTGCCGTCGTCGTCCTTGACGGTGACGGCTGCGTGGGCGGAAACACCGGCCGCCAGCGCGGCCACGACTATCCAGTTTTTCATCGCTGATTCCAATCTCTCAATGCTTGTTCGAGGCGCTGCCAGTGCGCTTCCGCTTCCGTGGCAGGCAGGCCGATCCGGATCCCGCGTGCGGCATCGCGGAACAGGCGGACCCAGATCGCGCGGCGCGCCATGTGTTCATGAAATGCTTCGGGCTGTGCTTGCGCCCACCAGTGAAACAGCGGCGTGCCGGATGCGCCGGGCAGCAGCGCGCGCATGCGCTCGCCGTCGCGCGCCAGCCGCGCTTGCGTGGCCTGTTGCCAGCCGCGGTCGCGCAGGGCCGCCAGCGCGATCTCCTGGGCGGGACCGCTGACTGCCCACGGTCCCAGCAGGTCTTCCAGCTGCGCCAGCAGGGCGGGCGCAGCGGCGACGAAACCGAGCCGCAGGCCGGCCAGGCCGAAGAACTTGCCGACCGAGCGCAGTACGATCAATCCGGGCCGCTCGGCGTATGCGGCAATGCTCAGCGCAGGCGCGGTGTCGCCGAAGGCTTCGTCGACCACCAGCCAGCCGCCGCGCGCGGCCAGCTGCGCATGCCATGCCAGCAGCTGGTCCGGCGCCACCGTATCGCCGGTCGGGTTGTTCGGATTGACCACCACCACCACGTCGTTGTCGCGCACCGCCGCATCCAGTGCAGTGTAGGGCACCTGGCGCAGCTCGTGGCCGTGGCGCGACCAGTGGTGGGCGTGTTCGGCATACGAGGGCGCGGACACGCTCACGCGCGCGGGTGCGCGCAGGCGTGGCAGGGCCTGGATCGCGGCCTGGGTGCCCGCCACCGGCAGCAGACCGGGAGCGTCATAGTATGCGCAGGCGGCGCGCACCAGTGCCGGGTCGGGTTCGGGCAGGCGTTGCCACGCATCCGGACTCGGGGCCGGGGCCGGGTAGCCGACCGGATTGATGCCGGTCGAGAGGTCGATCCAGTCGCTGCCGCCGTAGCGCTGCATCGCCTCGCGCAGCTTGCCCCCGTGTTCAAGCATGCAGGCCTCCGGCCAGCAGCGCGCCCGGCAAGGCGATGGCGAGCCACAGCAGCGTGGTGCGCCACACCAGGCGCCAGGCACGTTCGATGTCGGCCGCGCCGGCCGCCGGACCGCTGCCGAGTACCGGCCGCAGTTCGACTTCGCCGTCGTAGACCGCGGCGCCCCCGAGCGTGACGCCGAGCGCGCCGGCGCCGCTGGCCATCACCGGGCCGGCGTTCGGGCTGCTCCACTGCGGCGCCTGGGTGCGCCAGCAGCGCCAGGCGCGCAGTTGGCCGGCACCCGAAGCCAGCAGGGTATAGGACAGCGCAGTCAGGCGCGCCGGCACGTAGTTCAGGACGTCGTCGATGCGCGCCGCCACCCGCCCGAACAGGTTGTAGCGTTCGTTGCGATAGCCCCACATCGCATCCAGGGTATTCGCCAGGCGGAACAGCACTGCGCCGGCGCCGCCGGCCACCAGGAACCAGAACAGGGTGCCGAACACGGCATCGTTGCCGTTTTCGAGCAGCGATTCGGCGCCGGCCTTGGCCAGTTCCGCTTCGCTGGCCTGCTTGGTGTCGCGGCTGACGATGTGCGAGGTCAGCCAGCGCGCGCGATCGAGGTCGCCGGCCGCGAGCGCCGCGCCGATCGGCAGCGTGTGGTCGCGCAGGCTGCGCAGGCCGAGGCACAGGTACAGCAGCGCCGCATGCACGGCCAGGCCCGCCGGGCCAGGCAGGCTGCACAAGGTGGCCGCGATCAGCGTCAGCGGCAGCACTGCCAGTGCCCAGGCCAGGGCGCCGCGCCCGATGCGCCAGCCCAGGCGTTTGTTCAGCCGCCGCTCCAGCGCGCTGGCCAGGTTGCCGAAGCCGACCAGCGGATGCCAGCGCGGCGTCTCGCCCAGCAGCAGATCGAGCGCGATGCCGGCCACCAGCAGCAGGGCCAGGCTGAAGGGAGGCAGTCCGCTCAGCACGGCGGTCCTTTCAGCGCCAGCGGCAGGCCGGCCGCGACGAACAGCACGCGCTCGCAACGCGCCGCCACGTCCTGGTGCAGGCGACCTGCTTCGTCGGTATAGGCGCGCGAGACCGCGCCGTAGGGCACGATACCCATGCCGACCTCGTTCGACACGAAGATGACTTCGCCCACCGCCGGCTCGTCCAGGAAGTCCAGCAGCGCCGCGCGCTCGGTGGTGAACAGCGGCGTCAGGTCGATCGGCCCCACTTCCGGATAATCCATGTGCGCGGAAAACATCAGGTTGCTGAGCCACAGGGTCAGGCAGTCGACCAGCACGATGCGCTCCGGCGTGCACAGGCGGCGCAGGGTGGCGGCCAGCGCGGTCGCCTCCTCGACGGTTTGCCATTGCGGCGGGCGGCGTTCCTGGTGGCGGGCGATGCGCGCCGCCATCTCGTCATCGCCGGCGTGCGAAGTGGCCAAATACACGACTTCCTTGCCGGAGGCCTGCGCCAGGCGTTCTGCCAACGCGCTCTTGCCCGAACGGGCCCCGCCGAAGACGAAGGTACGGCTCATGCTTGTGCTCCCAGCAGCAGGCCCGCCGCGGCTTCCGGATTGGAAGCGAAGAAGGCGTGGAAATACGATGCGGTCAGCGAACCGCTGCGGTACAGCGCTTCGCCCTCGGCGCCGGACGGATGCTTGACCGCGTGCGCGGCCGCTGCGGTAGTCGTCTCCAGGCGTGAATAATGAAAGGTATGGCCGCGCAACACGCCGGCAGCGGTCGGCATGCCTTGCGCACCCAGCCCGGCCAGGCGTCCCTGCATTTTCACCTGTCCCGGCAACAGGCCGGCCATCGGCCAGGCGTGGCCGTCCTTGTCGGTGATCGATTCCGCCACCGCCATCATGCCGCCGCACTCGGCCAGGATCGGGCGGCCGGCGGCGTGCGCGGCGCGGATCGATGCCTGCCAGTGCTGCGCCTGCGCCAGCGTTTCACCGTGCAGTTCGGGATAGCCGCCGGGCAGGTAGACCGCATCGGCGCCGTCCGGCACCGGCTGGTCCGCCAGCGGCGAAAAGAAGGCCAGCTGCGCACCCAGGGCGCGCAGCGTGTCGAGGTTGGCCGGATACAGGAAACAGAAGGCGGCATCGCGCGCAATCGCCACCGTCTTCCCGGCCAGCAGCGGAGAAATCGGCGCCGGCGGCAGGGGGCTGTCGTCGAAGGATAGCGGCGGCATGGCGTCCCAGGCCGCGTCGTCGAACTTGAGTTCGTCGGCCAGCGCATCCAGAAGTGCATCGATGTCGCCGACTTCGTCCGGCAGCACCAGGCCGAGGTGGCGTTCGGGCAGACGGCGCGCCTGCTTGGGCAGCGTGCCCAATAAAGGAATGTCGCGCAGCGACTCCGCCACCATGCGCGCGTGGCCTTCGCTGCCGACGCGGTTGGCGACCACGCCGGCCAGTTGTACGGGCCCGTAGTCGCGCAGGCCCAGCACCACCGCACCCGCGGTCTGCGCCATGGCGCCGGCGTCGATCACGGCCAGCACCGGGATGCCGAATTCGCGCGCCAGGTCGGCCGCGGACGGCTTGCCGTCGTACAGGCCCATCACGCCCTCGATCAGCACCACGTCGGCATCGGCCGCGGCGGCGGCCAGGCGCCGGCGGCACAGTTCCGGTCCCACCATCCACAGGTCGAGCGAGTGCACCGGCGCGCCGCTGGCGCGTTCGAGCAGCATCGGGTCGATGAAGTCGGGGCCGCATTTCAGCACCCGCACCGTCTGCCCGCTGCGCCGGAAGCGGCGCGCCAGGGCGGCGGTGATCGTGGTCTTGCCCTGGCCGGAGGCGATCGCCGCGACCATCACCACACGTGCGCCTTGGGTGCCCATCACCACTCCGTCCCGGCCTGGGCCGCGATGCCGGCCTTGAAGGCGTGCTTGACCACGTTCATCTCGGTGACGGTGTCGGCGACGTCGATCAGTTCCTGCGGCGCGGCGCGGCCGGTCACCACCACGTGCTGCATCACGGGACGGTCGAGCAGGTCGGCGATCACGGCATGCACGTCGAGGTAGCGGTACTTGAGTGCGATATTCAGTTCGTCCAGCACCACCAGGCCATAGGCCGGATCGCGCAGGAAGGAGCGTGCCATCTCCCAGGCCTGCTGCGCCTTGACGATGTCGCGCTCGCGGTTCTGGGTTTCCCAGGTATAGCCTTCGCCCATCGCGTGGAAGCTGACTTCGTCCGGGAAGCGGCGCAGGAACTGTTCCTCTCCGGTCGCCATGGCGCCCTTGATGAACTGGACCACGCCGACCTTCATGCCGTGGCCGAGCGCGCGCGCCGCCATGCCGAAGGCGCTCGAGCTCTTGCCCTTGCCGTTGCCGGTGTTGACGATGATGATGCCGACCTGCTTGTCGGCGGAAGCGATCTTGGCGTCGATGACCGCCTTCTTGCGCGCCATGCGCAGGCGGTGGCGCTCATTAATGTCCAAACTCGTGTCCGGATTGGTGTCGTCGGTCGGCTCAGTCATGGTTCGTTTCCCGGGGAATGAAGATGCGGCGGCCGCCGTGCTCGATGGTCTCGATCGGGTGGCCGAGGGTGTCGCTCAGGCGCGCGGCTTGCATGGCGTCGGCGATCGGGCCGGCGTACCAGCTGCCGTCGCCTTTCAGGAGCAGGGCGTGGCTCGAGATGCCGTGCGCCAGCGTCAGGTCGTGGCCGATCATGACGACGGTCTTGTGCTGTTGCCGGCACAGGCGCGCCAGCAGGCCCATCACCTGCACCTGGTGCGCCAGGTCGAGCGCATTGGCCGGCTCGTCGAGCAGCAGCAGCGCCGTGTCCTGGGCCAGCAGGGCGGCGATCGCCACGCGCTGGCGCTCGCCGCCGGACAGGGTGCGCACGTCGCGCGCCGCCAGGTGATCGGCTTCCATCGCCGCCAGCGCCCCCATCGCGGCCGCGTGGTCGTCGCTGCCTTCCCAGTAGCGGTTGCCGTGGTAGGGGTGGCGCGCCGACAGCACGGTCTCGATCACGCTGTAGGCAAAGGCGTCGTGGCGCGACTGCGCCAGGTAGGCACGGCGGCGTGCCAGGTCTTCCAGCTTCCAGGAGGCGACCGGCGTGCCGTCGATCTCGACGGTGCCGCTTTCGGGCGCCCGCAGGCCGGCCAGCGTGCGCAGCAGCGTGCTCTTGCCGGCGCCGTTGCGGCCGATGATGCTCCAGCATTCCCCTTGCCCTACCTGCCAGTCCAGGCCCTGCACCAGGGTGCGGCCGCCGGCGCGCAGTGCGAGTTGTCGTGTGGTGATCGTCATTTGCGCAGCTGGTGCAGTTGATAGAGGAAGACCGGCGCGCCGATCAGGGCCGTGATCGCGCCCACCGGCAACTGGGTCGGCGCGACCACGGTGCGCGCCAGCGTGTCGCACAGGACCAGGAAACTGCCGCCGCCCAGCACCGCGGCCGGGATCAGCACCCGGTGGTCCGGGCCGAAGGCGAAGCGGCAGGCATGCGGGATGATCAGGCCGATGAAGCCGATCGAGCCGGCGCTGGTCACCGCGCTGGCGGTCAGCAGGCCGGACACGAAGAACAGGCCCTTGCGCAGCGCGCCGACACGGATGCCGAGGGTGCCGGCGTTGTCCGCGTGGAGGGCGACCACGTTCATCGCGCGCGCACTGCGCAGCGCATACAGCAGGGCGCCGCCGAGCACGATCCAGGGCAGCGCCCGCACCGGCGCGCCGGCCAGGTCGCCGATCATCCAGAACACCATGCTGCGCAGCCGGCCCTCGGGCGCGACCGACAGCATCAGCGTGACCAGTGCCATGCAGCTCGACGACAGGATCACGCCGGTCAGCAGCAGCATCGAGGTGCCTCCCTCGATAGCGGCGCCGCTGCGCATGTCGCGCCGCGCGAACAGATACAAAAGCATCGCCACGCCGACGGCGCCGGCCAGCGCCGCCGCGTCGATCGTGGCCGCGGCGCACATCAGCAGCAGCGCCAGCAGGGCGCCGACCGAGGCGCCGGCCGAGATCCCTAATATATAAGGGTCGGCCAGCGGGTTGCGCAGCAGCGCCTGCATCATCACGCCGGCCAGGGCCAGCGCACCGCCGGTGACGAAGGCGGTGAGGGCGCGGCCGGCGCGCAGTTCCAGCAGCGTCGCCGCCATCGAGTCGGTCCGGCCATGCAGCACCTGGACCAGCGCAGCCGGCAGCTCGCCCGGTGCGATGGCGATCGAGCCCGTCATGCCGGCGATCAGCAGGCTGGCGACGGCCGCGAGCAGCAGCGCGCCGACGATCAGGAAGGCGCGCTGGGGCAGGGGGCGAGATTGGGCTGGATGCATGCGGTGCAGTTGGAAGTGGATTAGCGGGCGCCGTAGCGCAGCGCCGCGAACCAGCTGCGTCCGGCGGTGCCGTAGTTGCGCGCCAGTTCATAGCGCTTGTCGGCCGCGTTGTCGAGGCGGACCAGCAGCGACCAGTCGGGATTGAAACGCCAGGTAGTGTAAAGGTTCAGCAGGCCGTAGCCGCCGAGGCGGTTCCTGTTGGCGGCGTCGTCGAAGCGCTGGCCGGATGCCTGCAGTTCGATGCCGCTCTCCAGCTGGCCGGTCGTATGGCTGGCGCTGAGGTTGACGTGACGGCGTGCGCGCCGGGCCAGCTGCTTGCCGGTGGTCTCGTCGCGCGGGTCCTGGAAATCGGCACTGGCGCGCAGGTCGACACCCTTGATCCGGCTCGCGGCCGACAGCGTCCAGCCTTCGAGCAGCGCGTGGTTGACGTTGTAGGCGCAGCTGCCGGTCCGGCTTGGGCAGGGGTTGACCGTGACGATCATGTCGGTCAGGCGGTTGCGGTAGTAACCGGCCTGCAGTTCGCCGCCCGATGCCTGGTAGCGCAGCGCGGCTTCGGCATTGCGGCCCTGTTCCGGCTTGTTGGTGGCCAGGCCGTAGTTGGGGTAATACAGTTCGTTGAAGGTCGGCGCGCGGAAGCTGGTGCCGACGCTGGCGCTGGCGCGCAGCTGGCGGCTGAATTCGTAGGCATAGCCGGCCGCGCCGGTGGTCTTCGCGCCGTACACCGAGTGGTCGTTGCGCGCGCTGAGGTCGACCAGGTGGCTGCCGCGGCGCAGGTCGTAGGACGCCGCCACCGAGTTGGTGACGCGGCTGCCGTTCAACGGGCTCGGGGGGCTGGCCGTGCTAGCGGCGCCGGAGGTGGACAGCACGGATTCCTTGCGGTGGCTGGCCAGCAGCTGCAGGGTGTCGGCGCCGATGACGAATGTATTGTGCCAGGTGATTTCATCCTGGCGCGTGTTGATCTGGCTGGCGTCCGCGGGCGCGGCGCCGCCGAAGTTGCCCAGCCTGTCGTTGGAACGCGCCCACTGCAGGCTGCTGCGCCAGTTGGGCTGGATGCGGCCGTCGAGGAAGGCGGCGTAGCTGTCGATGTCCTGGAAGTTGCGGGCGTCGAAGGCGGCCGCACCGTTGTCGTACTGCGCGCGCAGGCGGCTCTTCAGGAACTGGACACCGGCTTCGATACCGTCGGCCAACCGTACCGCGATGCGGCCGTTGGCGCTGTTGCGGCTGTAGCCGTCGTCGTCCGGGTTGTAGCCGAATGCGCCGGGGCGGGTGGCGGAGAAGCCGTCCGCTTCCTCGTGGGCGGTGCCGAATGCGTAGCTGACGATGCCGCTCGCGCCATGGATGGCGGCGTCGTACTGGCGGGTGCCGTAGCTGCCGCCGCCAATGCTGGCGCCTAGTTGCGGCGCGCCGTCGCTTTTACGGGTGAAGATCTGGACCACGCCGCCGATCGCATCCGCGCCGTACAGGGTGCTCAGGGGACCGTAGACGACTTCGATGTGATCGATGGCCGACAGCGGAATCGCGTTCCAGCTGGCTGCGCCGCTGGTCGAGGAGCCGATGCGCACGCCGTCGATCAGGACCACGACCTGGTTGCTGTTGGCGCCGCGCAGGAACACGCTGGTGCTGGCGCCCGGGCCGCCGTTGCGGACGATCTCGATGCCGCGTTGGCGCGCCAGTACGTCGGCAACCGAGCCGGCGCCGGCGCGCGCGATCTCGTCGGGGCCGATGACGGTGGTGTCGGCGATGACCTGGTCGGCGCGCTCGGGCGTGCGGGTGGCGGTGACGACGACGGTCTCGGGCGCGGCCTCGGGCGCAGCGACCGCGAAGGCGGTGGGCGCAGAAAGGGCAAGGGCCAATGCGGCGGCTTGCCGTGGAACTCGGTGGTGCATGATGGTCGTTCTTGGTTTGACAACCAGCCGGCGTCCCCGCCGGCCAGATTGAACAGAAGCGCCACGGCATGCCGGCGCGCTTCCACCTTTTGGCCGGTATCCGGGCTGGCAAGTGTGGCCGTCCGACCTTCCCATGCTTACGCACAGTGGTGTGTGAGGACGGTTGCCGCATCCATGACGCGGCACTTGCTTACCGTTGCGGGGGCAGCACACGTTCAGCTCGAACCTTGGAAAACCTACTGCGCGTTGCATTTTTGATCTGCGATGCTCGCTGTACTGAAGTACAGCTGCGCTTCTCGACCAAAACTGCCGCCGCTCGCTACGGTTTTTCAAGGTTCGACTGAGCTTCGTGTTTCCCGTTTAACTGCACCTGTGAGCACAGGCGCGAGCACCAAAACGGCGTCATTATACGGTCGTGCCGGCGCCTTGTCAGAATTCCAGCAGCAGAATCTCGCCGTAGCCGATGCGGTGCGGCGTGGCGGCGGCCTGCAGCGCGGCCTGTTCCAGGGGCAGGCCGGACTGCATCGCCAGCAGCAGACGGATGGTGCCGGCATGGCAGATCACCAGTGCTTCCGCGCCCCCGTCGGCACTGGCGCCGGCCTTCAGGGTGTCGACAAAGCCGGCCACGCGGCGTGCGACGTCGAGGACGTTCTCGGCGCCGCCGGGCCGATGGTGGAGCAGGTCGTCAGCCCAGGCGTCGACTTCGCCGCGCGGGATGCCGGACCAGGGACGCATCTCCCAGCGGCCGAAATCCATCTCGGCCAGGCGCGCATCGATGTGCAGGCTGGCCGGCTGCAGGCGGCGTGCCAGCAGGGCGCAGCGCTGCAGCGGGCTGGCGTACACCGGCAGGCGGCCGGGCAGGCCTTGCGCTTCCAGCTTCGCCTGCACGCGCGCCAGTTCGGCCGCGGCGGCCGGGACATCGGTCGCGCCGTAGCAGAGGCCGGCTGCGACGTCCGGTTGCGGATGGCGAACCAGGTGCAGCTTCACGCGGCAGTCCAGGCACCGTGGCCGAGCGTGGCCAGCACCGCCATATAGATGAGGGCTTCCGCCACCTGCTGCACGGCGCCGAGGCAGTCGCCGGTGTAGCCGCCGAGGCGGCGCACGAATTTGCGCCCCAGCCATAGCGCTGCTGCCAGCGCAGCCAGCACGGCGCCGATCACTGCCGCAGGGGAGGTGAGGCCGGCGGCGAGCAGCACAACAGCAGGCAGCAGGGCCGTCGCCGCGGCGATCGCGAATTCGGTGGTCGTCATCTGCTGGGCCAGCGGCTTGGCCTTGCCCTCGCCGCGCACGTACTCGAGCTTCCAGATCAGCGAGGTCGCCGCCAGGCGCGACAGCGGGTGGGCCAGGAACAGGGCCGCGATCGCCGCCCGCGGCGGCAGCATCGCCAGGCCCGAGAGCTTGGCGGCCAGCATGCAGACGATGCCGATCGCACCGTAGGCGCCGACCCGCGAATCCTTCATGATCTCGAGCACCCGTTCCCGCGTCATCCCACCGCCGAGGCCATCGCAGGTGTCGGCGAAGCCGTCTTCATGGAAGGCGCCGGTGGCGTAGATCGAGGCGGCGGTGGACAGCACCGCCGCCACCGACGCCGGCAGCACCAGTGCTGCCGCCCAGTAGACCGCGCCGGCGATGGCCGCCACCACGCAGCCGACCAGCGGGAAGTAGCGCGACGCGTGCTGCAGCCAGCTGGCCTCGAAGCCGACCCAGGCCGGGATCGGCAGGCGGGTGAAGAATTGCAGCGCGATGAAGAAGAGGCGGATCTGCTGCATGGGTTCAGTCGTCGGCGTTCTTGCCGGTTTGTTCGCTGACGCTGGCCGAGGCAAAGGTGGCCATCTGGTTGAGGAAGTTGGCGGCCGCGTGCAGCAGCGGCAGGGCCAGTGCGGCGCCGGTACCTTCGCCCAGGCGCAGGCCGAGCTGCAGCAGCGGTTTCGCACCGAGTGCATCGAGCATGCGGCGGTGGCCGGCTTCGTCCGAGCAGTGGGCGAACACGCAGTAATCGAGGATCGCCGGTTCGATGCGCGCCGCCACCAGCAGGGCACTGGTCACGATGAAGCCGTCGATCAGTAGCACCTTGCGCTGCTGTGCCGCCTGCAGCATGGCGCCGGTCATCATCGCGATCTCGAAACCGCCAAAGGCGGCCAGCACGTCGAGCGGATCGGCGGCGGTGGCGTGCAGCGCGGCGGCGGCTTCGATCACGCGCTGCTTGTGCAATACGCCCTCATGCGACAGCCCGGTGCCGGCGCCGACGCACTCCACGACCGGGATGCCTGTCAGCTTGTGCATCAGGGCGGCGGCGGCGGTCGTGTTGCCGATGCCCATTTCGCCGAAGCCGATCACGTTACCCGCCAGCTCGGCCACCAGTGCGGCGCCGGCGCCGATCGCACTGGCGCACTGGGCGTCGCTCATGGCCGGCGCCTGGGCGAAGTTGCGGGTACCGGCGGCGATCTTGCGGTCGATCAGGCCCGGGCGCGGGCCGAATTCGTGGGCCACGCCGGCATCGACGACGTGCAGGGCGCAATTGTTCTGGCGTGCGAACACGTTGATGGCAGCCCCTTGGGACACGAAGTTCTCGACCATTTGCCAGGTGACGTCCTGTGGATAGGCCGACACGCCTTCGGCCACCACGCCGTGATCGCCTGCAAACACCAGGATCGCCGGCCGGTCGACCGAGATGGTCACGCTTTCCTGGATTAGTCCCATCTGTCTGGCGAGGCGTTCCAGCGTTCCCAGGCTGCCGAGCGGTTTGGTTTTATTGTCGATGGCAGCGTCGAGCTGGGCAGCGAGGGCGGGATTCGCGGTGGGAACGATATGGAAAGCGCTCATGCAGGTGTGTTGTAGAGTTAATGAACCGGTCAACGATAGCATGGCACCCGGCCTTGCGAACACCGTCGGGCTTTGCTATAGTTCGCGTCCTGCTTCTGCAGCGCAGTAAAACGGCAACGAAATCAAGTAGTTGTGTTTGAATTTTCGGCAAGTCCGAAAGCGCTGAAGAAAAAGACGGGGTTGACGAGTTAAGCGAAACACTGCATAATCTCACTTCTCTGCTGCTGACGAACAAAACGATTCGCAGAACGCAGCAAGGCAGTACAGAACAAAGTTCTTTAAAAATTAACAGTCGATAAGTGT
>Ga0308160_10004822_pt1 | contig 14238 bp, 13 predicted proteins | sample PhyFR1_FD_201036 | JGI IMG/M metagenome (GOLD analysis project Ga0308160, IMG submission 201036) | Phyllosphere microbial communities from UC Gill Tract Community Farm, Albany, California, United States - DLSLF.R1 | ecosystem: Host-associated > Plants > Phyllosphere > Unclassified | place: USA...
TGATGACCATAGCAAGTCGGTACCACCCCTTCCCATCCCGAACAGGACCGTGAAACGACTTTGCGCCGATGATAGTGCTGCAACCAGTGTGAAAGTAGGTTATCGTCAGGCTAATTAATAGCAGTAAAAAGTAGTACCGCAAAAAACCCCACTCAGCGAGCTGAGTGGGGTTTTTTGCTTTATACCTTCTCGCCTTTATACCTTCCCGATATTGTCCAGCGCCGCCAAAGCGTCTTCGGTCAAGCGAAGATCAGCCGCTGCCAGGTTTTTGCGCAAATGCGTCACCGACGACGTGCCCGGAATCAGCAGGATATTCGGCGAACGTTGCAGCAGCCAGGCGATCGCCACCTGCATCGGCGTCGCGCCGCATTCTTCAGCTACCTGCGACAAGGCATCCGACTGCAGCGGCGAAAAGCCGCCGAGCGGGAAGAAGGGCACATAAGCGATCCCATCGCGAGCCAACGCATCGATCATCGCATCGTCACCGCGATGCACCAGGTTGTACATGTTCTGGACGCAGGCAATCGGCAGGATGCGCCGCGCTTCCTCGACCTGCGTCACCGTCACGTTGCTGATGCCGACATGGCGGATCAGCCCACGTTCCTTCAGCTCGGCCAATGCCGTGAGCGGCGCCTCGAGCGAACCCTCGGCCGGTCCATGCACGTCGATCATGCTTCGGAAATTGACGACGTCCAGCACGTCGATACCGAGATTGCGCAGGTTGTCATGGACTGCCTGTTCCAGCTCCTGGGCCGTGTCCGCCAGCAGCCAGTTGGCTTGTGCATCGCGGCGGGCGCCGATCTTGGTCACGATCGTCAGCGTCTCTGGATAAGGATGCAGCGCTTCCCGGATCAATTGATTGGTAACGTGAGGCCCATAGAAATCCGAGGTGTCGATATGGTCGACACCGAGGGCCAGCGCCTCACGCAAGACAGCAAGTGCCGCGGCTGGGTTCTTTGGCGGCCCGAAGACGCCGGGTCCCGCGAGTTGCATGGCGCCGTAGCCGAGACGCCGGACCTGACGGTCGCCGAGTCGATAAGTACCGGCCTGGTCGATACTGGACATGTGATTCTCCTTTTGTTAAGTAGTGTCTCCACGATAAGTCGAGACATCACCCAGGACAATCCGCTATAGTCCGGATGGGTTGTACGAAAAAACGAACAATGAAAATCGATCTCGGCGATCTGTCAGCCTTTGTCGCCGTCGCCCGCGCCGGTGGCTTCCGCGACGCCGCGCGCGCCAGCAATACCAGCGCGTCCGGTCTGAGCGATGCCGTCCGCCGCCTCGAAGCGCGGCTCGGCGTACGGCTGCTGAACCGGACCACGCGCAGCGTCGTGCCCACCGATGCCGGCAAGAGCCTGCTCGCACGCCTCGATCCTGTCCTGAGCGAAGTCGAAAGTGCCCTGGACGTCGTCAACGGTTTTCGCGACAAGCCCAGCGGCACGCTGCGCCTGAACGTGCCGGTCAGCGCGGCCCGCCTGGTCCTGCCGTCGATCGTGCCGCGCTTCCTCGCCGCCTATCCCGAGATCCGCCTCGAAGTCACCGCCGAGGAAAGCTTCGTGGACGTGCTCGCCGCCGGCTGCGATGCCGGCATTCGCTATGAAGAACGGCTCGAGCTGGACATGGTGGCGGTGCCAATCGGTCCGCGTATGCAGCGTATGGCCGCCGCCGCATCGCCCGCCTACCTGGAGCGGCGCGGCCGTCCGCAACACCCACGCGACCTGCTGCGGCACGCCTGCATGCGCGGACGCTTTGCCAGCGGCGCCATGATCGAATGGCAGTTCGAGCATGCCGGCGAGACACTGACCATCGATCCGCCCGGCCCCTTGCTGGTCCAGGTCGGGGGCGCCATCGACCTGGCGGTCGAGTCGGCTGTCGCCGGACTCGGCATCGTCTACCTGTTCGAAGACTGGCTGCGTCCGTACATCGACCGCGGCCTGCTCGAGCCGGTGCTCGAACCGTGGTGGCCGCAATTTTCCGGCCCCTACCTGTATTACCCGGGGCGGCGCCTGGTGCCGGCGCCGCTGCGTGCCTTCGTCGATTTCATTCGCACTGAGCCGGACGCCGCCTAGCGCCTACCGCGCTGTCCGCTGTCACGCTTCCATTACACCCTGTCCCGCTAACGGATCACCGCTGTTCAGTTTTTGAACAGCTGGACCGCATACCACCCGGCAGTCCGCTTGGCACAACCCTTGCTGATCTTATATGACAAGACCAACACAGGGGACGATCGACATGACGCAGCCGTGCCATCCAGCAGTGTCTTCACTCCCATCGATGCTGATGCCGGCCCTGCGCACTGCAGCGCCGGCTGTCGTCTTACGTTCTGATTCACCATTGACATTGGAGAAGCCATGAAAACGCGCGCCGCCATTGCCTGGAAAGCCGGGGAGCCCCTGTCGATTGCCGAGGTCGACCTGGAAGGACCGCGTGCCGGCGAGGTGCTGGTCGAAATCAAGGCGACCGGCATCTGCCACACCGATTACTACACGCTGTCGGGCGCCGATCCTGAGGGAATCTTTCCCGCGATCCTGGGCCATGAAGGCGCCGGGGTCGTGCTCGAGACCGGCCCCGGCGTCACCTCGGTCCAACGCGACGACCATGTGATCCCGCTGTACACCCCCGAATGCCGGCAATGTAAATTCTGCCTGTCGCGCAAGACCAACCTGTGCCAGGCGATCCGCAGCACCCAGGGCCGCGGCCTGATGCCGGACGCGACCAGCCGCTTCTCCCTCGAAGGCCGCCCGCTGTTCCACTACATGGGCACCTCGACCTTTTCCAATTACATCGTCGTGCCGGAAATCGCGCTGGCGAAAATCCGTGCGGATGCCCCGTTCGACAAGGCCTGCTACATCGGCTGCGGCGTCACCACCGGGGTCGGCGCCGTCGTGTTTTCGGCCAGGGTGGAGCCGGGCGCCAACGTCGTCGTGTTCGGCCTCGGCGGCATCGGCCTGAACGTGATCCAGGGCGCGAAGATGGTCGGCGCCGACAAGATCATCGGGGTCGACATCAATCCGGGGCGCGTGGAAATCGCGCGCAAGTTCGGCATGACCGATTTCGTCAATCCGAACGAGGTCGGCAACCTGGTCGACCACATCGTGCAGCTGACCGACGGCGGCGCCGACTATTCCTTCGAATGCATCGGCAACGTGCAGATCATGCGCCAGGCCCTCGAGTGCTGCCACAAGGGCTGGGGCCAGTCCTTCATCATCGGGGTCGCCGCGGCCGGCCAGGAAATCTCCACGCGTCCATTCCAGCTGGTGACCGGGCGCCAGTGGAAGGGTTCGGCCTTCGGCGGCGCGCGCGGCCGCACCGACGTGCCCAAAATCGTCGACTGGTACATGGACGGCAAGATCAATATCGACGACCTGATCACCCACACCTTGCCGCTCGAACGCATCAATGAAGGCTTCGATCTGATGAAAGCCGGGCAGTCGATCCGGTCCGTGGTCCTGTATTGAACCGTCAATACCAACAAGGAGAACGATCATGAGTGATGCAGTCAAGATCCACCCGGCTGTCGACAACGGCATCGCGCCGGAACAGCCGGGCTTCGAGGGCGGGACCTTGTCCTGCCATTGCGCCACCGATCCGGTCACGGTCGAGATCGGCGCGCAGGTGGCCTACAACCACGTGTGCGGCTGCACTAAGTGCTGGAAGCCGGATGGGTCGCTGTTTTCCCAGGTGGCCGTGGTCGGACGCGACAAGGTCAGGGTGACGGCCAACGGCGAGAAGCTGAAAGTGGTTGATCCGAGCGCCACCATCCAGCGCCACGCCTGCGAAGTCTGCGGCGTGCACCTGTACGGCCGCATCGAGAATGACCAGCACGCCTTCTACGGCTTCGACTTCGTGCATACGGAGCTATCGCCGCAGACCGGCTGGGCACCGCCCGAATTCGCTGCTTTCGTCTCATCCATCATCGAATCCGGCGCCCGGCCCGAGAACATGGGCGCCGTGCGTGCTCGCCTGAACGATCTCGGCTTGCCGCCCTACGACGTGCTGTCGCCGCCGCTGATGGATGCGATCTCGACCCATGTCGCCCGGCAGAAGGGCGTACTCAAGGATTGACCCTGACGATAACGATAACGATAACGATAACGATAACGATGACCGGAGACCGGAATGAAGCCGTCCCGCCTGCTGCCGCTGCTGCCGACGCTGCTGCTGCCCTTGTCGACTGCGCCGGCGGCCGCGCCGGCAGTGCAGGTTGACGATTTCCCGACCAGCGGACGCGTCGAGTACGTGCTGGAGTGCATGCAAAAGCACGACGGCAAATATGAGTACCTCTACAAGTGCTCATGCGTCGTCGACCGCATTGCCAAGACCCTGCGCTATGACGACTACGTGGCGATGTCGGTCGCCTTGCGCAACCAGAGCCTGGCGGGCGAGCGCGGCGGCGAGTTCCGGGACGAGGCCTCGGTCAGGAACATGGCCAGCAAGTACAAGGAGATCGAGGCCGGTGCCAACAAGGCCTGCGCCGTGCCCCAACGCTGAGGAGCTGAACCCACCACGCTGTACCACCGAAAAAAACCACGAGGAGACGTCATCATGTCATTTCAATCGCGACTCATCTGTCTGGCCGGGGGCCTGGCACTCGTCGCCGGCGCAGCATTCGCTGCCGACTCGGACACCGCAAGGCTCACCAAGGACCCGAAGAACTGGGCGATGCAGGCGGGCAGCATGGACAACCACCGCTACAGCGAACTGAAGCAAATCAACAGTAAGAACGCCAAGAATCTCACCGTCGCCTGGACCTTCTCCACGGGCGTGCTGCGCGGCCACGAAGGCGGCCCGCTGGTCATCGGCGACACCATGTACCTGCACAGCCCGTTTCCCAACAAGGTGTTCGCGATCGCCCTGGAAGACCAGAGCATCCGCTGGAAATACGAGCCGAAGCAGGACCCGACCGTGATTCCCGTGATGTGCTGCGACACCGTGAACCGCGGCCTGGCCTACGCCAACGGCAAGATCTTCCTGCAGCAAGCCGATACCACGCTGGTGGCACTGGACGCGAAGACCGGCAATGAACTGTGGAAGGTCAAGGTGGGCGATCCCAAGCTGGGCGAAACGACCACCAATACCCCGCACGTCTTCAAGGACAAGATTTTGACCGGCATCAGCGGCGGCGAATTCGGCGTGCGCGGGCGCATCACGGCGCACGACATCAATACCGGCAAGGTGCTGTGGAAAGCCTACAGCACTGGCCCCGACAATGAACTGATCGTCGATCCCAATAAAACCATGACCTGGACCGACGGCAAGATGGCACCGATCGGCGCCAACTCCTCGCTCAAGACCTGGCAGGGCGACCAGTGGAAACTGGGCGGTGGCACCACCTGGGGCTGGTACAGCTACGATCCGGCACTGAACATGGTGTACTACGGCACCGGCAACCCGAGCACCTGGAACCCGCGCCAGCGTCCGGGCGACAACAAATGGTCGATGACGATCTTCGCGCGCGACCTCGATACCGGCATGGCGAAGTGGGTCTACCAGATGACCCCGCATGACGAATGGGACTACGACGGCGTCAACGAAATGATACTGGCCGACATCAAGGTCAAGGGCCAACCGCGCAAGGCGCTGGTCCACTTCGATCGCAACGGTTTCGCCTATACGATGGACCGCGTGAGCGGCGAGCTGCTGGTGGCCGAAAAATACGATCCGGTCGTGAACTGGGCCACCCATATCGACATGAAGAGCGGCCGGCCGCAAGTCGTCGCCAAATACAGCACCGACAAGAACGGTCCGGACGTGAACACCAAGGGCGTCTGCCCGTCGGCTCTGGGTACCAAGGACCAGCAGCCGGCGAGCTTCTCGCCCAAGACCGGCCTGTTCTACGTGCCGACCAACCACGTCTGCATGGACTACGAGCCGTTCCAGATCGAATACACGGCCGGCCAGCCCTATGTCGGCTCGACCCTCTCGATGTATGCGGCCCCGAACAGCCATGGCGGCATGGGTAACTTCATCGCCTGGGATGCCGGCACCGGCAAGATGGTGTGGTCGAAGCCGGAACGGTTTTCCGTGTGGAGCGGGGCCCTGAGCACCGCCGGCGACGTGGTGTTCTACGGCACCCTCGAAGGTTACCTCAAGGCGGTCGACCTGAACGGCAAGGAGCTGTGGAAGTTCAAGACCCCGTCCGGCATCATCGGCAACGTCACGACCTGGGAATACAAGGGCAAGCAGTACGTCGGCGTGCTGTCGGGGATCGGCGGCTGGGCCGGCATCGGCCTGGCGGCAGGCCTGACCAAGGGCACCGAAGGTCTGGGTGCCGTCGGCGGCTACAAGGACCTCGCCAAGTACACCGAACTGGGCGGGGTGCTGACGGTATTCGCCTTGCCCGATCGCTGACCCACGCACAACCTGGCAATGACTGGCATGACGCCGGTCATTGCCGAGGCCTCCGGCTTATCCAAGGAATTTATATGAGTACATGTATGAAAGCTACGTTGTCCGTGGCCATGGCTGCCGCTTTTCTCGTCGTTCCCGGCTTGACCCCTGCCGTGGCCCAGGCCGCGGATGCGGCGCCCTACCAGGTCAGCGGTGGCAACAAGGTGGATACCCATACCCTGAGTGGCTGGCGCACCTGGCGCGCGCTGGCATGCGAGCGCTGCCATGGCGCCGCCCAGGAAGGCATGGTCGGCCCGTCGCTGGTCAACAGCCTCAAGGTGCTGACCAAGGACCAGTTCAAGGAAACCGTCCTCAAAGGGCGGATCGACAAGGGCATGCCCAATTTCGATGGCAGCAAGATGGTGGTCGAGAACATCGACAACCTGTACGCCTATCTGAAGGGGCGGTCGGATGGGGCGATCCAGCCCGGCCGTCTGGAGGAGATGGGCAAATGAGGTCGCGCGCCGCGGTTGCCATGCTGGGTGCGCTGTGCTGGCTGGCGCTGCCTGCAGGCGCTCAGCAGGCGGCCAGCGAGCCGGCAGGTGCCAAGCCCGCGGCCGCGCCGGCGCCAGACACGGCCGGGCCCGGCCAGGACAAGGTACTGCGGGTTTGCCAGGATCCCAACAATCTGCCGTTCTCGAGCCGCTCCCAGGCCGGCTTCGAAAACCGGATTGCAGCCCTGTTTGCCCAGGAATTGGGCTGGAAGCTGGAAACGACCTGGTTCCCGCAACGGATCGGGTTCATCCGCAATACCCTGCGTGCCAAAGAGGAAAATTCGGACCGCTTCAAATGCGACCTGGTGACCGGCGTGCCGGCCGGCTTCGAGATGGCTGCCACCACCCATCCTTACTATCACTCCAGCTATGCGCTCGTGTATGTGAAAGACCGCGGCAAGGGCCTGGATGGCGTACGCGACCTGGACGGTGTGCTGGCATTGAATCCCGCGCAACGCGGCAAGCTGCGCTTCGGGGTGTTCAGTGCGTCGCCGATGATCGATTGGCTGCTGAAGAACGATCTCATGTCGCAGGTCGAGTGGTACCAGATCCAGTCGGGCGATGCCGAAGAATATCCCGGACAGACCATCGAACGCGACCTGGCCAGCGGCAAGATCGATCTGGCCTTTGTATGGGGGCCGATTGCCGGCTATGTGGCGCACAACAAGCGCAGTGCGCCGATCGTCGCGGTACCGCTGGCGTCGCAGCCCGGCATGAAGCTGGACTTCGAGATCGCCATGGGTGTGCGGCAGGCAGACAAGGCATTCCGCCAACGCATCGATCAATTGATCAGCGCTAATCAAGGCAAGATCAACGCTATCCTTGAACAGTATGGCGTGCCACTGCTCGACCAGAAGGGGCAGACGCTGCACATGTCCCAGCGTGCGGGAACACCATGATGACATCGTCCATGCCCCCGCCGTTACTGCGCTGGCTGCCGTTTGCGTGCGCTGGTCGCCAGGCTGGCGCCTGGTCCGGCACCTTGTTCCGGACCCTGGCTGCAGCCGTGTGCATCGCATTGCTGCCGGGCCAGGCTGGCGCCCAGGCCGTCTCGTCGGCTGAAACCCTGTTGTTCGAGACCGATCACCTGGCGCGCATCAAGCCGCCGGCCGTGCTGGTCTATGAATTTCGCAAGGCGAGCAACGTCGAGCCGGGATTCAGCGACAAGGTGCAGCTCGACCTGGCCGCCAGCAAGGGCAAGACCAGCGCCACCCTGCATTTCCTGTCGGGGACGCACAAGCACGACATTCCTGCGCTCGAAGAGGCGCATGGCAACCCCGTACTGCTCGGCTTTCTCGAGCGGGACATCGCCGAGATGAAGCGGCTGACGGGTGGTTCGACCGCCTACTTCCGCAAGCGGATCCGGATGGCGCTGGCCGAGGGCGCGCAGGTCAGCGCACAGTCGATCCGCTACCAGGGCAAATCCTTGCCGGCGCAGGCAGTGCGCATCCAGCCCTACCTGAACGACCCGATGCATGCGCGCTTCGAGCCTTATGTGCACAAGACCTACGTCTTTGTCGTGAGCGAACAGGTGCCGGGTGGGATATATCAAGTGCGCACTTCGCTCGACAATGGTAACGGCAAGGCAGTGGCCGCCACCGGCCCGGCCAGCGCGAGGACTGCCGCAGCACCGGCCAAGGGCGCACCGGCAGCCGGTGCCGCGCCGAGCGCCGCCGCGCCGGGCAGCGCTGCGCCGGCGCCACAGCCGGGCGAGCCGGTGCCGGCGATCGACGAGACACTCACGCTTGTCAGCGTGACGCAACCGGGGCACTGACGGACATGGCCGGGGCACCTGGACATTCGAACCTGCTGGAGGCATGCGATGGCGCGCATGAAAGTGTTCGTGTTCGACCCGATCGCAGCAGGCGTCACGCCGGCACGACGCCTGCCGGGAACGCTCAGGCGCCAGGGCGAGATGCTGTTCCAGGCCTTGCTGGCCGACCTGGGCGCCTTGTCAGGTATCGACGTGTTGACGACGGCAAGCCCGGGCCTGGCAGCCAGTGCGGTGGAGGCGGCGGTGGACGCGGCGGTGGTCGCGCGGGTAGTCGATATAACGGCGGCCTCGGCAGCGTCTCATGTGGGCGACGGACCGGCGCGGGTGCAATCCCCGGCAGCGCCCGATGCACAGCCTGCGATGCCGTCGGGGGTGGAAGTACCGCCGCAGCCGCCACAGCTGCGATCCTTGTCGCCGGAAGCGCATCGGTTCGGCGCCCAGTTTGCCGCCGGTTTGCAGGCGGCCGATGCGGTGTGGCCGCTGGCCAGTGAATCGGACGGCATGCTCGAGCAGCTGTCACGCGCTGTTCTGCGCGGCAAGCGCATCCTGCTGGGCAGTGCGCCCGGCGCAGTGGAGATCGTGGCAAGCAAGCTCGAGCTGGCGCGTGTGCTGGCGGCAAGTGGGGTGGCTGTCGTCGCCACCTACAGCCCGCATGCGGCCTTGCCGCACGACAGTGGTCCGTGGGTGGTCAAACCCGATGACGGCGCGGGTTGCCTCGATACCCGGCTGTTCAGCGACCGGGCTGCGGCGCTGGCCTGGATCCGTGCCAACGCGGCAGACCGTTATGTACTGCAGCCCTTCGTTGCTGGAAAACTGGGCAGCCTGTCCCTGATTTGCTGCGACGGTAACGCTAGAGTGCTGGCCTGCAACCAGGAACGGATGGCGATGCGCGACAATCGCTTTCACTTCCTTGGCAGCGTCGTGAATGGCCTGAGCGATGGAGACGGCATGCTGGCGCGCCTGGCCCAGCAAGTGGCGGCGGCGATTCCCACCCTGTGGGGCTACGTCGGGGTCGATTTTGTACTCACCGCACATGGCGCCATGGTGCTCGACGTGAATCCGCGCCTGACTGCCGCCTATGCCGGTTTGCATGCGTCGACCGGCTGCAATCCGGCCGGATTGGTGCTCGATCTGCTGAACGGCACGGCCGCGATGGGCGCGCCGGTGGGCATGCGGCGCGCGGTCAGCGTCGATGTCGGCACGCCCTGAGCGCCGTCACAAGCTCGCTATTTGATGATCACACCCCAGGGCAGTTTGCCGACCGCGACGTCGCGCAGCCGGGTATGATTTTCCGTATCGATCACCGACACGCTGTTCGATCGGCCGTTGGCGACATATAGTTTCTTGCCGTCGGGTGTCAGCGCCATGTTCCATGGACGCTGGCCCACCGGGATCGTGGCCACCACCTGGTTGCTGGCGGTATCGATCACCGCGACGTTGGCATCGCCGCCGTTCGACACATAGACTTCGCGGCCGCTCGGATGCACGGCAATGCCGTTCGCGCGCAAGCCTGCCTTGATGCGGGCCAGGATCGCAAAACGGACGGTGTCGATGACGAACACTTCATTCGCATTCTCGGTGGCCACATAAGCACGGCTACTGTCGGGCAGGAAGCCGATGCCGCGCGGGCGTGCGCCTACCGCGACCTGGGCGACCTGCCTGCGCGCGCCGAAGTCGATGATGTCGACGGCTTCGCCTTCCTCGGCACTGACGAACAGCAGTTTTCCGTTCGGACTGAACACAGCATGCTCGGGATTCTTGCCGTGCACCTTGATCGAAAAGGTCAGGGCATTGTTACGGGTATCGGTCACGGCGATCTCGTTCTTGCCCTCGACAGCCGCGACAACCCAGCGTCCGTCGGGCGAAATCGAGACGCCTTCGGGCGATTCGCCGAGCGCGATCGTGCTGCCCAGCGCACGTGTCTTGAGATCGACCAGTTGCAGGCGATTGTTGGGCTGGTCGCTGACGTAGAGCCAGCGCCGGTCGGCGCCGATGGCCAGGCCGCGCGGCTTGCTGCCGCCGGGCAGTTCGGCGATCACCTGGTCGGTCAGGGTGTCGATGACCGAAATCGTCGCCGATCCCTCGTTGGGGACGTAAGCAAGGGTCGCACCGGTCTTCGTATTCACTTGTGCCGCGGCCCATGGTGCGGCGAGCAGCGCGCTCAGCAGCATGAGCAGGGGCGCGACGAGGGCACGGACCATGGCCAGCGGGGCCGGGACGGTAACAAGGTGGGCGCGGGCGGTCATCGAGTCTCCAGGGGTGAGTCGGAACGCGAAGGGGCGGTACGGACGGGACGGGCCGGCCACATGCGCAGCAAGAGGCCATCACGGTCGACCAGCAGGTGCTTGGCCACGGCGAGCAGGTGCAGGCCGACGAGGATGGCCAGCAATAGCGCGGCCAGGTGATGGGTCTGGTTGAAGAACGCATACCAGGCCTTGTCGTCCGGTCCCCAGGGCTGCCAGTGGACCAGGTTGAAGAACTTGATGCCGTGCCTGCTGAAATTCGAGGCCAGATAGCCGGACAGCGGCAGTGTCACCATTAACAGGTACAGCAGGATGTGGCTGAACCTGGCCGCCTGGCGCTGCCAGGCCGGCATCGTGTCCGGCAACGGCGGCGGTTTGTGCGTCAGCCGCCACCCGATGCGCACCAGGATCAACAGGCCGATCACGATGCCGCTGCTCTTGTGCAGGTTCACGTACATCCCGCGCGCCGGGGTGCCGCGCGGGATGTCTTCCAGCAGCAGGCCGAATGCGAACTGGCCGAGCAATAACAGTGCAATCAACCAGTGCAAGGCGATGGCGGTCGTGGTGTAGCGTGCGTGCATGGGCTGGCATCAATGAAACAGCGATTTCTCGGGCGGCTTGATGTGCAGCCGCTGCAGCTTGCGGTACAGAGTGTTGCGACTGATGTTCAGCTCGCGCGCCACGCTGCTCAGGTTCCAGTCACGCCGCGTCAGTTCCTGCATCAGCGCGGCCCGTTCCGCGCTTTCGAGAGGATTCAGTTTCTCCGTGAACGACGCCTCGTCGTCGAGGACGAGGCCAACCGGAGCGACCGGTATCGCGGAGATGTCCGCTGCCTGAGCGGGCTTCGGCGCGGTTGCCGGCGTAGGCGGCACGCCGGCGCCACCAAACGGCGGTGGGGCAACGATGAGCGGATCGCTACGGTATTCGGCGGGCAGGTCGTGCACTGTCAGGCAATCGCTCTCCCGCAATGCGATCATGGTGCGCAGCAGGTGGCGCAACTGCCGCACATTGCCCGGCCAGCGCTGCCGGTCGAGCAGGGCCAGCAAGCGTTCGTCGAGTTCGACCGGGCTGCCCGCATCGCTTTCCTCGGCCGCAAGGTGGCGTATGAGAGCGCGGCGATCGGCGCGGTCGCGCAGCGGCGGCAGCGTGATCGTCACGCCTTGCAGGCGGTAATACAGATCTTCGCGGAATTCGCCCTGATCGATCTTGCGTTGCAGGTTGCAGTGTGTGGCGCTGATCAGGTGGATGTCGAGCTTGACCGGATGTTCGCTGCCGAGCGGCATGACTTCGCGCTCCTCGAGCACGCGCAACAGCCTTGCCTGCAGCGCAACCGGCATGTCGCCGATTTCATCGAGGAAGAGGGTGCCGCCATTGGCCTGTAGCAGCTTGCCGCGCTGCCCATCCTTGCTGGCGCCGGTAAATGCACCCGAGCGATATCCGAACAGTTCGCTTTCGATCAGCGCTTCCGGTATCGACGCACAATTGATTGCAACGAAAGGCCGTGCCGCGCGACTGCTGGACAGGTGAGTCGCCCGCGCGAACATTTCCTTGCCGGTGCCAGTCTCTCCATACAACAGGATCGCGACTTTGCGCTCGAGCACGCGCCTGGCGGTGTCGATGCTGGCAGCCATCGAGGGATCGCCGAAATGCAAGGCGTCGAGTGCCGTTGGCGGGGTCGGCGCAGGTTGCACGGTCCGGGGTAGCGTAGTGGCATCTGCGCCATCACGCGGGGCCGGTCGAGCGCCGCTGACCGAACCCGTGCCGGATACCGGCTGGTACATCACGGCAAAAAAGCGTGCGCCGCTACGGGTCTCGAAGATCGGTACCGGATGAAAGGCTTTCCTGACACTGGAATCGATCAGGCCGCAAAAGGTGACGTTGAACAGTTCCGCAATGTCGCGGCCCACGATCTCGCTGCGCGAGCGCAGGCCCAGCTGGAACAAGGCGCAGCGCGTGGCGGCCAGCACCTTGCCGGTGACGCTGAGGGCAATCGCTCCCTCGCTCAGCGTGCCGACGAATTCCGGGCGGTTGTGGAAACGTACGATGTATTCGTGGCGGAACCGCTGCAGGAAGACACGGTTCTCGATCATCTGCACCGACATGCTGACCAGGGCCAGCGTATGTTGCTGCGCGAGGTGGGATTCGCCGGAGGCATCGAGCACGCCGACGAGCTCCTCTTCATGGTCGAAGATGGGAGCGGCGGCACACGACAATCCGATATTGCGCGACAGATAGTGCTCGTCCTGATGCACCGTCAGTGGCCGCCGTTCGAACAGGCAAGTCCCCATGCCGTTCGTGCCTTGCACACGCTCGCTCCACAAGGCACCCGGCATCAGGCCGGTTTTGGAAGCCGCATGGGTAAAAGCCGGGTCGCCGAAATAGTTCAGCAGCACGCCGTCGCGGTCGGTCAGCATGATGGCGTAGCCGGAACCGGCGAGTTGCTGGTAGAGGTTCGCCATCTCGACCTTGGCGACCGCTTGCAGGTCGGCGAGACGTTCCTGCCGTGTCCGCAATTCTGCAGGAGAGACGACCTCAGGATCGTTACAGGCCCCAGGGTCCAGCTTGTATTCGTTGAGACATCGAATCCAGGACTGGGTAATCCGGTTGACTGCACCAGAAGGACTCTGTTCGCGCTCCGGATACGCGGCGCGACCGGATGCATAGTTTGACTCAAGCCGCCCATGGACGACCGAGTGGACACGTTTAACGTGTTCCACGGCAATCTCCAGCATGCTGTCTCCTCCGTCCTTCGCTGACGGCGTGAAAACCGCCGCTGCTATTTATATGGACTGTTTTCGGATGCCCAGATCATCTGCATGATGTCTGTACATCTTTGCTGTAGAGAATAGTACTACGTTCGGTTTTGAATAATGCAAGTATTTTGAACGAAGGAGCCTGCGGCTACTGTCCGACTAGCTAGGTATCAGACCGAGATCACATATGGCTGAATCGAAGGGAACTCTCTATGAACAGGACGGTCATAGTATTTCGATCCTTGTGCTGTATAGCTTAAGTTTGCTATACTGCGCCTCCGCTTCACGGCACATATGATTTCCAAGGGAATTAAAGTGCTGAGTTGCAACGTCGAAGTGGATGTTGCAAGCGAGCGAAAAGAAGTTGACGGTAAGCGCGAAACACTGCATAATCTCACTTCTCTGCTGCTGACGAACAAAACGATTCGCAGAGCGCAGCAAGGCAGTACCGAGTAAGTTCTTTAAAAATTAACAGTCGATAAGTGTGGGCGTTTGATGAAGGTGCCAACAGCTGCGTAAGCGCTGTTGATTACTTAAATTATCAAATGTTCACAAAAAGTATAACGTTGCTCAGCAATGAG
>Ga0308160_10004823_pt1 | contig 14237 bp, 25 predicted proteins | sample PhyFR1_FD_201036 | JGI IMG/M metagenome (GOLD analysis project Ga0308160, IMG submission 201036) | Phyllosphere microbial communities from UC Gill Tract Community Farm, Albany, California, United States - DLSLF.R1 | ecosystem: Host-associated > Plants > Phyllosphere > Unclassified | place: USA...
ATGTAGCAACACAAACAGAGTCGACGATCCATTGATACATGCACCATCTCGTAAAAGTCGTATCGCACAATATTGATCTATAGCTACAGTCTATCCCATCCTTCTATCATCCTTAGACCGAAGCCCCAACCTCCTGCCATCTCGTATCACGTCTCGTATGGAGATAAATCTCCTTCAATCCGCCTCCTTGACTAGGTGCTCCCCAATCTCCCTGCCGACCAGCCATCAGCCCCGACACCTATTTGTCAGATTGGTCCCACAAGTCAGAGTTGGGACATACGAGATATCGCCCGCCTTCTCTCAGTGTACCTTCGCCTAAGGACTTGGCTTCCCAGATATTGAGCATCCCTACTCTGGTCGCATCCCGATCTCCTTCACGAGCATCGACAATTCTTGCCATTCTGAAATCCCGGATCTCCCTAGGTGGACAGGCGGTCTATCCTAGTCAGCCTCTCCTTTCAAGGACCACAGGGTATTGACGTACCTGCAACTCCCGCTCGATATCGGCATTCCCATCTGCCATTTCTTGCTGTAGTCGCTCCCGAGCATATGTCGCGAGGTGTACAATGTTGGAATTGGACATGGTCCGTATTTTCACAGAAGCACTGGTGGACGATAAGAGGATATCAAAATCTCTATCGAGAGTATCAGGGGGATTGCCTACTAATCAGCTTGCTCCCGTCATCAGCCCTAGTCCAAGCTTACTGGATACAGGGTCTGAAACATCCTGGGCGGCTGAGCAGAGAGTCTCAACTAGATCTTCGATACTTTCGAGCTGTTTGCGCATTTTCTCTCTCAGACTCGTCGATTCAGCTTGATACTTGTCCTATACATCAGCCAAAGCTCCACAAAACAAGACTAAGACTCACTCTCCATTGATCAGATCTAATTTGTTCTTCACTTTCATTCCACGGGCCCTCTCTCGTCCCCTTGACACTGGAAATGAAAGCTATTGGATAGAGCTTTTCAATGACCACGTCCATCAACACGATCGGCCCTCCATCGGCCGACAAGCTCGGTAGACCAACTACGAACGGTTCAGGCTGTACACCGAGCTTGGCGTGCCACCTGGCCAAAGAGGTCGAGTTTCCGCTAATGATCAAACGGGATTTATCGAATGCTTCCAGTACATCTGCACCTTCACTGCCTGAATCGAGTTTAGCGCCTGATACAGCTATTTTCCGTCCGACTTGAATGGTGCCCTTGTTGATTGCTCGGGCTAGGCAGTCGTCGACTTCGGCAAGGATTTTGTACCATCCATCACTCAGTTCTAGGTACGGTCGAGGGGATGGTGCATTTTCTTCACCGTCGGCAGGTGCTTCCGGGTGATGAACGGCAGCGACGTAGAGGACCATGGGGCAGCTGGGCGAGGAATCGTGTTCCTGTATACGTCGGATGACTGGTCGTTGGGCTTGTCCGTACTCTCGCTCGTAACTTTATATCAGCGACCGAATCGGTCCCGGGATAGAGGACGTACCGGTACCTGAGCTGAGCAATCACTTCCCCCCAATTCCACTTTTCATCATATAAAGCAGGTTTAGCCTGGACCTGACCTGCAATCTTCCACAATATCTGACTCCAGTGATTATCGACCCATTTCTGATTGATCAGAGTACAGCCATCTTGCTGGATGATCTTGAAGGCATGGTAGCGATCAAGTGGTTTGCCATCTTCCGCGATGAATTGGTAAATACCAGCGTTGTTGAGGTCGAGTAGCCAGATTTCGTCGGGGCTGTTGTCAGCTCAGATAGCTTTTCGAGAACTCACAATCCTAGTTCCTGAAGCTCGGCGATGGAATTATATTGAGGGTGGAGGAATGCGTCTTTCATATTTTTACGATCCGGTGGTTCTAGGCGTCAGCTGGGCTTCAGTCGCAAGCCAAATAGCTAACTAGTCAAGTCAAATACTGGCAAAGAAGTCACTTTGGCAGGACTAGGCGCCAGGCCTTTCGACAAGCCCGACTGAGCAGGTATCATGCCGCTTGTACGAAGTGTAGTCGACTTCAAAGGCGAATCAGACGATTTTCCAGGATTCTTGAATGGTGTAGAGAATGTGTTCTTGACTTTCCCCCTTGTCGAACTAGGAGTTCGACCGAGTCCAACTCGACGATGAGACGCAGGTGCAGGTGTTTTTATCTCGATCGCTTTCAGGACTTTCATCGGTTTCGCTAGTGTTGAAGTTGGATTAGAGGGGAATGTGTTTGTAGTGGTTCGAAGTGGGGTTCTGAAGACGGGTGACTGGAATGGTGGTGCCGTCCCGGAGATGGTTGTCGGACGCTGCGGTGTGGCTGTGGCTTGTACGAGTGGCCGGAATGGGGTACTGGTGGGAGGCAACATCGAAGTCCTCGGTCGGCTTGGCGACTCGGTGTCTTCCTCGCCAAACATCGCCATGACCCGCTGTCTTGCCGCTTGAGTGGCCATAGTGGCGGGTACACCTGAGCCCGTTATGTAACCCGAGGTCTTCACTGGTGTGGCCATCACCGCATCGTCCGCCATTGGCATCGAGCCAGATGACCCATCATCTCCAAACAGTTTGCCGACGGCTGCCAAAGCCGCACTGGAAGGCCCAGCCACGGCATTCCCACCACCAGCCGTAAAGCTCGACATCTTGAAACCGGGAAGCGGTGTTGGGGGAATGACCGGCTTCTCCTCAACCTCTTCAGAGCTCGATTCCTCTTCTACCGCTTGGATGATTTTCATCCCTTTCTCCAAGGCCGCTTTCGAAGGTGGCGGCACTGCTTTTCCTTTTCCAGTAACGAATCCAGTACTTTCAATCATGACGAAATCGGGTGCTGGGATATCTGGGATTTCTTCTTCCTCTTCTTCCTCGGGATGATCGATTTTTCGTCGCTTATTCGAGGAATCCACCATTTCGGCCATGACGCCGGAGTTGCTCTTTTCTGTCTCGTCTTCTTGTAAGAGCTTCCTGGCCCGTTCGACTGCTGCCTTGGAAGGCGAAGGTACTCGCGTACCGTTACCGGTTGTGAAGCCGGTACTTTTAGGTATATGCCCTGTTGAAAATGGGTCTGCGGGAAGAGTGTGATCCGCTAGAATATCAGCTGTTGACCAGTCTGGGAGTTGGCAGGCTTACCTGATCCATGAGCCAATGCATTCGCTGCCCGCGCATGCATCTGCTGCGATGCTACATCGATATCATCCCCGAAATCGTCCAATCCATCGAAGTCATTCAGATCATCGTCTTCGAGCCCCAGCAGTAAATCGCCATAATCTTCTTGTGCTCCCTGCAACGAGGTCGGAGCTGTCATCCTTCTTGTCGTAGATGAATTTGCGGTCGTCGTTACACTCAGCGATCGGGTGAGCAACGTTGGCGATTCAGACTTATCTATAGATCAGCTTTTTGGTTCCTAAAAGCACGAGATTCCATCAGCTGACCCACTTTATCGCCTCCTCGGTGGTTCACGTTATGTAAGTGGCTCTGACGTTGCTACAGGTATCGATCGCTGCTGTATGCTCACGACATGAGGTAAGGTGAGTGATATGAGGAGGAAAAGAAAGTCAAACGCGTCGTCAACATTAGGGAGGGGAGATTTGATTCCGTCGATCATCTATCACTCAGGCACGTACCAGAAAGAAGGCAGATCAACTTTTGGTGAGTTGAACACTGGCAAAAGCATCTGCAGACCAGCAGTCATGAGCACAAGCGGGGCAGGTGAGTTATCTAGCACTGACAGAGAATGAGGCTGATATGACAAGAAGCATCGCTCAACAAGAGTACGTCCCAGATTGTCGACAAAGACCGAGCTAATTCCAGGTTTCGACAACTCGATAAAATCGATTCATGCATCCCTCCAGGCCCTCGGACCACTCTCATCATCATCCTCCACTCAGCCGGTACCACCCCTCCCCGAAGGACTAGCCGATATCCTAATCGCCCTTCTCCAAACGATCAGACACACCACCACAGCTCTTGCTTTATCGTTCAAACCCCCAATAACAGTTCCAGCTGCAATCCAGCAACTCGACAAAATTGCTGATGAATACGCACGAACTACCAGCTGCGTAGTCGGGGCCGCTTTCCATGGGACGTATAGTGTCTTGGTGGATGAATGGCGTGAAGGTGTGGAATCAATTGGCACTGAAATACAGCGTTTGTTGGCTATCTTGGACGAATCTCGAAAGACAGGTCCGATGAATGGGAGTGGAGTAGAAAACCCATATTTGGCTCATACGGGTATGGTCTGGGCCGCTATCGACCGAATGAAGGGATTATCAAAAACTGAAAATCAAGCTGTGATCAAGCGATGGGAGGGGCAGAAGGAGACTGTCAAAGACGCTTGGACGGAATTCAAAGAGTTTTTGGAGGATCAAGAAGGTGAAGAAGAGGAAGATGGGGAGGATGACTTTATCTATGGAGATGAGATTCTTGATGAGCTGGGAGCTCTGGAGAAAGCGATGGCTGGAGGGACGATGTCTACGGAAGAGAGAGCAAGGGCAGAGGCCGTAAGCTAATTCGCCTGACTGTGGTGTCAAAGCTGATCATCCCAGGCCAAATCACTGCTTGGTCTACACCAGCTCCTTCACGCATCTGTCCCTCGGTTCTTACCTTGTCTGGCAACGTCAGAAGCCGAGCCGACATATCGTGATCTAGTCGAAGCATCTGCTGGTACAGTAGCCGCGTTCGATACGGCCATATCAACAATGTATCCAGACCAGGATGAGAGCGAGATATCAGCCTCGTTACGCGACCTCGAAACCAAGTCACGATATACCATCTCGTTACTACAAACACGTCTTTCCGCCATGGACACCCAAGCCGACCGTGAACAATTGTCATCTTTCCTCAAGAAATGGCTGGAGAGGCTGGAGAAGGAGACCGCAAGCTGGGAAGAACGTAGATTATCCGTCTCGACTTTGAGTAGTGCATTACCATAGACCAAGCCATCCTGAGTAGGGCTATAATGCATGGCAAGTCATAAATGTGTACGAGTACGTGAACGCGAAGACCTATGCAAACACCTCAGAGACGATACCTGTACCAATCGTCTTTCCACCTTCACGTAGAGTGAACCTCGATCCGGGTTCAAGAGCGATATCGTGGACGAGCTCTCCGACCATCTCGACGTTGTCTCCTGGCATGACTAGCTTCTCGTGTGCTCCCTCGGTACCCTCTGGGAAGTTTAGTGCGACAGTGACGTCGGTGGTTCGGATGAATAGCTGAGGTCGGTAGTTGGCCATGAATGGGGTGTATCGTCCACCCTCATCTTTTGTCAAGACCTACTTTGTCAGCAAATGTCGAGACATAGTGATAATGGGACGGACATAGATCTGGGCCTTGAATTTTTTGTATGATTTAATAGAATTGGGGGCGACCAGAACCTGTCCTCGTCGGATCTGCTCTCGCTTGACACCTCGAAGCAAAGCACCCATGTTGTCACCGGCCTCTCCTCGGTCAAGCTCCTTGTGGAACATCTCTGCGTCATTAGCGATTTGTTCGTGCAACATGGCGAGATTCACTCACCAATACCGGTCAAGGTGGTCTTGATGGAGTTTCCCATACCGACAATCTCGATTTCGGCACCTTTGGTAATAGTTCCTCGCTCGACCTTTCCAGTGGCGACAGTTCCTCGACCAGAGATCGAGAATACATCCTCGACATACATCAAGAATGGCTTGTCGAGGTCACCTATCTGTCAGCTCCGGACTGTAAGTTGAGAGATATATGATGTACGGGCAGGAACGTCCAACCAGGTATCAGCGGCCTCCATCAACTCCTCAATCTTCTTGGCACCCCTCTCTGGGTCTTTGCCCTCCAAAGCAGCCAAGGCAGTACCCATGACAATAGGTGTTCCCTCTCCATCGTATCCGTATGTAGAAAGTAACTCCCTCATTTCCATCTCGACAAGTTCCAACATCTCATCATCATCGACTTGGTCGACTTTGTTGATGAAAACGACGAGCTTCTTGATACCGACCTGTCGGGCGAGCAGCAAGTGTTCTCGGGTTTGGGGCATTTGTCCATCGGTGGCGGAAACGACAATGATGGCTCCGTCTAGTTGAGCAGCACCTGTGATCATGTTCTTGATGTCTGGCAGTCAGCAGTCACTACAAAACAGAGAAGAAACCTACAATCGGCGTGACCGGGACAATCAATGTGGGCGTAATGACGACTGGCAGTCTCGTACTCGACGTGCTACTGATCAGCCGGATCCATGGACACAGTAAACGGACATACCGCAGTGGAGATGGTGATACCTCGAGCCTTCTCCTCGGGTGCTTTGTCAATAGCACTGTAGTCCATGAATTTTCCACCGTTCTTCTCGGCCAAGTGTTTTGTGATGGCAGCAGTCAATGTCGTCTTTCCGTGGTCGACGTGCTGTCTGTCAGCTTCCCCCTAATTTCTTATGGTCAAATCAGACATACGCCAATGGTACCAATGCTACATTTGTCAGCTTTTGACTTGATCTCGAACAGGTGTTGAGCTCACTTGAAATGAGGCTTCTTCCTGCTGAACTTTCCTCCCGCCTCGGCGGCGTAGCTCCTGCTCGGTAGTCGCGCAGTGAGCATAGCAGCTCGTGGTGCTCTAACATTCCTTCCAGCAGGTCCAGTCAACAGAGATCGCGTGAAGGTCGAAGTAGAGGGTCCAGCCAGAGGCCGCATCGACACTACACGATTAGTACTTGACATAGGCTCAATCTTGTAGTATAGCTCCTCCTCTCCGGAATCCAAGGGGACATACCCTTTGAGACCTCTGCTCCCCTTACTGCTGATACCAATGAGCTCTGTAGTCTAGTCCTGATCATTGCTGCTAGGTGGGCTGTATGCTACTTTTCACTCAGAGTATAGCAATAGATGGGATCGATCTGAAATCTTGAGCCATTCCGGATAATTCCGAATGTGGCAAGAGAGTCAGGCACCGGCAATCATCACCAGAGTCAAGAGTCAAGATTCAATAATGTTCAGCAATCTAATACATACATCTATAGCCATGGCAGAGACAGAACAAGCACCTTATGCTCGTCATCCGCCAACATTTCAGAGGGCTCTATTGGTATGTCGACTTACAGGTTTCAGCTCACAGTCTTAGGCAGGAGCGATCTCTGGAGTAGCAGTCGATTTTATCTTGTTCCCCCTCGACACGATCAAGACAAGAGTACAATCGAGTCAAGGATTCGTAGCGTCAGGAGGGTTCAAAGGAGTATACAGAGGAGTCGGGAGTGTAGGATTCGGAAGTGCTCCCGGAGGTAAGCTATCGCTTCGACTTGCCCCGACTCAGCTCACACGACAGCGGCTGCATTCTTCGTCACTTACGAGACACTCAAGAAACATGTTCCCAAATTATCGAGCTCATTGACGACGACTTCATCAATGACACATCTACTAGCTGCTACCGGTGGTGAATTTGTATGTCACGCTTCTTCGCTCATCACAGGCATATGCTGAGACGACAGGTCTCGTGCTTGATCCGAGTCCCTACCGAGATTGTCAAATCACGGACCCAGACTGGAGCATATGGACCTGGGAAATCATCTTGGCACTCGTTAGTCCAAACAATGAGATATGAGGGTATAAGAGGTTTCTACCGAGGTTTCGGAATAACGATCGCCAGAGAGGTCAGCGCAGGTCTCGACGAAAAGAGGAACCGACTGACGGAATAGCTACCGTTTACATCACTCCAATTCCCATTATATGAAGCTCTGAAAGGTCAGCTATCGACACGCTATCTCGATGGTAAACGCCCATCCCCAGGCCAAGCGGCCATCTGTGGATCAATAGCAGGCGGATTCGCAGGAGCAGTCACCTGTCCTCTAGACGTGGTCAAGACAAGAGTCATGCTAGAAGCAAAGGTGCGTCAGTAACTATTTGTATAGCCAGACTACTGACAGGTTCAGACCGCGATGCCAGCAGCAGACGGTACGCGTGCACCACGCCAACCCTCTCCATCGGTATTGTCATTCGGTCCACGTCTGGCGCAGATCTTCCGAAACGAGGGTTTCGCAGCATTGTTTGCAGGTTGGATACCTAGGACATCGGCTATTGCAACGGGAGGAGCAGTGTTTTTGGGTATTTACGATTTCGCCGTCAATTTTGGGAAAGAGAACCCAAGCGAGGGACTAGATAAGGTGGTGTCATAGAAGATTATCGGGCACGCAGAGAAAGCCCCAACAGGCAGCCATTGCGAGAAGTACAACTATCATTATGCATTGCATAGCATTCGCTGTCGGAATGAAAGGGTCTGGGTGATCACGAAAAGGCTTGTACGCCAGTGATGGCTTTACCGACGATGAGAGCTGAATGATCAGTACAAAGTTCCCGCAAAACTCTAAGATCGGCGTACCGTGGATGTCCTGGTAGTCAGCAACAGCAAGTGGATCTGAAACGGGTGAGAACTTACATGAGTACCCTCGTACGTGTTGGCCCTATTGTCATCAACTTCATTGTCCATGTTCGTGATAATCTGACTTACACCTGGAGATTCTGAACATGACGACCGATATGGTACTCATCCGAACAAGCATTACCTCCTAAAATATCCATCAACACCCTAGACTGTTTCAAGGCTTCTCCACAGTTGTTCCTCTTCATCATCGAGACCATGTCGGGAGACCATTGACCGCTGTCCTTCAATCGACCTAGCTGTAGCGAGCCAAGAAGACCTAGTGTTGCGGACGCCGAGGCATCTGCGAATTTCTTCTGGACTAGCTGGAATGAAGCCAAAGGTCGATTGAATTGTTTCCTGTTCATTTCAGTATTGGCTCAGTTGAGTAGAGGTGACATACCTTTCCAAGGCGTATTCCCTCGATCTGGCGATACAATCCTCCAAAGCCCCCATGACACCCCATGAAATACCGTACCGGGCATTGTTCAGACATGAGAAAGGGGATCCCAATCCTCCCGATTTGGGTAGAAGGGCATCATGTGGGATTTTGACATCTTCCATGAAGACCGAGCCGGTGATGGAAGCTCGTAGAGCTAGCTTGTTCTTGATCTGTGGTGCTGTGATTCCTGGTGTTTCCTTTCAATTAGCGCATGTATTACCTGGCCAGTGATCGTGATCTACCTTCTCTACTAGGAATCCCCTGATCTTGCCTTTCTCCCCGTTCTCTACCTCTCTTGCCCAGATTACGAATAGACCTGCGACAGGCGAATTGGAGATCCAAGTCTTTGATCCATTCAATGTGTATCCTTCCTTAGTCTTCACCGCTGTAGTTTCCATCGAAGAAGGGTCGGATCCATGATTGGGCTCGGTCAAACCCTGGCTTGTCAGCGCAGGGTAATTGTGAAGAGGGGTTGACTAACGAAACAACCGATCAATTCTCCTTTTGCCAGCTTTGGAAGATATTTCTCTTTCTGCTCTTCACTCCCAAATTCGTTGATTGGATGCATGACCACTGGCTATCGTCAGATAGACCTTGACCAAATCGAGCGTGACCTACGTGAAGACTGAACACTCATTGCTGATCGATAACCCGAATCGACCCTTCCTGTCAGCTTCTACCAACGGCTATCGGGATATGACCTACCTCTCGACTTCTCTCGCGATGAGGCCATAGGCCACACTACTAACTCCCGCACAACCATAACCCTGGATAGTCGCTCCTAGTAGCCCCAACTCTCCCATTTCTTTCAAAATTTCCGGGTCGAAGTTCTCCTGCACACCTGTGAGCACGCGTTTTGACGCAGTAAGACACTCACGTTTCGATATGCCTCGATCACACGAGGTTGTAGTTGAGATTGACAGTATTGATGAGCTGTCTCCCTGCCTTGTTAGCTAGATCGTTGGGCCGTAAGGTTTTACTGACTGGACAGCTTGCTCTTCGTCCGTCAACAGCGATTTCATGTTGAGTGGGTCCTACATCTGTCAGAGATGCTCGCAGCATTGAGCTCTGGATAGACATACCTCCCAATCGAAAGCTGCGAATTCTGAGATGAGGTTAGTACCCGTCATTTCTCGATCTGGGTCGTACTCACTGGAAGCATGACGGCGAGCTATGGGCTGTACGACACGGCTAGTTGTTGGAAGCGAAGTTCGAAATATTCGAATGACGGACATCTTCGAGGCTTGGGAGTGTCAGTATAGGTTTGATGGTATGTACAATGCAGAGTTGTCGATGTCTATTGCAACGGATCCTTGTTAACCGGCAAACAAGATCCGCCGATAAACGCTAACAGCTCATGGGATTGATTGATTATGTAATCAACAGTGACTCACAATCAATCAATCAACCAAATCAACTTCCATTGTGGGCGCTGTACAACTATCATGACGACAATAGCTCAATTACATACACCAGCAGGATCAAGTAGACCAGATGGAGCGAGGATGAAGTTGGTAATTAGGCGATTACCACCTACGTTGCCAGAGGAGATATTCTGGAAATCGGTTACGAATTGGGTTTCAGACGAGACGGCATCATGGAAACAGTATATCGAAGGGCGAAAGGGCGATGAGTGAGCTACTACCACGGGTCCTATATATACACACCATGCTGACCAGCAGACATGATGCCCATCCAATATTCTCGAGAGCATATGTATTCTTCAAGTCGCCCGAGGCGGTTTTGGAATTCCGACAAGCGTATGATGGACACGTCTTCAGGGCAAAGACTGGTATGTCTCATTCGAAGAGTCTGAGAGCAGCCTCGCTGACGGCCTAAAGGGGAGGAATATCAAGCCGTTGTCGAATACGCACCTATCCAGCGCACTCCACTTACCGCCAAAGTCAAGGTGGACTCGAGACAGGGGACGATTGATGATGGTGTGTGACTCATTTGCTTCCAGATGTTCATCGGCTGACGAGAGAGATCCGGACTACCTGTCTTTCCTGAATGCTCTCAAGACGCCAGCAGAGAAGGCAGTACTAGAGGTATCAGGTGAGTACCCGTCTTGTAACTACGGTTCCCAGCTGACCGTGTAGCCCCTGTCGCTCAACCTACTTCCACACCCCTACTCGACCACCTTCGAATCCACGGAAGAGGTGGAAAAGGCTCCAAGAAGCAGAAAACAACAACAGCCTCATCGTCCGACGCAAGAGGTCGAGCAATCGCATCAGTCAGTGCCGCAGCGGCCAAACGAGCTCCGCATGCCGATAATGGACCTATACTAGTCGCTGGAAAGGGAAGAGATGTGACCGTTGCGGAGAGTGTTCCTCCTCCCGCTCCTGCACCTGGGGCAGGCAAGAAATCGAGAAACAGAAAGAAGGATAAAGCACCTTCGATCGCTACGACGGACGGTAGTCCGGGAACTGCAGTACAGCCACAAACACCTCAAACACCGGCTCATACATCTCTTTCATCTCGACCTCCCAAGGCGCCAAAGCAACGACAGGAACGATCAAGGGTTGAAGGTGACTCGAGTCAGCCCCCTGCAGCACGGGCAAATATGGCAGAAGGTGAAGGTGCTGGACGCGAAACTCGTCAAATCCAAGGCAGAGCCAGCAAGCGAGGAGGAGGAGGTGGAGGGGAAGGGGCTGCTGTTGAGGGCGGTGCTGGTGGTGGGTCAGGTCGGGGACGCGGAGGCAGAGGTGGACGAAGAGGTGGCGGGGCTGGTGGTGAGCGAGGAGCCGGAGGAGCCGATGGTAAAGACAGGTCTGCAAGAGGTGCGGTAGTCTCAATTCTATCGAGGAATGCAGAAGGCAACGAAGGGCGAGGCAGTGGCCCTGGACGTGGCAGAGGTAGAGGTGGAGGACCGGGACCAGCAGCAGCCACGATGGCGCGAATCGACGATTAGCCCGATGCCCTCTACGCGATTCAGGATACACCACGACCCATCTAGGTCCGGCACCATCTTACTAGACGCATCGGGACACAACAACTCAGCTCTTGCGTAGCTTGAGGTCCCACATGTTCATCAGCACACAGCGGATCTCATTAGCGAAGTCATGACGGCGTATGAAGCATGCATGGCTATAATTGTGGAGGTTTCTGATCATTCATCGGATCTCGGTCCTTTTCTATCGCGATGTGGAGTTCTCCGCGCCGGATATTGAATGGAAAGTGGAGGTAAAAGTGGAGGTACTCATCTCAACGGGGTATATATACACCGTGGTCTATCCTATATCTGTCCCATATTCCTGTACCTACCTTGCCAGTACATTCATAGTCACAATGTCTGAAGCAATCGCATCCTTCACCAAAGAGCACACTCTCAGCGAGAGGTCTATCAAGGAAAACAACCGAGAGAGGAAGAAGAGGGTGGTCGTTACCGGTGGATCGGGTAGATTGGGCCGATGTGTCGTCAGAGAGATGGCTGAGCATGGATGGGAGGTATATAACTGTACGTCGCCCCACTGATACTGACGAATGGGACGCTGATCCTTCAGTGGATCTTATCCGACCAGCAGCTTCCGAAGCTGATGTGGCTGCCAAATTCGTTCGAACCGATTTGACCGACTACGGACAGGTCGTTGCTCAATTTATGGAGCAGGATTCGTTGTTCAAGGGTATCGACGCCGTTATCCATTTGGCTGCTATCCCATCTCCAGAACAAGCTGTAGGTCCTTACTTCCCAAGAGTGGACGATGCTGATGGTATAGCCCAACCACGTCATCTTTCACACCAACATCCGTCAGACATACAATGTTCTCGAAGCAGCCCGAGTTTGTGGTATCAAGTCCGTCGCCCTAGCTTCATCCGAAACGGTATTCGGCCTCCCACTTTATCCTCACAGTCCTACCAAGCTCCCAGTCACTGAGGAAGTTGAACGACCCGAATCAAGCTATTCATTGTCCAAGCTTATGGGTGAAAAGATGTCGGAGCAATACACTCGATGGGACCCAACTTTGAAGGTTATCAACATCAGATTGAGTAATGTCATGCTACCAGAAGACTATGCCAGATTCCCTAAGTTCCAGAACGATCCAGCATCCCGAGCTTGGAAGTAAGTCATCTCTCTTCCCTTTTTATTCCAAACGCTGATGAGACAGCGGTTTCTGTTATATCGACGGAAGAGATTGTGCCCAAGCATTCCGATTAGCTACCGAAAGCAACCTAAAGGGAACCCACGTCTTCAATATCGCAAACGCCGATATCGCTTTTACAGCCACAACGGCCGAGCTCGTCAAGCAGTACTTCCCTAATATCGATTACACTCCCGAGACAAAGGACCCCAGGGAGGGATTGATCAGTATTAAGAAAGCGAGGGAGTTGTTGGGCTTTGATCCCAAGTTTGATTGGCAGTCGGAGGTGGAGAAGTTGAAGAAAGCTGGAAAGGCTTAGAATCTGGTACAGCATGCAGGGCTTTTCAGTCATTCGGACGTAGCTACTCCACTGTTTTTTTAATCAGTGAAAGGAGAAAGGAGAGGCCGGCACGATGAGAGCCTATACTGATGATGACGAAGCTGATGACGGGGACAGGTATGACTAGGCTTCACTCCAGTCATGATTACGACGGGTGTACAGGACAGAGGAACAACGAAGATGGAGGGATGACGGCGCGAATGTCGCCGGCATCGAAAGACTGCATAGTATCCGTCTACATACTTATCAGCTAGGTACCCACCACCCCATACCTCAACACATCAATCGCACTTGATACGGATTATCACTATGTCCGCCTCCGATTGGCCATGCGACCAATCCATATACTCGAATTCCCCGACTATCAACAACGCCCTCAGACCGAGCGACGATCCACTCACACCGTGGAAATATGCCAAAATGCCAAAGTCCCAACCGGCTCCACGGTCGGTCAAGTTTTATCAACCTTTGACTCGATGGCAAAGCATCAGTTTCTCAAAGATGTACAAGCGGCAGCTAGTAAAGTCGGCTTCAACCCTCAAGAGAGGTTGGTGGTATATGAAAGTATCCTCAAATCCACACCGACTTTCACCACGCTCGGCCTGATAACTGAAACGTCTATTAATCGGACATTTCGCCCAGTCGCCACCCAGCCGGTTTCCACCGACATTGTCAAAGAAGCTAGATCAGGCACATCTACAAAATATAGGTTTACGAACAGAGGTAAATTCGCCACTTCAATCATGTGGCATACGAAATGTTCATCCTGTGAACAAGAGTTCAAGACGGGTCAAAGGGTTGTGGAGATGGAGAATGGGGACTGGAGTCATTATTGGTTGTATCCTGTCTACGGATATGCTTTCAAGGAGGAATTCGATGTTTATCCAGGGGTCGCAGAAGACGGGACGGCATTGTCGGAAGGGGGTGAGGTATGGATGGATCTGACGAGGAGTAGGTTCTGGTCTGAAGAATGAAGAGGACAAAGAAGCGGGATCTGGTAATTTGTTGTCGCGGCTGACTCTCACGCATCATTAGCCACCAT
>Ga0308160_10004824_pt1 | contig 14234 bp, 16 predicted proteins | sample PhyFR1_FD_201036 | JGI IMG/M metagenome (GOLD analysis project Ga0308160, IMG submission 201036) | Phyllosphere microbial communities from UC Gill Tract Community Farm, Albany, California, United States - DLSLF.R1 | ecosystem: Host-associated > Plants > Phyllosphere > Unclassified | place: USA...
CAGGCAAACAGCAGGCAATCAGTAACCATGGAGCGACTTTCAAAAGGAGAGGCGGGTCTGGAACATACGGGATCAGCCTTGTGAGCAATTCCTCATGTCTGTGTGCTGACAAGCAGACCGAATGATAGTCCTGAGGCTTGTTTTCTGTAAGGCCTTAGAAGCCGGATGGGAAGGTCTGGAGGACGATCCTGTGGGAATTGAAAGGTATGCTTCCCATATCGGATCCAGCTGACAATACAGCGCACATGTCGAACATGAACTACAAAAGGCTCTTAAAAAGGGGTCTAAGGCAATCACTCGAACCGAAGGGGCTATCAAGCCACGCCATCGATACCTGGTGGAGAGAAGTCTCCGCGTATACCACTTCGGCTCGAGACCTTGGGATGGCTACCACCTCTGGTGAAAACAGAAGGCAGTAGTACCGCCGATTGATTGAAAGGGTGGTTTCGAGTACCCTGGAATCGCGCTGTTAGTCTCCCGCTGATGAACGCTGACGTCAGCCCCCATGGATCCCCATCGGCATGTCTCCTCGCCATACTCGCATAGAGTCCTGGGAAAGTGATGAACAAGATACCAGACACTGTCTTGACTTCCAAATTCGCTACGACCGCTAAGCTCCTCAAGAAGAGTGTTGGAGGGACAAAAAAGAATGTGAGTTTCCGACGTTGCAAGGACTGACGGCCAGATCTATACCCGGGATACGTCAGAGGTCAGAAAGAACTTTGTCGATGTGAAGTAACTTCCCAAGTGGTCGACTCGATAGGGATCGCTACCTCATGCTTGCCTAGAGGAGCGTTGGCCAATCAACGAAACGGTCTCGCCAGTACTCTGGCAATAGGGTACGAGCTCGGGCTAGAACTGTGGAGGAGCTGCAACACCCTCTTCTAAGTGTCATGCAAGAAAGGTACGCTCATTTGGCGATGATTGACCAACTCGCCGAACTACCACCATCATACGAGATTCACAATATCCATCTCGACATATACACCCCGGCGATGTCGTCACTATCGGTCGAGCCTGGGATGTATATGCTTGAAGGGCGAGCTGTTCCCTTCGAGTGTGCCATCCCAAGTACATCTTTTCATTGGGCACGGATCGATTAGCTGGCTTCCCAAACTTCATGACGAGGAATGGTGAGTCGGCAATCCTTGTTCATGCTGCTTACACGCAGAATCCCGCCTAGCTGACGTCCAGTGAAATCAGCGCAATGCTTGTCAGATGGATAGGAGATCCAAAGCCAAAGCCAGAGCCAAGGATAACATTAAAGCCAAAGCAAAGGCTGTTACCGAAACTTTCCGAATGGATAGGTCCCGAACCGGGAGTGAGGTCGACGCCGGCGGGAAGGTTATCAAGGGGAATGAGATGATTAAGGAGATCGAGGTTGAAGTCGAGGTGGAGATGGCGAATGAGATGGTGGAGGAGCGGGAAATGGAGGGGTCGGCAATGGTCATATGAAAGGATTCAGAACTCATAGCCACGGCTGTCGTCAGCATGACGGACACGATGCGAGAATTCAACTCACCATCGGCAAAGATACTATCCTTCCTCGCCGAGACCCAAGGATGGTGAGTCCGGTCGAGGTCGATGTTGGCCAGCCTAGTTCACCCGTCCTTGTTGGCCTCGTCCCAGCATCCGGAGACCTGGACGTACTCTCGGACGAGTAGACGCCAGAAGTTGACGTAAGCGAAACGGTTCAGGATCAATTGTCGAATTTGGCAGCCGATATGGGCCTTCTCGATCGAACCGGTACCTGATTGTCAGCTGGTGTACATCTTTTCAAGACGTACCAAGAGCACCCTTGGTACTCTTCTCGGCAACAGCGATCCACGGAAAGAGCTAAGTGTCAGCGACGTCTATCATGATCTATGGTGATTAACTTACGACGGCGGGCAGATCGCAATCGCCGCAGCCGAACACCCTAGGAGTTTCGTTGAAGCGAAAGAGGGTTGGAAAAAGGGTGGAGCAAAAGATGGACTCTCCTCGACCATGGTACTTCTTGGCGTGGTCCTTGGGGGATTTAGAGCGGTACTGGTTTACCTCACCAGTCTGACTATCAGCCTAAATCAATGTTAGAGAGGTAAAGGACTGACCGCTCGAAGCGCAAGTAGAGCTCGTCGGAGCTGTTCGTCGGTCCACTGGAAATCGATGTCCAACACGGTGGACCACCCCTCCAAATTCCCTCCTAAGTACGATACGTATCTTGAGGGTAATTGTATTGGGATCCCCTTGTCTCCGTAGTACTACGGGTACTTGCCACTGACATCGAAGATTTGAGGACCGTTGGGCTTCTCCGGGTCATCGATGAGGTCGGTCGAGTAGATTTCGGATTGGGATGCCTCCTCGATCTCGTACCATAGTCTAATCATGAATGCTCTTTCCTTTTGGTTGTCGGAGAACATTAAGACCATGGCATCGGCGAGGGTGAATGGGACCCTTTTGTTCTGTTTCATCAGACGAGCATTCATCTGGGTGTAGTCGTCGATGAAGGTTACTCTGTAGTCCGAAATTGGGTCTTCGACGTACAAACGAAGTGTATTCTTCAAGATACCTTGAAGCCTGGACTCACATTGTCCATCTGGTTTTATGACTGGCTAGGAGTAGGCAGAACCACACTCGAGAGACAGAGAGGAGAATGCCTCTTTTGCCACGACTCCCCAAACGACCACACTTGAAGCAACATCCATCAGCGAGCGCATCGAACGTCAGGGAGGGTGCTGGACGGCATGTATTCATCACTGAAAGAGAAGATGGTATATTATATAGACAAAGTATGAGAGAGACAGAAAGATCCAACAACAAAGTTAGACATAGAGTGAGATAGCTACGACAAGTCTCGCCTGTTCTTCTTCTCCCTCCTCGAGGCAGCATTGTCATGTCTCTTGCTATGATCAACGGAGATAGCGCTGTCGTCATCTTCGCTATCCTATCCCTGAAGTCGGGCTCCGTCTGTATTTCCTCGCTCTCATCCTCGCTCTCTTCATCGTCGTCCTTCTCCTCATCTGGATCCTCATCCATAGCGTCATCATCGGCATCACCAATGGAGCTGATGTGACCATCGCTGACACTATCCGCACTGTCCTCGCTCTCCTCCGAATCGACTTCCATATGCTTCTCGACCGACTTCCCCTTGGATAGAGCTGATAGGGCCTTGACGGCGGTGGTGTCTTCGCTCTAGTCGGAGCCTTCGGCTGTGAGATCGATTCGCTGACCTGCTTCAAGAGGAGTGACTGAGAGCTCGACTCGGCGCTTGAGCTTGACCACCTTGGCGTTCTCTTTGTCGAGTCGGCGTTCGAAAGCAGCGATCACTGCTCCCTCCTTTCTTGCAGAACTGTGGGCATCCTTCTTGTTGGTTTGAGTGGATTTACCAAGCGTCGACGTCGATGTGGAGGGCTTTGGCTCAGCCCTCCTAGAGGTACTGGCGGATGGGCGAGGTGAGCGAGGTGGGGGCGAGTCCGAAGAGGGCTCGGACGTGGACTTGGGAGTGGAAGTGGACTGCGGCTTTGACTTCGACTTCGACTTAGCTTTGGCGTCCTTGGAATTATTGGACTTGGACTTCTTAGGGTTCGGATCGGTTCGATTATAAAGGGACGTTTCTAATATCAGCATCCTCTCAAAGCTGTCGGCATTCCAGTACTCGGTGGTACGTTTGGCGTCCAGCATAGCTAGCTTCTTCATACCCCAGTCATTTGCAGTATCCCAGTCTCCAGGTCCTTGGATCCTCGCCAAAAGTCGAAAGAAGTTCTCGTAGCTAAATCGTTGTGATACCAGTCTATCGATCTGGTCAGGAAGGTGACCAGGCTCAATCAAACCGATAGCTACTGGTCAGCTGATTGGACCGGATCAAGTATCGTATGAGGACTTACCAAGACTCGAAGGTAGTCCCTTCTCGGCGCATGCGATCCATGAGAATATCTACCTGTCAGCATTCAATCAAGATAAAGAAGAAGACTTACAGTTGAGTGAATGGGACAACCACCACATCCCATCATGTGCTTATCAGAGTACATGAGTGGATGAGTCGACATCCCGACACCTCGATGCAAAGAGGGATTTCGATATCCCTGTCTTTTCTGCCGGCGGCAACCTCGCAGTGATCGTTTGAACTTCCGGAATGGTGCTGGGGCATGGCTCCAGCCTATCATTAGCAATGGTAGTATTGACTTTGGTTTTACTCACGGCTCGAAGTGCACAGTAGGCATTGAGATACTGCCAATCCTTCCATTTAAAGCTATCGTTGTCGGCGGCGAAACAGTCGCCGTGGTCGCTACCAATGTACATAGCGACCCGCGAGGTGTCCTTGACAATCGGAACAGCCTTCTTTCCGTGCCTCGTTGGGTAGTTACCATTACCGTCGAACACGAAAGCTTTTTCATTCATTGGGTCCGGCCTTAAGTCGTTGATATATCCCTCGTCAGGCTCGATGAGGTTCTCCTTCCATGATCGAGAAGCGAATTTTCGTTCCTTCTTGTTATTCGAAAACATGAGCAGCATATAATCGGGGAAATTTAATGATGGTCGTTTGTTCACTAAGCCCAGGCCATGAACCATAAAGTACCACTGAGGTATGAATTTCGCTCGGTGGTCGGTTTTCGGATCATTGATGCGGAGTTTCCACTCCCTCTCTTGCTGAAAGTTAGCCATATCTCTCGTGTCTGCTGCTACTCACAATATGTTTTCATTACCAATGGGAGTTTGATTGTCTCTTTACATGAGGCATCTTCGTTGTTAGGGGGAGATGAGCAGATGGTAAGTAAGGGACAGGTGAAAAGAAGGATTGTTGTCTCTTGCATTTTGTTGACTAGGTGATGAAAAGGTCGTCTTAGACAATTATGTCGGCTCTGCAGTTCCTATCAGCTCTCTGGATGATCTAGAGCATGATAGAGAACAGCAAGAAGGTGGATCTATTCAAAACCAGTGCAGCGGCGCGCTGCACCGCCTTGGCCACTTATGTAATACTAAGGTGTTGTATCTACTTCAGTCTGTCTTTACACCCTGTCAAGAAGCAAGCCGTCGTCAACCAAACAATAGACTTTTTGGGGTACATAGCACTGGAGATTAGGGCCTTCATGGGCATTGACCTTAACAACACCACTCGATCCAAACTATGTCGAAAGCGGTCGGATGTTCATAACCATCAAGCCGTCCAAGAAAATGAGGAAGGTCATCGAGCTGGCTCGAGAGTTCTCCATTGACCAGCGATAGAACGATTCGACGAACGAGGATCTACACTGGAGTGAACGTCCAGAGAAGCCCGCCAAAGACCAACGAAAGCTGGTCATACCCACATTCTTTACCTCACTCGTGCCCATTCTCCAAGCGCGCCTAGCCAAGGAGGGCATTCGGACAGTCGCGATTACCGGACAGACCGAACCAAGGGATCGAGCGAGGATCGTTGCAGACTTTCAACTCGACAGTAGTCAAGCGTCCGATTTCTCTGCTCGGGTCGAACAGGATAACGACATTAACTACCTGGAATCAGGCCCAACTCGCATCTTGATCTTCACCTCTGTCGGTACGGCGGGGATCAACCTCTTCAGAGCAAACGAAATGATCCTCGTGGATCATTTCTTCACCGACCAAGAAATAACTCAAGCGATCGGCAGGATAGCTCGTAAGGGCCAAACCCGAAAGTGCATCGTTCGTACTATCACTGTCCACCGAACTGCCGACGATTGGATGTACGGACTGGCCACGTCCAAGGGTTTGGCTGTCTCCGCGCTATTTGGTAGGATCGCCCAGGTCCAAGTCCACGCCGAAGAGGGCGAAGTATGGCGAGTCGGGCACGATAACATCCTCAAGCTACATGCCGACACTCGAGCTGCGATCAAGAGTGACCAAGTGAAAGCCATGACCAACGCCGAGGAAGCTATCAAGACCAAGCTACAGGAAAAGGCGGAGCTTCCCGAGAAGAAGGTTGTCGATACCACCAAGTAGAAAATTGGCTCGCCAGCTGTTGATGACGAGGAAGTAAACGAGTGTAGGGCAGGAATACGGATGTCGGTCGTCGGTAGGCGATAGCCCTGACCGGGCTTTGGTCTAGGGCGACGATCGTGAAGGATGAGGCCTTCTTGGCAAGGACATGGGTAGAAGGACTAGCAGCAGCCGGATCGGACAACCTGTTCTCGGGGTTCTGGCGGAGATCCTCATCGAGCTCGCTGTCTTCTTCGATATCCTTGACACTATCCGAGTCGTAGCCGAGGTCATCGTCTTCGCTGTTGCTGGACCCTGCAGCGATGAAGTCGTCATCGGAACACTTCTCTCGGGGTGGATAGCAAGGCCCTTAAGTCGAGATCTTGACGCTCCGGTGTCGATCTCACAAGTGGCCCTCCTAACCTCATCGCCATCCACCTCTCCTATCTCGACATCTCCAGCTTCCCCAGCAGCAGGACCAGCCTCGTCGGAGTCCGAGGTGGGGTCGACCGTCTGGAGCACTCGGGCTCTGGAGAGGATCTTGGGGACGTACTCGATTTCGGAGTCCGAGCTCGAGGCGAGGTCAACAACTTCGGTCGGCTCGGCCTTCCCTTTGCCCTTTCCGGGGAAGGGTTTGATATCCTTCTCAGGCTTGGGCTTGACATCGGGTTTGACGTCAGGCTTGCCTTCTCTCGGCTCGAAGGTGTTGGGTTGGGCGGGACCGGTAGCGGGAGCGGGAGGGGGATGAGCGGTGTCGAAGCCTATGGCGGCACCTGGAATCAGCTGTTGTTTCTAGTAAATGGGATGTTGATTGACTCACCTTCGGCCATGATCCTGTTTCGAGCGTCCTCATCCAGGGCGGTTCCCTGTTCCTGTCCATGTTACGAAACCTCGTCCAAGCATTCTTATTCGCGGTATCCCAGCATCCCTGGGGCTGGATGCAATCCCGGATGATGAGACGGAAAAAGTTGACATAGGCGAAACGGTCGAGCTCAAGGGCCAATAACATATCTGACAGCCGATATGTCCGGCTTCAACAGAGTTGATGCCTACCGATTAGCAGAGCTTTTGGTAAATGAGATCAACTCACCAAGAGCACCTTCGGTGTTCTTCCTGACACATGCGATCCAGGCAAAGAGCTGATAATCAGCTTGGACTAGTTCGTATCATGGAATCAACATACAAGAGAGTGGATATCATCCTCTCCGCAAGGACCGAAGGGCCTTGGGGTATTTCTCCACCTGGTGAAAAGGGTAGGAAAGAGGGTGGCACATCGAAGAGGGATTCGCCCGTCGGCGTTCCTGGTGTGATCAAATCCGGACTTGGAGTGGGACTGGTTTTGTTCAAATATCTAGAAGTCAGCTCAATCCCGTAACACCTGGGAAGGGTACTTACTGCTCTGATAACAAGGAAAACTCATCGATATTGGTCGTGTGTCCAACTAAATTCTATCGCATGTTTGACATCCCAGTTCTATCGCACGTTTGACATCCTAGTTCCCATGGTATCCACCCAAGAACAGGGCATACCTTGACGGGAGTTGGATGGGGATTGCACCATCTCCAAAGTCAAGGGGATAGAGCGATTCACCGTCGAAGATCTTGGGGGCTTGGTGCGGTCACCGCCATCGTACTTGAGGTGGGTCGTGAAAGAGGTAGCCGCAGCCAGTTCCCTGGTCTGGAACCAAAGTCGTACCATGATTATCGCTCCAGATCATTGTCGGAAAACATGAGGTGCATAGCAGCTGCGAGGGTGAAGGGAGCTCGTTTGTTTTGTTTGCCTAGACCAGTCGAGATTCGGCGCCCGGGAGGGAAGTGGGGGGGGCGGGGTAGGGTGGGGGCGTGTCCGGTATCGTAGCCCATGGCGGCATCAAGATTGCAAAGCTGTTGCTCAAACACCCCTCCGAAACACTCAATTCGGCAAGTGGGTCTTGACTGATCGATGGGTGTCCTTCGTAAGAGATCCCACCGATTTGGTTGATGGGTCGACACGATGTCGAGAAGGCGGGGTCAGAGTCGTTCAGAGTACTGCTATACAAGAGGCAGCCTGAACAACGCCTGCCCAGCCCAACACATCATCATCAAGCCAGCGAGTAGGCTGAAGATAATAGATGGAATGTGCTGCAATCAGCATCATCTCGATCAGAATAACGGGCTCCACTCACTCTGGCATTTCCATACCGAGGGAACGGAGTTGCCAAGCATCCCATTTTGGATGGATGCTAGGAGAATCAGCAACGATCAATATCAATCACGTACAGACTAGAGCCATCTGCATTCCGGAATCGATGATCATGCACTCTCGAGCCCGGTCATACCCCAGTGGACGATTGGCGTCCAGGTGGGATGCCTGGACGAACATCGAGACCCATCCGTCCTGGTATGATACCCAGAACACAGCAGCTCTGCCAAAGGCATTCATCCGTTCATGCGAGGTCAATGGACATACTGCTCATTAGTATGATACACCATCACTGCAGACCCACGATCAACTCCAATATCCGATCCGTTGCCTAACTGTGGCTTGTATGTTGGACTGGTATACGTGGTGGTTGACCTGTTGAGCACTAACCATCAGCTCGAGTAGATGATTATGTGCGTCTACTCACTGGTCTCGGCCCCATTTTGAACCATTCGCTTGAAACCCGTCACGTCACTCTGAACTGGACAGTCAGCTTAGATGCAATAGCTGTAGACTCCACCTACTGGTTTTGGCAGCCTTTTTCGCAGCGGAAGAGAGCTCTTCAGGATCCTCTAATTGAATCAGCTCAGTGATTGCATTTTCACACTAAACTCACGTTTTCGTTTGCTTTCGACCTGGAAAGCCGACCATATACGCGTCATATATGGTGAATTATCGAGAGGATCGATATTTTGTATATGGCCTAAGCCTTTCGATTCTATCCATTGTTGAGCTTCGATTGGTAAATCCTCAAACTTGGTCACATCTAACTCGCCCCGGAATCGAGCGATGGACATCAACGAGGTGAATCCTCGGGCACCATTGAAGATGCCCGCGGCCGAGGATGGGAGGTTGAGCAGCGTAAAGATCTGCTTGATCCTCTGGTACGGAATGACCGCAAGATGTTACCAAAAGGTTTATCCCAAAGTCCTGCGCATCAGCATATATCGGGTACACGACAAACTCACGATTCCAACTCCGGTGTTGAGTCTATGTGCGTTCATGGGTGAGGGGAACGATGATTGAGATCCGTGGGAAACAAACAGGTGTATTTGGTACGTGAGAGTGTATTTCAACACGATTCTTCCTTCGAGCGTGTAGGTATCGGCTTCGACACCGAGACTGGAGATCGGAGGCGTCGATACTTCTGTGACGTCAGTAGTGCACGGTATAATCCAGTCCTCCTGGCCGTTGCTGGTCAATAAGACTGGAAAGGGGGCGACCTGGACATACTCTGGGCAAGCTTGGCGAAACCGCTTGATTCCTTATAGTAATTCGGCTTTGCGTTGATCTGTACATCAGCCATCGATATGAATGAGGGAGGATGATGACATACGGCTCGGAGGACTCGGAAGGCTCGCCTGTACTGGCTCCTTGACCACTTGAATTCTCGACTCTTCAAAACCCACATCCCATCGTAATCGCCGCCGACGTACGAAGCCAGTCGGGATGGCTTTTGATTGGCGGAGGGACTATCGACAATGGTGAATCACTGGGGGAAGTCTCCATTCCCATCAAAGACGAGCTTACCAGGGAGCATTGGGTCGGCTTTTAGATCGGTATTGGCGTCATCTGCGAGCTTAAAGATATCCTTCCATTCTTTGATGGCCCAAACCCTTTCTTCCTCTGCATCGGAGAAGATTGAGGAGACGTTATCCGAGAATAGGACGGGAATAATCTTGTTAATTAAGGCGGGAGCAATTTTGAGGTCGGAGTAGGGCTTGATGAAGTTCTTCCTTTGATTGTAGGCAGCCTTGAGGACATTGTCGAATCCCTTCACCCCCTATCAATCAGCTGATATCTCTGTCCGGATAAGAGACTTACCACTGGCTGGTACTCCAGCCTCGACCGGGATCCATAAGGAGTACATTATCGCATGTTACGTATAGAGTGGTAACAAGGAGGGTATTGATGATTACGAGAGAATGTTGGATGTCGACCAACTCATCTTCTTGATCGAGGGGTATCTGAAGAGTCAGAAACGGTGTTTTAGCGCACACTGCGAACAAAGGTCGACCAAAACAGCGGAGCGATCTTTGCGCTTGTTCAAGAATATGTCCATCCCCTTTCTTCTTAATTGGCCGGAGAAGTCCCAGGCAGTCTGGATCATGTGTATTGCATGCCACTGCATAGCCCTGGTGCTAGTACATGGACCGCGGTACATTCGTTAAAGTAGATTCAGTGGAGACCGAAGACTTATGGTGCTGCCCAAAGTGGCAGTTTTGAAGTGATTCAAAATTTTCGAAACCACCTCTACCTCTTGCTCTCCGGACTCATCACAACACATCCACATGCTAGTGAACCACTGGAGGGCATCTCCATGAGACTGGGATACGCTGGGAGAGCACCCTGAACAACTATGGACCGGCGCTGACGAGTACTAAGCCCATTGACCCATCTTCTCTATCATCCGATATGACCCTCCTCTCCGAAGCCAGTTTCCCAGCTCCCACCTCCACTTCTCGCTTCGAGTGATAGTTCCCCAGATAGCCAGAACCCTGAAGAAGATATCCCGGAAGAGAGCGACGGTAAAAAGTTTGAGATCCTCGGGCAGGAGGACTTCAAAAACGAAAGCCTCGTGTGGGGCTCGAACCCACGACCGTCCGATCCGGACGCTTATGGGATAAGAGTCGGAAGCTCTACCGACTGAGCCAACGAGGCGATGTTTAACACTCTATCGATCAATATATAAACACTCAAACTAAATAGACGGCAGCGGGACCAAGTTTTCAAGGCTTTCCGTTGTGCTTGCCTCAACTGTCATGATGGTGTCTTCCTCTCTCGATGTGGTTCATACCTCTCATCTAATCAGATGCCTAGGTTCGTTCATGTACCTCTGAATGATATGCATTGTTCGTGGTAGGCGGCGGAAGGTGTTTTGTAATTTTCGGGAAAGAGGAGATGGAAGTGCCACTTCCGCCGTCTTGGTTATATGGTTATCAGTCATGACAGACCTTCGTATGCGTCCATTCTATCTTGGAATCCGCAGCATCATACGCCTATCCCGCCTCGTGCCTGCTATGTGTAGGTGCACAATATCTCGGCACCGGACTTACCTGATCAGACAGGATTCTAAGCCGAACTATCCCGAAATGAAAGTCCACCCTTCGCAGCCACAAGCTTTGAGCTTTACTCATTACTTGTACTGATAGCCGAGGCTCACCCTGGACCCGTGGATGACTATAACCGGAGCATGTCCGGGCTGGCTTACCTTGACGACGCGTAGGCTCTTTCCTCCTGACGCGTCTTCTCGACTACATCACCTCGAGTTGTGTGTGTGTGTGTCTCGTTCCAATACCCCAATTCTGGTTACTCTCGCTTCTTTTGTCTGTTGCTTCTTTTCTCCGTTTGCTTCTCCCGTTACTTCCCTTCTCGTACCATGCTTCTAGCGTTCCATTGCGGCAATGGCGCCGCTCCCAAAGTATGGTAACGATTCCTTCTTCTCTTCCTTTCGCATATTAATACCTTGATCAGCTCATCCTGATTTCTTATTCTTACTACTCTTCATTTCCCTTCCTTCCAACACCAACGATCATTCGCTGCGACATGATTAAAGTAGCAAGTAAGAACCAGGGGAGGAAGGTGAAGCACACACGCATCGTAAGTCACATCACACCAGTCCTTTTCGTGTTTAGGCTGACGAGATAGTCAAAGGCGTCCCTCAAGGTCGGGAAGGACCATCAATTCTACTCTAGCTTGCAGGAGCATAAGGAGATGGAGAGAGACTTCGTGAAGATCCACAAGCATGCTCCTTTCCTATGGGCAGACAGCATCCTGCTACTTCAGGGGAAGAACAAGGGTATCATGATTGAGTTGATCGAAGGATCAAAAGTTCTCTCTCTGACGTGAGTGGTCTCACTCTCTTGATTGCGCGCCGGCTGATGGTCTTCCAGGGATCATTCAAATCACGTTCCAAATGGTGACTGTTTGATACCCTTTATTTTCCCGAGTCGAATTTCCATCAACAGACCCATGCACCAACCCGATCACCCGGAAAGCGACATCAAGTACCTCGATGGCTTCACGGATTATCAGTTGATAGTATTGATATTAGTCCTTCGATGCGTAAGTCAAACCTGCCACGTGTACCATGCTTTCGCCTAGTTTGTACCTCAATCCACCATTCACAACCCTGACGAAGAATCAGGCTTTGTTTGGGCACATGTCGAGCGTAAGGATCACCAGGGAAAAGGGCGAACTTTACGCGAGCTGCTTCCCGAGCTGTTTCCCAATGGCGCTGGCTGCGATATACATCTTTTCGGGTGTCCGGATTGCGATATCATTCTGCAGGTATGTCTCTCAGCGACAAATTGTCTGACGTACGCAGATCCTTCGAGCTCTGGCCTTTCTCGAATGTAATGTGGATCACCATCGACTACGAACCTCGCCAGAGCACTGTACCCCAGAAAGACTGGAGCGAACGATCAACGATTTCATCAAGAATCGACTTTCCTTTCCCGCTATGTACCGACTCATCGCCAGCTATCGACCAAACTCGCAACAATCAACATACGCTACCAATCAACAATACACCTTTGGCTTGTTGATGGATAGTATGGACGAGTCTGGCATTACCCTCAAGACCTATGTCCACGGAATAAGGAGACGAGAGCCAAGTCCGAGTAGATGGGAAGATGTTAGGATGCTTGTAGCGATTATCGGTGTCTCTTTCATTTCGCTATCTTTGACTCATACTGAAGTGTTGATCGCTGGTGTGGGGTATGCTTTTTCATTGTGAATGGACATGATGCAGTTTCTTGACCACTCTATGAGATACGATCGTTGATGAAATGTCTAGAACCTCGTATCCTTTACCAGCTCATCTCGTCATAAAGCAGACGTTTTGATGTTGGTCCAGTCAGCTACCCTCATGCCCGGAACTACTGATCCATGCACTGCCGTCTCGAGCAAAGCTGACGGTGAGAACGGAGAGGATGGCGGATGGCATTCTTGCATCACTAGCATTACTAGCAAACAAGACTCTATAAGTTCTTGCCGACTGTCGAAGCGAGTTTCGAGGTTGGCAGGTTCGTAGAGTGCATTGATGACTGCCTTTGCTCGGTCGTGAGCGTCTTGCTCAAGGTCGTCCTCGGTCACAGCGGCTGACAGGAAGTAGATTGTATGGCTCGCTTTATCGAGTATTCGTGAGGGGATTGCCTTTTGCTCGTCGGAGAGACCGCACCTATTTCCTGAGGTGCAGGCGAGACATTTTCCTTCCGGTACGACATCGAGAGTGGTTTTGGTCGCTTTGGTCCTTCAGGCACAGGGCATCGCCAGACCGGCTGCGTACCCACCCAGCTCTCGCTTCCCAAGCCCCTCTTTCCATCCGCCAGTCTCCTCAGTATTCGCTCGGCAGACCGAGCAGGCCTCATCACCGTAGTAGTAGATCATCGGTCGAAGAAAGCCCATGATACCCTTGATTCCAGGTGAGACGTTACTCGAAGGCCAGATTTTGTGGATCGGATCATTCTTGCTGACACCGACGCAAGTCTGTTGAGATATCCTGCCAACTACATCCTTGGGAATCAAATCGTCGGCCTTCAATGGTAGCTTGATTAGCCATCGATGTGGGAGTGTCGATCGAGTCCCCGAAATTCGATCTCCTACCCATCGTACAGGCATCGCTGTAGCCTCACTAACCATCAGCCGTAGATCATCATAACAAATTGAAAGCAGACTCACGTCCTGAAGAAGTCCACCCTTGATCTCTTGTCCATCCTCATCGACACCAGCCAGCTTCCCAACTGACCAAGGCTTCTTCCAGGCCACCATGCAGCCTGGGTGGCCTCGCTCTTCGTATATCTTCCGATTTGACGAAAAGTGGTGGCGAAGGGTGATTACCATCAAGAAAGTCAGGGTTTTGCCGACTCCGACATCATCACAGAGCAATGTTGCTCTATGATGAGGGGCGCGCTCAGGATCCGGATAGGCCCTGTCGATTATATTGGCTGCGGCTGCCAGTTGATGGACGGGGGGGTCAGTCGCAGGCTGAGCAGCGATACTTCTGGCGGGATTCTAGCCCTTCGTATGTATCGTTCGTTCGTCTTGTAGATATCTCTCTGATACGCGGGTCGATATCGGAATCCTCCACATATCCTTAAAGCAGAGTTTATCGGTAATGAAAACTTTTGATATTGCCTCTG